>Ga0207969_100029_pt1 | contig 107148 bp, 87 predicted proteins | sample LakWasMet25_LOW6_2_FD_183869 | JGI IMG/M metagenome (GOLD analysis project Ga0207969, IMG submission 183869) | Freshwater sediment methanotrophic microbial communities from Lake Washington under simulated oxygen tension - Sediment Metagenome... | ecosystem: Environmental > Aquatic > Freshwater >...
GTGTTTGACCCTTTTCTCGGTGAAATCGCGAAGAGACACGAGTCCGGCCAGGACGCTCGACCGCGCGTAGCGCTGCTACGCAAGGGAGAGCGGACGCCGCCGGGCGACGTGGATCTGAAGCGAGTTCGCTGAGAAACAGGGTCAAACACGCTCTCAGTCCTTCAAGAGGTCATCGAAGGCCTGATCGACCTCCTCGGCGCCCGGCGCGATGGAGATGTTCGATCGCATCGGCCCCGACGCCCCGTGGAGCTGGATCGACTGCACCCGCGCCCTCACGTTGCGGAAGGTCGGGTCGTGCTTCTCGACCTTCTGCAGGTAGTAGAGCGCCTCGCCGATGTCGCCGAGCAGCTCGTAGGCGTTGCCGATCTCGAAGTAGAGGCCGAGTTCCTCGTGCTCGGTGCGCTGCGGCGACTGGAGCCCCTCGCGGAAGTGCTCGATCGCAGTCGCGGGGTCGCCCTTCTCGACGTGGCAGATGCCCAGCATCAGCTCGCCGATGCAGCGACGCGCGGGGCTCGCGGTGGCCACTCGAAACTCCGCGATTGCGTCGTCGAGCAGGCCCATCTCCTTGTAGGCGATGCCAAGGTCGTAGTGCGTGTCGCAGTCCTCGAGCGAGAGCGCCGAGGGGCCGGACCCGTCGGCCGCGTCGAACACGGCGTGCATCTCCGAGACGCCGTGCTCCGGCGCGAGGTCGGCCCAGAGGGGCTCCGGCGCGACGCCGATCTCGTCGGCCAGCGGCACCGCCTCGTCGCCCTCCTCCTGCGCCTCGAGGATCTGCTCGATCTCCGACCATCGATCCATCACCAGGGGATGGTTGGGATAGATCTCCAGGAGCTGCAGCAGGATGTCTCGCGCGTCGTCGTAGAGCCCCTGGGTGACGAAGAACTCCGCCTCGTCGAGGCCGTCTTCGATCTCCCTCCGCGGCACCGCGGGCTCCTCGGCCATCGGCTCCTCGACCGGGGCCTCGACGGCGTCGTAGCCGCCGATGTCCGGGAGGTACTCCCGGAAGTGATCGGAGTGCGCGTAGACCTCCGTCTCCGGCGGTTCGACCATCGCGGTCACCGAGGTCTCCTCGATCTCCGGGGACGAGGGCTCGTCCTCGCCGAACATCGAGAGAAGCTGACGGGCGATGGGGTTGGCGGGGTCGATCTCCAGCGCCCGCCGCACCGCCGCCACCGCCGCCGGGGGGTCGGTCTCCTGGAAGATGCCCGCCAGCACCAGGGACTCCTGGAGCACCCCGGCTGGGTCGTTCATCGCCACGTAGAGGTCGCGGATGCGAAGGTGAAGGTCGGCGGCGACCGGGTCGAGGCGGGAGGCGCGCGTGAGGTGGTCGGACACCTTCGAGCGGAGGCCGTACTTGAGGAAGATCTCCGCCTCGTTGACCAGCCGCAGCGCCTCGGCGCCAGGCCCACGGTCCATGGGCGCGGGCGTCGGGGCGGCGGGCGCGGTCGGGGCGGCGAAGGGCCTTGCGGGGGGACCAGGCGGGGGGACCTGGAAGCGCGGCCTGGCCCGGGCGGCGTCGTTGGCCTCGGCTGGCAGGTGCGCCCCGGAGGCGGGCGCCTCGGGCTCCGTCCCGGGAGGCACCGTGGGCTTCAGGTCGAAGATCGCCCCGTCGTCCTCGACCACGAGCAGCTCGGCGTCGACCTCGTCGGGCTCCTCCGAGGGCACCGCAACCTCTCGTCCGGCGGCGGGGCTCTCGGTCTTCTTCGGCGGCGGCGGCGAGGAGGTGCGGCGACCCGGGGCCCGACCTGCGACCCGCAGCGCCTCGCGCGCCTCCTGGTCGGTGGGGGCCAGCTCCAGCACCCGCTGGTAGACCTCGTTGCGCTCCCGACCGCGGCCTGCGTCGCCGTGCAGCCGCGCGACCTCCTTCAGCACCGAGAGCGTCTTCTGGATCTGCCCGAGGCCACGGAAGGCGCTCGCCAGAAGCTCCAGCGTCTGGACGTCCTTGGCGTTGGCCTTGTAGGCGATCTGCAGCTTGGGGAGCGCCCGCCGTGCGTCGTCGCGGTCGAGGTAGTAGGCCGCGAGACGCAGCGCCATCGGCACGTCGTCGGGGCGGTGGAAGAAGAACCGCTCGGCCACCCTCGACCACTCATCGAGGCGCCCGGCCTTCTCCAGCAGCGAGGCGCCCGCCTCGAACTCCCGCGCCGCGTCGTCGCCCCGCCCGAGCCGGCTGTGCAGCTCCGCGAGGCGGATGCGCGTGCCCACGGAGTTGGGGTCGACGCCCAGCATCCGGCGGTACACCTCGCCGAGCGCGTCGTCCTCGCCCGCCTTGGCGTGGCGCTGCCCGAGCAGCTCCAAGCTCTGCAGCGCGTCGGAGGTGAGCCCGAGCTTCAGGTAGAGCTCGCTCAGCCGACCGTAGAGGTCGATGCGCGACGGGTCGATCTGGAGGATCTGCTTGTAGACCGCGACGGCCTTCAGGAAGAAGCCCTGCTGGTCGTAGGTCTGAGCGACCCGGGTGTAGGTCTCCACCGCGGCGGCCCGGGCGTTCATGCGCACCTGGAGGTCGCCGACCTTCAGCAGGATGCGGACGTCCGACGGGTCTTCGCGGAGCACGCGCTGGTACTCCGCGACGGCCTTGTCGAACTGGTTCTTGGCAGCGAACTTCTGCGCCGCGTCGATGACCTTCTGGCGATCGATGCTCACTGCGGTTGCAAACCTCGGCGAAAAAGGCAGGAAGGAGCGGCCGTGAAGCCGCCGCTAGCGTAGTGGGCGCGCGGCCGCAGCGTCAAGAATCACTTGCGGAGCCGCGGTCTCGGAGCACGGTCTCTTCGAGGAAGCGGGTGCTCATGGGCCCCGAGGCGAAGGCCGGGTGGTCGATGATCTTGCGCTGCAGGGCGAGGTTGGTGCGCACGCCCTCCACGATGAACTCGTCGAGCGCGCGGCGCATGCGGGCGATGGCCTGAGGGCGCGTCGAGGCGTGCACGATGACCTTCGCCAGCAGCGAGTCGTAGTAGGGCGGGACCATGCACCCGCCGTAGACCCCGCCGTCGACGCGGACGCCCGTCCCGCCCGCCGGGTGGTACTCCGTGATGCGCCCTGGAGAGGGGGCGAAGGTCACAGGGTCTTCGGCGTTGATGCGGCACTCGATGGCGTGCCCGCGCGGCGCCATGGGCCTTACCGGGATGGTAAGCCTGCCCCCCGCGGCCACCAGGATCTGCTCGGCCACGAGGTCGAGCCCGGTCACCATCTCGGTCACCGGGTGCTCGACCTGCACCCGGGTGTTCATCTCCAGGAAGTACGCGGCGCCCTGCTCGTCGACGATGAACTCCAGCGTACCGAGCGAGCGGTAGCGCGTCTCCCGCAGCGCCTCGACCGCCACGTCGATGAGCCGCCCGTGCGCCGCGCCAGAGAGCAGCCCCGGCGACGACTCCTCCAGCAGCTTCTGGTGCCTGCGCTGGATGCTGCACTCGCGCTCGCCCACGCAGGAGACGTGGCCGTGGTGGTCGGCGATCACCTGCAGCTCGATGTGCCGGGGGCGCTCGATGAAGCGCTCGAGGAAGAGCTCGGGGTTGCCGAAGCCCGCCTGCGCCTCGGCGCGCGAGCTGTCGAAGGCGCGGCGGAGCGCGGCCTCGTCGCGGACGATCTTGAGCCCGCGGCCCCCTCCCCCCCCGCTGGCCTTCAGCATCAGCGGGAAGCCGAGCTCGCGGGCGGCGCCGAGCGCGGCGTCGAGGTCGGTGAGGGTGTCGGTGCCCGGCAGCAGCGGGATGCCGAAGCGCCGGGCCTGGGTGCGCGCGGTGACCTTGTCCCCCCAGAGGCGCATGGCCTCCGGGGTCGGTCCGATGAAGGCGATCTGGCACCGGCGGCAGACCTCCGCGAAGGCCGCGCTCTCCGAGAGGAAGCCGTAGCCCGGGTGTATCGCGTCGGCCCCGGTGATCTCCGCCGCCGCGATCAGCGCGGGGATGTGAAGGTACGAGCGGCTCGCCGCGGGGGGGCCGATGCACACCGCCTCGTCGGCGAGGCGCACGTGCAGCGCGTCGACGTCGCACTGCGAGTGCACCGCCACGGTGCGCATGCCGAGCTCCTTGCACGCGCGGATGACCCGCACCGCGATCTCGCCGCGGTTGGCGATCAGTACCTTGCGGAACACATCACCTCGACGGCCGGATGCGGAAGAGGGCTTCGCCGAACTCCACCGCGCGGCCGTTCTCGACGAGCACCTCGACGACCGTGCCGGAGACCTCGCACTCGATCTCGTTCATGAGCTTCATCGCCTCGATGATGCAGAGCACCGCGCCGGTCTGCACCGTGGCCCCGACCTCCACGAAGGGGCGCGACTGGGGCGAGGCCGCCCGGTAGAAGGTCCCGATGAGCGGGGCGGTGACGGTCACCAGGTCGGCGTCGACCGGGGCCGCCGCGGGAACCCCGGAGGCCGCTGCGCGCTCGCCGGTGTCCATCGGGAAATGGCTCGGCTTCGCGACCGTCACCGGCAGCACCGCCCCGGGGACGGAGGCCTCGCCGCGGGGCGAGCGGCGGAGCACGATGGCTCCGTCGCCCTCGCGGAGCTCCACCTCGTCGAGGTCGTACCGGCGCATCGCGCGCATGAGGCGCTTCAACTGGATCAGGTCGATGTTCATGGGGTGCTCTCTCGGTCGCCGCTCGGGCGGCGCCGCTCGAGGTGCGCGATCAGTCCTCGGATCGCCAGGGTGTAGCTCGTCGCTCCGAAGCCGGAGACCGTCCCGACGCACGCCGGGGCCACCCGGGAGCGCCGTCGAAACGGCTCGCGCGCCGCGGTGTTGCTCAGGTGACACTCGACCGTCGGGATCGCGCAGGCGCGCAGCGCGTCGAGGAGCGCCACGCTGGTGTGGGTGAGCCCGCCCGCGTTGAGCACCACCCCGTCGACCGCTCCGCGCGCGGCGTGCAGGCGGTCGATGAGGGCGCCCTCGTGGTTGGACTGGAAGCTCGCGACGCTCGCGCCCAGCGCCGCGCCCTCGCGTGCCACCGCGGCGTCGATGTCGGCGAGGGTGGCGTCGCCGTAGATCTCCGGCTCTCGCACGCCGAGCAGGTTGAGGTTGGGACCGTGCAGCACCAGCACGCTCCAGCGGGCGGCGGACACCCGTCGGCTCAGCTCAGGGCGGCGACGAACTTCGGCGCGGCGATGCGCAGCAGGAAGCGACCCTTGCCGAGGTTGCCCTCCGGCGTGAGCGCGAGCGCCACGAAGTAGTCGCCGTTGAGCATGCGCACCACCGTGGTGAGCTTCTCCGCCTGGATCGCCACCTCGCGCGCTCCGCCCGCCTCGAGCTGCTCGGCCGCGCGCTGGATGTCCTTCAGGACCATCGAGAGCTCCATGCCCACGGTGGTAATGTCGAGCTCGCTGTCCTCTCGCGTCCAGCTGTCGACGGCGATACCGTCGAACCCCATGAGCAGCCCGGCGACTCCGCCTTCGGTTCCCTCGACGATTTCCCGCAGGGTCTCATTGAACATCGCATCAGCCTCGCGTTTCCGGTGATCCGATTCGATCGTGCCAGCGCGGCGGACGATGCGTCAACCTCCGCGCACACCCGGCACCTCGCGCTCTGGTCCGCCGCCGTGGCCGCCTCGCTCGCGATCGGGCCTCGCGCGCCGCTCTACTGGGACAGCCTCAACTACGTCGAGCAGGCCCTCACCGGTCGCGTCGGCGGCCTCCTCCTCGGCCGTCCCCTCTTCGTGCTCGCCTCTCACCTCGCGACCCGGGCGGCCCTCTCCCTCGGCGCCTCCCCGTGGTCCGTCGAGCCGCTGCTCCGCCAGGCGTGGCTCGCCTTCGCCGCCCTCGCCGCTCCCCTCGCCGCCTCCCTCGCCCGCCGCGTCGGCCTCTCCACCCGCGCCGCCTGGATCGCCGGACTCCTCGTCGCCCTCTCCCCCGCCGGGGCCCACACCCGGGACGCCGTGCTCACCGACGGCGCCGCCACCGCGATGGTCCTGCTGGCGCTGGTGGTCCGCGCCGGGGGGACGGGCGCCGCCACCGTGCTCGGCTCCGGGGCCCTCGTGGGCCTCGCCTTCGGGCTCCGTGAGCAGGCCGCGATGCACCTCCTCACCGCGCTGCTCGTGCCCGTCCCCTCGCCCCGCCGCCCGCTGCGAGACCCGCTGCTCCTCGGCGCGGGCTTCGCGCTCTCCGCAGGCGCGCTCCTGCTCCTGGCCCGAGCGACCAACCCCGACTACCTCGCCTCCATCGCCCGCTGGGTTCAGGGCATGGCCGCCGAGCGTCGGGAGCCCCGCCCCCCCGGCGAGGCCCTCTCCCGCTACCTCCTCTGGCTGGTCGCGCTCTCCCCGGTCGCGCTGCCCGCCGCCACCGCGTGGTGGGCCCGCTCCCGCGATCGCTGGTGGCCCATGGTGGTGCCCGCCAGCCTCGGGCTCCTCGCCCTCTCGCGCTACCAGGACATCGCCTTCTCGCCTCGCTACCTGCTGACGGAGTTCGTCGTCGCGACCACGCTCCCTGCCGCGGCCTGGCTCGACCGCGCGCTCCCACGTCGAGCCCACCTCCTCTGGATCATACCCTCCCTGGTATTGCTCCCGCTCGCAGGCCACCTCCTCGGCGCCCGCCAGCGCCCGCTGCGGGAGCTCGTCGCCGCCCTCCCCCGCGACCTCCAGCGCGTGCCCCCGGACTCGATCATCGTCACGGGCCAGCCCTGCCCCGCGGTGCGCCTCACCGCGCGCATCGCCCGAGAGCACCGCGCCTCCTGGGCCGCCCCCCCCCCTCGCTGGACCACCCTCTGCCCCGGCTGGTCGTGGCCCGCCAACCCTTCGGCCCGCCTCGAATACGCGCTCCTCCAGGGCAGGCCCGTGGTGCTCGACCTACGCGACGCCGCCTGGCTTGGCGGCCCGCAGCGACTCCGCCGCGCCGAGCTCCAGCGCTTCGCCTCGGAGCACGCCGCCGACCCTCGGGTGATTTCATGGCGCGATGCGCCCGCTCTGCCGCGGTAGTCTGCTCGGCCTGATGCGCCTGCTCGCCCTCGACACCAGCACCGCCACCGCCTCCGTCGCCGTCGTAGACGACGGCTGCGTCCTCTCGGAGATCAATCGCCGCATCGCCACGGGCCACGCCACCCACCTGCTCGGGCTCATCGAGCAGGCGCTCACCCTCTCGGGGCTACGGCTCGACGAGCTCGACGCCCTCGCCGTCGGGAGGGGCCCCGGGTCTTTCACCGGGCTCCGCTCGGGCTTCGCCACCATCCGGGGCCTGGAGCTCGCCACGGGCCTGCCCCTCTGGGGCGTCGGCTCGCTCCAGGCGCTCGCCAGCGGGGTCATCACGCCAGGGTCGCGCACCCTCGCCTGCATCGACGGGCGCCGCGACGAGCTCTTCGCCGAGGGCTTCGGCGAGCACGAGTGGCTGCCGCTGCTGCACCTTCCCCCCGAGGAGATCGGAGAGCGCGCCCTCGCCGCCGCGGGCCACCACCTCGTCGTGGTCTACGGCGACCTCTCCGTCCACGCGGTCACCCGGCTCACCTCGGCCGGCGTCGATCGCTTCTTCGTGAGGCCCCGGGCGCTGGGGTCGCCCACCGGGCGCACCGTGGCCCTCGAGGTGCTCGCCGGGAGGGCCACCCTCGACGACGGGAGCATGGAGCCCACCTACGTGCGACCGCCCGACGCGAAGCTCCCGAAGGTGGCGCAGGACCTCGGGCGATGAGGGCCGTCGCGCAGCGGGTGGCCGAGGCGCGGGTGCGGGTCGCCGGCGAGGTGGTCGGCGAGATCTCCAGGGGACTGCTGGTCTTCCTTGGCGTCGGGGCCGGCGACGACGAGGCCGCGGCGGCCTTCATGGCCGACAAGATCGTCGGGATGCGGGTCTTCGAGGACGCCGCGGGGAAGATGAGCCTAGACGTCTCGACGGTGGGCGGCGCGGTGCTGCTGGTGTCGCAGTTCACCCTCTACGGCGACATGCGCCGGGGGCGGCGGCCCTCCTTCGATCGGGCGATGGAGCCCGTGGCCGCGGAGGCCCTCTACCGTCGGGTGGGGGAGCTCATCCGGGCGCGCGGGGTCGTGGTAGAGACGGGGGTGTTCCGGGCGGAGATGCTGGTGGAGAGCGTCAACGAGGGGCCGGTGACCATCCTCGTCGACAGCGCCCGGGAGTTCTGAAGGGAGCGTTCAGGGGATGTTCCGCTATGTGATCCGAGGGGCGACGCCGGACGACGCGCCGCAGATGATGGAGCTGGCGCGGCACCTCAACACGGTGAACCTCCCCAATGACCCGGAGGCCGTCGCGGAGATCCTCGACCTCTCGATGCGGTCGTTCTCGGGAGCCGTCAAAGACCCGCGCCGGAGGGAGTTCGTCTTCGTCATCGAAGACCTCCAGGCACGGCGGATCATCGGAACCAGCAAGATCCTCGCGCAGCTCGGCCGCCGCGACGCGCCGTACATCTTCCTCGACGTGATCGTGGAGGAGAAATACAGCCACACCCTCGACCGGCACTTCGTACATACCCTGCTGCGCCTCGGGCACTCCTACGAAGGGCCCACGGAGATCGGCGGGCTCATCGTGCTGCCGGAGTTTCGCCTGGTGCCCGAGCGCGTGGGGATGATGATCTCCTACGTGCGCTTCCTGTTCATGGCGATGCACCGCGGGCTCTTCCGCAACGACGTGGTCGCCGAGCTTCTCCCGCCGCTGCTCCCCGACGGCACCAGCCACCTCTGGGAGGCGCTCGGCCGGAAGTTCACGGACATGAGCTACTCCGAGGCCGACCGGCTCTCCAAGCGCAACAAGGAGTTCATCAAGTCGCTCTTCCCCACCGGCGACATCTACGCCTCGCTGCTGCCCCCCGACGCCCAGGAGGTCATCGGCAAGGTCGGGCGCGAGACCCGCGGCGTCGAGAAGATGCTCCGGCGCATCGGCTTCCAGTACTGCCACCGCATCGACCCCTTCGACGGGGGGCCGCACTTCCGGGCGGCCACCGACGAGATCTTGCTGCTGCGCCGCACCCACAGGGGACCGGCGCGCCCCGTGGACGAGTTCGACGGCACCCGCGCCCTGGTCGCCACCGACCTTCACAAGGCGCCCTACTTCCGGGCGACGAGCTGCGCCGTGCGCTTCGACGACGACGGGGCCGTGCTGCTCCCTCGGGCGGCCTTCGAGTTCCTTGGCATCGCCGAGGGCGCGGAGATCGCGGCGCTCCCGCTCGACTGAACATCGCTACGTCTCCTCGAAGCCCGGCAGCGGGTCGTAGGGGCCTTCGTCCAGCGCGAGCTCCTCGGCGGTCGGCGCCAGCTCCGGGTCGTCGTCCTCGTCGTCGGGGCACAGCAGCCCGTCCCAGGAGGAGAGGTCCCTCATGCCCTCGTCGTCGTCCTCGTCGTCGAGCTCCGGGAGGCTTCCGTCGGTGAGGTAGCGCTGCCAGTCGGGGCCGTGCTCCTCGGCGATGAGCGCCTCCAGCGCGTGGGCCTTCACCCTGACGATGGGCTTGCCGTCGGTGCTGCTGCGGGGGCGGAAGCGGAGGTCGCGGCGGGGGTAGACCGTGAGCTCCAGCTCGAAGGCGTCCTGCACGTGGACGTGCAGGAAGTCCCTCATCGCGCCGCCCTTCATGATCGACACCCGCTCGGTCTCCCAGCGCCAGCCGAGGGCCTTGAGGTGCTCCATGAGCGCGTCCTCGTCGTCGGTGAAGACGTGCAGGTCGATGTCGCTGCCCCGACGGATGTGCCCGGTGCTGACGCTCCCGATGAGCCTCGGCTCGAAGGGCTCAAGGGCCCTCATCGCCCGCAGCGCCACCACACGCATCGCGAAGAGCCGCTTCGTCCGACCGGAGCCTTCGGCGTACTCCGCGATCGCCAGCAGCGCGTCCCGGATCTCCCCGTTGGAGGGCAGGTCCTGCGGGTGGTAGCGCGTCCGCCGCCCTCCGACCCGGCCGAGGAGGCGCTTCGCCGCCAGCCGCTTGGCGGTGAAGTACTGCTTCACGCCCTCCTCGTACATGAGCCTCGCGGCCTCGCCCGCGATCGCTCCCCGAAGCCCGCCTGGCCCCATGCGCGCCATCAGCGCTCCGTGCTCCCAGGAGGGTTGGTGAGGGCCGCGCGGAGGCGGCGCAGCGACCCGCCGACGGGGCGGCCGCGGCGGGTGACGCCGTAGATGGACTTCTGCACCACCTGCTGGCTCACGCCCAGGCGGCGGGCGATCTCTCCCTGCGAGATGCCCTCGAAGAAGTGCCACTCGACGATGGCTCGCTGACGGTCGGAGAGCACGGCCTCGACGGCGCGGCGGACGGCGTCCCGGAGCTCGTCGAGGGAGGCGTCCGGCGGCGCCCAGAGCGCGGCCTCGGCGGGGACCCGGTCGAAGGTCGCGCGGAGACAGAGACGATCAGCGGGAGGAAGGGTCCTTTCCATGGGGGGCTTCGTCGGCGTCGGGGCCGAGGGCAGCAGGGTCGAGGGTGAGGTAGTTCACGGCTTCTTCAGGGGAGCACACGCTCGCTCGGGGCGAGCGGCCCGCCAGGTCCCAGCGGCGGAGCAGTTCGAGGTCATGGAGTTTTACTGTACCCCGTAAGTGGCGACGGGTCGCGCCGGGGCTGTGGAGCAGGTCGAGGTGGTGGCGAACGAGCCAGACCACCCTGGGTGCGACGAGTCCTTCGAGGAGGTCGGCGCCCTCGACGGCGTGGTCGCCCGCGCGGAGGGCCTTGCCGACGTCGTGCAGCAGCGCGGCCGCGACGAGGGCCGGGTCGCGGGACTCGCGGCGGGCGTGCTGGAACACCTGGAGGGAGTGATAGAGGGCGTCGCCCTCGGGGTGGTACCGCGGGTCCTGCGGGATGCGGTCGAGGGCGACGAGGAGGTCGAGGAGGTCGGCGTACACAGCGGTGGTCGGAGGGAGCGTTGGGCTGCGCCTCTCACCCACGGGGTGTGGTCACACCCACCATAAGAGATCGGGTGTCGCGATCAGGGGAGAGAGCGCATCCGGTCGAGCATCAGCAGCGCGGTGAGGTTGCGCATGTTGTAGCCGTGCTGGAGGCCCGCCGGGGTGAAGCTGGCCGAGGCCGTGCTGCCTCCGGAGAGGTACACGCTGGGGTGGATGCCGTCCTCGGAGACGCCGTGCATGGGGAGGCCCTGGAGCGCGGCCCAGTAGTCGAGCAGCGGGACGTGCCTCGCCGCCGCCACGCTGCGGATCGCCGCGGAGATCTGAAGCGCGCGGGCTGCGCGGTCGGCGCCGTCGTTGCGGTCGGGGATGGTGCTGAGCGCGGGCACCGTCCCGGCGGACTCGATGATGTCGACGATGCGGTTGAGGTTGGCGGTGAAGGCCGCGACGGTGCTGCGGTCGACGTCGTTGGTGCCGTACATCACGATCGCCCAGGAGGGGCGGATCGCGCGGAGCTCACGCCAGATCGGGGCGTCGTTGCCTCCGGCCAGCGCGTCGTCGGTGGTCCACCCGGCGGTGGCGCAGGCGCTCGGTCGGTTGAAGGAGCTCACCCCGCCGTCGAGCGTCGTCGCGCGAAAGTACTGGATCGTCGTGTTGAGGGCCGCGTAGCCGCCCAGCTCGGACCAGCCGAAGCCGATGTCGAAGAGGAAGCTCCCGCTCTCGGTGATGGAGTCTCCGATCTTCGCGAAGACCCCGAGGCGGTTGCCCATCGCCACGCCGCGGGCGCGAAGCTCACGCACGTGCGCCACCGTCGCGCTGTCCCACGCGGGGACGGCGGGGCTGGAGCTCGGCAGCGTCCCGACATCTACCGGAGCGGGCGCATCGACGGGGACGGGGCGGTCGACGGGAGCGGGGCGGTCGACGGGAGCGGGCCGGTCGACAGGGGCGGGCACGTCGACGGGAGCGGGCACGTCGACGGGGCTCGGGCTCCTGCGAGGTCCGGTATCCGTGGTAGCGCCCGTGTCGACGGGGAGCGAGGCGTCACGATCGTCGACGTCCACCGGAGCGGCCGCGTCGATCGGTTCTGCATCGGCGGGCGCCGGCACATCGGGGACGCCCACGTCGGGAGTGACGCTCGTGGAGTCTGTGTCGAGCGCGTCATGCAGGTCCGCGGCCCCGGCGTCCACGAGGAGCAGGGTCAGCACCGGCTGGCGGGCCTCGACTTCAAGGAGCCGAGGCGCGTCGTACTCCGAGGCGTCGGCACCTGGCGAGGTCGCAAGGTCCTCGGAGCAGCCCGAGAGCAGGCACGCGCCCAGGATCGCGGCGATGCGGCCAACGACCCGCGGGCTCATATGGGCCCCATGGGAGTCGAGGAGTGGAGGACAGGGAGGTTCCCCAGATGCAGCGTGTTCACGGTGACACCTCGCTCTGCAATTGCGGTCGGAAGGCCCCGCGAGGAGAAGAAAAACGGGGCCCCATCCGGTCGTGCACTTCGTCTCGCGAACTACGACACCAGCGAGCGTTGCAGCGCTCATGCCCTGGTGACGAGGTCTGGAATTACACCTGTCATGACGATCTGTTGGCCATGCATGGCGCGGCTCTCGCTCCCGCGTCGCTCCCGTGGCATCGCTCCTCAGTTGTGGCTCGCCGCCTCGACCCTCACCAGCCGGTCACGGTGGCTCTCCGGTCCGGCGCGGGGCCCTCGAAGGGATCGAGAGCCTGCGTCCTGCTTCACGCTCCCCGGGGCATCGGTGTACCTCTGACAGCTCGCATGAATCTCCTCGTCGCCCGGGCCGCGCGCCACGTCGTGTACTTCGCGCTCCTCGCGCTTCACCAGCGCACCCGCTGGCACTCCGAGACCGAACGCGCCGCCTGCGTGCAGTGGGCCCTCGACTCCATCGCGCGGGAGGTCGACGCCCTCGCCGCCCCCACCGATCCGCGGGTGGCGACGCTCTGGGCGACGCTGCGAGGATGCGTCGACCGCTTCGGCGAGGCCACCGGGGACGCGGAGCGCCGGGCGCTGCTCCAGGAGGTCGCCTCGATCGGCCGTCGGCTGGTGATAGCGGCCTCGTCGGGCTCCTTCGTCGCCAACGTCGGCGCCGTCCTCGCCGGGGCGTGGACCTACGCGCAGCAGCTCGCCCTCACGCTGCTCTGCGGCGCGGTGGTCGTCGCGACGCTGGCCTACAACGCCCCGGTGCGCAGCGTCGTGATCGGGTCGCGCGTCGGGGTGACCTCCCTCGCGGTGCTCAGCGTGCTCGCGGTGTGCCTCTTCGCGTGGCTCGAGCCCGCGGGGCGCCGGCCCTTCTGGAGCCCCTTCGCCGTGCCGCCGCCGGGGCGCACCGCCAACGGGTGGCTCCCTCGCACCTCCGAGCGGAGGTTCCTGCTGGGGCTGGCGAGCTCGCTTGGCGCGGCGCTGGTGCTGCTGCTGGCCGCGGCGCTGCTCCTCGGGGTCATGAGCCCGGAGTTTCGCAGCCCGGTGACCGTCGTCGCAGGCCTCGGGGTGTTCTTCCTCGCGGCCCACGCCATCGACGTCTGGGACTACTTCGACCCCCGCCCGGTGCGCTTCTTCGGAGCCCTGGTCGCTGCGGCGGTCGTCTGGGTCTCGCTCGGCTACACCCCCGACGAGCCCTGGGACGTGCGGCCGCTCCGCGCCGCTCCCTCGCACTGGATCCGCTCGTCGCAGTGGCCTCGCGAGGGCGAAGGCCCGGTGGTGCTGCTGGCGCTCTCCGGCGGAGGCTCACGCGCCGCCATCTTCGGCAGCGCGGCCCTCGCCACGCTCGACCGCGAGGTGCCCGACATCGCGCGAAACATCCAGGCGATCAGCGCCGTCTCGGGCGGGAGCCTCGCCACTGCGGGCTACCTCGCGACGCGCATGGGCCGCGTCGACGCGCGCGGATACGACGCGGCGATGAGCGCGGACTTCGTCTGGCCGCTGCTGCGGGCGGCCTTCACCCCGGAGCTGCGCGCGCAGGCCGTGGTGTCGAGCTGGAACGACCTCCTCCACGTCGGCGACGTGTCCCTCGACAGCCTCGCGCAGCGCTGGAACGACGGGACGTCACCGATGCTCCCGGTGCCGATCCTGAACGCGACGGACATGAGCGGCCACGGGGTGATGATCAGCCCCTTCGAGCCCGCGGCCTTCGCCGCGGACGACCGCGCCGCCTGCAAGGAGGACCAGCGCTCCGAGGCCGCGTGGGTGTGCGACCGCGACGAGTCCCACGCCATTCAAGACCTGCTCCCCGGCGTCGATGTCCCGCTGCTCTCCGCGGTGCGGGCGTCGGCGAACTTCCCCCTGGCCTTCCCGCTGATTCCGGTGCGCTCGCCGGGTCCCATCCCCGGCCACGCGCAGATCGGCGACCCCACGCGCACCCGGCTCACCGACGGCGGCGTGCGCATCAACTCCGGCGTCGACCCGCTCTACTACCTCATGCTCTCTCACCGCGAGGCGATCCGCCGTCGCGGCGCGGTGCTGGTGGTCGTCGACGCGATGGCCGCGAGCCGCTCGGGCGCGGTGCCGGGCGAGTGGGAGATCCTCGCCACGCTGCGCCGCTCGTCGGTGAGCAACGTGCAGCGCCTCCATCGGATGATGGTCACCCGCCTCGCCGCGGAGTTCGGCGGCCGCTTCGGGTGCGTGCGCGTCGACGCCGAGCCCTCGTCCCTCTCCGGCGTACCGACGTCCTGGTACGTCGACGCGCAGGAGCGGCGCACCGTGCGCTCCCACTTCCAGAGCGACCGCTGGGCCGCGCAGCGGAACGCCCTGCGCTGGACCTTCGACGCCGTCGGAGCAGCGAGCCCGGAGCCCGATGAGGTCCTGGTCGAGGGTTGCCTCGCTCGCCCGTCGCTCCAGTGAGCCGCCGAGCGATTGAGCGCTGAAAAGTTCCGCTCCGGCGACCGCGCCTCCTACCCTGCGACGCGATGGACGCCCTCCGCACGCGGCTCACCCTCGGGCTGCCGCTCCTGCTGCTGCTCGTGACCGTGATCGGCGTGCCGACGATGATCTTCGGCCCCAACGGCCTGCCCCGTCACCGCAGGCTCCGGGCGCAGCTCTCCGCGCAGCTGGAAGAGAACCACCGCCTCGCGAGCGACCTGCTCCGGCTGCGCACCGAGCTCGAGGCCTTCCAGCGAGACCCGCGCGCGAGGGAGCGCGCCGTCCGCGAGGAGCTCGGCTGGGTGCGCCGCGACGAGATCGTGGTGGAGATCCCCGCCCGCGCAGGCCGCGCGCTCTGAGGGAGAACTCCGCGGCTTTCTTGCGACCGCCCTCCCGGGGCTGCTAACCGCCTCGCCGGGAGGCTGCGCCGTCGCTTGAACCTGGTCGTGCTGTTCGGATCGATTCGACGCGGCGCGCGCTTCATCGCCGCTCCCGCGGTCACCATGGCGGTGGCCGCGCGCATCGCCGACGGCGGCCTCCGCCCGCACGCCCTTCAGACCCTCGACGGCGTCCTCGTCGGCGCCGGGGTGGTGGGCCTCGCGGTCCGGCTGGTGCCATCCCGGCGAGGCGCTACCGATGTCGAGCACCCTCCCCTCGACCTCGGCGCCGCCACGGTCTTCCTGGCGCTCGGATACGCGCTCACCTCCGCCCTCGGCGGCCTCTCGGGGCCCCTCTCCGCGCTCCCGCTGCTGGTGCTCGCGGCGGTGGTCGCGCTCGGCGACCCGAGGCGCACCTGGGTCGTCGCCGGCTGCGCGGTGCTGCTGGAGGTCGCGCTCCGCCGCGCCGCGCACCCGACCCTCGACGCGCTCTCCCTCGGCCTGCGGCTCGCAGTGGTGCTCGGCAGCTCGGCGCTGCACTTCACCCTCACCCGCGCGGAGGTCGCCCGTGTCCGGGCCCACGCCCGCACCATGCTCCACGACGAGCGACGCCGTCAGCGAGACTCGGCCCGCTCGCTGCGGCTCGGGGCCACGGCCTCGCAGGCGGCCGCTCGCCCCCGGTCGAGCGACGACGCCCGCAACCGCGGGAGCCTGGAGGAGATCCACGCCTCGCTGGTGGGCCTGCTCAACCTCACCCGGCGCACGATGCAGCTCCGCACCTGCGCGCTGCTCTGGGTCGACGCGAAGGCGCAGAACCTCCGGCTGGTCGAGGCCGCCTCCGACGATGCGATCCAGACCGAGCTCATCCCCGCCGGGGCGGGCGCTCTCGGCGCCGTGATGCAGCTCGGCCGCCCGGTGGCGCTCGCGGCCCTGCGCCCCGACTACGCGGGCCTGCCGTACTACCCCACGCCCTCGGGCGTGCGCTGCTTCGCGGGCGTCCCGGTCATCGACGACGACGCGGTGCGAGGCGTGCTCGCGGCCGACCGCGACGACGACCGCCCCTTCACCGCCGAGGAGCAGGCGACCCTGGAGAGCGTGGCCCTCCAGGCGCGACGGCTGATCAACAACGAGCGCGTCTTCGCCCGCCTCGAGCGCATCAAGAACGACATGACCGCGCTCTTCGAGGCCTCGCGCTCCCTTGGCGAGGCCATGACCGAGGACCAGTGCCTCGCCGCGCTCACCGCCGCCGCGGCGGCGATCGTCGCGCACGACCTGCTGGTGTTCACGGCCTACGACCCGCACTCCGGCAAGCACCGGGTGCGGCACGTGGTGGGCGACGGCCCCGCCGGGCTCGCCGCGACGGAGTTCGCGGACAACGGCGGCCTCGTCGCGGCGGCGGTGCGCGCCCGCGTGGCCCTTCCCTACCGCGGGCAGCTCGACCCGAAGACCCAGTTCGTGTTCACCAAGGGCCTGGCGCTGAGGTCCGTGGCCTCGGTGCTGGTGCTCCCGCTGGTCGCGCGCGACAAGGCCCTCGGCACCCTCACCCTCTGCGCGCAGCGCAAGGGCGCCTTCCCGGACGCGATCCGCCAGCTCCTCGGGGTGCTCGCCTCGCACGCCTCGGTGACCCTCGCCAACGCCGCGGCGGTGCGGCGCCTCGAGGAGATGGCCACCACCGACCCGATGACCGGCCACCTCAACAAGCGCGCCCTGGAGACGGAGTTCGAGCAGCGGCTCCGGTCGGCGGCCCGCTTCGGCCGCACGCTCGGGCTCATCGTGCTCGACATCGACAAGTTCAAGACCGTCAACGACACCTACGGCCACGCCTTCGGAGACGTGGTCATCAAGGGCCTCGGCGCCGTGCTCGCCCGCTGCCGCCGCGAGACCGACGTCATCGCCCGCTTCGGCGGCGAGGAGTTCGTCGTGGTCTGCGAGCAGACCGACGGCGCCGGCACCTTCCTCCTCGCCGAGCGCATCCGCGAGGAGCTTCAGCGCCAGGTCTTCCAGAGCGAGCACGGCCCCGTGACGGTCACCTGCTCGCTCGGCGTGTCGGCCTTCCCGGGCGACGGCGACAGCCGCGCGGTGCTCTTCGAGCGCGCCGACCAGGCCCTCTACGCGGCCAAGCACAACGGCCGCAACCAGACCCGATCCGCCTCCCCGACGGAGGCCCCGAGCGACGCCGCGAGGCGCAGCCCCGTCAGCGCGAGGCGAGCCCCCAAGGCCCAGTCGCCCAAGATCGCCAGGAGCGCCTGAACCTCGGCCGCAGCCGGCTGATGCCTACACCGCACTACACCGACAGGTCGTTGCCTCAACCTTCGCGACTCACCTAACGTCGAACGCACGCGGCGCGGCGTTCTGCTCAGGGCGCGCGGCAACGCTCGCGCGAAGAGGTCAGCGATGAATCAACGTCAAGGAAGGCTCGGACCGCTCGCGCTGTTGTGCGTGGCGGCCCTCGTGGGCGGAGGCTGTCTCGGCGCCTCCGTGGTGGGAGGCCCGGAGGACGGGGGCTCTGGGAGCGACGGCGCGACGGACGTCGCCGCCGACGGGGCCTTCGACGCACCGCAGGCCCTCGACGTCGCGGCCGACGCGGCCGACGCGGCCGACGCGGGTGACAGCGGGACGGCGCCGGACGCCGCGGTCGACGGAGCGGTCGCCGCCGACGCCTCCGACGCGGTGCCCACGTGCACCACCAACGCGCAGTGCTCGGACAACGAGTTCGGACAGAACGTCTGCGACACCACCACCGGGCGCTGCGTCCGGTGCACCGCGACGGACGACCGCTGCGCCGTCGGCGAGTACTGCAACCCCGCCTCGAACACCTGCGTGCGCGGCTGTCGAAGCGACGAGGCCTGCCGCGGCGCGGTGGACGGCGGGGTGGCGGACGGCGGCTTCGTCTCCGGCGGCCGCTGCAACCCGACCACCCGCACCTGCGTCGACTGCGTCACCGACGACCAGTGCGCGACGGGCCAGCGCTGCGTCGGCAGCGTCTGCGTGACGGGCTGCACCGACTCCTCGCGCTGCGGCATGGGCGAGGCCTGCTGCGGCGGCGGGTGCGTCGACACCCAGGCCAACACCGCCAACTGCGGGATGTGCGGGACGACCTGCACCACGCCCAACGGCGCGCCGCGATGCGAGATGGGCACCTGCCGCATCGCCGAGTGCACCGGCGCCTTCCGCGACTGCGACAGCACCGTGGCCAACGGCTGCGAGACCAACACCCTCTCGGACCTCAACAACTGCGGAAGCTGCGGGCGCGTCTGCCCGACGCCTGCCAACGCGAGCGCGAGCTGCGCCGCGGGGGCCTGCGGGTTCACCTGCCTCGAGGGCTTCGCGGACTGCGACGGCGAGGCGGAGAACGGCTGCGAGGTCGACCTGCGCACCGACCGCACCCACTGCGGCCGGTGCATGAACACCTGCTCGCCGTCGAGCGGCACCGGCGCCTGCTCGATGGGGATGTGCGTCGTCACGGCGTGCGACGAGGGCTTCGGCGACTGCGACGGCATGGCCGCCAACGGCTGCGAGGTCGACGTCCGCGCCAGCACCTCGCACTGCGGCACCTGCGGAACCATGTGCCCGGTGCCCACCAACGGCTCGGCCACCTGCATGATGGGCCGCTGCGGCGCCTCGTGCGCCGAGGGCTTCGCGGACTGCGACGGCATGGCCGCCAACGGCTGCGAGGTCGACACCCGCACCGACAACACGCACTGCGGCGCCTGCGGCCGGCCCTGCGTGATCCCCAACGGCACCCCGAGCTGCACCGCCGGGGCGTGCCGCGTGGGGATGTGCAACGAGGGCTTCGCGGACTGCGACGGGATGCCCGAGAACGGCTGCGAGGTCGACACCCGCACCACCTCGACCCACTGCGGGCGCTGCAACAACGAGTGCGCCGTCGCGGGCGGCTCCGCGGCCTGCACCGCGGGCTCCTGCGTGGTCGGCGGCTGCGCCACGGGGCGCGGCGACTGCGACATGAACACCGACAACGGCTGCGAGGTCGACACGCAGACCAGCCCCACCAACTGCGGCGCCTGCGGGCGCACCTGCGTGGTCCCCAACGCCACCGCGGCCTGCCGCGGCGGGGCGTGCGTCGTCGGCGTCTGCAACGCGGGCTTCGGGGACTGCGACGGCGACCCCACCAACGGCTGCGAGACCGACCTGCGCACCAACACCAACAACTGCGGCGCGTGCGGCAGCGTGTGCTTCGCCGCCAACGGCGTCGCGGTCTGCGGCGGGGGCGCGTGCAGGCTCGACCGCTGCAACCCAGGCTTCAACGACTGCAACAACTTCTACAGCGACGGCTGCGAGATCGCGACGGTCAGCGACGTCGACAACTGCGGCCGGTGCAGCAACGCCTGCCCGACCCCGCCCTCCGGGTCGCGGGTCTGCGTGGCGGGCCTCTGCGCGATCGGCACCTGCGCCGCGGGCCGCGGTGACTGCGACGGCGACCCGACCACCGGCTGCGAGGTGAACACCAACACCAGCGTGCAGCACTGCGGCGGCTGCGGCCGCACCTGCGCCGCGCGGGCCAACGCGTCGGTGTTCTGCTCGTCCGGCGCGTGCAGCTTCACCTGCAACCCGGGCTTCGCGGACTGCGACGGCAACCCCGTCAACGGCTGCGAGGTCGACACCCGGACCAACACCGGGAGCTGCGGCCGCTGCGGCAACGTCTGCTCGGCGGCCAACGGGACGTCCACCTGCGTGGCGGGCGTGTGCGGCATCGGCGCGTGCAACTCGGGCTTCGCCAACTGCGACGGCCTGGCCTCCAACGGCTGCGAGGTCGACACCCGATCGAGCGCGGCCAACTGCGGCGCCTGCGGCCGGGTGTGCACGGCCCCGACCGGCGGCAGCGTGAGGTGCAGCGCGAGCGCCTGCGTGCAGTCGTGCCCCGCGGGCCAGACCAACTGCGGCGGGGTGTGCCGGGCGACGGGCGCGACGTGCTCCTCCGCGGGCACCGGCGGCTGCGCCCAGGCGGGCACCATCGTCTGCTCGGGGACGAGCACCGTCTGCTCGGCGGTGCCGCGCACCTCGGGGACCTGCTCCTCGCCCGTGGGCGGAGCCTGCGGCGCGGGCGGCGTGTGCGCCTGCCCGGCGGGCCAGACCAACTGCGGCGGCACCTGCCGCGCGCTCACCAGCGACACCAACAACTGCGGCGGCTGCGGGATCGTGTGCTCGGCCCCGATCGGCGGCAGCGTGACCTGCAGCGCGGGCGCTTGCGTGCGCACCTGCCCGGCGGGCCAGACCAACTGCGGCGGCACCTGCCGCGCGACGGGCGGGGCGTGCTCCTCCGCGGGCACCGGTGGCTGCGCCCAGGCGGGCACCATCGTCTGCTCTGGGACGACCACCACGTGCTCGGCGGTGCCGCGCACCTCGGGGGCGTGCTCCACGCCCGCGGGCGGGCTCTGCGGCGCAGGCGGCGTATGCGCCTGCCCCTCGGGCCTGTCCAACTGCTCCGGCACCTGCCGCAACCTGACCAGCGACAACGCCAGCTGCGGCGCCTGCGGCCGCGCCTGCACCGCCTCGCAGGCCTGCGTGAGCGGCGTGTGCGTCGGCCAGGGGTCGCTGCGCTTCACCCTGACCTGGACCACCAACGGCGACATGGACCTCCACGTGAGGCCGCCCTGCGGCACGGAGATCTACTACGGCAGCCGCTCGGCCTGCGGCGGCACGCTCGACCGCGACGACACCAGCACCCGCGGCCCGGAGAACATCTACTGGAACGCCTCGTACACCCCGGGCCGCTACTACGTGTGCCCCGAGGCGTACACCACCACCGTGGCCAACACGACCTGGACCCTCGTGGTGGTGCGCAACGGCATCGAGGTCGCCCGCCGCACCGGCGTCCGCGGTCGCAGGGACGGCAACATCGCCTGCTCGGCGTCCTTCCCCGGCGTGGTCGTCCTCGACCTCTGATCGCGCTCGACCGGTCGCGGCACCGGGGATCCTGATGATCCCCGGGCGCCGCCCCCACCCGGTCGCCCCTCTCTCCCCTACGCCCTGCTCCGTCCCTACCCGAACCCGACCGAGGGCCGCTCCGCGCCGATCAGTTCGGCGTGAAGCGGATGCGCGTGGTGCCCGAGACGGCGCCCGTCCACGTCGCGGCGCGGAGCGGCAGGTGGAAGTCCTGCAGCCCGACGCTCACATTGGTCTGCGCGATCATCGGCGCCGAGTCGGGACCGAAGAAGGGCGCGCTGTAGACCATGTCGAGGACGGCGCTTCCCTCGTACGCGATCAGCTCGTACGAGAAGCTGCTCGGCGAGAGCGGCGTGGTGGCGTCGGGCGTGCTGAGGAAGAGCGTCGCCGCGTTGCTCTGCACTACGAAGCGTCGGCTCGGCGCCGCGCCGAGCGTCGCGATGCAGACCCCGCGAGAGCCCTGCACCAGGTCGACGCCGAACACATAGGCCGCCGGGTAAGGGGTCCCGTCGCGGGGCAGCGCACCGAAGTGCCGGTAAGGGGTCACGTTCGGGACCGCGGCGATGTTGGCGTAGTAGTCCCCGAAGCCGACCCAGCCGTTGCTGCTCACGAAGTACGTGAAGTTGGTGCTCCCCCAGAACTCCACCGGGAAGGGCAGCAGCCCGCGCACCAGCTGATCGTCCTGGCCGACCAGCACCTGGACCGCTCCCGGAGCGACGCAGGCGTCGACCCAGGTGACGGTGCCCGGCGACGCGGCGACGCTGTAGCCTGCGAAGGAGGCGACGGTGCACCGCCCGGCCTCGCACGTGCGCCCCGCCACGCACTCGATTCCGCACGCCCCGCAGTGCAGCGGGTTCCCCACGGGCATGGTCTCGCAGCCGTTGGTGGGGTCGAAGTCGCAGTTGGCGAAGTTGGGCGTGCACGAGGCGACGTTGCACGCGCCCTCGATGCAGGCGCCGACCCCGTTGGCCGGCGCGCAGAGCCGGCCGCAGGCGCCGCAGTCCGAGAGGCTGGTGCGGGTGTCGGTCTCGCAGCCGTTGGAGGCCACGCCGTCGCAGTTGGCGAAGCCCGCGAGGCAGCTCCCCACGGCGCAGGCGCCCGAGCGGCACACCCCGACCGCGTTGGAGAGCGCGCACCCCGCGCCGCAGGCCCCGCAGTGGGTCGAGCTGGTGCTGGTGTTCACCTCGCAGCCGTTGGAGGCCACGCCGTCGCAGTCCGCGAAGCCAGGGAGGCAGGTGAACCCGCAGGCCCCCGCGTCGCAGGTGGCGGCGGCGTTCGCCCTCGCCGGGCAGGCGGCGCCGCATCGGCCGCAGTGCTGCACGCTGGTGGCGGTGTTCACCTCGCAGCCGTTGACCGCGCTGCCGTCGCAGTTGCCCATCCCCGGCACGCATGCGCCGAGGGAGCACACGCCCGCCGAGCAGGAGGCCGCGGCGTTGGGGAAGGCGCAGCTCCGCCCGCACGCTCCGCAGTGGGAGAGCGAGGCGCCGAGGTCGGTCTCGCAGCCGTTGGCGGCCATGCCGTCGCAGTTGTCGTAGCCCGCCTCGCAGCGTCCGATGGCGCAGCTCCCCGAGGCGCAGATCGCGGTCGACCTGGGGAAGGAGCAGGCCGCGCCGCACATCCGACAGTTGCCCGGGTCGCTCTGGAGGTCGACCTCGCAGCCGTTGGCGGTGTTGCCGTCGCAGTCGCCGCGGCCCGTGGCGCAGGCGGTGCGGGTGCATACCCCGCCGACGCAGGCCCCGACGCCGCCGGTGAAGCTGCACGCGTTGCCGCAGCGGCCGCAGCTGGAGAGCGTGGTGGAGAGGTCGGTCTCGCAGCCGTTGGAGGGGTCGCCGTCGCAGTCGCCGAAGCCGGTCGCGCACGCGTAGCTGCACGCGCCCTCCGCGCACGAGGCCGTCGCGTTGGCGCGCGCCGAGCACGCCGCGCCGCACGCCCCGCAGTGGGCCACGGAGGAGCGCGTGTTGGTCTCGCAGCCGGTGGTCGGGTCGCCGTCGCAGTCGCCGAAGGGATCGTTGCAGCGACCCACGCCGCACCGGCCCCCGGAGCACGCGGGGACGCCGTTGAGGGTGCTGCAGAGCGATCCGCAGGCGCCGCAGTGCGTGGGGTCCGCCGACGTGTCGACGCAGCCGCCGCCGCAGCAGGCCCGGCCCTCGGGGCAGCCGCGGGCGGCGTCGCAGCCCGGCACGCAGGCCCGGTCGACGCAGCGGGTGCCGATGGGGCAGTGCTCGTTGGCGAGGCACTGCACGCACGAGTGGCTCGCGAGGTCGCAGCGTCCGACGCCGACGCCCGCGTCGGTGGCGCCGCCGTCCGCGGGCGCGCTCGCGCAGCCCTGGTCGCTGCTGCACCCCGCCGCGCAGGTGTTGTCCGAGGCGCAGTAGCGGCCGGCGCCGCAGGTGTCGCGCGAGGGGATGCACGCGACGCAGCGCCCGGTGCCCACGTCGCAGAGCGGGCGATCGGCGGAGGAGCGGACGCACTCGTCGTCCGAGGCGCAGCCCGAGGGGGCGTCGAGGGCGTCCATGGGGCCGCCGAGGTCGGAGCCCGCGTCGACGACGGAGCCTGGGGTGTAGCGGTCCCAGTCCCAGGTGCAGCCCAGGGAGCAGAGCGACGCGATGGCCACCGCGCGTTGGAAGACTCGATGGCCCATCAGAACGAACCTCCCACGCTGACGCTGCGCGAACCCACGGACACGGTGACCGGCGGAGGCTCCGAGGGCCTACCGACGATGAAGAGCGTGACCGCGGCGGCGGCGCCCGCGATGCCTACGCCGAGCGAGATGTTGGTGAGCGTCTGGAAGGTGCGGCCCTCGTCGACCTCGGACTGCGTGACCGAGGTGCAGCCGCCGGCGCAGCGGGCGCCGAGGTCGTCGTAGCGGCCGTTGGCCAGCGCGTAGAAGGCCGCGAAGCCCACGAAGCCCGCGGCCCCTACGCCCACGCCGATCCACGCGAGCGAGCTGCTCGGCCCACTCGCCCTTGGCGCCGTCGGCCGGGCAGGGACGACGGGCCTGCTGAGGGCCCCGACCTCGGTGTAGCCCTCCGCGGCGGCGCGGCGGCGCAGCACCACGCCCACGGTCGCCTCGCGGCCCGCGGCCACCTCGGTGTGCCGCTCCTCGGGCTCGAAGCCCGCCGCCTCGATGGTGATGATCACCGGGCCGGGCATCACGGGGATCGCGATGCCCAGCGCCGCCACCGGCACCGGCCGCTGGTTGACCCGGATGGACGCGCCCTCCGGGGCGTCGGGGATCGTCAGCGTCAGCCGGCCCACCCGCGGCTCCACCTGCAGGAGCTCCGCCTGCGCGGCGTCGCGGGTCTGCACATAGCGGGGGTCGAGCGTGGCGCGGTCACCGGCCTCCCTCATCGCCCGCTCGAACTCCGGGACGGACTCGTCCAGCCGCCCAAGCTCCCGCAGGCAGCGGGCGAGGTAGAGCCTGGTGTTGGGCGAGCCGTAGAGCTCTAGCGAGGCGCGAAACTCCACGAGCGCCTGAGGGAAATCCCTCGCTTCGTAGAGGGCCGTGCCGCGGGTGAAGCGCTGCTGGGCGAAGGCGGTGTTGTCCTGCGCCGATGCGACGGCGGGGACGCAGACACCGACGAGGGCTGCGAATGCGAGGGTGGTGATGCGCATGGGTCAGATCGATCCGGGTCGGAATTCGCCGGCGGGCTGCGGCGTGCTCGGAGGCGTGGCGGCGGAGCCTCCCTGCGGCTCCCTCCCTCGATGGCCCCCGGAGCGGCCCGAAGGGCGGGCGGCCGGGCGGGCGACGGCGACGGGCTCGGGCTCGGGCTCTGGTGGCGCGGCGATGGGCGCGGCGGGAGGAGGCTCGGGCGGGGCGGCGACGGGCGGCGGCGGGGGCTCCGGGGGCGCAACGACGGGGGGCGGCGCCGCCTGGGTGACGCGGGGGGGTGGGGAGCGATCGGGCGCGCGCTTCGAGCGCATGGCGAAGCCCGCGAGCAGGAGCGCCAGAAGGAGCGGCACCCCAAGGAGCAGGGCCCACTTCGCGCGCGATGGAGCCGCTGGGGGGGGCTCGGGCTCGTCGTCGAAGGGCACGGCCTCGGGCGCCGGAAGCGGAGGGGGGAGCGACGAGCCGAGGGTGAGCGAGAGGTCGGTGCGGGCGAAGCGCACCGCGGAGGGGTTGGTCAGCTCGGCGAGCACGAGCGCCTCGCCCTCGCCGATGCGCTTCACGAGGTCGCGGCGCGCGGAGAGCGAGGCCCCGAGGAGGTCGTGCACCAGGGCGCTGACCGCGCGGGTGTTGGCGACCTTGATGGGCAGCTCTTCGAGCGCCTCGGCGAAGGCCGCGGCGGTGGGGAAGCGCCGCTCCGGGTCGCGGTCGATGGCCTTCATCACCACGGCGTCGAAGGCCGGGTCGAGGTCGGTGACGATCTCCGAGGGTCGGGGGATCTCGGCCTTGACCACCTGCTGCACGGTGTCGACGTCGGTCTCGCCGCGGAAGAGCCGCTTGCCGGTGAGGGTCTCCCAGAGCACCACGCCGGCGGCGTAGATGTCGCTACGCCGGGTGACCGCCTCGCCCGAGAGCTGCTCCGGGGCCATGTACGCGAGCTTGCCCTTGATCTGCTGGAGCCCGGTGTCGGTGACGCGGGCCTCGGTCTTGGCGATGCCGAAGTCGGTGATGCGTGCGACGCCGTCGACGCCCACCAGGACGTTCTGCGGCGACACGTCGCGGTGCACGACGGAGAGCTCGGCGCCGTCGCTGCCGGCCAGCTCGTGCGCCGCGTGGAGGCCGGAGAGAAGGTCGATGAAGATGCGCGCGGCGATGGGCGGAGGGATGCGCCGGCCGCGTTTGACGGCGGCCTTGATGAGCCCGGAGAGCCGGTCGCCCTCGATGTACTCCATCACCAGGAAGAGCCGGCCGTCGTCGTCGCCGACGTCGAGGGTGCTCACCACGTTGGGGTGGTGGATCTTCGCCGCGAGCCTCGCCTCGTCGAGGAACATCTCCGCGAACTCCTCGTCGACGCGCAGGTGGGGGTGGCAGACCTTCACCGCCACCACGCGCTCGAAGCCCGCGACCCCCTTGGCCCGCCCGAGGAACACCGACGCCATGCCCCCGCTGGCGATCTCCGTGAGGAGCTCGTATCGCCCGAGCACACGCCCGCCCGAGGAGGTCTCTCCGTTCGGTGGTTCTTGATTGTCGGCGCCTGACGCCATTGGCCTGGTGATTGTGCGTGCAGCGAAAGCGCCGTCGCAAGCTCCCGTGTGCGCCTTCTACACGTCTCCGCCCTCGTCGCCCACCCCGAGGCTCTCTTCCACCTGCTCTCCGAAGCGCTCGACCAGCCTCGCCCTGAACCTCGCCCGGAGCCCGTTGGCGAGCTGCCCGAGGCGCTGCTTCGTCAGCCCGAAGCGCGCGGCGATCTCCGACAATGGCCGCGGATCTTCGCTCCTCAGGTGCTCCTCCCAGAGCGCGCGCTCCCTCGGGTCGGTGAGCTCCCGGCCGAAGCCGTCGGCCAGCTCCCGGAGCGCCGCCAGCGCCTCGTGGCCCGCCGCGGCGTTCTCCGGGTCCCGCTCCGTGGCCGCCACGTCGAGCCCTCTGGCTCCGCCGCCCGGGGAGGGCGCGTCGAGGGAAAGCTCCCCCCCTTCGAGCGAGGCGGAGACCTCGCGCACGTCGGACTCCTCGACCCCGAGGTTGGAGGCGAGCTGCCTCGGGGTGGGGTCGATGCCCGCGGTCAGCAGCCGCTGGCGCTCCCGCTCGAGCTGGAAGAAGAGCTTGCGCCCCGCGCGGGTGTTGCCCGTGTGCACCAGCCGGAAGTTGGTGAGCAGGAACCTCAACACGAAGGCGCGTATCCAGTAGGCCGCGTAGGTGCCGAAGCGGGCTCCCTGGCCAGGCTCCCACCGTCGGGCCGCCTCGACGAGGCCGGTGGAGCCCTCCTGGATGAGGTCGAGCGCGTTGGTCCACTGTCGGCGAAACTCGAAGGCGATGTGCACCACCAGGCGGAGGTTGTGCACCACCAGACGGCGCATGGCATCGGGGTCGCCCTCGTCGCGGGCGCGCCGCCCGAGGGCCCGCTCTTCCTCCTCGCTCAGCAATGGGTAGCGGCGGATCTCCTCCAGGAAGCGCCCCAGCGCGTCGCGAGGACCCGTCGTGACGAGGGCCCGCTCGGCCTCGGTGGGCGCGCGGACGATCTCGTGCCCGGGCGCTTCGGCGTCGAGCGCCTCGGCGTCGAGCACCTCGCCGACCAGGGCGTCGTCGTCGCTGTCGAGGGGAGGGTCGTGCTCATCGTCGTCCGGCGCTTTCACTGCGCGCGGTGGATAAGCACGACCTCGGAGGGAGGGAAGATCCCGGCGCCCGGGGCGCCGGTGGGACCCTTAGTAGCGGTAGTGGTTGGGCTTGAAGGGCCCGGCGACCGGGACGCCGAGGTACTCCGCCTGCGACCCGCTGAGGGTCGAGAGCTCGACGCCGAGCTTGGCGAGGTGCAGCGAGGCGACCTTCTCGTCGAGGTGCTTCGGCAGCACGTGCACGCCGAGGGGATAGTTCTGCGGCTCGTTCCAGATGGCGAGCTGGGCGAGGCACTGGTTGGTGAAGGAGGTCGACATCACGAAGGAGGGGTGACCCTTGGCGCAGCCCAGGTTCATCAGCCGCCCGGAGGCGAGCACCGTGAGGCGCTTGCCGTTGGGGAAGATGTACTGGTCGAGCTGCGGCTTGATGTTGTCCTTCTTGATCTCGGGGTTCTTCTCCAGATAGGCGACCTGGATCTCCGAGTCGAAGTGGCCGATGTTGGCGAGGATGGCGCTGTCCTTCATCCGCACCATGTGCTCGCCGGTGATGACGTCGCTGCAGCCAGTGGCGGTGATGAAGATGTCGGCGTACTCGACGACGGTCTCCAGCCGGCGCACCTCGTAGCCCTCCATCGCGGCCTGGAGCGCGCAGATGGGGTCGATCTCGGTGATGATCACGCGGGCGCCCATGCCGCGGAGCGACTGCGCGCAGCCCTTGCCCACGTCGCCGTAGCCGCAGACGACCGCGACCTTGCCGGCCACCATCACGTCGGTGGATCGCTTGAGGCCGTCGAGCAGCGACTCGCGGCAGCCGTAGAGGTTGTCGAACTTCGACTTGGTGACCGAGTCGTTGACGTTGATCGCCGGGACCTTGAGCGTGCCCTTGCGGAACATCTCGTACAGGCGGTGCACGCCCGTGGTGGTCTCCTCGGTGATGCCGCGGATCGGGTCAGCGCCCGCGAAGAGCTGCGGGTACTTGTTGTGCACCAGCACCGTGAGGTCGCCGCCGTCGTCGAGGATCATGTTCGGGCCCTTACCGCCCTCGAACGCGTAGATCTGCTGCTCGAGGCACCAGTCGTACTCGGCCTCGGTCTCGCCCTTCCAGGCGAAGACCGGCACGCCGGTGACGGCGATCGCCGCGGCGGCCTCGTCCTGCGTCGAGAAGATGTTGCAGCTCGTCCAGGTGACCTCGGCGCCGAGCGCGGTCAGCGTCTCGATGAGCACCGCGGTCTCGATGGTCATGTGCAGGCAGCCCGCGATGCGCGCGCCCTTGAGCGCCTTCGACGGACCGAACTCCGCCCGCACCGCCATGAGCCCGGGCATCTCCTTCTCGGCCATGCGGATGGCCTTCCGGCCGTGCTCCGCCATGGTGATGTCCTTGACCTTGAACTTGCCGGCCTTCTCGTTGTTGCTCATCGTCGTCTCTCCTTCTTCGCCGCGCTCGCGGCGCCCTTCGTCGTCGATCGATCGTCCCCCGCCACCCTCGCGCTCAGCAGCGTCCACGGCACCGCGCGGTCGGGCCCGTTGCCCCGCCACGCCGCCGGAACCTCCACTACCGTCGCGTGCTCCAGGCCCGCCTCGCGGGCGAAGCGCCGCAGCTCATCGGCCTCGAAGCCCAGCCACAGGTCGGCCTGCTGCGCCCGCAGCGCCTCGTCCTCGTGGGGCCCGTAGTCGAGCACCATCACCGCGCCGCCCGGGGCCGCCAGCGCCGCGATGCGACGGAGCGTGTCCGCCGGCCTCGGCGCGTGGTGCAGCACCCTCGACGCGAACACCACGTCCGCCCCCGCGTGCCCGAGCCGCTTCAGCGCCCGCTTCACCTCCGGCCCGTCGACCTCGCCCTCGACGAGCTCGACGTTGCCGAAGCCCCGCTGCGACACCCGCTCGGCGCACATCGCGAGCTGCGCCCCCGCCCGGTCGATGGCCAGCACCCGGTGAAACACCGGCGCCAATATCTCCAGCAGCCGCCCGTCGCCGGTGCCCACGTCCACCGCCAGGGCGCGGCGCTCGATGAGCGGCGCCAGCGCCAGGAGGTAGGCCGCGAGCTCCGGCGGCGGCCCCACGGTCACCGCGCCCTTGGTCGAGCGCGCGAAGAACTCCCTCGTCGAGCGCTCCCTCGCCCCCACCACGTCGGCCACCCTCGCCAGGCTGCCGTCCTTGTCGCAGAGCGAGCGGCCGGTGCGCAGCGCGTCCTCCACCACCGGGTCGATGGGGCCGTCGGTGGCGACCCGCACCAGCGCCCAGGTGCCGTGCCGACGCACCTGCACCAGCCCCGCCTGGCGGAGCGCAGCGACGTGTCGGGACACGTTGGGCTGGAGCTCGCCGAGGAGCTCCGCGAGCTCGCCCACCGCCAGCGCGTCGACCGAGGCCAGCGCCAGAAGCCGCAGCCGTACGGGCTCGGACAGCAGCCGGTACAGCTCCCAGCGAGCCTGGGTCCCGGGGGTATTGCTGGCCAGAAGCTCCATCCGCGGATCGTTATATACGTCCATAGGAATGTCTGCAAGCGAGGGTGGGCCCTTGCGATCGCCCGACCGCGGCGCGTCCGCGCTAGCGAGGGCGAAAGGTTTGCCCATAGAGTCGCGTCCGTTCGGCGCTTCCGCCGAACGAAAGGGAGTGAGCTCAGACCCATGGCAGGTGCCGCACCGACCGCCAAGCCAGCGCCGTTTCTCCGACCCCTCGACCGCCTCGACCGGGGCGTGCTGCTGGCGGAGAGCTCGCTGAGCGTCGTCATCGTCGTCTTCATGCTGTTCGCGGCGGTGTCGGAGTCCGCCTTCCGGGTCATCCAGAATTGGCCTGGCGTCGCGCGCATCGGCCTCTGCGCGGCCATCTGGCTGCTGCTGGTGGGGCTGAAGCTCTCCGGCGCGCCGACCGAGCCCGCGCCCGCCGAGGCGCTGCTCAAGCGCTTCCTCGGGAAGGACCTCCCCCGCCAGGCGGCAGTCACTCAGGCCGTGCTGTTCTTCGTCCCGGTGGCGATCGCGCTGGGCGCGCTCACCGAGTGGCTCATGCGCGCGGTGCTCCCGGTCGCCTCGGACGTGCTGCTCCACGGCACCATCTGGGCGGCCTTCCTCGGCGCGAGCTTCGCGACGCGCGGGCGCAAGCACCTCGCCATCGACGCGCTCTCCCGGCTGCTCCCCGACCGCGGCCGCCGCCTGGTCGTCGGCGTCTCCGCCACCATGGGCGCCTTCGTGGCCTTCGCGCTCGCGCAGGGCGTCTACGGCAACCTCCAGGAGGCCTCGCACCAGGTCATCCGCACCCTGGAGGAGAACCGCCGTAACGGCGTCTCCAGCCCGATCGACCAGTCCTTCGAGTTCCAGTACGTGATCCCCGCGGGCTTCCTCTTCATCGGCCTGCGGCTCCTGCTTCACGCCTTCCATGAGTTCGTCGCGGGGCTCGCCAACTACCGCGCCCCGGTGCGCCACGCGCCCGTCGGCGACCCGGTCGCCGCCGCCCACGAGGGTGTCGGAGCGGAGCCGAAGCTGCCCCCCGCGGTCGACCGCGCCGACGCCACGGAGATCGGCATCTCGCTCGCCGCCCTCGCGGGCGTGATCGCCGTCTGCGCGGGCTCCTCCATCGTCAAGCCGGTGGCCTTCCTCTGCTTCTTCGCGGCGCTCTCGCTGGTCGTTCCGCTCATCAACCGCAAGCGCACCACCGGCTCGTACGCCCCGCCCGTCTCCGACCCCTACGAGCCCGTGCAGGGCGCCCCGCAGCACTTCGTCATCGCCACGGTGCTGGTGCTCGGGATCCTCGCAGTGATGCGCTACGGCCTCGCGCCCAACATCGCCTCGATCCCGATCACCGTGGGCATCGCGTTCTTCGCCGTGATGGCCCTGCTCGGGGCGCCGCTCTTCAGCTTCCTCGGCGGCATGGGGCTCTTCCTCTTCGTGAAGTTCTTCCTGATGGACCCCGACGTGAGCCGCCACGCCAACGCGTTCGGCAACTCCGTCGAGGACATCCTGGGCAACCACTTCGCCCGCATGAGCGTGCTGGCGACGATCCCGCTCTTCACCCTCGCGGGCTACATCATGTCCGAGTCGCGCATGCCCCAGCGGCTGGTGCGCGTCTCCCGCGCCCTGCTGGGCTGGATGCCCGGCGGCCTCGCCGTGGTGTGCGTCTTCGCCTCGGCCTTCTTCACCATCTTCTCGGGCGCCTCGGGCATCACCATCGTCGCCGTGGGCGGCCTGCTCGTCCCGGCGCTGCTCCGCGACAAGTACCCTGAGAACTTCTCCCTCGGGCTCGTCACCGCGGGCGGAGCGCTCGGCATCACCGTGCCGCCCTGCCTGCCGCTCATCGTGTACGGCATCGTCGCGGGCCTCCAGGAGCCCGCGCCGGGCCAGGAGCGCCTGGAGCTGCAGAAGTTCCTGGTCGTGGGCCTCGTGCCGGGGCTCGTCGCCATCGGCATCGTGATCGCCTACTGCGTGGTCATCGGCGTGGTCTCGAAGGTGCCGCGCTCGCGCTTCGACTGGGCCGAGGCAAAGGCCGCCCTCTGGGAGGCCAAGTGGGAGCTCATCCTGCCGGTGTTCCTCCTCACCGGCCTGGTGAAGGGGATCTTCAACCCCTCACAGGCGGCGGCCTTCACGGCCTTCTACGTGGTCGTGATGGAGGTCTTCGTCTACCGCGACCTCACCATCAAGGACGACCTGCCCCGCATCGTCCCGGAGTCCATGGTGCTGGTGGGCGCCATCTTCGTGAAGCTCTGCGCGGCGACGGTGCTCGTCGGCTACTTCGTGCAGGCGCAGATCGCCGACCGGCTCTTCGAGTGGCTCACCTGCGGGCCGCCCGCGATGGCGTACATGCATGCCCACGCGGACTCCATCGGCACCTGCCGCGAGGCGGTGGACATCCTCGGCCAGCAGGGCCAGAGCGCCGGCGGGCTCATCGACTCCAAGCTCTCCTTCCTCATCGCGCTCAACTTCTTCCTGCTGTTGATCGGGATGCTGATGGACATCTTCTCGGCCATCGTGGTCGTGGTGCCCCTCATCGCGGGCATCGCGCTCCACTTCAACATCAACCCGTACCACCTGGGCATCGTGTTCCTGATGAACCTGGAGATCGGGTACCTGATGCCGCCGATGGGGCTCAACCTCTTCATCGCGGGCTTCCGCTTCAACCGCCCGGTGCCCGACCTCTACAAGATGGTCCTGCCCTTCATCGCGCTCTTCGTCGGCGCGCTGATGATCGTGACCTACGTCCCCTCGCTCACGACCTTCGCCATCCCGCGGCCCACCGCCGCGAACGCGCCCGTCGCCGCGCCGACTCCGGGCGCCGCGACCCCGACCCCGGGAGGCCCCGCAGAACTCCCCCCTGCAGGCAACTGCGACACCCCGGGCGATGACGAGTCCTTCGAGGACTTCATGCGCCGCTGCCAGCCCGCCGAGGACGGCGCCGCGACCGACGCCGACGCCGCCGTGGCGCCTGCGACCGACGCCTCCGCAGCGCCCGCCGACGCCGCCGTCACCGGCGGCTGAGCTCGGCCTTCCCCCCGCTTCCGCTCCTCCCCCCCACCCGCCCTACTGAACGACCACGCTCCCGCGGTACATGCCCATGCCGCAGGTGAAGGCCAGCGCGCCTGACGCCGGGACCGTCACCGGGATCTCGACGGCCTGTCCCACGGGCAGGTCTCGCTCCATGTTGTTGAGCGAGGGGAACTTCACCTTGTCCCCGCAGTTCAGGGCGTCCGCGCGGCGGAAGACCAGCGTGAGCGAGCTGCCCGCGGCGGCCCTGATGGTCGACGGGTGATAGCCCTGGTCGTCGACGCGGATCTCCACGCGGCCGTTGGCGGGCGCGGTCACGGTGGCGGGGCCAGGAGCGGGGCTCTGGGCCTGCTGAGACTTGCAGGCCGCGAGGAGGGTCAGGAGAGCGATGGCGCCGAGGCGTTGAGCGATGTTCATGGGGATGTATGGGCTCCGTTCGAGAGGACGTGAGAGGGCCTTAGGTAGCAGAAAGCGCGCGGGCCGCCCTCAGGGCTCCCTTGGGAGGCCTCAGCCGCCGACGATGAAGGCGCGCACCGCGGCGGCCTCGTCGCCCGCAGGGCGGAGGGTGATCACGTCCGCGCCGAGCTCCCAGTTGCGCTCGGTGTGCACCCGAAACTCAAGTCCCGCCGCGCCCCCCGGGTCGTCGATGGAGAACTCCAGCGTCACGTCGCGCCACATGGCCGTAGGAAACAGCGAGGGCACCAGGTCGCGTCGGGCGAGCGTCACCCCGGGCTGGCGGAACACATCGACGTAGCCGATCTCGTCGCGCTGCGCCCCGGCCCGCCGGGCCTTCAGCCGGAAGGTCACCCGGTACTGTCCCTGCGGAAGTCGGATGAATGGACCGAAGAGCATCCAGCCCGCGGGTCGAGGATCATCCGGCGAGACCACCCTCGCCCGCCCGTCGCTCGCGCTCGCGTCGCGCACCGAGCAGTTGGGAAACTCCGTCTGCTCGGTGCCCTCGACCTCGTAGCGTCGGTTGACGAAGAGCTGCCGCACGGCCTCGGGGTTGCCCTGGGGAGAGCGCCCCCGTTGCAGGGCGATCACCCCGTCCTCTACCGCCGCGGTGCCGAAGCCGTTGCGCATGAGGTGCAGCAGCGTGCTGTCGCGCTGCTCGACGGAGGCTGGCCACGCGGGGCGCTGCAGGTCGACCACCACCCACTCGGCGCGGTCGAGCCCGTTGGGGAAGAGGGCGCCCCAGGGGCGGTTGGAGAAGCGCGGACCGATCCAGGTCGACGAGCTCACCGGCACCAACGGGGGGACGAGCGAGGCGATGCGGTCGACGGTGCGGGTGTGCGGGGTGACCGCGCGGGTGTCGGTCGCGTGGGTGCGCGAGGCCATGCTCGACGGGTGCGTCGCGACAAGCATCAGCGAGGCGACCAGCACGTAGGCGGCGACGGCGCGGCCGGCCCGGTGGGGATGGCGCGAGCGCCCGAGGAGGGCGGCGATGCCGAAGGCCGCCGCGAGGTAGACCCCGGGGTGCTGGATGGCGCTGTAGTGGTAGCGGAGCGCGACGATCTCGGGGTTGTCCGAGAGCAGGATGATGCCCAGCGGCATGAGCAGCGTGATGCGCCAGCCCGCCAGCAGGGCCATGAAGCCCACCGGGGTGAGCAGGGTGATGAAGGTCGTGAGGCGCGCCTCGGTGAAGGCCCAGAGCAGGTAGCGCACGGGCTGCCCGAGGAGGTGCCCCAGCGGCCCGCCGGGCCCCGCCAGGTGACGGAAGTTGCGGAGGAACTTGTACCCCTGCGGCTCGGCCCCGTCGCTCATGTAGACGGGCACCCCCGGGGGCGGGCCGTAGCGCTTGAGCAGCACGGCCATCGCCAGGAGGCAGTAGCCCACCGCGAGCGCCCCGAGCGCCGCGCACCAGCGCCGGTCGCGGGCGTCGCCAGGGAGGGCGAAGGCCAGAAGCGCCCCGACCGCGGGGATGAACATGTCCTCCTTGACGCTGACCAGCAGGGCGATGGCGACGAAGGCCTGGCCGAAGCGGCGCCGGGAGAGCGCGAGGACGAGCCACGCGAGCGCCGGGGCCGCGAGGAGGTCCATGTGGAAGTCGTAGAGGAGGGCGGTGTGGAGCGGAGGGCTTGCGAGCATGGCGCCCGCGAGGAGCGTGGCCGTGAGGCGGCCGAGGCCGAGGTCGCGCGCGACGAGGTAGACGGGCCACGCGGCGGCGGAGACGGCGAGGGTCTGGATGATCAGCAGGCACTCGCTGGTGGGCGAGAGCGCATAGAAGGGGACGAGCAGGAAGAGCACCGGGGAGAAGTGCTCGCCCAGGAAGCTGTACCCGACCGTCGGGGAGAACATCACCCGGCCGTGGAGGGTGTTCCAGAGGGCTTCCTTGAAGATCCCGAGGTCGACGCTGGCGGACCACACCGCGTGGTCGCGGACGATGGCCAGGGTCGAGAAGATCACCGCGTGGGCGGCGATGATCGCAAGGACGGGGGCGTGCTCACGGAGGCCCGTGCGATCGGGGCGATCGGCTCCGCCCGAGGGCGAGGCGACGAAGGCCGCGACGGCCGCGGAGGCGCCGAAGCAGAGGGCCAGCAGCGCGGGGCGGCGGAGCGCGTCGTCCTGCGCGAGGACGAAGGGAGAGAGCAGCAGCGGCGCGAGGACCGAGAGCAGCCGGCGCCAAGGGGAGGCGAGCGCGGGGAGGCCTTCGGGCGAGGCGCGAAGGGAGATCCAGGAGAGCACCAGGGAGAGCGCGAAGGGGGGGGCGCAGGAGGCGAGGAAGCGCAGCGGGGGGTGGGCCAGGAAGGAGCCGCGGGAGAGCGCGTCCCAGAGGTGCGGAGGCGGTAGGGGCAGCCCGGAGAGGGCGACGGCCACGGCGTAGGCGGCCGCGGCGGAGAGCGCGACGGCGGCTCCGAGGAGCGATGGAGAGAGCGGGGATGGCGAGCGCATGAGGGAGGAGGAGCCCGGAGCGGACCGGGTCACGGATCGACGCGGACCAGCACGACGGTGATGTTGTCAGGGCCGCCGTGCTCGTTGGCGATCTGCACGAGCTCGCGGGCGCGCTCGATGAGGTCGGGGCCCTTGGCGATCACCCGGGCGATGTCGCTGTCCTTCACCACGCCGCAGAGGCCGTCGGAGCAGAGCAGGTAGGTGTCGCCGACCTGGAGCTTCTCTCGGCGCACCTCGGGCTCGACCTCGGGGCCGGTGCCGATCGCGCGGGTGATCATGTTGGAGTAGTTGCCGAGCGCGGCGCGGGCGATGGGGTCGTCGCCGGCGTACTCCTCGATGAGCGAGTGGTCGCGGGTGAGGCGCTCGAGCACGCTGTGCCGGTAGCGGTAGCAGCGCGAGTCGCCCACGTGGACGATGCCGAAGCTGTCGCCGTCGCGGATGACCGCCACGAAGGTGCTCCCCATCCCGCGGCGCTTGCGGTTGCGGGTGCCCTCCTCGATGACCCGGGTGTTGGCGAGCCGGGTCGCCTCCGCGAGGGCCACCACCCGGTCTTCTCCGGGGTGCTGCTGCACGTGCTCGATGACCGTCGAGATGGCCATCGCGCTCGCGACCTCGCCCGCGAGGTGACCGCCCATCCCGTCCGCCACGATGAAGAGCCCGAGGGGCTCCTCCACCGCGTAGGAGTCCTCGTTGTGGTCACGTTCCTGTCCGACGTCCGACAGCCCTGCGGCGGCGAGCTTCATCCGGTATTCCTCGAAGAGTTTCCGCGTCTCTCGCGGTCGGCGGAACCGTACGCGGGCCGCGAGCGACGGGTCAAGGCAACGTTGGCGCGCCGGAATCACCGGGTGAGGACGCAGTAATTCCCGGCCCGGCGCTCGACCCTCCAGCGGGAGAAGCTACGCGCGGCCTTCGAGTCGCAGGCGATCAGCGCGTGGGTCACCCCCCAGCGCCGCAGCACCTCGTCGGCGGCGGCGGGAGCGAGGCGCCCGGCGTCGAGGTCGAAGCCCGCGCGCAGCACCTCCGCGGGGTAGCAGTCGTTGCGCGTGTCGAAGAAGACCCTCACCCGGGCCGAGGCCCGCTCGATCGCGTAGCCGGTGAAGAAGAGGGTGACGAACATCCGGGCGCCGGGGGGCGTCCCCGCCAGCAGCGCCGCGACGTCCTCGTCGGCGGAGCTCGGGTCGACCCAGGCTCCGTCGCGCCGCTGCGAGCGGGCGACGTACCAGCTCAGCGACGCGACCACGGCGAAGAGCGCGAGCAGCCCCCTCGTCCAGCCGAGGGAGCGCGGAGCGCGGGCGACGCGGGAGGCGCGGGCGATCCAGGCCTCGACGGGGGCGGCGAGGAGGGACAGGGCGCTCAGGCCGAAGAGCTGGAGGTGGCGGTTGTGCCGCAGCGCCATCAGCGCGAGGAGGCTGAGGAGCAGGGCCCGGGGGCGCCATCGGGGATTACCGAGGAGGGTAAGAGAGAGTAGCGCGAGCGGGGCGCCTACGAGGAGCTCGAGGGGCGTGGAGACGACGCGGAGGGGAGAGCGCCAGAGGGGCCACCACTCGCGGATGCGGTCGTGCACGAGCGCGACGCTGTCATCGGGGGCGCCGAGGAGGTAGCGGCGCACCAGGTCGTGGAGCGCGACGCCGTAGGGGTTCACGAAGGTCGCGGCGAGCGCGAGGAGGAGCGCGAGGCGGCGGGCGCGGCGGTCGCCGGTGGGCTCCATGAGCGCGACGGTGGCGAAGACCAGCGCGAGGGGATAGCTGCCGTGGAGGTTGGTCCAGAGGAGGGTGATGCCGGCGTAGGCGAGCGCGTGGCGGGTGGAGAAGGTCGGGTCGAAGGCCAGCGCCAGGGCGGCGAGCGCGGCGCCGAGGAGCATCCCCACCGGGCGCGGCGACTCCCAGCGCGCCCCGTAGGCCATGAACGCGAGCGCGACCGAGGCGGCCGCGACGCCGGGGCGGGCGTCCCGGGCGGTGCGACGGAGCAGCGCGCCCACGAGCACCAGCACCGCGACGGCACGCCCGAGCGCGAGCCCGGAGACGCCGAGCGCGCGGACGAGAGCGGCGGCCGCGGCGCCGAAGAGCCACTCGTGCATGACCCACGGGTGCTCGGGGCTGGCGAAGGAGTAGCGGTTGACCCGAGGCACCGCGCCTTCGCGGAGCAGGTCTTCGCCCGCGCGGAGGATCCACCAGATGTCGCCGTCCCAGACCGGAGCGCACCCAGCCTGCCAGGCGGCCAGGGCGATGAAGCACCCCGCGAGCGCCGCCCCGACCCTCGGGTCATCGGCGCGCTTCGCGAGGCGGGACCACGGGTCGGAGGCGTCGCTCACCAGGACCGAACGGTACCAGAGCGAGCGCGAGCGGTTTGCGTCCTCGCGCGGCGGCCTTCACGGTGGAGCCCTCACGCATGGCCTCCTCCCTCGTCATCAGCCTCATCACCACAAGCACCCTCGCCCTCACCTTCCCGGTCGCCGCGCGCGCGCTGCGCCCCGGGTCGCTCCTCACGCCCGGCGCCGGTCGCTCGCTGCGCCTGGCCACCCTCGCGGTGGTGGCGGTCGCGGTGGGCCTCGAGGTCTACGGCCGCACCCTCGCCCCCTTCGGCGGCGGGCCGCTGCGGGGGCTCATCGGGGCGGTGCGGGTCTCGGTGCTGCTGCTCTTCGGCTGCCTGCTCCTGGTCGTTGCCGCCGAGCTGCTCGGGCGGGCGCTCGGGGTCGCGACCTGGGTTGCCGCCAGGAGCCGGATGCTCCCGGTGGAGCACGTGACTCCGGTGATGGAGTCTCGCCGGGCGCTGCTCACCCAGGCCACGACCGCGGGCGCGCTGGCGGTCGGGACGCCGGCCTTCCTCCGAGGCGGGCTCTGGAGCCGCACGGACTTCGAGGTGCGCACCATCGAGGTGGCGATCGCCGGGCTCCCTGCGGAGCTCGAGGGCCTGACCCTGGTGCAGCTCACCGACCTGCACCTCGGGGTCTTCACCGGGCCCCGCGAGATCGGCGCCGTCATCGACCGGGTCGAAGGGCTGCGGGGCGACCTCGTGGTGATCACCGGAGACATCCTCGACCACAACCCGAGGCACGTCCCCGAGGCGATGCGCGCGCTCTCCAGGCTGAGGGCGCGCGGCGGGGTGCATGCCATCCTCGGCAACCACGACCACTACACGGGCCCCGCGACGGTGGCCCGGGGCCTGCGCTCGGTGGGCATCCGCGCCCACATCAACGGCTCGATGTCGCTCGGTCCCGACGGGGCGAGCGGGAGGGGGCTGATCGTCGCTGGGGTCGACGACGTGATGGCGCCCCGCATCGGCACCGGCGCGGGGCCCGACCTCGCTGCCGCCCTCAGGGGGCGCGACCCCGACGACCCGGTGGTGCTGCTCGCGCACAACCCCGTGCTCTTCGACGACGTGCGGCACCGCGTGGCGCTCCAGCTCTCGGGGCACACCCACGGGGGGCAGATCAACACCCTCGGCGTCGCCGGGTCGCTTCTCCCCTACGTGTCGGGCCTCTACCGTCGGGGCGACGCCTCCCTCTTCGTTTCCCGTGGGATTGGCACCACGGGCCCGCCCGTTCGGCTCAACGCCCCGCCGGAGATCGTGCGAATCGCCCTGACCGGACGGGCGACGCGGGCGAGTTGAGCGCCGCCGTACGTTGGCGATTTCGGCGCGCGGTCCCGGTGATATCCTCGGCGGCCGGTATCGGCCCCCCCGGTCTTGAGTCGAGGTGAGACGAGTGAGCAAGGCGAACGCAGCGCAGAAGTCCAGTGACACCTATCTCGGCCGGGTGGTGGCCGGCCGGTACCGGCTGGAGGCCCGTATCGGCGAAGGGGGCATGGGCGTCGTCTATCGCGCGCGGCACGTGCTGATCGAACGCGTGGTGGCGCTGAAGCTGATCCGCCCCGACCTGCGGGGAGAGACGCACCTGAGGGCCTGGATGCTCCGCGAGGCGCGCGCCGCAAACCGGGTCGACCACGCGCACATCGTCGACATCCACGACATTGGTGAGACCGAGGAGGGCGAGCTCTACCTGGTGATGGAGTACCTGGTGGGCACGCCGCTCTCGGCGGAGATCGCCAAGGGGCAGTTTCCGCAGGTGCGCGCCATCGACGTGCTCGAGCAGATGTCCGCCGCGCTGGGCCGCGCGCACGACCTCGGCGTCGTGCACCGCGACCTCAAGAGCGACAACATCATGTGCACCAACCGCGGGGGCCGGAAGGACTTCGTGAAGATCCTGGATTTCGGGCTGGCGCACCTCGCGAGAGACCCGCGCCTCGCCCCGAAGGGGGCGGTGTTCGGGACGCCGGAGTACATGTCCCCGGAGCAGGCGCGCGGCGAGGAGGCGACGGCGCAGAGCGACCTCTACTCGCTGGGCGTGCTGCTCTTCGAGATGATGACCGGGCAGCTGCCGTTTCGCTCGCACGACCGCGACGCGCTGCTGGAGATGCAGCGCAGCGCCAACCCGGTGAACCCGAGGACGCTGCGGCCCGACCTGCACCCGGACGCCGAGAAGATCATCCTCAAGCTCCTCCAGAAGACCGCCGACCGGCGCTACAAGGACTGCCACCACCTTCAGGAAGACCTGAAGGCGCTGCAGCGAGCGCTGCCGTCGTCCCCGTGGGAGGCGCAGACCGCCGGGGAGGCGCAGCCCGCGCCGCCGCCGCCGCCGCCGGCCCCCTCGCCGGGGGTCGCCGAGTGGGCGACCCGCGCGGCGCACTTCGGCCGGATGGTGTCGCGCGCGTACCCCAGCGGCGACGCCCCGCAGGAGGTCAACCACGCGCTCGAGGAGGCGTGGCTGCTCGCCAACCGGGCGTCGAGGCTCGAGGGCGAGGTGGCGTCGCACATGCGCAAGCTCGAGGCGCTCGAGCGCCGGGGCCGCGCGCTGCGCGCGGAGATCGGCCGCAAGGTCGAGGAGCTGGCGCAGGAGGAGAGCCGGGCGCTGCGTGAGGCCTCGGCGGAGAACGAGGTCGTGGCGCAGGTGCGCGAGCGGCTGCTGGCGGGCGAGCGCGCGGTGTCGCAGAGCAGGGCGCAGGCCGACGCGGCGGAGCGGCAGGGCCTCCCCCTGGCGCAGCTCCGCGGGGTGTTCGAGCGGGCGGGCCAGGCGCAGGCGCACGTCGACGCGAGGCGGGAGATGCTGGCCGAGCACGAGATGCGCGCGGCCCGCAAGGACGCTCAGGCGCGCGACCTGCGTCGGCAGATCGAGGAGCTGCGAGGGCAGCTCGCCCGCTACGCCGAGGCGATGGAGGAGGACCTCGCGCAGGGCCGCGAGCGCGTGGCGCAGCGCACCCGGGAGGGGCTCGCGTACGAGCGCTCCTTCGCGGAGTGTACCGACGTGCTGATGCGCCACCTCCGCGGCCGGCCCGAGTGCCGCGACCTGCTGGAGGAGCTGGCGCGAGACGCCGCGCGAGGGCCGCAGTCGAGCGTGGTCTCGTGAGCGTTGCGGTCGGCGCACGCGGCCCCCGGGGCGGCGACAAGCGGGACCGCATCCTCAAGGCCGCCGTGAAGGTCTTCGCGCGCAAGGGGTTCTACGCCTCGCGCGTCAGCGAGATCGCCCGCGCCGCCGGCGTCGCCGACGGCACCATCTACCTGTACTTCAAGAGCAAGGACGAGCTCCTCACCTCGCTCTTCGAAGACCGCATCGCGCGGCTGCTCACGCTGCTTCGCGAGGAGTGCGCCCGCTACGACACGGCGCCAGACCGGGTGCGGCGGCTGGTGGAGTTTCAGCTCGGGCTGCTGGAGGGGGAGCGCGACCTGGCGGAGGTGATCACCGTCAACCTCCGGCAGTCGTCCCGGCTTCTCAAGCAGTACGCGACGAAGCGCTTCGCCGAGTACCTCGACCTCATGGCCGCGGTCATCGCCGACGGGCAGCGCAGCGGCGAGCTCCGCGCCGACGTCTCCCCGCGCATCATGGCCCGGGTGATCTTCGGCGGCCTCGACGGCGTCGCCATGACCTGGGCGCTGGGCAGCGCCGAGACTGGAAGCCTGCGCCGGGCGGCGTCACAGTTCGCCGATGTTCTCCTCGACGGACTGCGCGCGACCCCCAGCGTCGCCGCGCTCCCCCCGCAGGAGCCCTGACGAGTTGCCGATGCGGGCGCTCCGGGTGCTGCTGCTGATCGCGCTGCCGCTCTGCTCGGCGGGGTGCGCTGCGACGCGCGCAAGCTCCATCCCCACCAGCTCCGAACTCCTCCCCTACCACCGCGGCGCGGTCACCGTGCGCGCCCTCTCCGACCCGCCCGGGGCCCGCGAGCTCGGCGCCGTCGAGGCCTCCGGCGAGGGCTCCCTCGACGCCGTCGTCGAGGCCTTCGTCGAGCAGGTGCGCGGCCTCGGCGGAAACGTCGCCCGCATCGACTCGGTGACCCCGGTCATCGAGACCCGGATGCGCCAGGTCTCGCAGGCCATGCCCTGCTTCGGGATGCGCTTCCAGGCCGGGTGCTCGCAGAGCTACCTCACCCCCGAGGAGGTTCCGGTCGTGCGCCTCGTCGGCCGGGCGCTGCGGGTCGACGCGCCATGAAGCCCTCCCTGCTCCTTCTCGCCTCGCTCTCCCTCGGCTGCGGCACCACCTCGGTGCAGCGCCACCTGCTCAGCGCCCCGGGGGTCCCCCACTCGAGGCCCGTGCGCGCCATCCTCGAAGGCGACCCGACGCCGCCCTCGCTGCCGGTCGCCCTGGTGCAGGCCATCGGCCGGGGGCTCAACGCCGACCTCCCCCACCTCGTCGAGGGCCTGCGCGCCGAGGCCCAGCTCCTCGGCTGCGACGCCATCGTGCAGGTGCGCATCGCGCGCGGAGCCTCCGTGGCGACCGCCACGGGCTTCGCGGTGCGCTGGGCGAGCCACCCGGCGGCAGAGGTCCGGGCGACGCCCGCGATCGATGCCCCGTGGGCCCCGCCCCCTCCGCTCCCCGGCCCCCCGGCGGCCCCGACTCCCTCCGACGCCCCTCCCCCCTGGTCAGGGCCCTGAGCTGCTAGGGAGGGCGCACTCCGCGGCGCTCGCGACCCCCTCGCGAACCACCCCCGCGTCGCGACGGAGCACCGTGAATAGGGCGGCCGGTCGCTGCGAGTGTACGGCCTCGATGACGCCGTCGTAGTAGAGCGCGGAGATCTCCATCGGCGCCCGGTCGGCGCGGCTGCAGCTCACGGCGGCGAAGACCCCGTACCCGTCGGCTGGCCCGAGGCCCACCCAGCGGCCCGGCGTCCCAGCGATCGCCCCGCGCGCGTCGAGCACCCACCTCCCGGCGGAGCGCCGCGCCTCGGCGGACCACCGCCGCTGGCTCTCCTCGTCGAAGAAGCCCGCGACCACGTGCCTCGCGCTCCCGTCCCCGGCGCGCACCACCGTCACCCCGTGGCGGGCCATCGCCGCCCTCAGCGCCCCGTCGAGCGCCGCGTCCGGAGGGAGCGTCGGGAGGTGGAGCACCGCGCGCGTCCCCAGCTCCCTCGTGGCGACGGCCATCCCCTCGGCCCGCTCCTGCAGCGTCGGGCCCAGCGCCCGCGTCGTGCCCTGCACCGGCCCGGCGGGCGTCGGCACCCACAGCGGGACCCCCTGCGACTGCGCCGCGGCCACCGCCCCGGGCACGTTGGCGTCGAGCGCCGGGCCGACGATGGCGACCGCGCCGCGCTCTCGCAGCGAGCGCACCAGCGCCTCGATGGGGGTGACCCGCACCTCGCCGATCGCGGCGCGGCGGGGCAGCGCGCGGCTCTCGTCCTCCAGCATCAGCTCGATGTGCGAGAAGCCCTCCACGGCCTGCTGCACCGAGCGCACGACCTCGGCGCCCACGTTGGCCACCGAGCCGGAGAGGGGCGCGAGCACCCCGATGCGCAGCACCGGGTCGCCGCTGTCCCGCACCACGGGACGGAGCGCGGCCTCGTCGTCGGGCAGGTCGGCGAGGTGGCTCATCCACCGCCGCGCCTCGCCCCGCGCCTCGGCCACGGTGCGGAGCCGGCGAGCGAGCGCGGTGCGCCAGGCGTGCCCCGAGGGCAGCGCGTCGAGCGCCGCGGCCACCTCGCCAGGCTCCTCCACCCCCGGGAGCAGGTCCTGAAACTGCCGGGTGCGCGCCGCGGACTCGTCGCAGGCGAGGCCCGTCGGGATCCACCGTACGCCGCGGTCGACCGCCGCCTCGACCTGGGCGAGGGCCTGCACCGCCGCCGCCGGCCGGGGAGCCACGGCGGCCTGGGCACAGTCGGCCTCGACCACGTCCTGGGCGTCGACGTATCGCCCCCGCAGCGTGGCCAGGGAGCTCGAGAGCGGGGCGTCGGGGCGGCCGACGCGCGCGGTCACCAGCGCGGAGACCAGCGAGCGCCGCAGCGAGAGGGTCGCCTCCAGGCTGCGGGGAAGGGTCTCCAGCCGGGCGCGCGCGGCGGCCACCGCGGCGTCTCCGGGCGAGGTGAGCTCGATGCGCGCCAGCCGGAGCGTGGCGTAGCGGCCGGTGGGCTCCGAGGGGTGATCCCGCTCCAGGGCGGACCAGAGCTCCCGGGAGCGGGGGATGTCGCCCTCGACGAGGGTGCGCTCGGCCGAGCGGATCGCCGCGTCGTCGGCCACCGAGTCGCCAAGCGACAGGGCGGCCCTGCCCGGCGGCCTCGCGCTGGCGCAGGCGCAGGCCCACCCCAGCAGGGCGCTCAGGGCGACCAGGCGCCGGTCGATGGGCGGTCGGGGTGGACGACTTCCGGGCACGTCCGCGGAGTCATCACGGATTCTCCCGCGATCATCAAGGCGCAACGGCGCTTGACGCGCCGCGAGGCGCGCCGCTAACACCGATCGGGTCCGTCACCGGACGCCCGATGCACCACCCAGCGCAAGCGCCCGGCGTCGCCGACCCGCGGCGCTTCCTGCTCCGCCGCCTCCACTCGCTCTGCGGCGTCTTACCCATCGGTGTATTCCTCGTGGTCCACCTCTGGACCAACCTTCAGGCGATCCGCGGCCGGGACGCCTTCCGCCACGCCGTCGGGGAGATCCAGACCATCCCCGCCCTCCCCCTCATCGAGCTGGTGGCCATCATCGCCCCGCTCACCTTCCACGCCTTCTACGGCCTGGTGATCGCCGCGCAGGCGCGCTTCAACGTCCAGCGCTACGGCTACACCCGCAACTGGCTCTTCCTGCTGCAGCGGGCGAGCGGGCTCGTGGCCTTCGTCTTCCTGGTGGTGCACTTCGGCCAGTTTCGCGCCGCCAAGCTGCTGGGATCGCTGCGCTGGGAGGCCTTCTACGACCGGCTCTCGGTCGGCCTCGGCTCTCCGGGGATGTTCGCCCTCTACCTGCTCGGGGTGACCGCGTCGGTGTTCCACTTCGCCAACGGGCTCTGGACCGCGGGGCAGACCTGGGGGCTCGCCAGCTCGGACCGGGCCCGCCGTCGCACCGCGGTGGGCTTCGCCCTCTTCGGGCTCGCGCTCTGGCTCGTCGGCGTCGACACCCTGCTTCACTTCTTCTACCGCTGCGGCGGCGTGCTCCCGTGGCCGGGCCTCGACCGCGACGCGCTCTGCCGCGACGCCGACATGCTGCGCGCCGTGGTCGACGGGGCCCGCGCTCCCCTATAACGAACGCCCGCAACCGAAGGAGCCCTCACGGATGGCAGCGAAGTCCTCGATCCTCACGCAGTCGAAGCAGGTGCGCCGCGCCATCGTCGTCGGCGGCGGCCTCGGCGGACTGATGACCGTGATCAAGCTCTGCGAGGCGGGCATCCCGGTCGACCTGCTCTCGCTGGTTCCGGTGAAGCGCTCGCACTCGGTCTGCGCGCAGGGCGGCATCAACGCGTCGGTGAACGTGAAGGGCGAAGGCGACTCGCCCTACACGCACTTCTACGAGACCGTGAAGGGCGGTGACTTCCTCGCCAACCAGCCCCCGTGCAAGGGCATGGCGGACGCGGCGCCGGGGATCGTCTTCATGCTCGACCGCATGGGCGTCCCCTTCAACCGCACCCCCGAGGGCAACCTCGATTTCCGCCGCTTCGGGGGGACGCTCTTCCACCGCACTGCCTTCGCCGGGGCGACCACCGGGCAGCAGCTCCTCTACGCCCTCGACGAGCAGGTGCGGCGCTACGAGACCCTCGACGTGGAGGACGATCGCGGGGTCACCGTCCCCGGCGAGAAGATGGTGCGGAAGTTCGAGTTCTGGGACCTCGCGGGCCTCGTGCTCGACGACTCGGGCGTCTGCCGCGGCGTGGTGGCGCAGGACCTCAAGAACGGGGCGATGCGCGCCTTCCGGGGCGACGCCGTCTGCCTCGCCACCGGCGGCCCCGGGCTGGTCTTCGGCCGCAGCACCAACTCGGTGATCAACACCGGGTCGGCCGCCGCCATCGCCTACAAGCAGGGGGCGATCTACGCCAACGGCGAGTTCATCCAGGTTCACCCGACGGCCATCCCCGCGGCCGACAAGCTGCGGCTCATCTCCGAGAGCGTGCGCGGCGAGGGCGGCCGGGTCTGGGTGCCCAAGGACCGCAAGGACCGACGCCACGGCAAGGACATCCCCGAGGCCGAGCGGTACTACTTCCTCGAGGAGCGCTACCCGAAGTACCGCAACCTCGTGCCGAGGGACATCGCGTCGAGGGAGATCTTCCGCACGGTCATCCACGAGGGCTACAGCGCGGAGGGCGAGCAGGCCGCCTACCTGGACGTGACCCACCTCTGCAAGACCGCGTCGGGCAAGAGCGCCGTCCGCAAGAAGCTCGAAGGCGTGCTTGAGATCTACGAGAAGTTCGCCGGGGCCGACCCCTACGAGAACCCGATGAAGATCTTCCCCGCGGTGCACTACTCGATGGGCGGCCTGTGGGTCGACTTCGAGAAGGGCGCCGACGGCTCGCTCAAGCCGGGCTCCGCGCGCAACCAGGCGACCAGCATCCCCGGGCTCTACGCCACCGGCGAGTCGGACTACCAGTTCCACGGCGCCAACCGCCTCGGGGCCAACTCGCTGCTCTCGTGCATCTACGGCGGCATGGTCACCGGACCCGCCATGGCCGCCTGGCGCGAGGCCCAGGCCCAGAGCGCCTTCGACCTCTCCTCGACGCTCTTCGACTCGGAGCTCGAGCGGCGCGTGGACGAGTACGCCGCCCTCGGCTCGCGCAGCGGGGCGGACTACTCCGTGAACCCCTACCAGCTCCACGAGAAGCTCGGGGAGATGATGCTGCAGAAGGTCACCGTCGAGCGCCACGACGCCGAGCTCGACGGGGTGCTCGCCTCGCTCCAGGACATGAAGGCCCAGTGGAGGAAGGCCGCCGCCCTCGACCCCACGGCGAAGGGGACGATCAACCAGCCGACGGTCTTCCTTCGGCACCTCGACGGGATGCTGGCGCTCGCCGAGGTCATCGCCCGAGGGGCGCGCGACCGGGAGGAGTGCCGCGGGGCGCACTACAAGCCCGCGCTCGACCCGGAGCTTCACCCCGATGATCCGAAGGCCGTCGGGCGCGACGACGCCCGCTGGCTCAAGACCACCCTCGCGACCTTCGAGGGTGAAGGCCCGAGGCTGCGCTACGAGGCCGTGGACGTCTCGCTCGAGCCGCTGGCGAAGCGCGACTACGGCAAGGTCGGCGCCGCGAGGCCGACCCCTGGCGAGGCGGGCCGCGCAGGGGCCGGCGAATACGCAAAGGAGTAAGACCATGGCCACCGACACCGTCACCCTGAAGATCAAGCGCGGCGAGTCCGGCGGCGCCTCGCGCTGGGAGGAGTTCAAGGTCCCGCGAAAGCCGATGATGAACGTGATCTCCTGCCTGATGGAGATCCAGAAGCGCCCGGTGACCGTCGACGGCCGCGGCACCACGCCGGTGAACTGGGAGTCGTCGTGCCTCGAGGAGGTCTGCGGCGCGTGCACCATGGTGATCAACGGCCGGGTGCGCCAGGCGTGCAGCGCGCTCGTGAAGGACCTCTCCCCCAAGGGCGAGCCCATCACCCTCGAGCCCATGACGAAGTTTCCGAGGGAGCGCGACCTGGTGGTCAACCGCCAGCGGATGTTCGACGCGCTTCGCGCCACCAGGGCATGGATCGAGATCGACGGCTCGCACCAGCTCGGCCCGGGCCCGAAGGTCTCCCAGGACGACCAGGAGGTGATGTACCCGCTCTCTCGCTGCATGACCTGCGGCTGCTGCGTCGAGGCCTGCCCCAACTACAACGACCGCTCGGACTTCATGGGTCCTCAGGTGATCTCCCTGACGCGGCTCTACAACATGCACCCGTCGGGTCGGATGCAGGCCGGGGGGCGGCTCGACGCCCTGATGGGCGCTGGGGGCATCTCCGACTGCGGCAAGGCGCAGAACTGCGTGCAGGTCTGCCCCAAGGGCATTCCGTTGACCGAGTCGATCTCGGTGATGGGCCGCGAGACCATCAAGCGCGCGCTCTTCGGATGGCTGCTGAAGGGCTGACGCTCGCGCCCCGCGAACCCCATGGGCCGACTGCTGCTCCTCGCGCTGCTGCTTCTCGCCGACGCTGGATGCCAGCGTCACCGGCGCCGCCACCCTCGCCTGCGCCGCATCGACGCGGGCTCGCTGGTGGACGCGGGCGCGGTCGATGCCGACTCCGGGCCTCCGCCCTCGTCGATCCCGATGCCTCCGGCGACGGACATCCTGTGCCTCACGGACGCCGAGTGTCCCGGCGGCTACTGCTTCACCTCGGGCATGGAGGCGCAGTACAGCCGGGTGTTTCGCGACTGCCCCGACGGCAGGGCGTGGCGGGCCACGCACCGTCTCAACACCTGCCTCCGCGCGGGCTGCCGCAGCGACGCCGAGTGCCCTCCGGGCAACCGCTGCGCGGACATCCAGATGCTGCCGTTTCCTCAGCGGGCGTGCGTCCCGGCGACGTGCAGGACGCAGTGGGACTGCCGGCGAAGGCGCCTCGGCCGCTGCGTGGAGTACATCTCCGGGATGCAGTGCACCCCAGGCGGCTGGGCCTGCTCCTACCCCGGCGACGAGTGCGCCCCTCAGGACCACACGAGGCTCTGCCCCCCGCAGGAGGGGATGATCGCCCGATGCGTGGCTCGCAACGGGCGCTTCGGCTGCGTGTACGAGCCGCCGCCCGCGCCCTGAGCTGAAGCGCTGGTTCGGTCGTTGCAGCCGACGCCCCCCCGGTGGAGGTCTCGCCATGCGCCTCGCGTTGATCGGAGCTGACTTCGAAGAGAACCTCGGGCTGGGGATGATCGCCGCGGCGGCCGAAGGCGCAGGCCACACCGTCCACGTGATCGCCTTCAACCAGCCCTCCGAGGCCGCCGCCGTGGTGGCCCGGGTGCTCGCCGCGGGCGCCGAGGTCGTCGGGCTCGGAGTGCAATTCCAGCACCGGGCCCACGAGTTTTTTGCGCTCTCGGCGCGCCTCCGCGCGGCCGGATTCAGGGGCCACGTCACCGCGGGAGGGCAGTATCCGACGCTCGCCTGGCGAGAGTCCCTCGCGCCCCGTTACGGCATCGACAGCGTGGTGCTCCACGACGGCGAGGCCACCGTGGTCGACCTGCTCTCGGCGCTGCGAGAGGGCCGCTCTCTCGCCGAGGTCCAGGGGCTCGCGTATCGCGGCGCCGATGGGGTCCCCACGCAGACCGCGGGGCGACGCCTCGTCGACGACCTCGACGCGCTCCCCTTCGCGCGCCGCTACCGCGCCCACACCCGGCACCTCGGGGTGCCCTTCGTGCCCATCATGGCGAGCCGCGGGTGCTGGGGCGCCTGCTCGTACTGCTCGATCACGACCTTCTACCGGGACGCGCGCGACCACGGCGGCGGGCGCACGGTGCGCCTCCGCAGCCCTGACAACGTGGCCCGGGAGATGGCCGTGCTCTGGCACGCCGCCGGGGGCGACAGCATCTTCTGCTTCCACGACGACAACTTCCTGCTGCCTCGCCCGGAGGCCACGCTCGAGCGGGTGCGCGCGATACGCGCCGGGCTCGACGGCTACGGCGTGGGGCGCGCGGCGATGATCGGGAAGTGCCGCCCGGAGACGGTGACCCCCGCGCTGGCGAAGCAGCTCCGCGCGCTCGGCGTGCTGCGCCTCTACGTGGGCGTCGAGAACGCCTCCGAGCACGGCGCCGGCGACCTCAACCGCGGGCGCCAGTGGCAGGCGGTGCACACGGCCCTCGACGCGTGCCGCGAGGCGGGCATCTTCGTCTGCTACAACCTCCTGATCTTCGAGCCCGACGCCACGCTCGACGACCTGCGCGCCAACGTGCGCTTCATGCGCGAGCACGCCGAGCACCCGGTGAACTTCTGCCGCGCCGAGCCCTACCACGGCACGCCGTTGCACCTCGACCTCGAGACCCGCGGTCGCCTCTCCGGCAGCCACCTGGGGTGGGACTACCGCCTCGAAGATCCGCGCGTCGAGGCGCTCTTCCGCATCACCTCCGCGGCCTTCCGCCAGCGCAACTTCGACCCCGACGGCGTGGCCAACCGCTACATGGGCCTCGGCTACTCGATGAAGCTCCTGGAGTTCTTCTACGCCGACCCTACCGGGTCCCTCGGCGCCCTCGACCGCCGCGTCCGCGCCGTCACCCGAGGCATCGCCACGGAGACCGCCGACCTGCTCGACGAGGCCCTCGCGCTCGCCGAGCGCCTCGACCCCTCCGACCACGACGCGCTCGAGCGAGAGACCGCCCTGCTCGGGCTGCGCGTGGCCGCCGCCGACCGCGCCTGGCACGTCGCCCTCGACGAGCTCTACGCCGACATGGCCGAGCACGCCCGACGCGCCCGGCGCCCCCGCCCGGCGCTTCGCATGCCCCGAGGGCTCGCGCAGGTCGCGCACCAGATGGCCCTCGGGGCCTCGCTCGCGCTCTGGGCGGCCGGGGTGTCGGGATGCGGCGCGACCACCACCGTCGACCCGGTTCCGGTCGACACCGGGCGCGACGCGAGCGACGCCGTCAGCGACCAGATGGTGGTCGACCCGCTGCCGCTCGACGCGGGCTTCGACGTGACGGTGGTCGACCCGCTGCCCCTCGACGCGGGCTTCGACGTCTCGGCGCCCGACCGGGTGGTGGTCGACCCGCCGCCGCCCGACGCCGGGGTCGATGTCCCCGTGGTGGTCGACCCGCCTCCGCCCGACGCGGGGCGACGCGACGCGCTCAACCTCCCTACGGGGAGCCGCTCGCTGCCGCTCATCGACCAGTGGCGCGACACCGCGCCGAGGCGCTCTCGCCGCGACGAGGCCGTCGCGCTCTACGCGCCGCCCGACGCCTCGCTGGCGGTCGAGCGCGTGGAGGGCGGGGTGCGGGTGCAGGTGCGCCTCGGCGAGGCCCTCGCGAGCACGCGCTGGGAGGGCGACGGGCGCATCACCGGCGAGGGCCGCGAGGTGCGCTGGGAGCCCGGCGGGGCCGACGACCAGCTCCGGGTGGCGGTGCGCACGCGCGGCGGCGTGGCGGTGCTCGCGCTGAGGGCTTGCGACGTCGACCGCAAGGGCCGATCGATTGCTGAGATTCGTGACGACGCATAGCGTCTCGGATGGAGGATTACGTGGAAGAGAAGACCCTGCGCACACCTCGGGTGGCGGCCCTCGTCGGGCCGTCGATGGCTGGAAAGACCTCGCTGATGGAGGCGCTGCTGCTCGCGAGCGGAGCGATTCCCAGGAAGGGCAGCGCGAAGGAGCATGGCACCGTCGGCGACCTCGCCACGGACGCGAAGGCGCGCGGGGTGGGCTCCGAGCTCGCGGTCGCGAGCGTCGAGGTCGAGGGCGAGCCATGGACCTTCCTCGACTGCCCCGGCGCGGCGGAGTTCGCGCAGGAGGCGATGCACGGGCTGCTCGTCGCCGACGTGGTGGTCGTGGTGGTGGAGCCCGACCCGGCCCGCGCCGTCCTGGTGAGCCCGCTGCTCGCGCTGCTCGACGACCGGAACATTCCGCACCTCGTGTTCGTGAACAAGGTCGACGTGCCCGGCGCCGCGGTGGCCCTCCGCGACACGCTCCTGTCGCTCCAGAAGCTCAGCGCCCGGCCGCTGGTGCTGCGCGAGCTGCCGCTGCGCGACGGGCAGAACGTGACCGGCTACGTCGACCTGGTGAGCGAGAGCGCGTACGGCTTCAAGGGCCACGGCGAGGCCGCGCTGGCGCAGCTCCCGGAGTCGGTGCTCCCGGAGGAGCACGAGGCCCGGCGGGTGATGCTCGAGCACCTGGCCGACCTCGACGACCACCTGCTCACGGAGCTGCTCGAGGACGTGAACCCGCCCACCGAGGAGGTGCAGGCCAACCTCCGCGAAGACCTCAAGCGCGACCTCATCGTCGACGTGTTCTTCGGCTCCGCGGAGCAGGACCACGGGATTCGGAGGCTGCTCAAGGCCCTGCGCGACGAGGCGCCGGAGGCGCACGAGACGGCCGCTCGCATCGGCGTCCCCGCGGGCGACGGAGCGCTGGTGCAGAGCTTCAAGACGGTGCACGCGGCGCACGTAGGCAAGCTCAGCTTCGCGCGCGTCTGGCGGGGTGAGGTCACCGACGGGATGACCCTCGACGGCGACCGGGTCTCCGGGGTGTACCGGCTCTTCGGCGCGAAGCAGCAGAAGGTCTCGAAGGCCGCCGCCGGCGAGGTGGTCGCGCTGGGCCACCTCGACGGGCTGCGCACCGGCCAGGGGGCGACGGCCTCCGCGCTGGTCGAGCTGCCGTGGATCGAAGCCCTGCAGCCGGTGGTCGCGCTCTCGCTGAAGGCCGCTCGCTCGGGCGACGACGTGAAGCTCTCCGGCGCGCTCGCTCGCATCACCGAAGAGGACCCCGGGCTGCGCGCGGAGCAGGCCGCCGAGGCGCACGAGCTCGTGCTCTGGGCCCAGGGCGATCGGCACCTGCGCTTCGCGCTCGACCGGCTGAGGTCGCGCTTCGGCCTCGAGGTGCGCACCGACGCCCCGCAGGTGGCGTACCGCGAGACCGTGCGCAAGGGCGCCTCGCAGCACGGCCGCTTCAAGCACCAGAGCGGCGGGCACGGGGCCTTCGGCGACGTGTTCATCGACGTGGTGCCGCTGCCCCGCGGCGGGGGCTTCGCGTTCGACGAGACCGTCGCCGGCGGGGCGGTGCCGAAGCAGTACTTCTCGTCGGTGGAGAAGGGCGCGCGCGAGTACTTCAAGCAGGGCCCGCTGGGCTTCCCCGTGGTCGACGTGAAGGTCGTGCTGACGCACGGCAGCTATCACACGGTCGACAGCTCGGACATGGCCTTTCAGCAGGCGACGCGGGTCGCGCTCACCGAGGCGATGCCGAAGTGCGACCCGGTGCTGCTCGAGCCCGTGCTGTCGCTGCAGCTCGTGGCGCCGACGGAGTTCACGCCGAGGGTGCAGCGCATCGTGACGGGTCGCCGCGGCGGCCAGCTGCTCGGCTACGACCAGCACCCGACCACGAAGGGATGGGACGTGGTGCAGGCGTACGTCCCGCAGGCCGAGCTGCGCGCTCTCGTGACGGAGCTGCGCACGGTGACCCAGGGCGTGGGGTCGTTCACGTGGGCCGTCGATCACCTCCGCGAGGTCGACCCCAAGGAGGTCCAGCACGTGGTCGCCACGCGCCGCAAGGTGCTGGAGGACGCGCGGGCCTGAGAGCTGGCAGAGCTTTTGCGAGAGGTCGCTCCATCATGGCGACCTACATCACCGAAGAGTGCATCAACTGCGGCGCGTGCGTTCCGGAGTGCCCCAACGAGGCCATCGCGGAGGGCGGCGACGTCTTCGTCATCGATCCGGAGCGATGCACCGAGTGCGTCGGATTCCACGAGAAGGAGGCCTGTCAGGGCGTCTGTCCCGCGGAGTGCTGCCTGCCTGATCCCAGGCACACGGAGTCCGAGGCCGCGCTCGCCGCCAGGGCGGTGGCCCTGCACCCCGACGACGCCGACCTGCAGGCCCGAGTGAGCTCGGGAGAGTTCCCTTCTCGCTTTCGCAATTAATGCGTTCGAGCGCAGAAGCAGCGCCGCAACTCGCGAGTGACGCGCTGGGCTCACGGTCTATGCGAGTGGCTTGCGGAATGCACATGAGCTCATCGCCGGAAGAACCCTCCTCAGGAACCTTCAATGCAATCCGCATGGCTGTCGGCGCTCGCCTTCCTCGTCGTCTCTACGCTGCTGGGTCTCGGGGTGCTGGGCGTGGCGAGGGCCTTGCGCGTCCGCGCTCGCCGCGACTCTCGCATCAAGCACCTCACCTACGAGTGCGGTGAGCAGCCCGACGGGCTCGCGTGGATGCAGTTCCACGCGCGCTACTACGTCGTCGCGCTGTTCTTCGTCTTGTTCGACGTCGAGGCGGTCTTCCTGTTTCCCTGGGCGGTCGTGCTCCGTGAGCTCGGCGCGCAGGCCTTCATCGCCGCGGTGAGCTTCGTCGTCGTGCTGATGCTCGGCTGGCTCTACGCGCTCCGCAAGGAAGCACTCCAATGGCAATGAGCGAAGACCCACCAAAGGGGAAGAAGCTCCCTCTCTACGATGAGAGCGCTCTCCCCTATGAGCACCCGCTCTACAAGACGCTGCTCTCGGTGCCCGGGCTCTCCGTCGCCGTAGCCCCGCTCGACATGATCCTCCAGTGGGGCATGACCAACGCCCTCTGGATCTTCCCGATGGCGACGAGCTGCTGCGGCATCGAGCTCATGGCCGCCGCGGCCAGCCGGGTCGACCTCGACCGCATGGGCACCATCGTCCGAGCGACCCCGCGCCAGGCCGACGTGATGGTCGTCGCGGGCACCATCACCGTGAAGATGGCCCCGCGGGTGAAGACCCTCTGGGAGCAGATGCCCGAGCCAAAGTGGTGCATCGCCATGGGCTCCTGCGCCATCTCTGGGGACTTCTATCGCAACCTCTACTCGGTGATTCCGGGCATCGACACGGTGCTCCCGGTCGACGTGTACATCCCCGGCTGTCCGCCCAACCCCGAGGGGCTCATGCACGGCCTGATGCGCCTGCAGGAGAAGGTGAAGCTGGCGCGCGAGGGGGGGCTCCCGACGAGAGAGGAGAACCCCGCGCTGCTCGACCTCACCCGACCTTCGGTGATGCGCTTCAAAGACCCGGCGCGCGACCCCTCGGTCACCCTCGCCCAGGAGGAGGCCGCCCTCCACGCCACCGCGCAGGACTCGAGCGACGAGCGGCCGGTCGACGCTCCCGCGGTGACCTTCGCCCCGGCCGAGGCGAGGGCGCCCGAGGTGGACGGGGAGTTCGAGGCCATCCTCGCGGGCGAGTTCGGCGTCACGGATCTTCCCAAGGACGCGCCGCCCGTCGTCGAGGCCGCGCGCCACGTGGAGCTCGCCCGGCGGCTGCGCGCCGCGGGCTACCGGCAGCTCGTGCTCGTGGCCGCGACGCACTACCCCGAGAAGACCGGAGCGAAGGCGCAGGCAGAGCGCTTCGAGGTCACCTACGGACTTCGCACCGTCGGCGCGCGGTCGCGAGTGGCCCTCTGGCGCGTGTGCCTCGCGCCCGGCGAGGCCGTGGACACCCTCGTCGGGGTCTTCGCCGGCGCCGACTGGCAGGAGCGCGAGCAGTTCGACCTCCTGGGAGTGACCTTCGCGGGCCACCCCGACCTGCGCCGGCTGATGCTCTCGGGTGACTGGCAGGGTCACCCGCTGCGCAAGGACTACCCCGCCGACAAAGCGTGTGCGCCATGGAGATGACCCGAGCCACCCTGACGATGCAGAGCGCGAGGCGGGGGCGCGTCGATCCGCACCGGTCGATGCGCGCGTACGACGCCGACGCCGACCTGATGCTGCTGCACTTCGGGCCGCAGCACCCGTCGACGCACGGCGTGTTTCGCATGGACCTGCACCTCGACGGCGAGATCATCGTGAAGGCCACGCCCTACGTGGGCTACCTGCACCGCGCGGTGGAGAAGCTGTGCGAGCGGCTCACCTACGTGCAGCAGACGCCGGTGGTCGACAAGAACGACTACGTCTCGCCGATGACCAACGAGCAGGCGCTCACCATGGCCTTCGAGAAGCTGCTCGGGGTCGAGGTGCCTCGCCGCGCCCGCTGGATGCGGACGCTCTTCGCGGAGCTGCAGCGCATCGCCTCGCACCTGCTCTGGCTGGGCACCTTCGCGCTCGACCTCGGCGGCGCCCTCGGCGGCGGGTCGACGCTCTTCCTGCACTGCTTCCGCGAGCGCGAGCTCATCCTCGACCTCTTCGAGGAGGTCACCGGCGCGCGCTTCCACTACAACACGCACCTCATCGGCGGAAACCGCCACGACCTGCCCGCGGGCTTCGCGGCGAAGGTCCACTCGGCGCTGGCGATCATCGAGTCGCGGCTCGCCGAGTACGAGGTGCTGAGCCTCGACAACGGCATCTTCAAGAAGCGCAGCCACGGGGTGGGCGTGCTCGACGGCGAGCTGGCGCTCGAGCTCGGCGTGACGGGCCCCAACCTCCGCGCCTCCGGGGTCGACCACGACCTGCGCCGCGACGCGCCCTACGGCGCCTACGACGAGCTCGCGGTGAACGTGGTGACCGCCCAGGGGGGCGACTGCTTCGCTCGCACTCAGGTCCGCTTCGGCGAGATGCGGGAGAGCATCCGGCTCGCGCGCGCCGCGATCGACGGCATGCCAGAGGGCCCCATCTGCGGGCACAAGCCCATCCGCCAGCCGGGGCAGGCCAAGGCCACCAGCGGCCAGGTCTACGTGGGCATCGAGACCCCGCGGGGCGAGCTTGGCACCTTCGTCGTCGGTGGCGGCGACACCCCCACCTGCCCGTACCGGCTGAAGATCCGGCCGCCGAGCCTTCACGCGCTCTCCGCGCTGCCGTACATCCTGCCGGGCGCGACGGTGAGCGACGCGGTCGCCATCCTCGGGTCGCTCGATCCCATCATGGGCGAGGCCGACCGATGAGCGCCCTCGGCCATGGCGCCCTCTACGGCGCGGTGCTCATCGCGGTGATGCTCTCCACGGTCGCGGTGGGCATCTGGTTCGAGCGCAAGTTCGCTGGGCGCATGCAGTCGCGCCTCGGCCCCACCATCGTCGGTCCGATGGGGCTCCTCCAGCCGCTGGCCGACGTCGTGAAGCTCCTCCAGAAGGAGGACATCATCCCCGCCGGCGCCGACCGCGCGCTCTTCAACCTCGCCCCGGTGCTGGCGACGATCTTCTCCCTGGGCGTCGCCGCGGTGCTCCCGCTGTCGCCCCACATGATCGCCGCCGACCTCGACATCGGCGTCGTCTACATGCTCGCCGTCGGCGGGCTCATGGTGGTGCCGACCTTCATGGCCGGGTGGGCGAGCAACAACAAGTTCGCGCTCCTCGGCGGCATGCGCGCGGTCGCGCAGTCGATCTCCTACGGCGTGCCGCTGGTGCTCGCGGTGCTGGTGCCGGTGATCCTCTCCGGCTCGCTCAGCCTCGCGGGCATCGTGCGGTGGCAGTCCGAGCACCACTGGTTCGCCCTGTGGCCGGTGATCCCAGGGTTGCCCGCGTTCGCCCTGTATTTCATGGCGATGCTCGCGGAGGCCAACCGCATCCCCTTCGACATCCCCGAGGCCGAGAGCGAGCTCGTCGCGGGCGTCACCACGGAGTACACGGGCGCCAAGTTCACGCTCTTCTACCTCGCGGAGTACGTGCACACGCTGGTCGGATCGGCCATCGGGGCGGCGCTCTTCTTCGGCGGCTGGGACGGTCCCTTCGGGCCGGGGCTCCACTGGATGGTGGCCAAGACCCTGGCGCTCTTCGTCGTCGTCTACTGGGTGCGCTGGACCCTGCTCCGACTGCGCTCCGACCAGCTCATGGAACTCTGCTGGAAGTGGCTGACGCCCATCGGCGTCGCGCTCGTCTTGATCGCCGCCGCCTGGGTGCAGTTCGCGCCCCAAGGAGCCCTCTGATGGGCCACATCAACGACACGCTGCGGGCCCTCTGGACCACGCTGCGCACGGCCTTCCGCCCGACCAGCACGGTGCAGTTTCCCGCGGTGGTGCGCCCGCGCGGCGAGCGCTACCGCGTCAGCTTCGCCCTGCCCGACGACGAGAACGGCGAGATGGCCTGCATCGGGTGCCTCACCTGCGAGCGCATCTGCCCCTCGCAGGTCATCAAGGTGAAGCCCGGCGTGAAGCGCGAGTCGCCCGTCACCGGGAAGAAGCGCGCGTACACCGACGACTTCGTCATCGACCTGAGCGCGTGCATCCAGTGCGAGCTCTGCGTGCAGGTCTGTAACAACGACGCCATCGTGATGGTGAGGGAGGCTGAGCAGCCGATGTTCGAGCGCGAAGACCTCGTGCTCGGCTTCGCGCGCCTGCGAAAGAACGCCACCGACCGCACCCGCTCGTGGGGTCACGGCACGATGCTCCAGGAGAGCCAGGAGCCCGCCAAGGTGGAGAAGAAGGCGCCCGCCGCAAAGCCCGCGCCCGCGCCCGCGCCCGCGCCCGCCGCCGCCTCGGAGCCCGCGAAGACCGAGCCCGCGAAGACCGAGCCCGCGAAGACCGAGCCCGCGCCCGAGCCCGCGAAGGAGGCCGCGCCCGCCGCGGTGGAGCCGACGTGAGCGCCACCCTCGGCTTCGGCGTCGTCGCCGCCTGCGCCCTGCTCTCGGCGGTCTTCGTCGTCCGCGCCGTCGACCTCATCCGCGCCGTGCTCTGGCTCGGCATCACCCTCGTCGCGACCGCGGCGCTCTACGCCATGCTGGGCGCGTCGTTTCTCGCGGGCGTTCAGCTCCTGCTCTACGTCGGCGGCGTCATGACCCTGATGGTGTTCGGCGTGATGATCACCCGTCGCCACGAGGGCATCGCCCCCACCGCGACGGACACGGTGCGCCCGGTGCGGGGGGCCGTCGTGGCGGCTTCGCTCTTCGGCCTCGTCGCCGCGGCCATCGTGAACACCGATGGGCTCGACGAGGCCCCGGCGCGGGCCCTCCGCCCGCTCACGCTGGCCGACCTCGGGCGCTCCATCCTGGTCGAGCACGTGCTCGCCTTCGAGGCGCTCTCGCTGCTGCTGCTCGCGGCCATCATCGGCGCCGTCGTCATCGCCCGCCGCCGCGACCCCGGACCGCTCGACGAGCCCACGGAGGCCTCGCGATGACCCTCTCGCACTGCCTGCTCCTCGCGACGGCCCTCTTCTCCATCGGCGTCTACGGCCTGCTCACCCGCCGGCATGCCATCGCGGTGCTGCTCTCCGTCGAGCTCATGGCCAACGCCGCCAACATCTGCTTCGTCGCCTTCAGCCGCTTCCGCGGAGGCTCCGGGCAGCTCTTCGCCCTCTTCGCGCTCGCGCTCACCGTGGCCGAGGTCGCCGTCGGCCTCGCCCTCGTGATCCTGCTCTACCGCAGCCATCGGGACACGCGGATCGACCTCGCCAGCGAGATGAAACTATGACCCGCCCGATCGTCCTCGCCCTCGTCGGCCTCTTCGCGCCCGCCGCGGCGGCGCTCCTCCTCGCGGTCGCCCCGGCGCTACGGCGGCGCGGCGCCCCCGCGGCGGCGCTGACCCTCCTCGGCTCGGTCACCTCCTTCGGCGCGGCGCTGCTGCTGCTCGCCGACCGCCTTCACGGCGGCCCCGCCGCGCTCGCGACGGTGCCGTGGCTGCGCTCCGGCGACACGGTCATCGCCGAGATCGGCGTGTGCGCCGACGGGGTGTCGGCCTCGATGCTGGCGGTGGTCACCCTCGTCGCGCTCTGCGTCCAGGTCTTCTCCCTGGGCTACATGCACGACGAGCAGCCGCCCTCCTTCGGGCGCTACTTCACCTACCACGCGCTCTTCCTCTTCAGCATGAACGTGCTGGTGCTCGCGCCCAACCTCCTGCAGCTCTTCGGCGGCTGGGAGCTGGTCGGCGTCACCAGCTACCTCCTCATCGGGTTCTACTTCCGCAAGCCGAGCGCGGCGCGCGCCGCAGTGAAGGCCTTCTGGGTCACGAAGTTCGCCGACATGGGCCTGCTCTTCGGGCTCTTCGTGCTCTTCGCGGCCACCGGGAGCTTCCGCTGGGACGCGCACCTCGCGCCCGCGGCGGCCACCGCCGTCACGCTGCTCTTCTTCCTCGCGGTGGTGGGCAAGTCCGCGCAGTTTCCGCTGCACGTCTGGCTTCCCGACGCGATGGAGGGCCCCACGCCCGTCTCGGCGCTGCTGCACGCGGCCACCATGGTCGCCGCGGGGGTGTTCCTCATCGTACGGGCGAACCCGCTCTTCGAGCAGTCGGAGACGACCCGCAACGTGATGCTGATCGTCGGCGCCGGCACCGCCCTCTTCGCGGCGTGCCTCGCGCTGGTGCAGTCGGACATCAAGAAGGTGCTCGCGTACTCCACCTGCTCGCAGCTCGGGTACATGGTCGCCGCCCTCGGCGCGGGATCGATGATGGGCGGGTTCTTCCACCTCACGACGCACGCGTTCTTCAAGGCGCTGCTCTTCCTCGCCGCGGGCAGCGCCATCCACGCGGTGCACAGCAACGAGATCGACGACATGGGCGGCCTCGCGAAGCGCATGCCCTGGACCGGCGCGGCCTTCGTCATCGGCGCCCTCGCCCTCGCTGGAATCCCCGGGTTCTCGGGCTTCTTCAGCAAGGACCTGGTGCTCGAGGCGGTGGAGCACCGGCTCGGCCACGTGCCCTGGATCGCCCTCCTCGGCACGGCCTTCCTCACGGCGTTCTACATGGGCCGCGTGGTGGTGGTGGCCTTCTTCGGCGCGCCCTCTGGGGAGAAGGCCGCCCACGCGCACGAGGCCGGGTGGTCGATGCGCGGGCCGCTGGTGGTGCTCGCCGCGCTGTCGCTGCTGGGCGGCGCCTTCACCGCGCCCTTCACGCGCCTGCACGGCGAGCCCTACGCGCTCCACCTCGGGGTGGGTCCGGTGCTCGCGGCGGCGCTCGCGCTGGGCGGCTTCGCGCTAGCGTACCGGGTCTACGGCGCCGATCGTCGCGCGTCCCCGGCGCTGCTGGAGGGCCTCTCGAAGGCGGCCCGCTCGCGCGCGGTCAACCGCCTCTACGAGTTCGGCTTCCACCGGGTGGCGCTCGTCGTGAGCAGCGGCCTCGCGTGGACCGATCGGTACCTCGTCGACGGGCTCATCAACATGATCGGCTATGAAACCCTGGAGGGCGGCCGACGCGCGCGGCCCCTCCAGACCGGCCTGGCCCCGGACTACGTCCTGGCGGTCGTGCTCGGGGTCGTCGGGCTTGCGGCGTGGGCGGTGGCGCAATGAACGATCATCTCCTCTCCCTCATCGTGGCGGCCCCGGCGGTCGCAGCGCTGGTCGTGATGCTCCTCCCCGACGGCGCGCGGCAGGCCATCCGCTGGGTGTCGCTCCTGGGCGCGAGCGTCTCGCTGCTCGGGAGCATCCAGGCCCTGGCCACTTACGACAGCGCGCGGGGCGGGCTGCAGCGCGTCGAGGACTATCCCATCGTACCCTCGATGGGCGTGCACCTGCGCCTCGCGCAGGACGGGTGGGGCGGGCCGCTGCTGCTCCTCACCGGCGTGATCATCTTCGCCGGCGTGCTCGCGAGCTGGACCGTGAGCAAGCGCGACAAGGAGTACTTCGTCCTCCTGCTGGTGCTCGTCTCCGGCGTCCTCGGCGTCTTCGTCTCGCAGGACCTCCTGATCTTCTTCCTCTTCTACGAGGTCGCGGTGCTGCCGATGTACCTCCTCATCGGCATCTGGGGCGCGAGCCACGCGGTGCCCGCGAAGGGGCCCTTCCAGGCCGCGTGGAAGGCCTTCGCGGTGGGCGACAAGCAGTACGCCGCGATGAAGCTCACGCTGATGCTGCTCGTGGGCTCGGCGGCCATCATGGCGGCGATCTTCGTGCTCTACCTCCAGGCTGGCGCGACGAGCTTCGACCTCGCGCACCTGGCGGCCACGAGCTACGACCGCGACACGCAGATCATCGTGTTCCCGCTGATCTGGCTGGGCTTCGGCACGCTGGCGGGCGTCTTCCCGTTTCACACCTGGTCGCCCGACGGGCACGCTTCGGCGCCGACGGCGGTGTCGATGCTCCACGCCGGGGTGCTGATGAAGCTCGGCGCCTTCGGCGTGATGCGCGTGGGCATGGTGCTGCTCCCCGAGGGGACCCACTTCTGGGTGCCGGTGGTGGGCGCCGTGGCCGCGGTCAACATCCTCTACGGCGCGCTCTGCGCGATGAGCCAGACCGACCTCAAGTACATCGTGGCATATAGCTCCGTGAGCCACATGGGCGTGGTGATGCTCGGCGCCGCGACGCTCACCCCCGCGGGCTGGGACGGCGCCGTCTTCCAGATGGTCGCGCACGGGATCATGACGGGCCTCTTCTTCGCCCTCGTCGGCATCGTGTACGAGCGGGCGCACACCCGGGCCATCGCGAAGATGGGCGGCTTCGCCACCGTGATGCCTGGCGTGGCGGTGTTCTTCACGCTCGCGTGCCTCTCCTCGCTGGGTCTTCCGGGCACCGCGGGCTTCGTGTCGGAGTTCGTGGTGTTCCTCGCCGCGTGGCGCTCGGGCCACCTGATCTGGACCATCGCGGGCGTGCTCGGCGCCTTCATCACGGCCATCTACGTGCTGCGCGCCACCCGCGCGATCTTCTGGGGCCCGGGGCCCTCCGAAGACTTCCACGAGCTCTCCGACGCGCGGCGCACCGAGTGGGGCGCGCTGATCATCCTGGGCACCTCCCTCGTGGCGCTCGGCGTCTGGCCGCGCCTCCTGCTCGATCCCATCGATGTCGGCACCCTGACCCACCTCGCCAGGCTCGTGCCGGGAGTCGTCCGATGAACGACCTTCGTCCGCTCTGGCTGCCGCTCGCGCTCGCGGGCCTCGCGGTGCTGGTCCTGCTGCTGGACCTCCTCGCACCTCCTCACGGCGAGAAGCCCTCCGGCCGAGGCACCGGCCTCCTCGCCGCCGCCGGCCTCGCGGGTCTGCTCGCCGCGACCTTCTTCGTCGACGGCGCAGGCTCCGCCGCCTCGGGCGCCTTCCAGGGCAGCGCGTGGAGCCTCTTCTTCCAGCGCCTCTTCCTCGCCGCGGGCCTGCTCGGCGCGCTCGGCGGCCTCGACGACGTCGCGAGGCGCACCGCCCGCCGCCAGGGCGAGTACTGGCTGCTGCTCCTGCTTTGCCTCACCGGCATGGTGCTGCTCGCTGGCGCCAGCGACCTCGTGCTGCTCGTGGTGAGCTTCGAGCTGATGAGCCTTCCGCTCTACGTGCTGGCCGCCTACGCGAAGACCGACGTCGACGACGAGGCGCTGCGCACCAGGGCCTCCGAGGCCTCGCTCAAGCTCTACCTGGTGGGCGCCACGAGCACGGCCGTCACGCTCTTCGGGCTCGCGCTGCTCACGGGCATGGCGGGCACCACGCGCCTCGCGACGCTGGGCGCCGCGCCTATCACGCCGCTCTCCGCGGTGGGCCTGGTCTTCGTGCTGGGCGGCCTCGGCTACAAGATCGGCATGGTGCCCTTCCATATGTGGGTGCCCGACACGTACCAGGGCGCCCGCCTTCCCTTCGTGGCCTTCCTCTCCGTCGCCCCGAAGGCTGCGGGCATCTCCGCGCTGGCGTCGATCTTCCTCTTCGGGCTGGGCGCGCACCGCGGCCACTGGGTGCCGCCGCTCGCGATGATGGCGCTGCTCTCCATGGGCGTGGGCAACCTGCTCGCGCTGCCGCAGACCGACCTGCGCCGCCTCTTCGGCTACTCGGGCATCGCGCAGATGGGCTACGTGCTCGTCGCGGTGGCGGCTGGCGACGCCTTCGGCGCGTCGATGACGCTCTTCTTCCTGACCGCGTACGTGTTCACCAACCTCGGCGCGCTGCTGGTGGTGCACGCGGCCTCGGAGGCGGGCGGGGGCTTCGACGAGGAGTCCCTCGCGGGGCTGTGGAAGCGCGCTCCCGGGCTCGCGGTGGCGCTCGCGTGCTTCCTGCTCTCGCTCGCGGGAATCCCCTTCATGGTGGGCTTCTGGGCGAAGTTCTACGTCTTCCTCGCCGCGTGGCGAGCGGGCCTCGTGGGCCTGGTCGTGGCCGGCATCGTGCTCGCGGTGATGGGCCTCTTCTACTACCTGCGCGTGCTTCGCGCGGCGTACATAACCGAGCCCGGCGAGCTGCACACCCCGGCTCCTGGGATCGCGTTGAAGCTCGCCATCGGGCTTTGCGTGCTGGCGGTGGTGACGCTCGGGCTGTGGCCGGGCCCGCTGGTCGACGCCGCGACGCGCGCGGGCGCGGACTTCGTGAGCCTGTCGGCGAGCCCGGCGCGCTAGACCCTTCCACAGGGGACTTGAAGGGTTGAGACGGCGACGGGATGCGCGGAGAGAGAAGAACCGCAAGGGCGGAGGAGCAGGAGGAGGAGGTCGTCGGACTCCGAAGGGACGACGCGGCGAAGAACGCGAGCGTCCCACGGCTCATGCTTCGTGCCCTTGCGACCCCTGCGCCCTTGCGGTTCTTCTCTCACCGCGCATCCCGCGGCCGTCTCAACCCTTCAGGTCCCCTGCGGCGAGGTACCAGTGCCTCACCCGATGAATTGAAGAAGGGCACCCCATCCGAGGGTGCCCTTCTTCGTGAGCAGGAGGCGCTGCGCCCGGCGGGTTCGATCAGCCCCCGAAGCCGTCGCAGAGCATCTCGTCGGTAAGCAGCTCGGCCCCGAGGAACTCCTTCTCCTCGCGCGCGATGTGCACCAGCATCTTGTCGAGGAGCGTCACGATCGCGCCCGCCGACTCGACGGTGCTGCTGGCCTCGACCAGCGTCGCGTAGAGCTCGGCGTGCTCGGCCAGGTGCTCGTCGAGCATGGTCTTCTGCCGCAGCGGCCCCCACGCGTCGATGGACGGGAGGATGGCCTTCAGCGCCGCCTCCTCGTGGGCGTTGTGGAGCTGCATCGTGCTCGCCAGCCGGGCGAGGCAGCTCCGCTGGCGCGCCGTGTCCGAGCTCGTCGTGGCCGCGCGCGTCTCCTCGATCTGCGCCCGGATGTCCGCGTGCTCCTCCATGAGGATCTTTCGAATCTCGCTCAGCGTTCTCGTCGTCACGACAGACCTCCGCTCGGTGTGGGGCTTCGTCTCAAAGGGCCACGATCTCGTCGTCGTCACCGTCGCGCGCAGGACCCTCCGGCGGCAGCCGGTCGATCTCCTGGCGCACCAGCGCCTGATGCTCCCGCTCCTCCTCGCGCAGCTCGGTGAAGATGTCCTGCACCTCCTTCATCTGGACCATTCCAGCCGCCGCCTCGAAGAACTCGAAGGCCTTCGTCTCCGCCCGCAGCGACGCACCGAGCGCCTGACGCACGGTCATGTTGGCCCGCACCTCGTCGTACTCCGGGGCCTCGATGTCGAAGATCATCTCGCGCCTCACCGCGCGCGGCTCATCGCCGAAGAGCCCCCGGCGCCGCTCCGCGAGGCGGCTCTCGTGCCTGGCCTCGATGGCCAGCATGAAGCGGAAGAACCGCGCGGCCTCGGGGTTGTGATGCAACTCCATCTGGTCGGCGAACTCCTCGTAGCGGTCCTTCGCCTCCTCCTCGACGAGCACGGCGAGGTCGAGCGCGTCGCGGAGGGAGATGTTGGCAAGGTCGATCGAGCGCGTCTTGTCGGTCACGGAGGCACCTCAGGTCTGGAGGAATCGGTCGAAGATGCGCGAGCGCGGAGGAGCCTTCTCCGACAGCACCTGCTGCCGCTCCTTGATGAGCGCGTTCATCGTCGGAGGGGGATCGGGGTTCTTGTAGAAGACCCCCGTGTGCAGCTCCTTGCCGTACTTCTGCGCGAGGCCCATCGCCGCGAGACGGTCCGTCGGGTCGTGGCCCAGCTTCGCGAGCGACTGCATCGTCGCGCGGTGGTTCTTCACCTGCTGATCGTCCTCGCCGAAGGTCACGCACGGCGACTGCACGTTCACGAAGGAGAAGCCCGGGAAGCGGATGGCCGCCTCGATCACCTCCGCGAGCCCGGCCATGTCCGCGGGCGTCCCCTGCGCGACGAAGTTCGCCCCGTAGGCCAGCACGTACAGCAGCGGGTTCACGGCCTCCTCGAGGCTGCCGTACTCCGAGGTCACGGTGTGAAGCCCCCTCGGCGACGTGGGCGAGAGCTGCCCCTTGGTGAGCCCGTAGATCTGGTTGTCCATCACGATGTACGTGATGTCCGTGTTGCGTCGCACGGCGTGGGCGACGTGCCCGCCGCCGATGGAGAACCCGTCGCCGTCGCCGCCGGCCACGAGCACCAGCAGCTCAGGGCTCGCGATCTTGATGCCCTGCGCGATGGGCAGCGCGCGGCCGTGCACGCTGTTGAACCCATACGCGGTGGTGTATCCCGGGATGCGGCTCGAGCAGCCGATGCCCGACACGAAGGCGATCTCGTGCGGCGGGCGACCGATCGCCGCGAGCGCCCGGTAGATGGCCTGCACGACGCCGAAGTCGCCGCAGCCGGGGCACCAGATGGGCTTGAGCTCGCTCTTGTAGTCCTTGGCTTGATAGGTCGGCAGCGGTGCGTTGGAGGTGGTCACGGCGTCATTCCTCGCAGGCGATCTGTTGGGCGGACGGAGGGGACTGCAGCGCGAGGGCGGCGGCCCGCAGGCGCGCGACGACATCACCGGGCTGGATGGGGTTGGCGCCGTCCCGAGCGAACGACGTCACGCCCCGGGGGACGTCGACGTACATCCGCAGGATCCGGTAGAGCTGCCCCTGGTGCGACGCCTCGACGACGAGGCCCGCGCGCACCGAGCCGAAGAACTCGCGGTAGATCTCCTCGGCCACCGGGTACACGAGCCACGGCACCAGCAGCTTCACCGCGAGGCCCTCGGCGGTCGCGCGCAGGTACGCCTCGCGGCAGACGCCCGCGATGGAGCCCCAGCTCACGAGCGCGAAGGGCGCCTCGGGGTCGCCGTCGATGCGGAAGAGGTCCTTGCGGCGCTGCAGCGAAGCGAGCTTGCGGAAGCGCTTGGCGTTCATCGCCGCGTGCACCTTGCCGCTGGCGGTAGGGTTGCCCTGCTCGTTGTGCTCGATGCCGGCGCCCTGGTAGTTGCCGCCCTTCATGCCGGGGTGGCTGATCGGGCTGATGCCGTCCTCGGTCAGCCGGAAGCGCGCGTAGCTCTGCAGGTCGACGGCGGTGGGACGCTTGCGCTCGATGAAGGTGAAGCGCGACGTGTCGATGGGGTCGACGGTCTCCTTGCGCTGCGCGATCTCCTGATCGGACAGGAGGATCACCGGCGTCTGGTAGTGCTCCGCGATGTTGAAGGCCTCGACGGTGACGTCCACCGTGTCGGCCACGGAGGTCGGCGCCAGGATCGGCCGCAGCACGTCGCCCGAGGCGGAGAACGCGGCCTGGAAGAGGTCGGACTGCTCGGGCTTGGTGGGGAGCCCCGTGGAGGGCCCGCCGCGCTGCACGTTGACGATCACCAGCGGGAGCTCGGCGATGGTCGCCAGCCCGAGGATCTCGGTCTTCAGCGCCATGCCCGGACCCGACGTGGCGGTCATGGCCTTCTTGCCCGCGAAGGAGGCCCCGAGCGCGGCCCCGATGCTGGCGATCTCGTCCTCGGCCTGCACCACCGCGCCGCCGTACTTCCACACCTCGCGGGTGAAGAACTGCATGATCTCCGTGGACGGCGTGATGGGATAGCCCCCGAAGAACTCGCAGCCCGCGAGGATGGCCGCCGCGGCGCACATGTCATTGCCGTCGGTGAGCATCTTGGAGCCGCTCGAGGTCGGCGGCGCCATCGCGCGCGGCGTCGCGAGCGGGTGCTCCTTCGCGAACTCCTCGCCGAGGTGGAAGGCACGCTCGTTGGCGGCGATGAGCTCGGGGCCCTTCTTGGCGAACTTCTTGTTGAGCCCGCGCACGATCGACCCCGGCGCGATGCCGAACCACCCCGCGATGAGCCCGAGCACGACGGAGTTCTTCGCCTTGTCGGTGCCCGCCGCCCGGCGCGCCATCTCGCCGATGGGCACCGCGAACACCTCCTTGGGCGTCACCCCTACCAGCGGAATCTGACCGGGCTCGACGCCTGTCTTGGAGTCATAGATGACCACCGTGTCGCCAGAGACCGGAAGCTCGGCGCCGAACTTCAGGAAGTCCTCCCAGTTGAGCGCGATGGCCACGTCGAGCGTGCCCCCCGGGTTCTGCACCCGCGCGGTGGAGAGGCGCACCCGACACGACGACTCCCCACCACGAACCTGCGAGCCGAAGCTCTTGGTCATCATGGCGTGGTAGCCCTCGTAGGCCGCCGCCGAAATCAGTGACTCTCCCGCGCTGACGATGCCGTCACCGCCGGAGCCGGCCATGCCCATCACGAAGTCGTCCATTGTCGCACGGCCGAGCAATCCATATGCCGCTAGGGATATGAAGCTTGTGCGAGTCTCCATGGTCCATGGAGCGCCAGCGGATTTTGCACCTGGGTGCAGCTCCTGCGCATTCGGCGCGCCCGGAGCCCCGGACGCGTGGCCCTCTTCGGACATCCCACTCCCCTCTTCCGACATTCCACCGGTCTCAACCGACATCCCTTGCCCCGCCGCGCAACTGAGATGAGGGCGCGGCGTAGCACTGGCAGGAGGTCTCCGATGCGCCGAGCCGTCCGAGCGATCCCCGCGGCCCCCGTCGTCCTAGGCCTGCTGGCATCGGGATGCGGGTCCACCTATGAGCGCCTCGACGCCGAGGCCCTCGCGCGGCGGCTCTACCTGGGCGGCGAGATGGAGACCACCCTCGGCTCGACCCCCGGCGGGCCGCGGCGGCAGGGCGACCAGGTGCTCACCCCCACCACCGTCGTGAGCCTCGGCGCCCTCGCGGTGGCGGGCCTCTGGACTCCCCTCGCCGCGGGTCGGCTGCGGCTTCGCGCCGAGGTGGCACTCGGGGCGAGGCTCGTGTCGATCAACTTCCGAAGCGTGGTGGGCGACTGCGAGGCCAGCGGCAGCGTGATGGCCAGCCAGTGGGTGGTCGAGCCTCGCCTTGGAGCCGAGTACTTCGTCTCCCCGTGGACATCCCTCGGCTTCGAAGGGGGCATCAACGTGCTCAACCCGGGGCAGGTGACCGCCGCCCTGACGCTGCGCTGGCACCCCAGGGCCTTCGACGGGCTGCTCGACTGAGAGCGTGGCCCACTGCGTTCCCGCGGTCCTCCGAGCGATGGGTACGCCGCCCGGTGGTAGCGTTGGCCCCCGATGAGCACCTCTCACCGCGCGCTCTCGCTGCTTGCGTTGCTCCTCGGCTGCGCCGCGGGCGGCGAGGACCTTCCCCTGCTCGACGACGACGCCGGTGCCCGGAAGGTCGTCGACGTCGGGTGGGAGGGCGCCGACGCGGGCACGCTGCCCCCTGCGGACCTCGGACCCGCGATCCCCGCCGTCGATGCGGGGAGGATGACCACGGACGACAGCGCGGTCGCTCCCCCGAGGGACGCGGGAGAGGTGGTCGTCGCGATGGATGTTCCGTCGGCGGGAGGCGGGTTCTGCGCGCCATGCGCGACCAACGACCAGTGCGCGGCGGGCGGGCTCTGCGTGCGCAGCCCCGCCGGGGAGATGCTCTGCGGGGTGCCCTGCGGGGCGGGAAACACCTGCGCCGCCGACCGTCGCTGCGTCGGGGTGCAGACCAACGCGGGGGTCTTCGCGCAGTGCGTCCCGCTCTCCGGAACCTGTCGATCGGTGACCCCCATCGACGCCGGCGTGGCGATCGACCGGGGCGCCCCGTCGTCCGACCTCGGTCCGCCGACAGACATCCCGGGCGGCGCCCTGAGCGCGGGAGAGCGCGTGGTGACCGTGGGGGCCCGTCGCGTGCTGCTCTATGTCCCGACGCGGTGGCGCGGCGGGGGAGCGGGCCTCGTGGCGCTCCATGGTAACGGCGACACCGCCTCGAACTTCCTCCGCACCAGCGGCTTGATGGCCGTGGCCGACAGCGAGGCCGTGGCGCTGGCGCTGCCCATGGCGATCCCCGGGAGCGCCCCGATGGGCGTCGACTGGGACGCGTACACCCGGCCCGCGAGCAGCAACGGCGACCTGCGCCTGGTGCAGGACACCCGCACCCTGCTGGTGAGCGGCGGCGTCGACGCGCGGCGGGTGTTTCTCGCGGGGCAGAGCCAGGGGGGCTACCTGGCCTTCTACGCGGGGATGACCTTCTCGACGCTCTTCGGCGCGGTGAACGTGAGCGCCGCGGGCGACCCGATGCCGGGCCTCGGGCTCGCAGGCATGGCCGCGCGTCGCATCCCGGTAGACCTGCTCACGGGCAGCGGCGACTTCGCGATCGCCAACATCCGCAGCACCCGCGACGACCTTCGGACGAGGGGCTTCGACGTGCGGTACACCGAGCTCCCGGGCGTGGGGCACTGCTGTCCCCTCTCGACCCGAACCAACACCGCGCCCGCCATGTGGCAGTGGCTCTCGGCGAGGCCTCTCCCATGAAGACCCCAGCCCTGCTGTTCGCCCTCTCCCTCGCGCTCGTGGCCTGCGCCCAGGGTACCTCCGTCATCCCGGTCGACCCGCAGGACTCAGGGAACGGCGGGGTGACGAAGATGGACGCTCCGGCGCCCGTCGACGCGATCGCCGACACCGACCTCGGGGCGAAGGACGTGCCTCTGATGCAGGACGTCGTCGCGACCGATGCGAGGGACGCCGCCGTGTCGATGGACCTCGGAGCACCAGCGGACCTCGGAGCACCAGCGGACCTCGGAGCACCAGCGGACCTCGGAGCACCAGCGGACCGCGGAGCACCGGTGGACGTCAGCACACCGGTGGACCTCGGCGCGTGCGGGCAGGCGGGGCTGCGGTGCTGCGCCAGCGAGGCCTGTCAGGCGCCGCTGATCTGCGAGTCCGCGCGCTGCGTCTCGCCCCCCCCTTGCGGGGCGACCGGCCAGCCCTGCTGCGGGACGGCCTGCGCCGCGGGGAGCGCCTGCGTCGCCGGGCGCTGTGACGCCTGCGGGGCGAGCGGGCAGCCCTGCTGCGGGGCGATCTGCGGGGCGGGCGCCGTGTGCGTGAGCGCTCGCTGCGCTGCGGACCTCGACGGCGACCGCTCGCCCTCGGGCACCGACTGCGACGACCGCGACCCCGGCCGCTACCCGGGGGCGCGCGAGCGCTGCAACGGTCGAGACGACGACTGCGACGCCGAGTCGGACGAGGGCGCGTGCGGGATCTGGTTCCTGCCGACGGGAGCGGCGGCGTGGAGCGCGTGGCCGCTGGACGCCGCGCGGGACGCCAACCCCACGCAGCGCACCCTCAACGCGCCGCTGAGCCCCGTGCGCGCTGCCTTCGACATCGAGAGCCAGGGCATCGCCTACGTGATCACCGACGCCACCTGGCACCTCCTCGACCTGGGTACTCACACCTGGACCTCGTCGGGCGCCCTCTCCACGCTCTTCCCCGAGACCCGCGGCCGAACGATCGTGACGGCCTACACCGTCCCCGCCGCGCACGGGAGCCCCGGCGGAACCACCGAGGGCGTGACCTTCCTCGCCCGCGATGGTGTGATCCAGTACGGCTACGACCTCGGCACCCGCGCGTTCACGTTCACTCGCACCGACCCGACGCCAACGTGGATGGGCAGCGCCGCGCCCTCCTACGCCTCGCTCCGCTTTGGCTGGCTGGACACCCAGAACGCCGACGGCTGGGTGACCGCCAGTCCCGCGAGCTTCTGCCCCCCGGGGACCACCACCTCGACCCGGGTGGGTCCGTACTACGCCGTGGTCACCGACACGTCCGTGCACCTCGGCGACGCGGGCTACTGCTGGGCCTGGATCACCGCCGTGCCCCGCGCGAGCTTCGCCCCCTTCGCGCGCCCCTCGGCGCCGCCCTTCTCACGCGCCGGGGCGATGTTCTACCGCGGCGGCCTCTGGGTCGTCGCGGCGGAGTAACGAAGGCCCTGTGTCGGCGGCTGTCGCGGCGACGCTCCGCTGCGCAGCGTGGCGGCGAGGCGCCCCTTGCGAAACACCCACAGCGTCCCGGGCTCGCCGTGGGTCCAGACCTCGTCGACGGTGAGCGGCGCGGTGGCCACGACGGCCACCCGGTCGCGCGGCGTGGTGACGGCGCCGAAGTCGACGCTCACGTCGTGGTCCTTGAGGGTGGCCTTGCCGAAGGGGGCGCGGCGCTCGATGAAGCAGAGCTTCGTGTCGCAGCGGGCGAAGAGCACGTCGCCGTTGGCGAGGATGAAGTTGAAGGTCCCCCGGCGGCCGATCTCGCCGGCCACGCGGGCGACGTAGGACCACAGCGCCGACGGATCCTCGGGCTCCGTGGGGAAGCGCCTCGCCACCCGGTTCATGAGGGCGCAGAACGCCCGCTCGCTGTCGGTCTCCCCGATGGGGACGAAGCGCCCGGTCTTCACCCTCGGGAGACCCTTCACGGTGCCGTTGTGCGCGAAGACCCAGGCGCGGCCCCACAGCTCGCGCACGAAGGGGTGCGTGTTGGCGAGCTTCACCCTCCCGCGGGTCATCTTCCGGATGTGCGAGACCGCCATCATCGTCTTGATGGAGTGGCTGCGCACGAAGCTCGCGAGGGGGCTCTCCGCGCAGGGCGACGAGTCGACGAAGGCGCGCACCGCCCTGCCCTCGAAGAACGCGAGGCCCCACCCGTCGCCGTGCGGCCCGGTGCGCCCTCCCCGCTGCGAGAAGCCCGTGAACGAAAACAGGATGTCCGTGGGGGTGTTGCAGTCCATCCCGAGGAGCTCACACACGGCGGCGTCTCCCCCTCAGTCCGTGACGCCGGCACGCGCTCGCACCGCCACGGCCTCGGACCTCGCCCTGGCGCGCACCTCGGCCTCGTCCAGCGTCGAGAGCCGGCCCTCGTGCAGCAGCACCCGCCCGTCGACCACCACGTGCCTCACGTCGCGCGACTGCGCCGCGTAGACGATGCGCGCCGAGGCCTCGCCCCAGGGCTCGACGTGCGTCGTCGAAAGGTCGATCACCGTCACGTCTGCGCGCTTGCCGACCTCCAACGATCCCACCTCGTCGGCGATGCCCAGCGCGGTCGCTCCGTCGATGGTCGCCATGCGCAGCACCCGCCGAGCCGGGAGCGCCCCGGTGTCGCCGAAGCGCTTGGCCAGCAGCGACGCGAGCCGCATCTCCAGCAGCGCGTCGAGGTTGTTGTTGCAGGCCGCGCCGTCCGCGCCGATGCCCACCACGATGCCCGCGCGCTGCATGCGCTCGACCCTCGCCACGCCCGACCCGAGCTTCAGGTTGGCGCTCGGGCAGTGGGCCACGCGCGTCTGGTCGCGCCCCATCATGCGCCGCTGCTTCGGGGTGAGCTGCACCCCGTGGGCGATGACCACGTCCGGCCCCGCGAAGCCCCACGCGTGGAGCGCGTCGACGTCGTCCATCCCGAGCACCGAGCGCACCGCGTCCCGCTCCCCCGGGTGCTCGGCGGCGTGGGTGTGCATCCACGCGCCCCGCTCCCTCGCCCGCTCGACGCAGCCGCGGAAGAGCCTCTCGGTGCAGGAGAGGATGAAGCGCGGCGAGTACGCGTAGCGCAGCCGCCCCCCCTCGGCGCCGTGCCACCGGGCGCAGAGCGCGTCGCTCTCCGCGAGGCTCTCCTCGGTGGTCTCCCTCAGCGTCCGCGGAACGCTCTCCCCGGCGTCCATCATGGTCTTGCCCGAGACCGCGCGGAGCCCGGAGTCTCGCAGCGCCTCGAAGACCGCGTCGTGGTGGCGCACGGTGCCCATGTCCAGCACCGTGGTGGTGCCGCCCTTGATGAGCTCCGCGATGCCGAGGTCGGCGCTGGCCCGCAGCGAGCGGGGGTCGTGCGCCCCTTCGAGGGGCCAGATGCGCTCCTTCAGCCAGGTAAGCAGCGGGAGGTCGTCGCCCATGCCGCGAAAGAGCGTCTGGCAGAGGTGAACGTGCGCCTGCACGAAGCCGGGGATCACCGCGCACCCGGCCACGTCGAGCACGCGCAGCGATCGGCCCGAGCGGGTCGCCTCCTCCTCGGCGTCGGCGCCCAGGGCGGCGATGCGGCCGTCGGTGATCCAGAGCGAGCCAGGGGTGACCCGGTCGTCGGGGTCGCAGGTGACGAGGGTTCCGCCGCGGAGTAGCAGGTCCATGATATCGGGGCGGAGGATGCCCGTGGTGGCCGTCACAGGGCAACGGCCTCGCGTGGACGCGCGCGCCGCGGCTGCGGTAGAAGTCGTGGCATGCGCGCTTTGCTTTGCGTCCTTTCGCTGTCCGCCGTGGCCTCCGTCGCAGCCTGCTCGGCCGATGATCAGCGCTTCACCGTCATCATGCGCGACGGCGGCGCCGGGCCCTCCGGCGACGTAGGCACCATCGGCCCCTGCGACCGGGGCCGCGTCTACTGCAACGGCAACGAGCGCTACACCTGCGACTCCGATGGCCAGATCGTCGACCGCCAGGCCTGCGTGGCGCCGAGCGGGTCGTGCGTGCCCAACGTCGGCTGCCGCCTCTGCGCCCCGTCGACCTCGCGGTGCAACCCGGCCTCTCCGCAGCAGATCCAGACCTGCAGCGCCGACGGCTCGCGCTGGGTCGACGGCGCCTCGTGCAACCTCTCCAACGGCGAGAGCTGCAACTCCGGCGTCTGCGTCGACCGCTGCTCCGCGAGCTCCACGGGCCGCTCGTACCTGGGCTGCGACTACTGGCCGACGATCACCCCCAACACCGCGCTCGACCCGCAGTTCTCCTTCGCCGTCGTGCTCTCCAACCCGCAGAGCTACGCGGTGCACGCCACCATCACCGGCGGCACCCTTGGCACCCCCCGGGAGATCGACCTCGCCCCCGGCGCCATCGAGACCGTGACCCTCCCGTGGGTGTCCGAGCTGGTGCAGCTCAACCCCGCCAACCGCGGCTGCCGCGCCGACGGCAGCCCCTGCCCCGACGCCTCCGCGCGCCCGGCCAGCTCGGTCATCCGCCGCGGCGGCGCCTACCACGTGCGCAGCAACGGGCCCATCGCGGCGTACCAGTTCAACCCGCTCACCTTCGAGCGCAGCGGGGGCTACTTCTCCTTCACCAACGACGCCTCGCTGCTGCTCCCGCAGGGCGTGCTTCGCCAGCGCTACCTCGTCTCCACCTGGCCCAACGTCTTCAACGCCCTCACCCGCCAGACCGTCGGGGGCTTCGTCACCATCACGGCGGTCACCGGCGAGACCACCGAGGTCACCGTGCGCCCCACCTCCAACGTCGCCGCGGGCGCAGGCATCCCGGCCATCCGCTCGGGCGAGTCGAGGACCTTCACCCTCACCGCCGGCGACGTGCTCGAGCTCATCGGCGACGGGATGGGCGACCTCACCGGCACCTCCATCGAGACCAACCAGCCGGTCGCCGTCTTCGTGGGCCACGACTGCGCCACGGTGCCCGCCGGTCGCGTCGCCTGCGACCACCTGGAGGAGCAGCTCCTACCCAACGAGACCTGGGGGCGCGACTACATCGTCTCCGCGCTGCGCGACCGCGGCCCCGGCGTCCCGGCGGTGGTGCGCATCCTGTCGCAGTCCAACGACAACGCGCTCACCTTCGACCCGCCGAGCGCCCACGCCCCGGTCACCCTGTCCGCGGGCCAGCTCATCGAATTCCAGACCAACGCGAACTTCAGGGTGACCGGCACCCAGGCGCTGCTGGTGTCGCAATTCATGCTGGGCCAGGGGCCCGCCGGCAGCGGGCTCTCCTCGGGTGACCCCGCGATGGTCTTCGAGGTGCCGGTGCAGCAGTACCGCACCAGCTACGACTTCTACGTGCCGCAGACCTACCCCAACAACTTCGTCAACGTGGTCGCGCCCGCGGGCACCGAGCTCATCATGGACGACATGCCCCTGCGCGGGTCGATGTCCACCGTCGGCACCATGAACATCTTCACCCTCCCCATCACCAGCGGGCCGCACCGGCTGCGCTCCTCCGGGGCCCAGCCCATCGGGGTGAAGGTCTACGGCGTCGCCCGGTACACCTCGTACATGTACCCCGGCGGCCTCGACCTTCAGCTCATCACCCCGGGCTGATCCTTCATCCCCTCGACTCCCCCCCCACCCTCTCAACACCGATGAACACCGCTGCTGAAGACCCCCGCGCCCGCCGACGCGAGCGCCTCCTCGGGTGGGGGCCGACGCTCCTCGCGCTCGTCGTCTCCGTCGTGGTCACGCTCCGCGCCCACGCGCACTTCCTCCTCCCCTACGCCACGCCGGTCAGCAACGACGAGGGGTACATCTCCGCGCTCGGCCTGCGCATGATCCGCGGGCACTGGCTCCCCTACGTCGACGGCGTCTCGCAGCGAGGGCCCATCACCTACTGGCTCGCCGCGCTCGCGATGCGCATCGGCGGCATGTGGAGCTGGATCCCCATCCGCGTCCTCGCCCTCCTCTGCGCCCTCTCCACGCTGACGCTGGTGTTCCTGCTGGCGCTGGAGCTCTTCACCCCCGCGGCGGCCGCCATCGCGGTGCTGGTCTCGACCTACTTCTTCACCTACGAGCTCAACCCCTGGGACGGCATCGGCTACAACGGCGAGGTCGTCGCGATGATCTTCGCGCTCGCCTCCTGGCTGCTCGTGGCCCGCGCGATGCGCCCGGCCGACGACCCCCGGGGGGCCGTGCGCCGCCGCGACGCCCACATCCTCGTCGCGGGCGTGCTCGCCGCCTGCGCGGGCCTGGGCAAGCAGATGGCCCTCGTCCACGCGCTCCCCCTCGCGGCGTGGATCGTCCTCGGCAACAACGACCCCGGCTCCACCCGACGGTCGCGCGCCCGCGACCTGATCCGCTTCGCCTTCGGCGCGGCCATCCCCTTCGCGCTGGTGGTGGTGATCTACGCCGCCTCCGGGCACCTCAAGGAGTTCTTCTATTACTTCCAACGGTATGGCCGGGAGATCTTCATGGCTCCGGTCAACTTCACCTCCTACCGCGACAAGCTGAGGGAGCAGCTCGACAAGTACCTCTTCGGCATCGTGGTGGTCGGCTCGCTCGGGTGGCTTCTCGCGGCCCGCGTGCTGCGCCAGGTGACCGACCACGAGGGCCCGCGCTGGACCGGGCTCCGCTCCCAGGGCGGCGCGCTGGTGGCGTTTCTCCAGCTCGTCGGGAGCGTGATCGGGGCGTCGTTCACCGGGCGCTTCTTCCCTCACTACCTGGTCGAGGTGTTCTCCGTGGCGGCGGTGGTGGCCGGCGGCGCCCTCGCGGCCTCCGTCGCCCCGTCGCGCGCCACGCTGCGAGGCCGCTTCGTCGGCACCCTCACCCTGGTGCTCGGCGCCTCCGCGCTGCTCTCGATCTGCGCGTTCAACCTCAGCCGCAACGTGCGCCTGCGCCGCGAGACCGACCGCTGGTACCAGAACCCCCACACCGACCCGATCGTCCGCTACGTGCTGGAGCGCACCGACCCGGGGGAGCGCATCTTCGTGTGGGGCTTCCGCGCGGAGACCTACGTCTCGTCGCAGCGGATGCCCGCCTCGCGCTTCGTCTACACGGTCTACCCCGCCGGGGTGGTGCCGTGGTTCCAGGCGACGCGCGACGAGGAGGAGCGCCGGGTGGTGCCGGGCAGCCGCGAGCAGCTCCTGGCCGACCTCGAGCGAGAGCGCCCCGAGCTCATCATCGACGCCGGCCGAACCATGAGCGGGAGGTACATGTACAACTACCCTCAGCTCCGCGCGTACCTCGACCGCGGGTACTGCTTCATGCGCTACGTCGACGGCGAGCCCGTGTACCGCCGACGCCACGGAGACATCTGCCCCCCGGCCGACTATTGAGCCGAGAACGCAAGCTCCTGGCGCGGTTTGATACCGTGACAGGCTATGTCACACCAATTGTTGACCCCTCGGAGAGGTGGCCACTACGGTGAACCGCGACGGGCGCTGCGCCCGCACTCCTGGAGAAACGGGGCACAACATGGCTGAAGGACTCAACAAGGCAATGCTCATCGGCAACCTCGGCGCCGACCCGGAGCTTCGCTTCACCACCAACAACCGGCCGGTGTTGAAGTTCCGCCTCGCGACGACGGAGTCGTACATGGACCAGAACCAGACCCGCCAGGAGGTGACGCACTGGCACCAGGTGGTCCTCTGGGGCAAGCGCGGCGAGGCGCTGTCGAAGATCCTCTCGAAGGGCTCGCGGGTCTACGTCGAGGGCCGCATCGAGACGCGCTCCTACGAAGACTCCAACGGGGTGAAGAAGAGCGCGACCGACATCGTGGCCTCCAACCTCATCCTGCTGGGCGGCCGCAACGAGGGCGTCGGCGCGCATCCTGGCGGTGGCGCTCCGGCTGTCGGTGGCGGCGTTGCTCGTCCCGCGGTCGGCGGCGGCGCGGGTCGCCCGGCCCAGGCGCCCGGCGGTCGTCCGGCGGCCGACGCCGATGACTTTCCCCCCGACGACTTCGGGGGCGGCGGCACCACTGGTGATGACGACATCCCGTTCTGATCGGCTCTCCCCTCGCAGCGCCCTTGGCGTGGTGGTCGCGACGGTCGCGGCCATCGCGCTCTCGCCCCTCCTCGCCTCCGCCACCGGCGGGCCCGACGACACCGGCTACAAGATCAAGCCCGCGGACAGCAACCTCTGGTCGCAGCGCTTCCGTGGCGGCCGGCTCATCGGCGGCGGCGGCTGCGCGCGGCGCTGCATCGCGTTCACCTTCGACGACGGCCCGAGCTGGGAGACCACCCCCGCGCTGCTCGACACCCTCGACCGGCACGGCATCCGAGCGACCTTCTTCGTCACCGGCCATCGCATCGACGGCGACGGCGAGGTGGCCCGGCGCAACCGCACCGTGCTTGCGACGGAGTGGCGTCACGGTCACCTGATCGGCAACCACACCTATCACCACGACCTGCTCGACACGATGAGCGAGGCGACGCTGCGGTACGAGATCGACCGCACCGAGGCGCTCATCCACGGCGTCGTGGGAGAGCGCGTCTGGCTCTTCCGAGCGCCCTACGGAGCCCTGCACCACCCGCGCGCGGTGAGCGCGGTGTTCTCCCGGGAGTACACCCCGGTGTTCTGGGCGATGGACTCGCAGGACTGGCGGGTCAACACCGCCGCCGGGGTGCTCGCCAGCGTGCGCGCCGAGCTCGACCGGGCGCCCCGCGGGGGCGTGCTGCTGATGCACGACACGCTGCCGTGGAGCGTGGCGGCGTTCCCGCTGATCCTCGAGGAGATCGCGGCGCGCAACGCGGCCTTCGTGGCGCGCGGCGAGGAGCCCTATGAAGTGGTTGGGTTGGAGGGATTTTACGAGCCCCTCCGCGCCGCGCCCGCGAGGAGGCGTCGGCGCTGAGTTCGACTTGAGCAGCTTTCGGGGGTCAGGCGCTCGGCCGGTCGTCGACGAAGATCTCCGCCGCGGTGGATGCGTCGAGGCAGCGGTCGAACCAGCGCGTGAGACGGTCGGCGTCCCGCTCCGCGGCGATCATCGCCCGCTGCGCGTCGTCGAGCGCGACGCCCTGCCGGTCGCACAGGCGGACGATGGACGCCGCGACCGTGGCCCGAAGCTTCGCGGCCCGCGCCTCGGCCTCGGATGCCGAGCGCCGACTCTCCAGCACCATGCGCTCGCTCTCCAACGCCGCGAGCTGGCTCTCCAGCGCCGCGCGCTGGCTCTCGTCGGTCATCGCCTGCAGTCGGCTGACCAGCTCGCTGGCCGAAGGGACCAGCGCCTGGTTCGCGAAGAAGCGAAGTCGGCGATCGACGACCGCGAGCTCGAGCCCGAGCACCCGAGACGTCAGCAGGCCCCCCTGGGGGACCATCGGCTGGTAGGTCCGCGCGTCGGGCGCGCCGAGGCGCCAGCCGCGCAGGGTCGCGCTGCGGCAATCGAAGCTGAAGTACTCCGGGATGCCCACTCGGGCGTAGTCGCGCACGTTCTCGACGAGGTCCTTGTGCTTCGCGCCGGTGTTGCGAATCTCGATCGCCAGGTCGATGCCGCGGCGCTGCGTGGCGACCACCCACGAACCCAGATCGAGGTCGGGGTCACAGTCCAGCACCGCGAGGACGTCGGGCACGAGCGCGGGCTCACCGGGGTAGATCACGGCGAGCTCGCACGCGAGAAACACCTTGCGGCCCGCGCGCCGGAAGTGCCCATCGAGGTCCGCCGCGGCGCCCGACTTGTTACGGAAGTGCGGCGTGCCCTCGGACATCGCGTTGAGCGACTCGTCGAGCACGGCGACGATCTCCTCCACCGCGGCCTCGCGCTCGGCCGGAGACATCTCTGCCCACGCGGCCTCGTCGGGCGCCACAATGCGAGGGTCGTCCCAGACACGGCCCTTCGTGGGCGGATTCGTCGGCTGCTGGCTCATCGGCGCGAGCGTAGCGCGACCGGCGCGGCGGACACCATCGGCCGCGCCGCCTCAGGTCACCGGAGGGGCGGGCGGCGCCTCGGGCTTCTTCGCCATGGCGCGGGCCGCGGGGAAGAACCTGCCCGCGTAGTCGCGGTTGAGGCCGCTCTTGTTGGCGTGGTCGTCGAGCGCCGTCTCCACCCCGCGGCGCACGTCGCTGCGGAGGGAGCAGTCGGCACCTACCGACGGGAGCGATCGCAGGACGGAAGGGAGAGGTCGATGGTACGGGCGGCAGGAGCCGAGCGCAGCGGTCGCGGGAGGGTCCCACGACGCGCGGGCGGGGCGGGAACGATCAGCGACCGGGGGAGGCGCCGAAGTACCAGACGGCAGAGATCGAGCCGTTGATGATCTGGTCGAGGCCGTAGTGCGGGCCCACCGTGGTGCCGATGTTGAAGGTGGAGTTGGACACCGTCGTGACGGTATTCGTGGCGACGATCGTCGAAGTTCGACTGCTGTTGGTGTAGGCGAGCCCGAAGCCGAACTGCGCCTGGAGGCCGAGCTGCGGCAGCCCGATGAAGCCGAACTGGAGCTCGGCGACCGCGTTGGCGCCGAGGCCGAGCTGAAACCCGTTGAGTTGGTCGTCCTGGGTGGCCGCGCCGCTACCCGAGGTAATGCCGCTCGTGCTGTAGCGGAATGCGAGATAGGGATCGACGTGAATGGCGAGGTGCTTCGCCTCGGCGACCATGATGGGCAGTCCCAGCTGGAGGCCGATGCCGAAGAAGTTCGGGGTGTCCGAGCTGTTGGTCTGGGAACCCATCATGGTCGGCGTGGTGAGCGTGGTCGAGCCGCTGGCGAACCCGATTCCGAGGCCGGCCTCGATGCCGAGGGAACTGTTGAGCCAGTAGCGGGCACCGACCGTGTGGAGATCCCGCGTGGCGTTCGTTCCGACCATGCCGCCAGTGAACGACAGTGCCGGCATGGAGTCTGTCCCGAAATACCGCAGGCCGAGGTGCCCCACGACCACCGAGTGGTCGGTCGGACCGGAGGTGTCCGTGACCGAAGCCCCGGTCGTCGTCGTGGTCGAGGGCGCCACCTGGGTGGTGCTGATGTCCTGCGCGCCCGCAGCCGTCGCGCCCAGCGCGATCGCCGCACCCATCAACGTTGAAATTAGTCCACGCATCTTGGTCTTCACCTTCTGCTTATTTGGCCGATGGCCCACCAAGGTCCAACAGGCGGCCGCTGTTTCCTTCGGATCCCTAGGGTTGTCAAGCTACCCAGGCCCCCTCGCCGGCATCAACAAACGGGCCTCGATTTGCAGAGGATCGCGTCAGGGCGGAGGCGTGAGCGAGAACACCTGGTAGCGCCCCGAGGGCCGCGCCTGCTCGACCCTCCAGCCGTGCGCCCGAAGCCCCTCGGCGATGCGGTAGATGGCATCCCAGGAGTCGAGCACCACCAGGTGCGTCGGGCGCGTGTCGAGCGCGAGGCGATGCACCGCGTCGCCGCGCGTGGCGCCGCAGGTCGCCCAGGTGTAGCGGCGGTGCAGGGCCACCGCGCGAGGGGTCTTGAGCCCCACGAGATCGACCATCGCCCGCTCGCCCGCGAAGGCCATGTAGCCGACGTCGTGCACCAGCAGGCGAGCATCGCGAGGGAGGGAGGTGCGCACCCAGGTCGCCGCGCCCGCGAGCTCGGCGCGGGTGAAGGCGCAGCGCTGGCGGTGCTGCTCCCAGCGCTCTCCGACGCTCCACAGGTTGGCGTCGAGGGCCACCACGGCGATCGCGAGGGCCGCGCCGCGGATCCAGCGGGAGGGGTTCGCACGCGCCGCGGCGATCGCGGCGACCGCGAAGGGCAGCAGCACATACTGGTACCGGTACTCGTAGTGGCCGAGCGCGCCGGGAAACTGCGTGGTGTAGGCGAGCACCAGCGCGGCGGCGGTGAGCAGCCCCGCCCTGCCCGCGGCGGCGATGGGCCAGAGCACCACCGAGCGGGAGAGGTACCCGACGCCGTCAGCGAAGGCCCGCAGGCTGTGCCGGGCCCACTCCCAGCGCACCTTCAGGGGGATGCATCCCTCGGCGAAGAAGAGCCGCTTGGCGGCGATGGTCGAGGGCGCGAGGGCCCCGAGCTGCGCGAGGTTGAGCAGCGCCCAGGGGGCGGCGCCCAGCAGGGCCAGAGAGAGGTCGGTGAGCGCGCGGCGGAGGTCGAGCGAGCCCGCGCGGCGGAGGCGCAGCCAGCGGGTGGCGAGCAGCGCCGCGGAGGCGACCGAGAGCTCCGGGCGGAGGAAGGGGAGCAGGCCGCAGAGCACGGGCTGCAAGCGGGAGTGAAGCCCGGAGGCCCCCGGCTCGGTGAGCGCGAGGCACCACGCCAGCGCCCCCATCGCGAGGCCCGTCTCCAGGCCGTTGGTGAGCTGGTGCGGAACCTCCGCGACCACCAGCGAAAGTGCCACGAGGAGCCCGGCGTCCCAGCGGGAGAGCCGGTAGCGGACGCCCAGCGCCAGCACCCCGGTGACGTAGACGGCGATGCCCACCCACGCGCCGAGCCACCCCGCGGCCTCGCCGTGCACCACCGCCCCGAGGAGGGCGAGCAGCACCGTGTGCACCGAGCTGGTGGCCCCCACCATCGCGGCGACGCCGAACTGCGGGTCGAGCCCGCGCCGCAGCACCTCCGCGTTGTGCAGCGTGATGTACGCGTCGTCGACCGGCAGCGCCGTGCCCTCGTGGCGGTAGTGCCACGCCGCCGCCGCGGCCACCGCCGCGAGGCAGAGGCCGTACGCGATGCGCCGCGCGACCGGAGACCAGGAGGCCCTCACGGGGTGACGCGGCCCGGGTTGGAGCTGAGCTGGGAGCGGAGCCACGCGTCCCACGGGGAGCTGGGGTCGGCGCCCGAGGCGCGGTCGAGGCCGCCCGGATCACGGCGCAGCAGGGCCTGGGCGCGCAGCACCACCGGGGCCTCGTCGAGGGAGGCGAGCACCGCGGCCTCGGCGCCGGCGCGGTCGACGCCCTCGCAGCGGGAGGGCGAGCGGGCGCAGAGCAGCACCCGCCACGCGGCGGACCACCCGGCCGTCTCCGCGTCGCCGTCCGCTGCGGTGAGGTCTTCGTGAGAGCGCGCGCCAGGTCCCGACCACAGCCCGAAGGCGGCCCGGGCGAGGCGACCTCCGGGGGTCTCGACCTCGGCCAGCGCGCCGTCGGGGGCGCGGCCAAGCCGATCGAGACGGGTCGCGGCGGCGACGCGCAGGGCGTCCCTCGCGGCGGCCCCCTCCCCCGAGAGAGCCCGCAGCCGGAGCATCGCCCTCTCGATGGCCACGTCGGCGAGCGGGCCGTGCCCCGCCCGGTCGAGCGCGGCGGCGAGGGAGGCGGTCACCAGCGCCAGGGAGCTCCCGCGGGGAGAGCCCTCGGCGCGGCCCATCGCCCCGGAACGCACGCAGCGACCCGCCCACGGCGCGAGGGAGGTCGTCGCCACGTCCGGCGCCCGCTCTCCTACGTCGACCAGGGCGGCCACCCGCAGCGCCTGCGAGGCCTGATCGCTCTCGGCCAGCGCCAGGGCCCTCACCGCGGCAGCCCCGGAGACCCCCTCGCCCATCGCCAGCGCCGACTCCTCCAGCGCCCTGCGGCGCTCGCCCGCTCGAAGCCAGAGCCACGCGAGCGAGGTGCGGTCGACCGGACCCCGGCGGCGCGAGAGCGCGTCGACCGAGGCTCGGCCCCCCACCAGATCGCCGCTGCAGAGCCGCGCCACGGAGGCGGCGAGGAGCTCGTCGACGCCAGGGCGCTGGCGCCGAGCGGCGGAGGCGAGCATGGCCGCCGCCCGAGACCAGGCGCCGGACCCGGCGAGCCGCTCGACGGTGAGCTCCTCCCTCAGCGGGCGACGGATGATCGCGGGCGCCGCGTCGGAGGCGCTGTCCCGCGAGGCGATGCGCACGGCGGAGGCGCGAACCTCGGCGTCCTCCGGGTCGAGGCCGACGGCGCGGGCGAGCGCCGCGTCACGCTCGGCGCGCGTGGATGGACCGTCGCCGAGGGCCGCCGCGAGCCCCAGCCAGGCCGCGGAGGCGTCGGGGTGGCGGCCGGTGCCCTCTCGGGCGACGTCGATGGCGCGCGCGCGAAGGCCCGCGGCGAGGAGGTGGTGCACCCGGCGGGCGACGATCCAGGGGTCTGAGGCGTCGGCGAAGGCGGCGAGCGAGAGCTGCCGGTCGGCCTCGACGAAGTCGCCGCGGGCCGCGGCGAGCTCGCCCCGAAGGTAGGCCTCGTAGGCGGTGGCGGACGCGTAGGGGCGCTCCCGCAGCCGGCCGCCGATGCGCTCGACGGTGGCGGGCCCGGACGAGCGGGCGCAGGCCGGGGTTACAGCGGCGAGCAGGAGGAGCGCGAGAGCGGACGAGCGGCGGGAGCGCACGGGGCGGCGCTGGGTCTTAGCACCGTCCCGGCCCCAACAGAACGGGAGCCTTGTGGGGAGGGCGGCGACGCCGTTACCATCGCGCCCCGCGAACGGGAGGCCGCGAGGGAATGTCCCGACCCGCTGGCCGACGACCTCATCCGTCCGTTCACCACTCGTTAGGAGAGACATGACATCCGAAGTCGACGCCCGCTGCCTGGAGACCTTCCCCAATTGGCTTCGCTCGCTGGGCCAAGACGCCGAGGCGATGGTCGACGCGCTCAACGCCGGTGAGACCCCGGAGGCCGCGCGCCGCTCGCTCGCCGCGGGTCTCAACTACGTGTTCAAGTCCGTCGACCTCATCCCCGACGGCATCGACGACATCGGCTACCTCGACGACGCCTTCGTGCTGCGCATCGCCGCGGCGCACGCGGGCGCCAACGGCGTCGACCTCGGCGCCAACCCCGCGCTCCAGACCCTCGCGGGCGACGTCGACCTCGTGAGGTCCTTCCTCGGCGACGACTACCACCGCCTCGACGTCTACGTGCAGGGGCTCAAGCGCAGCGCGGCGCGCGGCCGCTCGGTGGACGACATCATCTCCGGGGCGCCGGTGCGCGCCGAGTTCACCGCCGACGTGAAGGGCTTCGCCCGCAGCTACGCAGCGCCGAGCTTCGGCCGCGAGGAGAAGAACCTCATCAAGCTCCGCGCCTTCTTCGACGCCAAGCTGCCCCGCTGAATCGCCGTTCAGCGGGCGATTGACCCTATCTTCCGCCGAGCCTAAAAGACCCACCGCGTAGGCCCGTGCGCGGTGCACGCGGATCCTCACGCTACGGTCGACGGACATGAACCCCATCGCGATGGCCCTCCTTGTCGGAGGGCTTGTTGGGCTGTTTTCCATGAGCGCCTTCCGGCGCCTCATCCTGCTCGCGCAGGGGCAGCCCGAAAACCGGCTCGATCACATCTGGGAGCGGCTCACCGTCGCTCCGGGTGCGAAGGGTCCGAGCGTCTTCGGTAGCGCGCTGGTGTTCACCGCCATCGTCGGCATGGCGGCCGCCCCCGCGGCCTTCCTGGGCGCGCTGGCGCCGGGCGAGGCGGGCAGAGGGTTCCTCCACCTCGGGACGATGCTCGCGGCGGTCGGCGGCGGCGCGGCGCTCTTCTGGGCCCTGCGCGCGCAGATGAAGATGCCCAAGTACGCCTCCGCGGGCATCGCGCACTACCTCATCTTCACGGGCTTCGCGACGCTGCTGCTCCGCACGATCATCCTCGTGGGCCGCGGCTTCGACGAGGGCTTCTACCTCTTCATCCTCGACCCGCAGGGCCCCGACCCCCTGCTCCGCGCCCTCGGCTACGGCTACAACCTGCTCAAGGACGTCGTGGTCCTCGGGGTCATCGGCGGCGTCGTGGCCTTCATGTACTTCCGGCTCGTCCCGAAGCTGAAGCGCCTCGCCTACGGCTGGCACGCCTGGGTCGTGCTCAGCGTCATCGGCACCATGATGGTCATGGACATCGTGGCCGACGGCGGCCTGCTCCTCTCGCACGCCATCCGCGAGGGCGGCGACGTCTCGGGCAACGTCAACCACATCGCCAACGCCACCGGGGAGAACCTCGGGCGCGTGCTGGCGCTCATCCTCCACGGCGTCGGCGTGTCGAGCGCCTCGACCGCGCGCGCCATCGGCGGCGTCGGCCTCTGGGTGCACGTCTTCCTGGTCTTCGCCTTCCTCAACTACCTGCCCTACGGCAAGCACTTCCACGTCATCACGGCGCTCATCAACGTCTTCACGCGCAGCCTCGACCCGCCCGGGCGCCTCAAGCCCATGGCCGAGAGCTCGGACAAGCTGCTCGAGGACATGGCCGCCGCGATGGAGCAGCCCGACCCCACCGCCGCGCGCATCGGCGTGGGCCGCATGGACCACTTCACGTGGAAGTCGATGCTGGACTTCTACACCTGCACCGAGTGCGGCCGCTGCTCGGACAACTGCCCGGCGCACCGCACGGGCAAGCTGCTCTCCCCGAAGCACCTCGCCATCGACCTGCGAGACCACCTCTACTCCAAGCAGGAGGAGGTCTTCTCGCACGACCCCTACGGCGAGAACGGCGAGGCCCCCAAGCCGATCTTCGACCTCAACCTCGTGCCCGACGTCATCCACCCCGACGTCATCTGGGCGTGCACCACCTGCCGCGCCTGCGAGGAGCAGTGCCCGGTGATGATCACCTACGTCGACAAGATCGTCGACATGCGCCGCAACCTGGTGATGGTGCGCGGTGAGTTTCCGGCGGAGCTTCAGAAGACCTTCCAGGCCCTGGAGACCAACGGCAACCCGTGGAACCTCACGCGCATGGACCGGGCGGAGTGGTCCGACGGCCTCGACGTGAAGCTGATGAGCGAGAAGCCCGACGCGGCGGTGCTCTACTGGGTGGGCTGCGCGGCCAGCTACGACGACCGCGCCAAGAAGATCTCCCGCGCCATGGCGAGGCTGATGAAGCAGGCGAAGGTGGACTTCGCCATCCTCGGCAGCGAGGAGACCTGCACCGGCGACCCGGCGCGGCGCGCGGGCAACGAGCACCTCTACATGATGCTCGCCGAGGCGAACGTCGCGACGCTCAACAACTACAAGCCGAAGCGCATCGTCACCACGTGCCCGCACTGCTTCAACACGCTGCTCAACGAGTACCCCGACCTCGGCGCGAAGTACGAGGTGGTGCACCACTCGACCTACCTCCAGGAGCTGCTCGCCACCGGCAAGCTGCGCCCCACCCGCGGGGTGAAGGCCAAGGTGGTCTTCCACGACTCCTGCTACCTGGGCCGTTACAACGACGTGTATGAGGCCCCCCGCGACGTGCTCGCGCGCATCGAGGGCCTGGAGCTCGTCGAGGCCGAGCTCAACCGCGAGAAGGGCCTCTGCTGCGGCGCCGGCGGCGCGCAGATGTGGATGGAGGAGCAGCACAGCCCCCAGCGGGTGAACAACCGCCGCACGCTGCAGCTCGTCGACACCGGCGCGACCATGATCGCCTCGGGCTGCCCCTTCTGCCAGACGATGCTCACCGACGGCATCAAGTCCATGGAGGAGGAGCTCAAGCGCCCCGTCGAGCAGCTCGACATCGCCGAGGTGCTCGAGCGCGCCGTCGCCTTCGACGAGCCCACCGTCGCACCCGCCGCCCCAGAGGCGGAGTCCGCCTCCGCCTGATCCAACCCCTTCCCTTCGCCGCACGCCTCCCGCACCATCGCGCGGGATGGATCCACCGCCGCCGCCGAGCCTCGGGGCCGCCCTCGCGCAGACGCTGCTCGTCCTCGGCGCGGTCTGCGCGCTCGCCTGGTGGCTGCTCCGCCAGGCCGCCCGCCGGGGCGTAGGGCGCAGCCCCGCCGGGGTCATCACCGTCGTCGACCGGGTGGCCCTCGACCCGCGGCGCACCCTCTTCGTGGTGCGCGTCGGGGCGAAGGCCCTCCTGCTCGGCGGCAGCGACGGGGGCCTCTCGGTGCTCTCCGAGCTCGACCCCGCCACGCTCCCCGACGCGCCCCCGAAGGACGCCGCGCCGTGAACACCGCCGGCACCTCACCGCTCGTCCTCGCCATCGTCTTCGGGATGCTCTCGCTCCTCCCGGCCCTGCTGCTGGTGGGCACCAGCTTCGTCAAATGCTCCGTGGTGCTCGGGCTCCTGCGCAACGCGCTCGGATCGGCCGAGACCCCGAGCTCGCTGGTGGTGCTGGGGCTGAGCGCGATCCTGTCGCTGCACGTGATGGCCCCGACCGCGAGGGCCATGGTCGACCGCGCGGGCCCGCAGCTCACCGAGGCGCTCGCGGCCGACCCCCTCACCCCCGACGGGCTCGCCCGCCTCGGCCGAGCCTGGGACGCCGGGAAGGCCCCATGGGTGCGCTTCCTGAGGGCCAACGCGCACGCCCGGGAGCGGCGGCTCTTCGCCGACCTCGCCCGTCAGTCGGCGCAGCGTCAGGGATCGACCGCGGCGGTGAGCGACGACGACGTCTCGGTGCTGCTCCCGGCCTTCGTGGTGACCGAGCTCGCGCGGGCCTTCACCATCGCCTTCCTGGTCTTCCTGCCCTTCCTGGTGGTCGACCTCGTGATCGCCTCGCTGCTGGTCTCGCTCGGGCTCTCGGGCCTGAGCCCCCCGCAGGTGGCGCTCCCCTTCAAGCTGCTGCTCTTCGTCGCCGCCGACGGCTGGCTGCTGCTCGCCCGCGCGCTGGTGCTCGGCTACCGCTGAGCGCTCTCACTCTCCCGCGGAGCGCTCGTCCTGCTGGAAGATGCTCTCCAGCTCGGCGGAGTACTTCTTCGCCGACTCGATGAGCGCCTTCTCGTCGTCGCGGTGCACGTAGGTCTTCTGCACCATCGCCTCGTCGTAGCGCCCGAACTTCGTCACCGCACTTCGGGCCTCGGCGCCGGAGACGCCGAGCTCTTCGAGCGTGGCGCGCGCGGCGTCGAGGCTGCCCGCGAAGGTCTCCCGGATGACCGTCTGCACCCCCGCGGCGAGGAGCGCGTAGGCGTGCTGGCGGTTGCGCGCTCGCGCCACCACGCGCAGCCGGGGGAAGTGCTCCCGCACCGTCGCGAGCGCCCGCATCGAGGCCTCGAAGTCGTCGATGGCCAGCACGAAGACCGAGGCCCGCTCGGCGCCCGCGGCGCGCAGCAGGTCCACCCTGGAGGCGTCGCCGTAGTAGATCTTGTTGCCGAACTTCCTCAGGAAGTCGACGTGCGTCGGGCTCGCGTCGAGGGCCGTGAAGCCGATGCGCTTCAGCCGCAGCACGCGGCCGACGATCTGCCCGAAGCGCCCGAAGCCCGCGATGATCACCTGGCTGCCGTCGTCGTCGATGGCGTCGAAGTCGCGCGCCTCGCCCCCCGCATCGAGGCGGCGGAAGGCCTCGTCGCGCAGCGCGAAGAGCAGCGGCGTCAGCACCATCGAGAGGGTCACCACCACCACCAGGAGCTCCACCGTCGAACGGTCGAGCACGCGCGAAGACTCGGCCACGGAGAAGATGACGAACGCGAACTCTCCGCCCTGGGAGAGGGCCGCGCCGAGGCTCACCCGGGCGCGGGGGGAGAGGTCGGCGAAGCGACCGAGCGCGGCGAGCACCGCGGCCTTGGCGGCGACCAGCGCCACCGCGAGGCCGACCACCAGCAGCGGCCGGGAGGTGAGCACCCGGAGGTTGGCGGACATCCCGACGGCCATGAAGAACAGGCCCAGCAGCAGGCCCTTGAAGGGCTCGATGTTGGCCTCGAGCTCGTGGCGGTACTCCGAGTCGGCCAGCAGCACGCCCGCCAGGAAGGCCCCCAGCGCCATCGAGAGACCGACGGCGTGCATGACGATGGAGGTGCCGACGACCACGAGCAGCGCCGAGGCGGTGGAGAGCTCGTGGCTGTGCGATCCGGCGACCACGCGGAAGGCCGGGCGGAGCAGCAGTCGACCGCCCACCACCAGGGCGACGATGACCGCGACGATGAGCCCCACCTGCATCAGCGGGCTGCGCGCCGAGGGCGTCGAGGCCACGCCAAGCAGGGGGATGAGCGCGAGCGCGGGGATGGCCGCGACGTCCTGGAAGAGCAGGATGGCGAAGGCGCTGCGGCCGTGCGAGGTGCCGAGCTCGTTCTTCTCCCCGAGCAGCTGCGTCGCGAAGGCCGTGGAGGACATCGCCAGACCGACGCCGATCGCCACCCCGGCGGCGGGGCTCAGCCCCAGGGCGACCGCGACCCCGCCGATCACCAGCGCCGAGAGGCCCACCTGCGCGCTGCCGAGGCCGAACACGGCGCTGCGCATCTTCCAGAGCCGGCTGGGCTGGAGCTCGAGGCCGATCACGAAGAGCAGCAGCACCACGCCGAACTCCGCGAAGTGCAGCGTCTCGTGCACCTCGCGCACGAGCCCGAGGCCCGACGGCCCGATGAGGGCGCCCGCGGCGAGGTAGCCGAGCACCGACCCGAGGCCCAGCCTGCGGAAGAGCGTGACCGCGACGACGGCGGCCGCGAGGAAGATCGCCGCGGTGGTGAGCATTGGGGTGCCCACCGTCTATCCGAGGTGGGCACGGAGCGTCCACCGGAGGCGCCCGGTGGCGGCGTTGCAGCGCCCTACGCCCTCGACCACGATGGGGAGACGATGGCCGAACGCCGCGACGACGCCGAGCGACTGCCGAGAGAGTTCTACGCCAGGGACTCGCGGGTGGTCGCGAGAGACCTGCTGGGCCGGGTGATCCGCACCGTCGGCCCGGAGGGAGTCACCGCGGGGCGCGTGCTGGAGACCGAGGCCTACCGCCCCACGGACTCTTGCAGCCACTCCTCGCGAGGGCGCACCGCGCGCACCGCTACGATGTTCGGCCCCCCGGGAGGGCTCTACGTCTACTTCATCTACGGCATGCACCACTGCATGAACCTGGTCTGCGAGGGCGACGGGGCGGCGGTGCTGATCCGGGCGCTCGAACCCGTCGAGGGAATCGAGCTGATGAGGGAGCGGCGCGGCCCGAAGGCGAGCGACGGGAAGCTCTGCTCGGGCCCGGGAAGCCTGTGCCGGGCGCTCGGCGTAGACCGCTCCTGGGACGGCACCGACGTGGTGACCTCGGGGCGCATCTCGGTGCACGCGGGGCGTCCCCCCGACGACGACGACGTGCTGGTGGGCCCTCGCATCGGCGTCGTGGGGAGAGCCGAGGACGTGGCGCTGGAGTGGCGGTGGCGGGAGCGCGCGGCTCCCGCGAGGCGCGTCAGGTGAACTTGAGCTTGGTGGCGGCGACGGCGGACATCTGCAGCAGCAGCCAGCCGTGGCGGAAGCGGGAGATGTTGGTCTCGCCGTAGGTGCGGTCGCGGTAGCGGATGGGGATCTCGAGGATCTTCAGGTTGAGCTTGGAGGCCCCGAAGATGAGGTCGAAGTCGCCGAAGGGATCGAAGTCGCCGAAGTAGGCGCGGTTGGCGGCGAGGCGCTCGTAGTCCTGGGCCCAGAGCACCTTGGTGCCGCAGAGGGTGTCCTTCAGGGGCTGGTTGAGCAGGTAGGTGAAGAGCTTGCTGAAGCCGATGTTGCCGAGCTTGTTGAGGAAGCGCATCGCCTCGGCCTCCATCGGGTAGACGAGCCTCGTGCCCTGCACATAGTCGCTGAGGCCCCCGACCATCACGTCGTAGAACTTCGGCAGGTCTTCCGGCGGCACCGTCATGTCGGCGTCGAGGATCATCAGGATGTCGCCGGTGGCCTCCCGGAAGCCCACGCGCACGGCGTCTCCCTTGCCCTTGCCGGTCTGCCCGTAGACCGAGAGCTTGAGCGGCCCTCGGTAGTCGGCGATGGCTCGCTCGATGGTCCCCCGGGTGTCGTCCTTGCTGCCGCCCTCGACGAAGATCAGCTCGGTCTCTGCGCCCATCACCGGGGTGCGCTCGATGATCTTGGGGATGTTGCCCGCCTCGTTGCGCGCGGGCACCACCACGCTGACCCTGGGGAGGGACTTGGGCAGCACGGCCTCGCCCCGGCGGCGCAGCACGTAGAGCCGGTACATCGAGGTGCGGCGCACCAGCGGCAGCTTGGAGACGTAGCGGTTGAGCAGCCCAGACACGCCGGGGATCGGCATCGGCAGCAGCATCCGGTCTTCGAGCTTCACCACCTCGAGCCCGGCGATCTCGAAGAGGTTCTTCAGGTCGGACTCGCCCAGCCAGTTGGCCGGAGGCGTCGGGAGCTTGAAGCCCGCCATCTCGCCCGCCCTCAGCGCCACCTCCCAGAGGTAGTTGTAGCAGGTGAGGAAGATCCTCCCGCCGGGGCTCAGGTGCCGCGAGAGGTTCTCCAGCATGCGCTGGATGTCCGGCACGCTGTGCACCAGGCGATCGCAGATGATGGCGTCGTAGCGCTCGTCGAGCCGCATGGTGAGGGCGTCCTCCTCGCGGAGGTTGAGCCCCGGGTGCCTTCGCCTCGCGCCCTCGACCGCCGCCCTGATCGGGTCGACCCCGTCGCGCACCGCGTTGGGCAGCCTGGCGAGCGTGTCGCCAGGGCCAGAGCCCACCTCGAGCACCCGGGCGTCCCTGGGGATCGCCCTCGCCATGGTCTCTGCCACGTCGTTGCGGAGGTAGTGCACGCCGAAGCTGAAGCGCGGCTCCTCCACGGCGCTTCGCTCGAAGTACGCGCGCCACGCCTCGTCCTCACGGGTCCCCACGATCCTGGGCTTCTCGCCCGAGCCGATGCCGTCCTGCGCCACGTCCAAGTTCTCCATAGAGGGGCGCGGAATAGACCATCCCCGGGGCGGAGTCATCAACCGCCCTCCGTCCGGTCATCGAGGGACGCTCCTCCCGGATTACCTCGCGGGGTACTGCCGGAAGTCGATGGAGAACCCGGTGGGCGTCGCCCGACCCTCTGGGGCCGAGAGGTCTCCGAGCTCCGACACGGGCAGCACCGCCTCGAAGCGGGTGAGCCCGTCGGGGCTGACGAGCCGCACCCGGAGCAGGTCGGTGCCCGCCGCCGTCGCGAAGGCCTGCACCCGCCGAGGCACCTCGCCGTCCAGCACGGTCACCATCCGGCCGGGGATCACCGCCCCGTGGATGGCGGTGACCTCCAGGCGCTCGATGGGGCAGTAGTCCCTCGGGTCGTCGGGCTGCGGCGGGCGGCAGCTCGGGAGCACGAACCAGATCTGCGGACCCGCTCCGAGCGAGCCGAAGGCGGTCGACGCGTTGGGGGCGCGCAGCATGTAGATGCGCAGTCGGCGGAGCATCCCCGCGGTCTCCGCCGCGCTCATCGGGACGATCTCCGGGCGGGCGGGCTCCGGGGTCGGGGTCACCGCCGGAGGGTTGGGGGGACGAGGACGAGGGTCGGCCCCCGCAGGGCCAGGAGCCAACGCGAGAAGACCCGCCAAGAGCGAGCCGATGAGGACAGGGCGCATGGTCCACCGCTCCTTCGCTGTACGAGGGAGTCAATGGGGCGCGGGGCCCGCGCGCGCAAGGCGGAGAGCGACTCAGCCTCCGGCGACGAGCTCGTCGACCATCCGGGTGACCACCGCGAGCCCGCGGGACCAGAACGCCGGGTCGCGCACGTCGAGCCCGAGCTCCGAGAGCAGGGCCTCCGGGCGGTCGCGTCCGCCGCTCTCCAGCAGCCGGATGTACTTCGGGACGAAGGCCGCCCCCTCGCGCTCCCAGAGGTCGTAGAGCGCGAAGACCAGCAGCTGCCCGAAGGCGTACGAGTAGCAGTAGAAGCGGTAGTGGACGAGGTGGGGAATCGCCCCCCAGCCGAAGCGATCGCGCTCGGTGCGCAGCACCGCGTCGCCGTAGAGCCGGTCCATCTCGGCGGTCCAGATGGCGGAGATGTCCTCGACGGGCACCACGCCCTCGGCCCTGGCCTCATGCACCCGCAGCTCGTAGCGGGTGAAGGCCACCTGGCGATGGATCGTCCCCAGCGCGTCCTCCACCCTGGCCGCGCGCATGGCGTTGCGGGCCGCCGGGTCGCTCTCGTGCGCCAGCAGGTTGCGCCCCAGCACCAGCTCGCCGAACACGCTCGCCGTCTCGGCCATCGGGCTGGTCGGCCAATAGTTGAGCAGCGACTGCTTCTCGCCCGCGAGCGCGAAATGCACCCCGTGCCCGAGCTCGTGCGCCAGGGTGAAGACGTCGCGGATGCGCCCGTGGTGGTTCACCAGCACCCTCGGCGCCACGCCCGGGATCATCCCCGCGCAGAAGGCCCCGTCGCGCTTTCCCTGCCGCGGCTCGGCGTCGATGCGCCCCTCGGTGAAGAACCTCCTGGCCAGCTCGGCGACACCCGGGTCGAGGTCCTCGAAGGCCCGCAGCACCTCCGAGCGGGCGGTCTCCCACGAGGCCTCGCGGTCGCCGTGGGCCTGCGGGGCGAGCACGTCGTGGCCCTCCAGCACCGGGAGCCCGAGGCTCGCGGCCTTCCAGCGGAAGTAGCGCTGCGCCACGGGGTAGTGCGCCTCGACGGCGGTCATCAGCGCGTCGAGCACGGGGCGCGACAGCTCATCGTCGATCATGGTCGGGGCGACCGGGTCGAGGTGCCCTCGCATCCCGTTCTCAAGGCGGTGGTCCTGGTAGAGGGTGTTGACGATGAAGCCCAGGGTGGGGGCGCTCTGGGCGAGCTGCTGCTGGATGGCCACGGTGGCGCGGCGGCGCACCTCTCGGTCGGGGTCCTCCCGCAGCGAGCGGGCGTCCGCGAGGGTGAGCGTGCGGGCCTCGCCGTGCACCTCGACCTCGAAGCGCCACGCGGCCAGGTGCTCGTCGTAGAGCTGGGTCCAGGCGCGCCGGCCGGTGAGGTCCTTGGTCGAGAGGGCCTCCTCCACGGGACCGGGCAGGGCGTGGGGAGCCGCGTCCCGGGCCCTCGCCAGGTGGTGCCGGTAGTTGGAGAGCGCCGGGTCGGCGAGCCAGCGGTCGCACACCTCCGTAGAGGCGCGGCCGAGCTCGAGGTCGACGAAGCGGAGCTGGTTGAACACCCCGTTGGAGCGCTCTCCCACCTTCGAGTGCAGCGCCCTCGTGGGCTCGTCGAGGGCGGCGGTGGAGAGGGCGAGGTTGGCGAACATCTGAGGGCGGTAGGTGACCGCGAGCGCGGCCTCGTAGTCGCGGAGCATCGCCGCGAGGGCGGCGCCGTCGAGCGAGGCCACGCGGTCGCGGTAGGCGCCGGCGAGCGCGGAGGCGAGGCGGAGGGCGGTGTCGAGGTCGGCGTCGAGGGCAGGGTCGGCGACCGAGGCGTAGAGGTCCGAGAGGTTCCAGCGGGGCGGCGAGGCGGGGGTGGTGCTCACCCGGAGGGGTATACCGCAGGACGTAAGAGAGTCGACGCGCGGTCGGCGGCGCGTTCGTGGCAGAGTCGCTGGTGCGATGTCGGGTTCGAGCGACGAGTACGAACGCAAGGAGCAGGAGCAGCGGGCGCAGTCCTGGTACGCCATCGTGGGCTTCGGGGTGCTCGTCGCCGCGGTCGCGGTGATCCTCCAGTGGATGCCCGAGAACCCCTTCTCCCAGCCCTCGGAGACGCCCCACACCACGCGGCTCAACGCCGGCGCGCTCACCGGCCGCGACGCCCCGATGCTGGCGGTGTCCCCCTCGCAGCGGGCGGCCATCGCGCCCGGCTGCCGGGTGAGCGACGTGGCCCTGGTGCAGGAGTGGCGGGGGGCCTTCCGGCTGACCAACACCGAGGCCCTGCTGGCCTACGCCTCTCGCGCCCGACGCGGTCGCTTCACCGCCGACGGCTGGGGCGCCGACACCCCCGGCGACGGAGGCGCCGGCTGCGTGGTGGTCTTCCGCGCCCACGAGGGAGGCCGGGCGAAGGTGGCCCGCTGGACGGTCTCCGAAGACCGCACGTTGATCTCGCCCGCCGATGAGTTCGCGCGAGAGCTCGCGGCCATGCTGCCCCCCCGCCGACGGTGAGCGAGCCCGCTCCCGCTCCCTCCCGGTGGCGCTTCGCGGTCGGCCTCGCGGCGGTGACCGCCGTCGCGCTCTCGCTGCGGGTCCATCGGCTCGCGAGCGTCCCCAACGCCGCGCACGACGAGGGCAACTGGCTCCTCGCGGCGTGGGAGCGAGCGCACGGCCACCCGGTTCCGCTGCCTCCCGACGCCCGCTTCGTGACCGACCTCTTCGCCTGGATGATGGCCCTCGCGATGCGCCTCTTCGGCGACTCCATCGCCAGCGCCCGGAGCGTCCCGGTCGCCGCGAGCCTCGTCGGCATCGTCGCCGTCGCCCTGCTCGCCCGTCGCATCGCCGGAGCCCTCCCGGCGCTGGTGCTCGCGGCGCTGCTCGCGGTGCACCCCTGGGCGGTGCTCTGGAGCCGCAACGTCGTCACCCCCTACGCGCTCTCGCTCTCCCTCGCCGCCCTCGCTCCCCTGCTCGCCCACCGCGCCTGGAACCTCCCCTCCCCCCGCGCGCCCTGGTGGCGCGTGGCCTGCGGTCAGTGCCTCGCCCTGGGGTTCCAGTTCTCTCCGCTGGCGCTGATCCCCGCGCTCGGCGTCGCGGCGCAGCTCCTCTCCGACCCGGTCTCTCGCGCCCGCCTCCGCGATCGCTCGACCCTGCTCGCGGCCCTCCTCGCGGCCGCCCACGTCGCGCCCATCGTCGTCGGCGCGGCGCGCGTCGCGCAGCACGGCAGCACCCGCCCCAGCAGCCACCTCGACCACCTCGGACCGCGGCTCCAGACCTTCGACCGCACCCTCGCGGGCGTGCTCTCCGGCGAGGCCACCCTCCGCGACTTCACCACCGCCACGCCCCCCTTGCCCCTCGAGCTACTCTCGGGCGCCCTCGCCGTGGGCCTGGTCGTGCTCGCCCTCGCCCGCGGCCGCGACCCGCTGCGGCGCCTCGCGATCCCCCACCTCGCGGCGGCGCTGGTGGGCCTGCCGCTGCTGCTCGCCCCGATGCGTCAGTGGCACATGCCCTCGGTCGACGCCGAGCGCTACGGCTTCGTGCTGCTGGCCCCGGCCGCGCTGCTGGTCGCCTCGCTCGCCGCCACCCGGCTCCGCGGTATCGCCCTCGCCGCGGTGCTGGCCCTCGCGCTCGGCCCCACCCGCCGAGGGGCGCTGTGGTTCCTCTACGGCGGCGGCCCCGACCGCGGGGTCTTCCTCGACCGCGACGGGGCCGGCGGACGGCGCTGGAAGGTGACCGCGCTCGACGTCGCCGTGGTCGACCAGATCATCGCCGAGGCCAGCGCCCTCGACGGCGGAGCCCCGGTGACGGTGGTGACCGCGGACTACGTCCTGCACCCGATCTACTTCGCCAACGCGGCGAGCGGGCACCGCATCGTCGAGCTCAACCTCGCCCCGCTCTCACCGCGCCCTGGCGAGCGGCTTCTCTTCGTCCGCTGGTCCGACGGGGTCTTCGCCCGGGGCTTCTGGCCGCGCGCCGACGTGCTCGCCAACGAGGCCCTCACCGAGCGGATGCGAGCGCCGGACCTCACCGGGCTGCGGCTCGTGCGAGCGCTCCGTCAGCCCGACGGCGAGGCGCTGATCGAGCTCTGGACGGCGCGAGCTCCGTAGCGCGGCGCTCGCGAGCGGTGCGAGACTCCGCGCCCGATGAGCGAGCCCCTGTCCCCGTACCTCCGTCGCCTGCTGGTGTTCCTGAGCGTGGCGACCTTCTTCGAGGGCTACGACATGTTCGCGCTGGCGCAGATCCTCCCCAGCCTGCGCGCGGACTTCCACATCACGCCGGGCCAGTCGGGGTGGCTCCTGGCCTTCATCAACCTGGGCACCGTCATCGCGTACCTGCTCATCCGCGTGGCCGACCGCATCGGCCGCAAGCGGGTGCTCTCCATCACCATCGTCGGGTACACGCTGGCCTCGCTGGCCTCCGCGGCCGCCCCCAACGCGGTGGTCTTCGGACTGCTCCAGTGCATCGCCCGCGTCTTCCTCATCGGCGAGTGGACCATCGCCATGGTCTTCGCCGCCGAGGAGTACCCCGCCGCCCGCCGGGGGACCGTCATCGGCATCCTCCAGGCCTGCTCCGCCCTCGGCGGCATCGCGTGCGCGGGCCTGGTCCCGCTGATGCTCAGGAGCCCCATCGGGTGGCGCATGGTCTTCGTGGTGGGCTCTGTTCCGCTGGCGATCATGGCCTACGCCCGCCGCGGCCTGAAGGAGACGCGACGCTTCGAGGAGGCCCGCTCCGGCGGCGCGGCGCTCGTCCAGGGAGACCTCCTCGCGGTGCTCAAGACGCCGCACCTCAAGCGCATCCTCCAGATGGCCGTGATCTGGTTTCTCTCCTACGCGTGCGCTCAGAACGCGATCACCTTCTGGAAGGACTTCGCCGTCACCGAGCGGGGCTTCACCGACGCGCAGGTGGGCGGCGCCATCACCGTGGCGGCGGTCGCGTCGATGCCCCTGGTCTTCCTCGCGGGCAGGCTGCTCGACGCCGTGGGCCGCAGACGCGGCGCGGTGATCATCTACGGGGTGCTGTCGCTCGGGGTGTTCACGGCCTACACGCTGCACGGCCGAGGGGCGCTCACCGGGGCGCTGGTGCTGGCGGTCTTCGGGACGAGCGCCTTCCTGCCGGTGCTCAACGCCTTCACGACGGAGCTGTTTCCCACCGAGTGCCGGGCCGACGCCTTCGCGTGGTCGAACAACCTCCTCGGGCGCATCGGGTACGTGCTCTCGCCGCCGCTCGTCGGGTACCTCGCGGAGCGCCACGGGTGGGGCCCGACGGTGAGCGCGACGGCGGTGTTCCCGCTGCTGGCGCTGGGGCTGATCCTGGCGCTATTGCCCGAGACGGGCGGACGCGAGCTGGAGGAGACCGCGGGGATGTGAGCGACGGACGGAGCGGGCGCGGGGCTCCGTTCCAACGGGGGCGGTCGCCACCACGATTGTTGCCAAACCGGGCGGGTGCCCCGTTACACTGCGGCCAACCGTGACCTCCCTCCGAGTCATTTCCAGCGAGTACATCGACGCCCTCAGCGCACTCGATGTGCGCGGCTACACCGTCGAAGGGATCCTCGGTCGCGGCGGCATCGGCGTCGTCTTCGCGGCCATCCACGACTCCAAGCCCGTCGCGGTGAAGGTCGCCTGGCCCCACTCCGGCGAGCACGACGGCGGCCTCGGCGAGAAGACCGTCCACCGGCTGCGCGCCCCAAGGCTCACCGACAGCGGCCACGGCCCTCGCTTCGTCCCTCCCACCGAGCTCGGCCGCTGCAACCGCGTGCTCCTCGGCGAGGTCACCCGCATCCGCGAGGTCGAGCACCCCTCCGTCATCGGCGTCACCTCACAGTTCTCTCTCGACGGCCGGCAGGCCTACGAGATGCCGCGGGTCCGGGGGCGCGCCCTCGACCCGAGCTCGCCCAAGGACGTCGCCCGCCTCGCCGAGGAGATCCACCAGCTCCACGACCTGCAGTGGCCCCACGGCGACCTCAAGCCCGAGAACGTCATCCTCCGCGACGACGGCAGCGTCATCTTCATCGACCCCCTCCCGGTGGGCCTCGACCTCGTCACGCCCGACTGGACGCACCTCAACTTCCTCGTCTCCACGCCCCTCGTCGAGAGCGCCGACCCCCGCGACCGGAGGATGTTCCTCCGCCACCGCGACCTCGTCGCCCTCGCGCTGATGACCTCGCAGGCCGTCACCGGCGAGCGCCCCTGGGGCCACGCCGAGGTCGCCCGCATGGCCGACCGCTCCGTCGGCATCGAGGCCAAGCGCGAGGTGCTCCGCCACGCCCGCGCGAAGCTCGACGCCCTGCTCCCCAAGCTCCCCGCGGCGCTGCGCCCCTTCGTCGGGCTCGCGCTCGACCCGGGCCTCTGGCCCGACGACGGACCCATCTTCGCGGCCTACCTCCAGGCCCGCCCCTTCGAGGTCCGCTGCGACGCGCTCACCTCCATGCCGCTCGGGCGGATGTTCCGCGAACTCGCGGCCTGACTTCGCGTCGGTCGTACGCGACAGCGGCCCCGTTCCCGGTTTAGGTTCCGCCGCCCATGCGCCGCCCGAGCGCCTTCGCCCCGACCCTCCCATGGCTCGCGCTGCTGGGCGCCGTGCTCTGCTTCTTCGGCGCCAACGTCGGCCGAACCTGGGATTTCACCGTCGACGACGCGGGCATCTCCTACTCCTACGCCCGCAACCTCTGGAACGGCGACGGCCTCGTCCTCACCCCCGGCGCCGAGCGCGTCGAGGCCGCGACCAACTTCCTCTGGATCCTCCTGCTCGCCCCCGCCGACGGCCTCGGCGTCACGCACGAGACCCTCTCCAAGGGCCTCGGCCTGGCCTTCGCAGCCTTCGCCCTCTGCGCCATCGCGGCCTTCCCCGCGGTCGCCTACCAGCGCCGGCCCCGCTACTACGACCTCGTCGCCCCGCTCATCGCCGCGACCTTCGCCCACTCCGCCCTCTGGACCACCTCGGGCTTGGAGAACGGGCTGTTCCAGTTCCTCGCGGCGGCCTCGCTCACGGCCCTCGCCTGGGAGGAGCACTCCCCAGAGCGCTTCCCCTGGTCGTCGGTGACCCTCGGGCTGCTCTTCGCGACGCGCCCCGACGGCGCCCTCTACGCCTTCGCCATCGCCGCCGCCCGCGGCTTCCGCATCATCACCGGCAAGCCCCGCCGGCAGGACCTCACCTGGGCCTTCACCCTCGGCATGATGGTCGGGGCGCTCGAGCTCTTCCGCCTCGCCTACTTCGCCTGGCCCTTCCCCAACAGCTTCTACACCAAGAAGCGCACCTTCGACTTCGGTAAGGACCTCACGAAGTTCGACTCCGCGGGCTGGGTCTACGTCCGCCAGTTCGTGCGCAGCTACGACCTCACCCGCGCCCTCGCCGTGGTGCCCGCGCTGCTGCTCGCCCTGCGCGCCCCGGTCGCCCGCGTGGCCCTTCTGCTCTGCATCGCCGTCGGGCTGCTCTTCCCCGTCTACTCGCACGGCGACTGGATGGAGGAGTGGCGCTTCCTCACCTACGGGGTGCCGCTGCTCGCGCTGGGCTTCGCCGAATCCGTGCGCGCCCTCGCCCGCATCCTCGTCGTCGCCATGCCGCGCAGCCTGCGAGCGCCGCTGGCCATCGCGCTCACCCCCTTCGCGGCGTGGATGGTCCTCAAGGAGACCACGCACCACTACCCCGCGCGCTACACCCACACGCACCAGCACGACACGCTGGAGTTCTCCGTGGTCCGCGGCAGGGCGCGCTACTACGCCGCCGCCGCGCGCACCCTCGACCTGCGCGACGCCTCGGTGCTCGACCCCGACGTCGGGGGCATGAGCTACGACTCGGGCCTGGAGGTCATCGACCTCTTCGGCCTCGGCGACGTGGCCATCGCGCGAACACACCCGCAGGACGAGCCCGGGATGCGCGAGGCCATCTTCGACGAGCGCCGCCCGACCTTCGTGCACCTGCACGGCGCCTGGTACGCCGCGGTCAACCTCGAGCGCCTCGAGGAGCTGACCGAGGCCTACCTTCGCCTCCCGGGCTTCATCGGCACCGAGCACGACGACGCCAGCAACTACGTCCGCCGCGACGTCCTCGCCGCCCCATGGACCGAGGAGGCCCACCAGGGTCCCCTCTTCTCCTCGGGCCCCGCGGGGCGCATCGAGGGCTACACCCTCTCCGCGCGAGGCATCGACCCGGGCGGCGCGCTGCGCGTCGAGGTGACCTTCACGCACCCCTCCGAGGTCACCGCCGGGAGCATCGTCGCCGAGCCCCTCCAGGGCGGCGCTCGCGTCTCGGTGCCGCTGCACCCGATGGGCGACATCGTGCCGACCTCCGGGCTCATGGCGGGCGAGCGGCCGTGGGCACGCGCCCGGCTCGTGCTCCCCGCGGGGCGCTATGAGATCCGCTGGCGCAACGACCAGGCCGAGGCGACGCTGGGCACCGTCACCGTGGCGCGCGGGGAGGCCCGCCGCGAGCTCGACCAGCTTCGAGCGACGATGGACGACCTGCTGCGCCACGGCCGCCTCCACGACGCGCGCCGCCTGGTGCTCTCGCTCCGCCTCCGCGCCCTCGACGAGACCGAGACCGACGCCCGCCTGCTGGTGGCGCGCTACGCCCGGGCGCTCGCCGAGCGCGCCCTCACGCTCGCCTCGCAGTCGCAGTACGCGATGGCCCGCGAGCTGGCCTCGCAGGCGCTGCGCTTCGGCCGCCACGACCCGGAGACCCTGAGCCTCGTGCAGCGCGCCGCCGAGCGCATGGCCGAGCGCTCCCGCGCCGCCGAGCGCTCCGGCCAGATCGCCGAGGCCTTCACGCTGGCCCGGGACGCGGTGCTGCTCGACCCTCGCCGGAGCTGGATGCGCCGCCGCGCCGAGACCCTGCGCGCCCAGCGCCGCCACGAGTACGACGGAGGGCGCCAGACCGCGGCCTACCGCAACGCCGCATGGGCCCTCGAGCACCTCTCGGAGTCGGGCGAGGAGCGCGCGGAGTTCAACGAGGCGCTGGTGATGCTCGGCTCCATCGGGCGCTCGGTGGACGCCGCGGCGCTGGTCGACCGCACGGGCATCGAGCCTCGCAGCGCGTGGGCCCGGCTGGTCACCGCGCGGGGATATCTTGCCCGCGGCGAGGTCGACGAGGCCCGCCGCCTCGCGGCCACGGTGTCCTGCCGCGACGCGTGGGACCCGACCTTCGCCCAGGCCTTCACCGCGCTCACCGGTCAGCCCGTGAGGCCCGCGGAGCGCGACTGCGCCCGCGTCGGGTCGGTCGCCCCGTGGCTGCGCGGGAGCGCCCCCTTCGACGCGGTGGAGGGCTCCTTCGAGGCGCCGCGCTACACGGGCTGGACCGCCACCGGGACGGCCTTCAACCTCGGCCCGGTACACGACCTGCCTGCGGGTCAGACCTTCGTCAACGGCTGGCGGGGCCAGCGCTACGCGACCTCGTTCAACCGCGCGGGCGACGCCGCGGTGGGCACGCTGCGCTCCCGCGAGTTCACGCTCTCCACCGACGCGATCTCCTTCCTCATCGGCGGCGGCTCCAACGTCGCGGAGGTGGGCGCCCGGCTGATGGTCGACGGCCAGGCCGTGCGCAGCACCGCCGGGGCGGACACCGAGGGGATGCACCGGGAGTTCTGGGACGTGCGCGAGTGGCGCGGCCGCCGGGCGCACCTGGAGATCTACGACAACGCCACCGGCGGCTGGGGGCACATCATGGTCGACGACTTCCTGCTGGAGCCGGTGTTCCCACACCGCTGACTCCCGCGGCTCAGCGCAGGTCGGCGCAGCAGCGGAAGCCGATGGAGTAGTCGTGGTAGCTCGGGTTGTGCGCCCTCGTGGCGTAGTCGCAGCCCTCGCCGTTGATGTGCACGTCGACGTAGTACCCGCCGCGAAACACCCCGCGGCCCCCGCGGGTGGTCGCCTCGACCCACTCGTGCAGGTTGCCCACCATGTCGAAGACGCCGTATCGGTTGCGGCACCGCGTGTGGGAGCCGGCTCGGGCGAGCGTCCCTGGGAGCTGGTTGAGCCTCGGGTCGTTCATCTGCTCGGCATGGAAGACGTCGCCGAGCCCGAAGATGCGCCGCACCGGCCCCTCGCGGTGGTCATTGCACCGCTGCGGAACATACCTGGGCCCGTAAGGCCACGCGCTCGGCGACGGACCCTTGCAGGCGCGCACCCACTCGGGCTCGGCGCAGAGCCTCCGCCCTGCGGCCTGGCACGCCGCGCGCGCCTGCACCTGCGAGATGTAGCCCTGGGGGAAGGCCCCCGCCCTGGCCACCGCGCGCACCCTCCGCCCCGGCGGCACCGCCGCGAAGGGGCTCCACGGCCGGGTGCGGCCGCGAGGGAGCACCTCCACCAGCGATCCCTCGTAGCGGTCGATGCAGTACTCCCCCGCGACGGCGATCATGCCCGCGGGGCAGCCCCTCCTGCGACGGCCGACGAAGCCCATCGAGCCGACCGCGAGCACGGCCAGAACCCCGTACACGAAGGCCTCTTGCAGTCGACCGCGGCCGCCCATCGTCATGCCTCGTTGTCAGGCTCCACGAACTGCCACTTAACCTCTGGACAGCGCGCGCGCACGCGGGTCTCCAGGTCATTGATGGTGTCGATCAGCTCGGCCCCGGACAATCCCTCCCTCGGGGTCACCTTCATGGCGAGCCACACCTCGCCGGGTCCCTGCTGGAGCGAGACCAGCCGGAGCAGGGACACGAGCCGGTCGTCCTCCGCGAGGGCCTCCCTCACATGGCGCTCGATCGAGGGATCGGCGGCCTCGCCCATGAGCAGGGACTTGGTCTCCGTCGCCAGGAAGAACGCCACCCCGATGAGGCACAGCCCCACCGAGATGCTCCCGAGCCCGTCCCAGACGCCGTTGTGGGTGACCCAGGCGATGAGCAGGAAGACCGCGGCCAGGGCGAGGCCCACCACCGCCGCGAAGTTCTCCCCGGTGACCACGATGAGGTCGGCGTTCTTGGTGTCGCGCAGCCGCGCCGCGAGGCTCCCGTTGCCGCCGAGCTTCTTCACCTCCGCGATGCACTGGGCGAGCGAGGCGCCCTCGAGCGCGAGCGCCAGCCCGAGCACCAGGAAGGCCCAGCCCACCCGCTCGACGGGCTCGGGGTGCATCACCTTGTGGACGCCCTCGTAGATCGCCACGATGCCTCCGCCGAAGAAGAGCATCAGGGCGACGAGGAAGCTCCAGAGGTACGACTCCCGCCCGTGGCCCATCGGGTGGGAGGCCGACGCCGGCCGCTGCGCCTGGCGGTTGCCGATGAGCAGCAGCACCTGGTTGGCGCAGTCGGAGAAGGAGTGCAGCGCCTCGGCCAGCATCGAGCCCGACCCGGTGACCAGCGCCGCGGCGGTCTTGGCGAGGGCGATGCCGACGTTGGCTGCCAGGGAGGTGAGAATGACCTTGGTGCTGCCGCCGTGCGCCATGAGGGGCGCGACACTAGCAGACCGCGCCGACGGGCCAACAGACCGCGCGGTGACCCGACCGCCCCCTCCGTGATAGCCCAGTAGGGAACCATGAAGAAATCGCAGCGATCCCGATGGGCGTACGCATGGATGTTGGCGGCCCTGGCGGCCTCGGGTTGCAGCGACGACAACCCCACCGTCATCGGCCCGATGTGCTTCCCCGAGTGCCGCGCGGGGACGGTGTGCTCCCCGTCCGGAACCTGCGTGAGTGCATGCAACCCTGCCTGCGGCGCGACGGAGACCTGCGTGGGCTCCGGAGCGACGGCCCGCTGCGTGGTCGGCGGCGCCGACAGCGGTGTCGGCACCGACGTCGGTCCGATCGGCGGCGACGTGTCCCCGACGGATGCGGGCACGATCGATGACATCGCCACGGACTCGGACACGGGGCTCCCCACGGACGTACCTGCGGGCACGGACGCTGGCCCGACGGACGCCGGAACGACGCCCACGGACGTCGTCGCGGCCGACGGCTTCTCCCCCCCGATGAACTGCGGGATGCCCGGACAGACCTGCTGCGTCGGGCGCGGCTGTTACGGGGGCGGGTATTGCGAGGCGGGCACCTGCCGCGCTCCTTCGGTGCGTGACATGGGCGAGTGCAGCCGCTCGGACGAGTGCCCCTCGGGCCAGTCGTGCGGCGGCCCCTTCGTGTGCGGCGGCGGCCCCGACGCGGGGGTGAACGACGCGGGCGTCATCCTCGCGCGGCGCTGCTTCCACTGCGAGGCCCCCCCTGGCGCGGCGGCCTTCGGCGCGGCGTGCACCAACGGCGGCGACTGCCAGAGCGGCGTGTGCTCCAACAGCCGCTGCACCCTCGCCTGCCCCATCGGCGACGCGGGCGACGCCTTCTGCCGCACGCGCGGCGCGATGCAGCGCTGCCTCAACACCTTCCCGGGGCCCGTGGGGCTGGTCACGACGCTCGGGGTGTGCGCGCCCTCGTGCGCCCGCGAGGCCGACTGCCCGGCCGACTCCGCCTGCGTCCCCCGCCTCAACTACTTCGCCGACCGCATGGACTTCGTCTGCGCTCCACCTCCGCCCACGGCGACCGCCCGCATCGGCGAGGCGTGCAACCCCACCGGCGCCAACACCTGCCGCAACGTCCTCTGCGTGGGCACCTCCGCGACGGCGGGCTACTGCACCGCGCCCTGCGCCGTCGACGCCGACTGCCCCGCCGCGGCGCCGTCCTGCGCCCCGATCACCTACTCCCGTCCCAGCGGCGCGGGTCAGCCCGCACGCGGCTGCGGCCCTCGCCCGAGCACCTGAGCCCAGGCAGCCTGCCCGCTAGAACGGCGACGCCCCGGGAGGGAGGCTCTGCACCTCTCCTCTCGGGGCGTCACTCCGTCGCCGTGTCGGACGATCAGCTACCCGGCGAGAACGTGAACGGGAAGCTGAAGTCCACGCTGCCGCCCTCGGGCACCGGGAACACAAGTCCCCGAAGGCGCCCGCTCACGCACGACCCGACCGCGGGCGCGGCCGAGGCCAGCGGACCACCGCCGGAGATGCGGGTGATACGGCCGCTGGCGCCGATGGTGAAGTTCATCTCGAGGCGGCCCGAGAGGGTGGGGTTGTTGCGCAGCTCCCGCTCGTAGCAGGCCCGGATGCCGCCGAGCTGCCCGCGGATGATGCGGGCGACCGCGTTGGCGTCGACCTGGCCCTCGCCACCGGTCGAGTCGCCGCCGCCCATGTCCGCGCTGCCGCGGATCACGCGCTCGCGAACGATCTCCTGCCCGCTGCCGATCTGGTTGCCGCTCGAGGCGACCGCGCCGCCCTGGCCGAGCCCGCGACCGCCGAGTCCGCCGCCTCCGGCCGAGGCGATGCCGCCGCGACGGACGCCGACCTGACCGCTGGCGGCGGAGATGCCTCCGACGTTGGCGAGGTCGCGCTCGGTGCCCGCCATGAGACCGCCCTGGTTGAGGGCGTCGCGCGCGCTGCCGCGGCCGGTGTCGTTGGCACCGGTGAGCGCCGCGAACTCTGCGCTGTTGTTGAGCGCCGAGAGCGCCGCATCGACGGCCCGGTTGGCCGCCGCAGCCGCCGCCTCGCCGCGACGCTCGGCCGCGGCCTGACGGGTGGCCTCACGCTCGGCCGGACCGGGGGTGGGACGGCGCTCGGTCGGAGCCGCCGCGGGAGCATTGGAGGGGGTGTTGGCCGCCGTGTCCGCGGAGGGCGCATCGGCCTGCGGCTCGGGCTCGTCGACCGGGGGCGGGGTCGCGAGGAGCCGGACGAGCCGGGAGTCATCGAGGGAGAGCTCGTCGTCGACGATGGGGTCGTAGACGTACTCGACGTACGCGATGCTCGCGATGGCCAGCACGAGGAAGGCCGAGAAGCAGGCGTTGTAGGTCCAGTCGATGTTCTTGACCCAGCCCGCGCGGATGGCCGCCGGGAGCTGCGGCTTCGGCTGCGGCGGCGGCGGGACCACGAACTGGAACAGGAACATCACCCCGCCCAGCTGGATCTTGCCGCGCGAGGTCTCTGCGAGCGCCACCTGCCAGCCGTTGGGGCCCTTCTTGACCCCGGGGCTGCTGCGCAGATCGGCGAGCTTCTTGATGCCCTCCGGGAGCGCGAGCTGCCCCTCCATCTTCTCCGTGAAGTTGAGCAGGTACTGGCCGCCGACCATGGAGAAGAGCTCGAAGGTCGACGGGAGCTCCGAGGACGCCACCGTGAAGGTGTTGCGCTCGGTGGTGCCGACGCTGACCGAGCCCCGGTCGCGGATGATCCGCTCCTCGGACATCCGGGTGCCCTGCATCACGCCGATGCGCAGCACCTTGGGGCCCGTGGCCACCTTCTGTGCGGCCATCGCCTGGGTCATCGCGCCGGGCTTTCCTCCGCGCGGCGGTTGTGTCTGCTGGGCCATCGTCATCGCCTCCGTACTGGAAATCTATCACCGACTCTGACCGCGACCGCAGCGGAAGGTTCCCGCCGGGGGGATGTCGCTGGTCAGAAGGGCGCCCGTCGCACCGCGTCTACGATCTCGCGGATGAAGTGGATGGGCGCCTCGAAGTACGAATACCCAAGGCTCGAACGGCCGGACACCGAGAACGCGTAGGGGCGCTGGATCTCCCCCCGGACCTCGATGGTCGTGCTGGCCACATAGACGCGGCGGCCGTTCTCGGTGCGCACCGTCGCGGCCATCTCCTCGTTGGCTGGCGGCGCTCCCGCATCCGTCGGCGGGACCTGCGCCGCGGCCTCGCCGCTCCACAGCGCCGCGGCCCCGAGCACCGCGACGACCGACATCACCGTTCGAGCTGATCTACGCATTGGGAACCTCGAAGAAGCTATCACGGTGCCGTCCCCCCAGCCCCAGCCGGCGTCCCCTCAGCGGGAGCGGGAGCGGGAGCCGGAGTCGCGGGGGCCGACGGCGCGGGAGCGGGAGTCGCGGTCGCGGGAGCGGGAGCGG
>Ga0207969_100031_pt1 | contig 103379 bp, 109 predicted proteins | sample LakWasMet25_LOW6_2_FD_183869 | JGI IMG/M metagenome (GOLD analysis project Ga0207969, IMG submission 183869) | Freshwater sediment methanotrophic microbial communities from Lake Washington under simulated oxygen tension - Sediment Metagenome... | ecosystem: Environmental > Aquatic > Freshwater...
CCAAGTCGAGGGGCACCGGGCTGGGGCTGGCGATCGTGAAGAAGATAGTGGATGACCACGGCGGCGAGATCCGCCTGGCGAACAATCATGGCGGTGAGGTAAGCATCTGGCTGCCGCTGGCGACGCCGGATGCGGCAAAGGGAGTATAGGGAAATGCCAAAGATACTGGTGGTCGACGACGAAATCGGGATACGCGAGCTGCTCTCGGAAATCCTGCGCGACGAAGGTCACGACGTTCAGCTCGCAGAGAACGCCGCCGCGGCGAGGATGGCGCGCGAGGCGGGGCGCCCCGACATGGTTCTGCTCGACATCTGGATGCCCGACACCGATGGCATTACGCTGCTGAAGGAATGGGCGGGCAACGGGCAGCTCAACATGCCGGTGGTGATGATGTCGGGGCACGCGACGATCGACACGGCGGTGGAGGCGACCCGGATCGGCGCGCTGGATTTCCTGGAAAAGCCGATCGGCATGCAGAAGCTGCTGGCGGCGGTGAAGAAGGCGCTCGAGCGCAGCGCCCGCCACGCCGGCGGCGGTTTGTCGCTGGGCGCGTTTGCGCGGCCGGGGCCGCTGCGCGATCTCAAGCGCCGTCTGGACCAGGTGCTGGCCAAGAGCCCGCTGCTGATGCTGCGTGCCGCGCCAGGCGGCATCGTCGAGCTGGTGGCGCGCACGGCGCAGGTGCCCGGCAAGCCCTGGGTCGATCTGGCCCACGATTCGAATCCCCTGAGCGTCGAGACGCTGCAGCGCGTCGCCGGCGGCGTGCTGTGGTGCGAGGAACTCGCGCGCCTGACGCGGCTGCAGCAGAAGAACCTGCTGTTCGCCGCCGACCGCCTCGACCGCTACAGCCTGCGCCTGGTGGCGGCAACCATCCACAGCAGCGCGGAGCTGATCGCCCTGGGTTGGGAGGAGGCGGCGCTGGCGCGCCTGTTCGAAACCGGCTTGGGCGTGCCCAGCCTGGCCGAGCTGAAGGACGAAGTGCCGGATATTGCGGCGCATCTGCTGACGCAATTGATGGAAAGCGACGAGATCCCGCTGCGGCGGTTTTCCAGCGCCGCCCTCAATGCCCTGCGCCAGCATTCCTGGAGCGGCGGCTATGCCGAGCTCAAGGGCGCAGTGAAGTCGCTGGCGCTTGCCAGCCTGGGCGAGGAAATCGGCGAGGAGGAAGCGCTGCAGCTGCTGGCACCGGCCGGCGAACCGAATCTCGTGCCGGCAGGCCTCGCGCCGGAGGTCATCGAGCTGCCCTTGCGCGAGGCGCGCGAAGCCTTCGAGCGCATGTACTTCGCCTACCACCTGGCCAAGGACGGCGGCAACATGACGCGTCTGGCGGAAAAGACCGGGCTGGAGCGCACCCACCTGTATCGCAAGCTCAAAGACCTCGGACTTCGTTGACCTGAAATAGCTTGTTCGGAGCGACGGGTGATATTCGAGCGAAGCGAGCTGATCAGAAGTCTCCCCGTGAGGGGGCGAGGCGGGAATTCGCGACGCATGGGTCGCGCCGCCGCAGCCGGCTGGCTGTGCAAAGCCAGCCGTGGGCCGCGTAGCGGATGGGAGGGGCGGGACTTTAATTCGCCTTTCGTGTGTATCAAGATCAACTGTGCTGGGTCACTACTGCACGAAAGTAAGAGATCATGAGAATCGTCATCCTCGGTGCCGGCCAGGTCGGCGCCTCCGTCGCCGAAGCGCTGGCCTCGGAGACCAACGACGTCACCGTCGTCGACCAGAACAGCATAAGTCTCGCGCAACTGGCGGACCGTCTCGACGTGCGCACCGTGGCGGGCAATGCGGCGCTGCCCTCGGTGCTCAGGAGCGCCGGCATCGAGGATGCCGAAATGCTCGTGGCGGTGACCCAGTCGGACCAGACCAACCTGGTCGCCTGCAAGATCGCGCGGCACATGTTCAACGTGCCGACGCGCATCGCCCGCCTGCGCGGGGTTGATTTCATCGCCGATCAAGCCATGCTGGCGGACGACATGTTCGCGGTCAGCCATGCCATGTGTCCGGAGCAGGACGTCACCGACTACATCTCGCGCCTGGTGGCTTTTCCCGAGGCGCTGCAGGTGCTCGAATTCGCCGACGGCAGGGCGACCCTGGTCTGCGTGCGCGCCTATGAAGGAGGCTTGCTGGTCGGCAAACCGATCCAGTCCATGCGCGAACACCTGCCGCCGGGTGTCGATGGCCGCATCGTGGCCATCTTCCGCGAGCATCAGCCGGTCGACCCCACGGGGAAAACCATAATCGAAGCCGGCGACGAGGTGTTCCTGCTCGCCGCCACGGAACACATCCGCCCCGTGCTGCTCGAACTGCGGCGCATGCAGGAGCCGGTGAAGCGGATCATGATCGCCGGCGGCGGCAACATCGGCGCCCGTGTCGCCGCGGCGCTGGAGAAGCAGCACCAGATCAAGGTCATCGAATGCAATGCGACTCGTGCCGAACTGATCGCCACGCGCTTCCGGGATACCCTGGTGCTGTGCGGCGAAGCCACCGACGAGAACGTGCTGGCACAGGAAAACATCGACGAGATGGACATGTTCCTCGCTCTGACCAACGACGACGAGGACAACATCATGGCCGCGTCGCTGGCCAAGCGCCTCGGCTGCAAGCGGGTGCTGGCGCTGATCAACCGCCGCGCCTACGCCGACATGGTGCAGGGCGGGCCGATCGACATCGGTCTCTCGCCGGCCCAGGTCTCGATCGGTTCGCTGCTGGCCTTCGTCCGCCACGGCGACGTGGCGCGGGTGCACAGCCTGCGGCGCGGCGCTGCCGAGGCGCTGGAGCTGGTCGTGCATGGCGACCGCAACAGTTCCAAGGTGGTCGGTCGCCGCATCGAGGAGCTGCCGGTGATCAAGGGCGCACATATCGGCGCCATCCTGCGCAAGGGCCCGCCGAAAACCGTGTTGCAGGATGGTTTCCCCGTCACCGTGCCGGGAGACGAAGTCATCATTCCGCATCACGACACGATGATCGAGGCGGACGATCACGTGGTGGTGTTCTGCACGCGCAAGGCACAGATACCGCAGGTGGAAAAGCTGTTCCAGGTCGGCGTCAATTTCTTCTAGGCGGGCGGCTAGCCATGCAACGTTACTACCCGGTGGTTCGTGTCTTCGGCCTGTTGCTGGTCTCCTTTGCGCTGACCCTGCTGGTGCCGCTGATTCTTTCGTGGTGGTGGAACGATGGCGCGAATTCCGCCTATGACGAGGCGTTTCTGCTGACGCTGGCGGTGGGTGTGGCCCTGTGGTGGCCGGCGCGTCACGAACGGCGCGAGCTCAAGGTGCGCGACGGCTTTCTCATGGTGGTACTGGTATGGACGGTGTTGCCGGTGTTCGCCAGCATGCCGCTGTTATTTCAGCTCGGCGTTTCCTTTACCGATGCCTATTTCGAGGCCATGTCGGGCCTCACCACCACCGGGTCAACGGTGTTGTCGAACCTCGACACGCTGCCGGCGTCGATCAACCTCTGGCGCGGCATGCTGGTATGGCTGGGCGGCATGGGCCTGATCGTGCTGGCCGTGGCGATCCTGCCCTTGCTGGGCATCGGCGGCCGGCAGATGTTCAAGGCCGAAACGCCGGGGCCGATGAAGGATTCCCAATTGACGCCGCGCATGACGCAGACCGCCAAGGGACTGTGGGGTGTCTATGCCGCAGTTACCCTGCTGTGCATTCTCAGTCTGCGTTGGGCCGGCATGAGCTGGTTCGATGCGGTAATGCATTCTTTTTCGACCATGGGTCTGGGCGGGTTTTCCAGCCACGACGCAAGCTTCGGCCACTGGAATTCGCCGGTCATCGAAGCGGTCACCATCGTCTTCATGCTGCTCGCCGGGATGAACTTCGCGACGATGTTTCTGGCCCTCCACGGACGTTCGTTTCAGCCGTATCTGCGCGACCCGGAGGCGCGCTGGTTCCTCGCGGTGACGCTCGCCAGCGTGTTCGGCATCGCCATCTATCTCTGGCTGCAGGGGACCTATCCGAACTTCCTGACGGCCTTGCGCCACAGCGCCTTCAACCTCGTGTCGATTGCCACCACCACGGGTTTCGCCAGTGTCGATTTCAATCTGTGGCCTGCCTTCGCGCCCTTGTGGATGCTGTTCCTCAGCAGTTTCGTCACCAGCGCCGGCTCCACCGGCGGCGGCATCAAGATGATCCGCGCCATCATCCTCTACAAGCAGGTGTACCGGGAATTGCTGCGCGCAATGCATCCGAACGTCGTCTGGCCGGTGCGCATCGGCGGCAATCCGGTGCCGCACAATATCCTGTTCGCCGTGCTGGCCTTCAGCTTCATGTACATGACCAGCATCGCCACGCTGACCTTGCTCTTGTCATTCAGCGGCCTCGACATCGTCACCGCCTTTTCGGCCGTCGTCGCCAGCATCAACAATACCGGGCCGGGACTGAACCAGGTCGGCCCGGCGACCACCTATGAAGTGCTGACGGATTTCCAGACCTGGGTCTGCACCTTCGCCATGTTGCTGGGCCGGCTGGAGATCTTTACCCTGCTGGTCGTGCTGACGCCGGCCTTCTGGCGACGCTAGCCTGTCGGGGGCGCGCGGCGCTTGGCGTGCCAGTGGCTTGGCACGCCCGGGATTCCGCTTCGCGGGCAGGCGCTTTGCATGCATGGGCTTTGCATGACGGGGATTCCCCTTCGGGGCCGTCAATTCCGCTTCGCGGGCAGGTGCTCTGCATGCCTGGAATTCCGCTTCGCGGGCAGGCAATGCGATAATTGCATCTTTGTTTCGCCGGACAGCACCTCATGTCACCCTCGACCCGACCCAAGAACGATACCTTTCTGCGCGCGTTGCTGCGCGAGCCCGTCGAGTACACGCCGATCTGGCTGATGCGCCAGGCGGGGCGCTATCTGCCCGAGTACAACGAGACGCGACGCCGCGCCGGCAGTTTTCTCAATCTGTGCAAGAATCCCCAGCTCGCCTGCGAAGTCACGCTGCAACCGCTTTCGCGTTTCGAGCTCGACGCCGCGATCCTGTTTTCCGACATTCTGACCGTGCCCGATGCGATGGGTCTCGGCCTCTATTTCGCCGAAGGCGAGGGGCCGAAGTTCGAGCGTCCCCTGCGCGAAGAATGGGCAATTCGCGACCTGACCGCTCCCGATCCCAACGTCCATCTGCGCTATGTGATGGACGCGGTGGTCGAGATTCGCCGCGCGCTGGCCGGCTCCGTGCCGTTGATCGGCTTTTCCGGCAGTCCGTGGACCCTGGCCTGCTACATGGTGGAAGGCGGCTCCGGGTCGGCGACGGACTACCGCACGGTCAAGACCATGCTCTACGACCGCCCTGATTTGCTGCACCACATCCTCGAGGTCACGGCCACGGCGGTGACCGACTACCTCAACGCCCAGATCGAATCGGGCGCGCAAGCTGTAATGATTTTCGATTCCTGGGGCGGCGCCTTGTCGCATGCGGCCTATCGCGAGTTCTCGCTGGACTACATGCAGCGCATCATGAGCGGCCTGAAGCGCAGCCACGACGGCGAGCGAATTCCCAGCATCGTGTTCACCAAGGGCGGCGGTCAATGGCTGGAGGCCATCGCCGACATCGGCTGCGATGCCGTGGGCCTCGACTGGACCACCGATCTGGGCGAAGCCAGGCGACGCGTCGGCGCGCGTGTTGCGCTGCAAGGCAATCTGGACCCTATGGCCTTGTTCGCCTCTCCGGACAAGATTGCGGCGGAAGCGCGGCGCGTGCTCGACAGCTTCGGCGTCAACGCCGGCGGCGGAAATAGTGCCGGTGGCCACGTCTTCAATCTCGGACATGGAATCAATCAATTTACGCCACCCGAGAACGTCAAAATTCTGGTTGACACGGTGCACAGCCACAGCCGGCGCGGCTCCGCGCGAGGCTGATTTGGCAACGGCCAACGGGGGTGCGGTTCGGGCCGCATGTGCCCGCGAAAAGGGCCATCCAGCAAGGCTTGCCGACGGTGGGGAAAAATGCCTCCTGCTGTTGACTTATGCACAGAAGTGGGTCACGCACCGAAAGTCCCGCCCTCTCCTTGGGCATATTTGGCGGAAGTTCGCAACGTATTGTTTTTGAACAATATTATGTTGTTCAATTATTGCGCAGAGGTGACAATCGCCTTGCCGGACGGTAACTTAGGTAACTTCCCCGCTGCTTACTCACAAAGTTATCCACAGAATTTGTGGGTAAGCCATTTTGTCTTTTGCAGCAATGGCTTGAGGGCTTATGCCAAGACTTTCTCGAGCATTGGCCGGCAAGCATATGAGCTGACATGAACATCGTCCGTGTTGCCCTCGATCTGCCTTTGCCGCGACTTTTCGATTATCTCGCGCCCGACTCTAACGAAAGTGATATCGGCCGGCGGGTGACCGTCCCGTTTGGCGCCGGTTCGCGGACCGGGGTGATTGTCGAATTGGCGACTGCCAGCGAGCATCCGGATGCGAAGCTGAAAACGGTCACGGCGATCCTGCGCGACATGCCCGCCTTGCCTGCCGAATGGCTCGCACTATGCGAATTCTGTTCGCGCTATTACCAGACGCCGCTGGGCGAGGTGACCTTCTTCGCCCTGCCGCCGATGCTGCGTCGCGGCAAGTTGCCGCGAATGAAGACTCCGGCGGCCGGGATCGCCGCACAGCCGGCGCCGACTCCGGCCACGCCGGTTCCCGGGCAGGTGCTGCCGAAGCTAATGGCGGCTCAAGCGGCGGCGGTGGCGGCGATTTTCGACACGGCCGGCTTCCACGCCATGTTGCTGCACGGGGTGACAGGCAGCGGCAAGACCGAGGTCTATCTGCGCGCCATCGACGCGGTTCTCGCGCGCGGCGGCCAGGCACTGATGCTGGTGCCCGAGATCGCGCTGACGCCGCAGCTCGAAGGCCGCGTTGCGGCGCGCTTTCCCGGCGCGCACATCGTTTGCGCCAATAGCGGCATGGCCGATGCGGCGCGTGCGCGCGGCTTCATCGAGGCGCTGAGCGGCCGCGCCAAGATCGTCCTCGGCACGCGTCTCGCCGTATTCATGCCCATGCCGCGCTTGCAGCTGATCATCGTCGACGAAGAACATGATGCCTCGTTCAAGCAGCAGGACGGCTTGCGCTATTCGGCGCGCGACGTCGCGGTCTGGCGCGCCCGCCAGCTCGACATCCCGATCGTGCTCGGTTCGGCAACGCCTTCGCTGGAAACCTTCCATCACGCCAGCACCGGGCGCTACCGCATGCTGGAACTGCCCGAGCGTGCCGTGGCCGAAGCCATGCCCGTGGTGCGCATCGTCGACACGCGGCGCGAGAAACTTCAGGAAGGACTCTCCGCGGCCCTGCTCGCCGGACTGCAGCAGCGACTGGAACGCGGCGAGCAGAGCCTGGTGTTCCTCAACCGGCGCGGTTATGCCCCGGTGCTGGCCTGTCCGCCCTGCGGCTGGATCTCGCGCTGCCAGCGCTGCGCCGCCAACCTCGTGCTGCATCTGGCCGACCAGCGCTTGCGCTGCCACCACTGCGGCTTCGAGGCGCAGATTCCGCGCGCCTGTCCCGACTGCGGCAACGTCGATCTGCTGCCCTTCGGGCGCGGCACACAACGCCTGGAAACCATGCTCGCCGAACGCTTTCCGGAGGCCCGCGTGCTGCGCATCGACCGCGATTCGGCGAGCACGCCGAAGAAGTGGCAGGCACTGCTGGCGACGATCCACGCCGGCGAAGCCGACATCCTGGTCGGCACGCAAATGCTCGCCAAGGGCCACGACTTTCCGCTGCTTACGCTGGTCGGCGCGGTCGGCGCCGATGCCGCGCTGTTCGCCGCCGACTTCCGCGCCCCCGAGCGGCTCTTCGCCCAGCTCATGCAGGTCGGCGGCCGCAGCGGTCGCGCCGATCTGCCCGGCGAAGTGCTGATCCAGACCGAGTATCCCGATCACCCGTTGTACCGGGCGCTGGTCGACCACGACTACGTGCGCTTCGCCCGCTCGCAACTCGACGAGCGCCGCATCGCCGGTTTTCCGCCCTTCAGCTTCCAGGCCATGCTGCGCGCCGAGGCGCGGACCATGGAGCAGTCGCTGGCTTTCCTCGCTGCCGCGCGCGAAGCGGCCGCAATGTTGTCAAATTCGCTCGCCGACGGCGTCGCGCTCTACGACCCGGTGCCGATGCGCATGCAGCGCCTGATGACGCTCGAGCGCGGCCAGTTGCTGGTCGAATCGCTCAGCCGTCCCGCGCTGCAGGCCTTTCTGGCGCAGTGGATGCACAAGCTCTACGCGCTGAAGATGCCCGGCGGCTTGCGCTGGCATCTGGATGTCGATCCGCTCGAATTCTGATCAGCCGGGCGCGGCCACCGATCTGCCCGTGCGGGCCGGTGGTGCAGGGCGACATGACGGGCGCCCGCATTGACGGCGTCGACGAAATTTGCGCGAAAGTGGTATGTACGATGCTATCTCTGCTTGCGCGCCCCGCCGAGGAACCAGAGGTAGCTTGCCGCCTGCACCGCCAGCAGCGCACCAAAGGTGATCTGGTAGGCGGCACGCGGTGCGTGGCCGGCCGCCTGCAAGGCGTCCACCGCGGCGCCGAAGCCCCACTGGATGCCGAAGGCGCCGACGAAGGCCATCAGGTTCAGCGCGGTGTTGACGCGTCCCGCCAGCGCGGGGCTGTAATGGCCCTGCAGCAGCGCGTAGGCGAGATTGCCGACCGAGAAGACCATGCCGAAGATGAACCACAGGGGTCCGCCCGGTGCCGTGCCGAGCACGATCAGCAAGGTCGCGAGCAGCCCCACGCCCATGCCGGTCTTCAGCAGCAGCAGCGGCCCGAATCCGCGCGCGGCCAGCGGAGTCACGCCGAAGGCGATGCCGAGAAAGCCGGTCAGCATGCCGCTGCCCATCAGCAGCAGATGGTGGGCAGCCGCCTCGCGCGGCAGGCCGGAGAAATTCATCAGCCAGGGCACCGCCCACAGTCCCTGCAGGGCGAGAAAGCCGCCGATGATCAGCGTGGTCTGCGGCGCATAGCACCAGAAGGCGCGGCTGGCGAGCACTTCGCCGAGGCCGCCAAGCTGGCTGCGCAGCGGTTCCGGCTTGGCGGTTCCGGGCTTGTCCGGCGTGCTGAAGATACCTGCCGCGGCAGCGACGCCGGCGACGGCCAGCACGACGAATACGGTGCGCCAGCCGAAATGCGGAATCGCCCAGGACAGCGGAGTCGATGCTGTCAGCGCGCCGAGGCCGCCCGCAGCCATGATGGCGGCATTGAGCGAGGCCTGCCGCTCGGTGCCGAACCACTGGCTGAAGGCCTTGAACGACGCCATCAGGCAGGACGACACGCCGAGTCCGATCATCGCCCGCGCCACCGCCAGCCCGGTCATCGAGTTGCCGGCGGCGAACAGCGCGCAGCCGGTGGCGGCGATCAGCAGCAGAAAAGCTTCGACGCGGCGCGGGCCGTAGCGGTCCAGCGCCAGTCCGAGCGGCAGCTGCACGGCGCCGAAGGCGAGCAGGTAGGCGCTGGTCAGCAGGCCCAGGTCGGCGGCCGAGACTGCCAGCTCGCGCGTCAGTTCGGGTGCGATGACGGCATTGACGTTGCGCAGGAAGTAGGAAAAGTAATACCCGGCGGCAAAGGGCAGAAACACGCGCAACCACAAATTCATTCGCTACTCCCGTTATTGCGCAGCCACTCGGCGCGCTGCATGAGTTTATCCGTCCATTGCGGATCGAGTCCGCTGGCATGTGCCAGACGCAGCAGGGCCGCAATCGAAGGCCGCGGCGTGCGGGTCACGCGCCAGAATTCGGCCAGTGTCACGGCCTCCGCGGGGCGCTCGATATGTTCCAGCCGGTCGCCCGCGCCGATCTCTCCCGCTTCGAGCACCCGGTAGTACCAGCCGGCGAGGCCATGCTCGGCAATGAAGGCCGCCACGCCGTCGCAGGTCGTGCGGGTGTCGATCTTCCAGCAGGGCGTGCGCGGTTGCGAAAGCTGAATGCGCGCGCTGCCCACGGCGAATACGTCGCCGATGCAGACATCATTTTCGGTCATGCCGCAAGTCGACATGTTCTCGCCGAGGCCGCCGGGCGCCAGGTGCTGCGCCTCCGGGAATGCCGCCGCCAGCCTCGCGTAGTGCTCGGCCGGATACTGGTGCAGCGCCTTGCCGCCGCCGCCATGCACGCGGCGGTCCGCCTGAGTGTCGCCGGCAAGGCCTTCCGCGGTGAGCCGGCAGCGGCCGCTCACCGGCGCCTTGACGATCGCGCTGCTGCGGCTGTCGCCCGCGAGCCGCGCGACCTGGCCGACGAAGAGCGCGTCCACCGTGATGGGCGGGTTCATGGCCACAACCATGCCGCGCCCCGCACGCCGGAGGAATCGCCGTGCCGGTGTTTGAGCAGTTTCGTCGCCACCCGGTCGGAGAAGACGTGTTCGGCCCACAGGTGCGGCACGTTCGCATAGAGGCGATCCATGTTGGACAGGCCTCCGCCAAGCACGATGACATTCGGGTCGAGGATGTTGATCACCTGCGCCAGCGCGCGCGCCAGCCGCGCCTCGTAGCGTTGCAGCGTGGCTTCGCATTGCGCATCGCCGGCGGCCGCGCGCATTGCGATATCAGCAGCGGAGGAGTCGGCGCCGGTGACGCGCCGATGATCGGCTGCAAGGCCGGGTCCGGAAAGGTAGAGCTCGATGCAACCCCTGCGTCCGCAGTAGCAGGCCTCCTTGTGGTGCTCGCCGGGCATCGGGTTGTGGCCCCATTCGCCGGCGATCGCATTGGCGCCGGTGAGTACCCGGCGGTCGATCACGATGCCGCCGCCGACGCCGGTGCCGAGAATCACGCCGAACACCACCTGAGACCCGGCACCGGCGCCGTCGGCCGCTTCCGACAGGGCGAAGCAGTTGGCGTCGTTGGCAATGCGCACTTCGCGGCGCAGCAGTTGCTCGAGATCCTGCCGGAGCGGCTTGCCGATCAGGCAGGTGGAGTTGGCGTTCTTGATCAGACCGGTGGCGAGCGACTCGGCGCCGGGAATGCCGACACCCACCGTTGCCTGCCCGCGAAGCGGATTTCCAGGTACGCAAAGCGAGCCGGCGCCGACTCTTGCTTCGGTTGCCGCGACCAGGCCGGCGACGGCCTGCAGCGTCGCCGCGTAATCGCCTTGCGGTGTCGCCACGCGCTCGCGCAGCATGACTGCGCCATCGTCGCCCAGCGCGATGATTTCGATCTTGCTGCCGCCGAGGTCGACGCCTATGCGCAGCGGAGCCGCGCTCATTTGCCGAACAGGCCCTTGAGCCTGTCTTTCAGCTTGTCCTCGGCTTTGGCCTTGACCTCCTGCGTCTTCTCGCCGATCTTGGCCTTCGCCGCCTCCGAGACGAGGCTGCCGAGCTCGATCTTGTAGGACAGGCTGTCGAACGGACCCGTGACGCGCACCGGAATCGTGAGTCCCTTCAACTGGTCGAGCCCCTGGCCGCCCTGTCCGGCGCTGGAAGCGACCACGCTGGCCCTGGCCACGTAGTCCATGCGGCCGCCGCCGATGTCGATGTCGCCGGAACCGGCGAGCCGCAGGAAGGGCGACTTGATCGCGAGGTCCTCATTGTGGGCGACGCCGTTGGCGATCTTCAGCGAGGCGGTGAGTTCCGAGAAATCGGTCTTGTCGCCGGCCTTCGCCTGTTGCGTGCTGTCTTGTTTTGCGCCGAGCTTGCCCTTGAGGTCGCGCAGGCTCTGCGCCAGGTTGATGCCCTTGATCGCGCCGTCCCTGAGGCTCAGCGCGGCCGTTCCGCCCAGGGCCTTCTTCATCGCCGTGACGCTGTCGCCGTGGCTGGCGACGTCGAGCGTCACATTGCCGCGCCCCTCCACCAGGTCCTTGTCGGCGAGATCCTTCAGCAGCGGATTGATGCTGATGCCGGTCAGATTCTGCTTCAGGGTGACGCCGTTGCCCGCGGCATTGAGCGACAGGCTGCCGCTGGCAGAGCCTTCGTAGAGGTTCAGCGTCAGCGGCGCCACGTCGAGGCGTCCGCCGGCGAGATTGACCTTTGCGTTCAGCTTCGCCAGCTTGAGCTTCGACACCTGCAGCGACCCGATATGGATCGCGCCATTAACGTCGGGGCCCCTCAGCGCCGAGAAATCCAGCCTGGCTTCCTTGGCCGCCTTGTCCCCCTTGCCCTTGGGCGGCAGGTACTTGTCCACGTTGAGCTGGTCGATGTCGAGATCGAAGCCCAGCGCCAGCGGCGCGAACCTGGCGACTCTCAGCTTCGCCGCGATCTTCGACTCGTCGAACCCGGTGGCGAGCTCGAGCGCCGCAGTCTGATGCACGAGATCGGCGCGCAGTGCGCCGGCGAGCGGCAGCTTGAGTTGCTTCATCGGCATCTGCGGATTGGCGATATCGATGCTGCCGGCGATCTTCTCCAGCGCGACGGTCCGCTCGCCGGGATTGGCCGCGACGGGCGAATCGAGGTGGACCTTGACGGCCGTGTCGCCGGACTTGGCGTCGACATCGAAGGCCAGCTTGCCTATCTTCAGCGCTTTGGTGCTGCCCTCGACAGCCGACAGCATCAGCCGGGCCGCGACGTTGCGGTTCGACCCGGCCAGTGTCGCGGCAAGGCTCAAGGATTCGCCGCCGGCCTTTTCGGGTGACAGCGCAAGCCTGGGCGCCTCGAGCTTCACTTCGAAGGCGTCGGTTCCGCTCCTGCCCTTTGCCGCGAGCGACAAGGCGTCGACCATGAGGGTTTGCCTGCCGCCGTCGGCCTGTATGCGCCCGCTGCTGAAATCGAGATTGGACAGTGTCGTGGTGCTCCCGCTCTTTTCGTCGCGCCAGGTGAGCTGCGCGTTCGCGATCCGGATGCCGGCGATGTCGATCTGCGGCGGCGCGCTCGCCGTGCCGCCGGCGCCGACTCCCGGTTTGGCGGCGTCTTTCCCGGCGCCGCCGGTGAGGTCGGCGATGTTCAGCGTGCCGTCCTTCCTTTTCACCAGCGTCGCCTTGAATCCCTCGACCTCGACGCGGCGCACCTGCACCTGTTTCGACAGCAGCGGCATCACGGCCACGGCGACGCGGGCCGCATCGAGCGCGAGGAATTCCTCCTTGCCGCCGGGTTCCGACAGCGTCAGGCGCCCGAGCCTGATGCCGATATCCGGCCAGACCGAAAGTTCCAGCCTGCCGGGGATGTCGAGCTTGCGCTGCGTCTGCTCCAGCACGACGCGGCTTGCCTCGCCCTTGATCTTCTCGCCGTCGAACAGCGCATAGAGCAGGCCGACGGCCGCCGCGAGCAGGGCGAGCACGACCCCTGCGGCGATGCCGAGGATGCGGAGTGCCTTCATGATGTTCTTCAGGTCCGGTGAAATGCGCTAGATTGGCGAGATTATCAGACAGAGGTGCCCGCATGAAATACGGATCGAGTTCCGCCACGCCGATGCCGGTCCGCTCGCCCTGCGTCAAGGTTTGCGAGATCGACGCGGCGACCCGGCTCTGCCGCGGCTGCTGCCGCACGCAGGAAGAGCGCGACTGGTGGGTGGCCTACAGCGACGAGCAGCAGCGGGAAGTGCTGCGGCGCTGCGAACAGCGTCGCAGCGTCCTGAACGCCGGGACGGGCGAACTGGCGCCGAGCATGGGTATCGTCGAGTCGCGCCGCAGGAAGTAGGGCGGCAGTCGCGCGGGGTTCAGGAAATTGATCGCGCATTAACCAAAGCTGATTGGCCAGACGGGCGGCGGCCGTCTATGCTCTGTCGCCATGCAATCCGGCCCGAGGGAAATCGTCACCGCGTTTCGCCCCATCCCGCTCGACGTCCCCGAGGGGATGAAGCCGAACGAGTTCTTCAACAGCGCCGAGAACCTCCAGGACCTGGTGCACAACAACGGCCTGCTGCAAAATCCGGAGGGGCTGCTGCTCTATCGCAAGGCGCTCGGCCACAGCAACGAGTTCGACGCCTCGATCATCTACAACACCTCGCAGAGCATCCTCGACCCGCTCGGCCGCCCCGTGCGGCGGACGCAGGTGCCGGAGCCGGTGAAGAACGTCTGGAACCGCATGAACCAGATCGTCATCGACTACATGCTGGAACGCTATCCCGATCCGGCGCGACACCTGGTCCTCGCCGGCGAGGCCAGCCTCGACGCCACCTGGCCGCTGACCTCGCCCGGCGTGCCGAGCATCCGCATGCTGCACAACCACTTCATCGTCTTCGACTACGCCGAATTGCGCGCGGCGCCGCTGGCCGACGCGGCCAATCCGAACCTGACCGACGGCGGCCAGCACTCGCTGTTCCAAGCCTACATGCGCGACGTCTACCGCGACTTCTTCGAGGGCCTCGACTTGCAGATCCTGCGGCCCTGCGAAGAGGGCGCCAGCCGCATTGCGCTCACCGGCTACCCGCAGGGCCTGCCGAGCTGGGAGATACGGGGCGGCGCGGCGGCGTTGAAGGAGGTGCGCTTCTGGAAGGAGTACGACACCCTGCTGAAGGGCTTCATCGATTTCTATCGCAGCTTCTTCAGCCAGGTGTCGACGCGCAGTGCGGGCATGCCGCGCGACATCCACTTTCCCGAGCTGGTGGAGAACAGGCTGCAGTTCAACAACGATTTCCTCAAGACGGCGAAGATGGTGCGCGACCGCTGCATCACCGACGCCAAGTATGCCAACGCGATCCGCTGGCAGCCCGCCTTCAAGCAGCTGATCTACCGCAACGACGACGGCAGGTTGATCGTCACCATCAGTCAGAACTCGATCGGCAACGCCATCACCGAGTTGCTCGGCGTGGTGGTCCGGCGCACGCCGGATGCCGGCGCCTACGGCCGCGCCGAGCCGGCGCTGATCGCGCAGCTGCTGGAAGTGCGCCGTCGCCTGGTCGAGGCTGACCTCGGTGAAGGCATCGCAACGCCGCACTGGGCCGCGTGCTAGCAAGGAAACCTGCTGGCCGGCCAAGGTGGTTGCATGCCGCTGTGTGTGACAGCGTACAGAGCATTGATCGGCATATCGATTAGCCTGCGGCAGCCCGTGTAATATCAATGTGGCAGACCACAGCAGCGAGCCCGGCACCATGAAGTTCAAGGACTACTACGAAACTCTCGGCGTTCCGCGCGGCGCGACGCAGGACGAGGTCAAGCACGCCTACCGCAAACTGGCGCGCAAGTACCATCCGGACGTCAGCAAGGATCCCGACGCCGAGGCGCGCTTCAAGGAACTCGGTGAAGCCTATGCGGTGCTGAAGGATCCGGAGAAGCGCGCGGCCTACGACCAGATGGGCAGCCAGTGGAAGACCGGGCAGGACTTCCAGCCGCCGCCGGGTTGGGACGCCGGCTTCGAATTCAGCGGCGGCGACTTCGGCGCCGGGCTCGGCGGCGATCACTCGGATTTCTTCGAAGCGCTGTTCGGCCGCCACGCAAATGCCGGGCAGCGTGCGCACATGCATGCGCAAGGCCAGGATCACCATGCCAAGGTGCTGATCGATCTGGTCGATGCCTATCGCGGCGCGCAGCGCAGCATTTCGCTGCGCATGCCGACACTGGATGCGCAGGGCCACGTCACGACGCAGGAGCGAACGCTGGAAGTGCGCATTCCCAAAGGCATCCGAGCCGGCCAGCACCTGCGCCTAGCCGGTCAGGGCGGTCCCGGGTTGGGCGGCGGCGCTGCCGGCGACCTGTATCTGGAAATTGCCTTCAAGCCCGACCCCCAGTTCCGTGCCGACGGCCGCGACGTCTATGTGGACCTGCCGCTGGCACCCTGGGAAGCGGCGCTGGGCGCTTCGGTGACGGCGCCGACGCCGGAAGGGCAGGTGCAACTCACGATTCCGCCCGGCTCGGCCGCGGGCCGCCAGTTGCGCCTGAAAGGCCGCGGCATTCCCGGTACGCCGCCGGGCGATCTGTACGTGACGCTGAACATCGCCCTGCCGCCGGCGGACAGCGACGCCGCGAAGGAGGCCTACCGTGCCATGGGCAAGGCCTTCGACTTCAACCCCAGGGAACAGAGGAAAGGATGATTCGTCATGAACCAGACCAATATGACGTTGATTGAGGGGCGGGTAGTCGAAGAGCAGGTCCAATTGACGCTGATCGAGCTGTGTCAGGCATGCAGCGCCGAACAGGAGCATGTGCTGACCTGGGTTTTCGAGGGCGTGCTGGAGCCGGCTGGCGACTCGCCGCAGGACTGGCGCTTCGGCGGCGAGTCCCTGCGCCGCGCGCGGCTGGCGCTGCGGCTGTCGCGCGACCTGGAAATCAATCCGCCTGGCGTGGCGCTGGCGCTCGACCTGCTGGATGAAATCGCCGCGTTGCGGGCACGGTTGCAGCGCGCCGGAGTCCGTTGAAGTAGCTGCCAGCCGTGCATATCCACGGCCTCAGCGCCGAGCAGTCCCTCGCCAGCCTGAAGACGACGGCAGCCGGCCTCGCCGCCGCCGAGGCAGCGCGCCGGCTGGTGGAGTTCGGGCCGAACCATGTTGAGGAAGTCGCTCACGAGCATCTGCTGCTCGCTTTCGCGCGCGAATTCACCCACTTCTTCGCGATCATTCTGTGGATCGGGGCCGCGCTGGCCTTTTTGGCGGATTACTTCGATCCGGGCCAGGGCATGGGCCGCCTCGGTGTCGCCATCGTCGGCGTCATCATCGTCAACGGTATCTTTTCCTTCTGGCAGGAATACAAGGCCGAACAGGCCGTCGAAGCGCTGCGCCAGTTGTTGCCGCAGAAGGTGCAGGCGCTGCGCGGTGGCGAGATCGTCGAGCTGCTGGCCAGCGAACTGGTCCCCGGCGATATCGTGGTGCTGGAGGAAGGCAACTTCGTTCCGGCCGACTGCCGCCTGATCGAAGCCTCCGCGCTGCGTGTGAACACCGCGACGGTCACCGGCGAATCGTTGCCCAAGGCGCGCACCATCGAGCCAAGCGCCGAGGATTCGCCGCTCTATGCGAAGAACGTGCTGCTGGCCGGGACTTCCGTGGTGTCGGGCCAGGCGCATGCAGTGGTGTACGCCACCGGCATGCATACCGAGTTCGGCCGCATCGCCCATCTGACGCAGACCGCCGGCGCCGCATCGTCACCGCTGCAGCGCGAAATTGCACGCCTGTCGCGCATCGTCGCGGCGCTCGCCACGGGCATGGGCGTGGCGCTGTTCTTCATCGGCCAGGCCATGGGTCTGCCGACCTGGGAGAACCTGCTGTTCGCCATCGGCATCATCGTCGCCAACGTGCCCGAAGGCCTGCTGCCGACGGTGACGCTGTCGCTGGCCATGGCGACGCAGCGCATGGCCAAACGCAATGCGCTGGTGCGCCACCTGCCCGCGGTCGAGGCGCTCGGTTCGACGACGACGATCTGCTGCGACAAGACCGGCACGCTGACGCAGAACCTCATGTCGGTGCAGCGCCTGTGGCTGGGCGGCGGCTTTCTCGACGTCGGCGATCTGGCGGCGCAGCCGCGCCTGACCGAGGACAACCGTGAGCTGTTCGTCAATGCCGCGCTTTGCCACAGCCTGAAGATCGTCGATGAGAAATTGGTGGGCGATCCGATGGAAGTGGCGCTGGCCGGCATGGGACGACAGGTGGCGGGTGAGCTTGCCGACCACAAGCAGATCGACGAAATTCCCTTCGATACCGACCGCAAGCGCATGTCGGTACTCTGCGAAACGCCGGAGGGCCACATGCTCTTCTGCAAGGGCGCGCCGGAGACCGTGCTCGCCGCCTGCGACTTCGTGCAGTTCGACGCCGGCATCGTGCCGATAGATCCCGCGGCGAAAACGCGGCTTCTGGCCGCTCAGCAGCAGATGGCGGAGGCGGGGCTGCGCGTGCTGGCCTTTGCCCATTGTCCGGTCAAGGACGGCATGCCGGACGAAGAGCGGGGCATGATCCTCTCCGGGCTGGTCGGGCTGGAAGACCCGCCGCGAGCCGAAGTTCCCGATGCCGTCGCGCGCTGCGCCACGGCCGGCATCCGCATCATCATGGTCACCGGCGACCATCCGCACACGGCGCTGGCGATCGCGCGGCAGATCGGGCTGGTGAAGGGCGACCAGCCGGTGGTCATCACGGGCGACCAGTTGCGCGCGATCTCGCCGGCGCACCTGCATCTGGCGCTCGATGCCAAGGAGATCATCTTCGCCCGCGTCGCCGCCGAGCAGAAGATGCTGATCGTCCAGGCCCTGCAGAAGAAGGGCGAGATCGTCGCCGTCACCGGTGACGGTGTGAATGACGCGCCTGCGCTGAAGACCGCCGACATCGGCATCGCCATGGGCATAGGCGGCACCGACGTGGCCAAGCAGGCGGCCGACCTGATCCTGCTCGACGACAACTTCGCCAGCATCGTCGCCGCAATCGAGGAAGGGCGCGCGGTGTTCGACAACATCCGCAAGTTCCTGACCTACATCCTGAGTTCGAATATTCCGGAAATGGTGCCCTATCTCGCCTTCGTCCTGTTCCGCATTCCGCTGCCGCTGACCATCATCCAGATCCTCGCCGTCGACCTCGGCACCGACATGCTGCCGGCGCTCGCGCTGGGTGCCGAGAAACCCGATCCCGCCGTGATGCAGCGGCCGCCCCGCGCGCGCAACGAGCGTCTGCTGTCATGGGGCCTGCTGGTCCGCGCCTACCTGTTTCTCGGCGTGCTGGAAGCGGCCGCGGCGATGGCGGTGTTCTTCTTCGTGCTCGAGGCGGCCGGCTGGCACTACGGCGTCAGCCTCGACCGGCTCGATCCGCTGTATCTGCAGGCGACCTCGGCCTGCCTGGCGACCATCGTGGTGATGCAGATGATGAATGTGATCCTGTGCCGCCACCCGTTCAAGTCCTCGCTCTCCGTCGGACTCTTCGACAATCGCTACATTCTGATGGGGATTGCGGCAGAGCTGGGCGTGATCCTGTTCATCATTTACACCTCGGCCGGCAACTGGCTGTTCGGTACCGCACCCATCGGTGCCGAGGCCTGGCTGCTGGCGCTGGCCGGCGCCGCGCTGATGTGGGTGTTCGAGGAAGGTCGCAAGGCCTGGCTGCGCCGGATGCTGGCGCGCAAGCTCGGCGCCTGATCTATTCGGGGAAGTGCACCGCCAGCCAGACGGTCGGCGCGCCCGCCGCGGTCGATTCGACGCGATGACGGCGGTGCGGTGCGATGTGCAGCCAGTCGCCCGGCTTCAGATGGCGGGCTTCCGCTTCATCCTCGAAGCGCAGCAGTGCTTCACCGCTCAGCAGCAGTACCCATTCGGCATCGATCTGGTCATACCAGAATCCCGGCGGGCTGGCCTGGCCGCTGGAGACGATGCGTTCGATGCGCAGGCCGGGTCGGGCCAGCAGGGCTTCCATGCGCTCGGCCGCTTCCGGGGCGGCCGACAGGTCGGCAAACAGATTGCCAGCCATCAGCCGTCCCCCAGCAGTTCGGTGTCCTCGTGCGAATAGGGCGGGCTGCAGCAGCAAAGGATGCGCAAGGGCTCCGCGCCGGTGGCTTCGATCCGGTGCGGTGTGCCGGGCGGGATCAGCACCGTGTCGCCGGCGCCGACTTTGAAGCAGGTATCGCCGAGGGTCATGATGCCGCTGCCGGCGCTGACGTGGTACAGCTCTTCCGTCAGGGCATGGCGGTGCAGCTGCGTCCGCGCTCCCGGCGCGACTGTGGCTTCGGCCAGGCTCTGCAGGCGGTTGCCGTGCAGCGACGGATGCATCAGTTCCCTGATCTCGGAGCCGTCCTTGGTGATGTAAGGGGGGATCTCCGGGTAGCGTGTTCTCATTCTCGCGCTACTTTCTTCTGCAGCAAGCAAGAGAGCAGGGCCTGCTCCGCGGGTGCGAGTTCGGCGTCGGCATCGCTGCCCATGAAATGGCGGCGGAAGGCCGCGCGCGCGGCGGCCGGGGCGGCGATGTCGTAACCCAGCGCCTGCAGGCCCAGCAGTGCATCGAAGCCGGCCGGGGCGGCGGGCGGCGGCGCGTCGCACCAGAGGCCGAAGCCCTGCGCGGCCAGCCGCTGCCAGGGGAACAGGCGGCTCGGATCGACCTTGCGCGCCGGAGCGACATCGCCATGGGCCAGATAATTTGCCGCCGGAATTGGATAGCGCGTGCGCAGCTCGTCGAGCAAGGCGAGCAAAGCGACGATCTGCGCTTCGGCGAAGGGCTCGTCGCCGGTGTTGTCGAGTTCGATGCCGATCGAGGCGGAATTGAGATCGGTCAGGCCGCCCCACCAGGATTCGCCGGCATGCCAGGCGCGCGAGTTTTCGTCGACCAGTTGCATGACTGCACCGTCACGGCCGACAAGGTAATGGGCGCTGACTTTGCGCTGTGGGTCGGTCAGGGTCGCCAGGGCAGTTGCCGTGTTGTCGTTGGTGGTCTGGTGCAGGATGACGAAATTGGGCCGGCGCAGGTCGAAGTTCGGTGAGGGTTGCCAGAGTGCTCCGCGCCCCTGGCCCGGCGGCAGCGGCGCACAGGCCGCGAGTGCTGCAAGCAGGAGAACGGCAAGCCCGCGGCGCATGAGCGGCAGTCGTCAGGTGGGCGTGACGATCGGCTTGCTGAGTCTCGCCCGGCTTTGCGCCTCGGACTTGTTCATCTCGGATACCTGACGGCCGTAGGCTTCGCGCGCGGCCTGCCCCTGGCGGGTGGCCTCGATGCTGCGGATGCAGCGCCAGCGCTTGCCGGCCTTGGTTTCGATCTGGCGCATTTCCGATTTTGGGTGATGCTGGCGACAGTGATAGCAGAACGCGGTTTCAGCCATGCGAAGGGACTCAGGCGTTAAAGTATGCCATTGTAGACCGACTTGTGACCATGCTCCCTACTCCCATCCATCCACCTGCCGCAGTCGAACCGGAACTGCCGCTCTACGAGGGCGTGACGATCGCCGACATCGTGCTGGTCGACTCGCCGGCGTCGGCGCATGACGCATACCGGGCGCTGCTGGAGGAAACCGTTCTCGGTTTCGACACCGAGGCGAAGCCGACCTTCGCCAAGGGCGAGGTCTCCAGCGGGCCGCATCTGATCCAGCTGGCAACGGCAGACCGCGTTTACCTGTTCCCGGTCCGCCACCAGACGGATCACCACCGCCTGCGCGAGGTTCTCGAATCGCGGCGGATTCTGAAAGTGGGTTTCGGCCTCGGCAGCGATCTCGCGCAGTTGCGCGCGCGCCTCGGCATCGAGGCGCAACATGTGCTCGACCTTTCGCGCGCGCTGCCCACCGACAAGCCGCGGCAGACTCTGGGGGCGAAGACCGCCGTCGCCAGATACCTCGGCCGACGAATGCAGAAATCCAAACGTACCACTACCTCCAACTGGGCCAATCCGCGGCTGACCGAGCGCCAGATGCTGTATGCGGCCGACGACGCCCAGGTCGCGCTGCGTATCTATCGCCTGGCGCTGGCAGCGGGGCACCTGCCGCACGCCTGACCGCCAACTCCGCCATGGCCGAAAGTCGGCGCTGGCGGGACGGCGACGAATCTTCATACAATGCAGGGGACTCGATACCGATTCCCCACCATGTCCGCTTCGTCGCTCCGCCTGGGTGCCCGCGAGGGCTTCCTCAGCTTCCTGCCCATGTCCGTCGGCCTGATTCCCTGGGCGCTGGTCATGGGCATGGCCATGATCAGCGCCGGCTTCACGCCGCTTCAGGCCATGGGCATGAACGTCGTCGTCTTCGCCGGCACCGCCCAGCTCGGCACGCTGCCGCTGATCGTGGCCGGCGTCCCCTTGTGGCTGATCGTGGTCACGGCGCTGGCACTGAACCTGCGCTTCGTCATTTTCAGCGCCGCGATCGCCCAGGGCTTTCGCGGTGTCGGCACGCCACTGCGCTGGTACTGCGGACATCTGCTGACCGATGGCGTCTTCGCCTGCTGCTTCGAGAAGATGCTCAAGGTCGACGACCCGCACTGGCGGCTCGGCTACTACCTGGCGCCCTCGCTCTGGTCGTGGGGCCTGTGGCAGGTATTCGCCCTGATCGGCGTGTTCGCCGCCGGGTCGATTCCGAAACACTGGTCGCTGGAATTCATGGCTACCATTGCCCTGCTGGTGCTGCTGGTGCCGCTGGCGAGACAGCGGCCGATGCTGGTTGCCGCGATCAGCAGCGGCGCGACGGCGGTGGTTCTGCGCGGGATGCCGCTACGCCTGGGACTGATCGTCGCCATCGTGGTCGGCATCGGCGCCGGCTTTGGCGCAGAGCACTGGAGCAGGAAGGAGGAAGCGGCATGAGCGCCGATGCGGGCCTGTGGCTGACCTTTGTCCTGATCGGCCTCGCCACCACTTTGCCGCGGGCGAGTTTCATCGTCCTCGGCGGCCGCGTGCGCCTGCCCTCCGTGGTGCAGCGCGCGCTGCGCTATGCCCCGGCGGCGGCGCTGGCGGCGATCGTGACGCCCGACGTGCTGGTGGTGTCCGGCGACTTCGCGCCGCTCAATCCGAAACTCGCCGGCGTCATCGCCGCCGTTGCCGCCGCGCTGCTGTCGCGCAACCCGTGGCTGCCTTTCATCGCGGGCATGGCGGTGCTGCTTGGAGCGAGGGCCGTGTCGGGCGGCTAGTCGCGCCGGATTTCTTCAGGCTTTCTTGGCGCGCGGATGCGCCGCGTCGTAGATCTTCGCCAAGTGCTGAAAATCGAGATGGGTGTAGATCTGCGTCGCCGCGATGCTGGCGTGGCCAAGCATTTCCTGCACGGCGCGCAGGTCGCCCGAGGACTGCAGCACGTGCGAGGCGAAGGAGTGGCGCAGCATATGGGGATGCACATGCACGCCGAGGCCCTGGCGCTGGGCCCACAGCGCGAGGCGGCTCTCCACCTGCCGCGGCGTGAGCCTCGTGCCGTTGCGGCCGAGGAAGAGCGCCGGCTGCTCGCTGCGGATAAATTGCGGCCGCTGCGCCAGCCAGGCTTCCAGCGCGGCGCGCGCCCGGTCGCCGACGGGCACCGTGCGGGACTTCCGCCGCTTGCCGGTGACGGTGACTTCGCCGGCCGCCAGATCGAGTCCGCCGGGCCAGTCGAGGCTCACCAGCTCTGCCAGGCGCAGGCCCGAGGAGTACAGCAGTTCGAACATCGCCGCGTCGCGCACCTGCAGCGGGTCGCATTTCAAAGCCGTCGCCGGATTCGCCGCCGCGCCGTCGAGCAGGGCCGCCGCCTGATCGATGCCCAGCGCCTTGGGCAGGGTACGCGCACGCTTTGGCGCACGCAGGCCGTCGGCCGGGTTCAGGGCAATCACGCCGCGTCTTGCGAGCCAGGCGTAATAGCTGCGCCAGGCCGAGAGCGTGCGGGCGATCGAGCGTGGCGCGAGTTCCTGTGCGTGCAGGGTCATCAGGCCGCGGCGCAGCTGCACGGGCTTCAGCGCCGCCAGGTCGGCGCCCGCCGCGAACGCGGTCAGGCGCGCGAGATCGCGGCGGTAGGCGTCGAGCGTGTGGGGACTGGCGCGCCGCTGTACCTCGAGCTCGGCAAGAAAACTCTCGACCGAGGCGTCCATGGTCAGGCCTTCCGCCGGGCCGTACCAAGAGAGGCCTGCGCCCCCTCGGGGGGCCGCGCAGCGAAGCGAGCGTTGCATGCCCGGGAAGCGGTGGGGCCGATCATTTCAGGCGGCCACTCTCAGCAGGGCGGCCGACGCCATCTCGGCGATGCGTTCCAGATACAGGGTGCCGAGGCCGGCATGGAAACGCTGCGGGTCCTCGCTCGCCATCACCAGCAGGCCGAAGCAGCTGCCGCCGGGCTCGCACAGCGGCAGTTGCGTCATCGATTGCAGACCGGCGGCGTCGCCGAACCAGGCCAGCGATTCCTGCCCGCTCGCGGTGCCGCAGTACGGCCGCTGCAGACCGGATGCGAAGGCCTTGACGGCATCGGCGACGGCATCGAATTCGTGCCCGTCGCCCCGTCCGGCGCCCCACAGCCGCAGCGCGACGTGCGGCACGGCGAAGGCGCCGCCCAGATGCGAATACAGGGCACGCACCACGCTCGCGCGATCGGTGGCCGTAACCAGGGCGACGGCGAGGCCATGCACCTTTTCCGAAATGGCATCGTTCTCTTCACCGAAGCCGATCAGCTCGCCCAGCTTGGCTTCGAGCGCACGCACCTTGTCGCGCAGGTTGAACAGCTGCCTTTCGGTGATCGAGACGGCCCGGCCGCTGTGCGGGTCGGACAGGGTGATCAGGGACAGCATCTCGGCGTGCTGGTCGAAGAATTCGGGGTGATCCTGGAGGTAGCGGGCGACGTCTTCGGATTTCATGTCGGGTCTCATGTCAGGTTGTTCGGGAGTTCGATCTCTGCGCTGAAGACGGTGGTCGCCGGTCCGGTCATCATGACCGGCTGCCCCGCACCGTCCCAGGCGACGGACAGGTCGCCGCCGCGCGTCGTGACGCGCACCGGCGAATCCAGCAGGCCGCCGCGGATGCCGGCGACCACGGCGGCACAGGCGCCGGTGCCGCAGGCCAGGGTTTCCCCGGCGCCGCGTTCATAGACGCGCAAGCGGATTGCGTGGCGGTCGACGATCTGCATGAAGCCGGCATTGACCCGGCGCGGGAAGCGCGGATGCGATTCGATCAGCGGGCCGAGCCGGGCGACCGGGGCGGTATCGACGTCGGCCACCACCTGCACGGCATGCGGATTGCCCATCGAGACGACGCTGATGTCGAGCTGCGCTCCGTCCACGACGAGCGGCTGCACTACGGCGTCGGTCTCGCTGTCGAAGGGAATCTCGGCCGGCAGGAAGCGCGGTGCGCCCATATCCACCGTCACCTGGCCGTCGGCCTCGAGACGCGGCGTGATCATCCCGCACTTGGTCTCGACGCGGATCTCGCGTTTGCCCGTCAGCCCCTGCTCATGCACGAAGCGCACGAAGCAGCGCGCGCCGTTGCCGCACTGCTCCACCTCGCCGCCGTCGGCATTGAAGATGCGATAGCGGAAATCGACGCCGGGCGTGCCGGCCTTCTCGACCACCAGCAACTGATCGCAGCCGACGCCGAAGTGCCGGTCGGCGAGAAAGCGCACCTGCGCCGGCGTCGGCACGAAGTTCTGGTTGATGGCGTCGAGCACGACGAAGTCATTGCCGAGGCCGTGCATTTTGGTGAAGCGAATTTTCATAATTTGAGCATACGCCGTGTCGCCAGCGCCGACTTCTGGCAATTGAGGGGTCAATAAACCCCTTTTTCGCCCGGCGGCCGCGTCTTGAAGCGTTTGTGCAGCCAGTAGTACTGCTCGGGCGACTTCAGCACTTCGCTCTCGATGAAGGCGTTCAGGCGCCGCGCATCCGCGGTGTCGTCGGCGCCGGGAAAATCCGCCCACGGTTCGCCGACGGTCGCGACATAGCCGCCGGGCACCATGCGCGTCACGAGCGGGATCACCGTCGCTCCGGTCAGCTTCGCCAGACGCGCGAGACCGGTGATGGTGGCGGTCGGCACGCCGAAGAAGGGCACGAATACCGATTCCTTGGGGCCATAGTCCATGTCCGGCGAATAGTGGAAGAAGCGGCCCCGCTTCATGATGCGCAAGGCCCTCTTGACGCCCTCCTGGCGCGACACCAGATCGCAATTGCCGAAGCGCTGGCGACCGCCGTTCATCGCGGCTTCGAAGACGCGGTTCTTCTGGTGGGTGTACATCGCCACCACGCCATGCTCCAGCATCACGCGGATGCCGCCGGCGTCGATGCCGACGAAATGCGGCACCAGCAGGATCACCGGCTTGCCCTCGCAGGCGGCCAGCTTCTCGCCGCCCTCGAGCTTCACCAGGCGCCGGATGCGATCCGGCGAGGCCCACCACCAGAGCCCGAGTTCGAGGAAGCTGCGGCCGAAGGCCATGAAGTGGCGTCTCGCCAGCGCCGACTTCTCCGCTGCCGTCAGTTGCGGAAAACACAGGCCCAGGTTGGTCAGCGTGACGTGGCGCCGCTCGCCCACCAGCACGTAGAGCGCCAGCCCGAGTCCGCGGCCGACCACTGCCAGCAGCGGCAGCGGCAGCCAGTGCAGGACCCACATCATGACGAGGACAAGCCTCGTCATGATGCAATTCCCGGTTTGCCTTCCCCCCGCCCCCCTACCGGGGAAGGGGGTGACGCTGGTTCGCTGCGCTCGGAGGTGGCGGGGCCGGTCTGATCGCTCGGTGGCGGCTCGGCGCCGGCGGGCACCTTGTAGCGGTTGTAGCCCCACAGATACTGCTCGGGGCACTGGCGGATCAGCGATTCGAGTTCGCGGTTGATCTGCGCCGCACGCCGCATCAGATCACCCTCGAGCGGCACCGACAGCGGAAACAGTTTGAGGTGGAAGCCCGCACCGTAATGCAGTCGCTCGGCATAGGCCAGCAGCACCGTGGCGCCTGTTTCGGCCAGCCGCGCCGCCAGCGTCATGGTGTAGGCAGGACGGCCGAAGAAGGGCAGCCAGGCGCCTTCGCCCTTGCCCGGAACCTGGTCGGGCAGCATGCCGACGGCTTCGCCGCTCTTCAGCGCCTTCAGCAGGCGCCGCACGCCCGACAGGTCGGCGGGCGCCAGCTTGAGGTTCGCGCCGCGCCCCTCCTCGATCAGCGGCGCCAGCCAGTCCTGCTTGGGCCGGCGGTAGAGCACGGTCATCGGCTGGCGCGCCGCGTAATACTGCGCTGTGATCTCGAAGCAGCCCAGGTGCGGCGTCAGGAACAGGATGCCGCGCCCGGCCGCCCAGGCGTCCTCGACCAGTTCCCAGCCGGAAACGCGGACCACGCGGCCGACCACTTCTTCCTGCGGTCGCAGCCAGATCTTCGGCAGTTCCAGCAGCGCCTTGCCGGCTTCGGCAATCGCCGCGGCCTTCGCCTGCGTCATGCCGGCCTGTTCAATGTGGGTGGAAAAGTTGCGCCGGTAGGTGGCCGACAGCGCCCACGCCAGCCAGCCGGCGAGCGCGCCGAGGTTATGCAGCAGCGGCAGCGGCAGACGGGCCAGCACTTTGAATGCGACGGGGAACGGGGAGGGCATCGAAGAATGGGAAGGTGCCAAAGCAAGTAGAATTATCGCCTACTGTTCGTTCCGCAGACCATTCTTCCGATTTCCCCGTCATGACCAAAAAGCTCCGTGCTGCAGTAATCGGCGTCGGTTACCTGGGCCGTTTTCATGCCCAGAAGTACGCCGCCCTCAGTGGTGTGGAACTGGTCGGCGTGGTGGATGCGCACCCGGAAACGGCGCAGCGCGTGGCGAAGGAACTGGGCGTCGCGGCCTTCACCGATTACCGCGAACTGCTCGGCGCCACGCCTAAAGTCGATCTGGTCTCGGTCGCCAGCACCACCGAGACCCACCACGCCGTCGCGCGCGACTGCCTCGCGGCCGGCGTCCATGTTCTGGCGGAAAAGCCGATCACCGTCACCGTCGCGCAGGCCGACGAACTGATTGCGCTGGCCGATGCGAATCACCTCGTGCTGCAAGTGGGCCACCTAGAACGCTTCAATCCCGCCTGGCTCGCTGTGAAGGACAAGATCAAAAGGCCGGTGTTCATCGAAGCCCACCGCATGGCGCCGTTCAAGGCGCGCGGCATCGACGTTTCGGTGGTGCTCGACCTGATGATCCACGATCTCGACCTGATCCTGCCGCTGGTCGGCAGCCCGGTGACGGACCTGCGCGCCTCGGGCGTCTCGGTGCTGACCGACGGCATCGACATCGCCAACGCGCGCATCGAATTCGCCAACGGCTGCGTTGCCAACCTGACCGCGAGCCGCACCTCGACCGCATCGTTGCGCCGCCTGCGCGTGTTCCAGCACCACGAATACATTTCCGTCGATTTCGGCGACCGCCGCATCGGCATCAGCAGGAAGCGCGAGGCCCTGGTGGAAGGCGAAGAGCCGATCGACACCGAGACCGTCCAGCAACCACCAGGCGATGCGCTGATGACCGAAATCGTCGCCTTCGCCGATGCCGTGCGTCACGGGACGAAGCCGGTGGTCAGCGGCCACGAGGGCCGCGACGCGCTGGCCATCGCGCTGGAGATCGACCGCATGATCGCCGCCCGCCAGAATTTACTTTCCTGAAGCCCACGTCCATGAACATTCCCATGCTCGATCTCAAGGCCGAATATGCCTTGCTGCGCGATGAAATCGAACCCGCCGTGACCGCGGCGCTGGCCGCCTGCCAGTATATCGGCGGCCCCAACGTCAAGGCCTTCGAGGCCGAAGCAGCCACCTATGCCGGTGTCAAGCACGCGATATCCTGCGCCTCCGGCACCGACGCGCTGCTGATCGCGCTGCGCGCCGTCGGCATCAAACCGGGCGACGAGGTCATCACGACGGCCTTCACCTTCGTCGCCACCGCGTCGACCGTGGTCATGTGCGGCGCGAAGCCGGTGTTCGTCGATATCGATCCGCGCACTTTCAACCTCGACCTGAACCAGGTGGAAGCCGCGATCACGCCGAAAACCCGCGCCATCGTCCCGGTGCATCTGTTCGGCCAGCCGGTGCATCTGGCGCCGCTCAAGGCGATTTGCGACAAGCATGGCCTGAAGCTGATCGAGGATGCGGCACAGTCCTTCGGCGCCGACTATGCCGGGCGCAAGTCGGGTGCCTATGGCGACATCGGCTGCACCTCCTTCTATCCCTCCAAGAATCTTTCGGCCTTCGGCGATGGCGGCCTGATGATCACCGACGACGACAAGCTTGCCGCCGAACTGCGCGTGCTGGCCAGTCACGGTTCGCGGGTGCGCTACCACCATCACGTGCTGGGCTACAACTCGCGGCTCGACGAAATCCAGGCCGTGATCCTGCGTGTGAAGCTGAAGCGCCTCGACCATTTCAACGATCGCCGTCGCGCCATCGCCGACTCTTACAACAAGGAGCTGGCGGGCCTGGTCGAGACGCCGTTCGCCGACGGCCACGGCCGCCATGTCTATCACCAGTACACGATCCTGTCCGATCGCCGCGACACGATCCAGAAAGTGCTGACCGACGCGGGAATCGCCTGCGCCGTGTATTACCCGGTGCCGTTGCACAAACAGGAAATGTTCGCCGCCACGCACGGCCAGGTCACGCTGCCGGTGACCGAACGCGTCGCGCAGCGCTGCCTGTCGTTGCCGATCTCGCCGATGCTGAAGGACGAACAGATCAGGCACATCGGCGGCGTGATCCGCCAGGCTCTGACATGAGCATCCACCCCACCGCTGTCGTCGCCTCCGATGCGAAGTTCGGCGCCGGGGTCCGCATCGGGCCCTTCGCCGTGATCGAGGAGGACGTCGTGCTCGGCGACGGTTGCGAAATCGCGGCGCATGCCGTGATCAAGCGCCACACCCGCATGGGCGCCAGGAACCGCATCGCCGAGCATGCGGTGATCGGCGGCGACCCGCAGGACTTCAAGTTCAAGCCGGATTGCCTGTCCTGGACCGAAATCGGTGACGACAACTGGCTGCGCGAGGGCGTCACGGTGCATCGCGGGTCGCGCGACGGCAGTACGACAAGACTGGGCAATGGCTGCTTCCTCATGGCCTACAGCCATGTCGCCCATGACTGCGTGGTCGGCAACCACGTCGTAATGGCCAATACGGCCGGCATCGCCGGCGAAGTCGTGGTGAATGACCGCGCCTTCATCTCGGCGGCCGTCACGGTGCACCAGTTCTGCCGCATCGGCAGGAACGCGATGATCGGCCTGTCGGCGAAGATCGTGCAGGACGCGCTGCCCTTCTGCATCACCGACGGCAACCCGGGCCGCGCCCGAGGCCTCAATCTGGTCGGCCTGCGCCGCAACGGTTTCGGCAAGGACGAGATTCGGGCGCTGAAAGAAGCCTATCGTCTGCTGTATTCCCGTACGCCACTGAACGAGGCGCTGCAACAGATGCGGGCGATGGACGGGGCTGCGGTTGCCGAACTGGCCACCTTCATCGAAGGGTCATTGCAGGACAAGGCGCGGGGCTTTGCACACCCGACGCGCTGATTTATAATAGCGTCAGTTCCGCCGAGTTAAAAAGACAACTTGCGAGGCGGAGAAGGCCCCCGGGATAACGGCGGCCGGAAAATAAATATCGCTAAAGCGTCGCCTGCTCCCGCCCCATAGCTGGCCTCGCCATGATGTGGGGCGTTTTGTTTTTGTGGAGCAGAACACTATGGCAAACCCGGCGCACGACTATTTCTTCACTTCCGAATCCGTTTCGGAAGGCCACCCGGACAAGGTCGCCGACCAGATTTCCGATGCCATCCTCGACGCGATCGTGGCGCAGGATCCGCATTCCCGCGTCGCCGCCGAAACCCTCTGCAACACCGGTCTCGTCGTACTGGCGGGTGAAATCACCACCAATGCCGTCGTCGATTACATCGGCGTCGCGCGCAACGTGCTGAAGCGCATCGGCTACGACAACACCGAGTACGGCATCGACTACAAGGGCTGCGCCGTGCTGGTGGCCTACGACAAGCAGAGCCCGGACATCGCCCAGGGCGTGAACAAGGCCTACGACGACAACCTGAACCAGGGCGCCGGCGACCAGGGCCTGATGTTCGGCTACGCCTGCGACGAGACGCCGGTGCTGATGCCGTTGCCGATCTACCTGTCGCACCGCCTGGTCGAGCGCCAGTCGATGCTGCGTCGCGACGGCCGCCTCCCCTGGCTGCGCCCCGACGCCAAGTCGCAGGTGACGATCCGCTATCAGGACGGCAAGGCCCATTCGATCGATACGGTCGTCGTATCCACTCAGCATGCGCCGGACATCGAGTTGTCGCAGCTTCGCGAAGCGGTGATCGAGGAAATCATCAAGCCCATGCTGCCGAAGGACCTGGTCAAGGGCGAAATCAAGTACCTGGTGAATCCCACCGGGCGGTTCGTCGTCGGCGGCCCGCAGGGCGACTGCGGCCTGACCGGACGCAAGATCATCGTCGACACGTACGGCGGCGCGGCCCCCCACGGCGGCGGCGCCTTCTCCGGCAAGGATCCGTCGAAGGTCGACCGTTCCGCCGCCTATGCCGGCCGCTACGTGGCGAAAAACATCGTCGCCGCGGGCCTCGCCAGCAAGTGCCTGGTGCAGATTTCCTACGCCATCGGCGTCGCCGAGCCGACCTCGGTCTGGGTCACGACGCAAGGCACCGGCAAGATCGCGGATGCCACCATCGCCGAACTGGTGAAGAAGCACTTCGACCTGCGGCCGAAGGGCATCGTGCAGATGCTCGACCTGCTGCGTCCGATCTACGAAAAGACCGCCGCCTACGGCCACTTCGGCCGCGACGAGCCTGAATTTACGTGGGAAAATACGGACAAGGCAGCCGCGCTGCGCGCGGATGCGGGCCTGTAAGGCCCAAGGCCGTAGGCCCTTGACCGTATTTCGTCGCAGGCTAACCTGCCGCTGTTTGGCAGGTTAAGGCCCGCAGGGCCGGCCGCAGACAAAATTGCGGACACGAAGGCGCTGCGCGCGGATGCGGGCCTGTAAGGCCCAAGGCCGTAGGCCCTTGACCGTATTTCGTCGCAGGCTAACCTGCCGCTGTTTGGCAGGTTAAGGCCCGCAGGGCCGGCCGCAGACAAAATTGCGGACACGAAGGCGCTGCGCGCGGATGCGGGCCTGTAAGGCCCAAGGCCGTAGGCCCTTGACCGTATTTCGTCGCAGGCTAACCTGCCGCTGTTTGGCAGGTTAAGGCCCGCAGGGCCGGCCGGAGACAAAATGGCCTTAGCGGCCTTGAGGGCTGACGCCGGCCTCTAAGCCCGCGCGCTTAGCAGGGAGAATGGCCCGTTTGCGGGCCATTTTTTTTGCCCTTCGCGAGTATTCGGCGCTGTCCAGGGTCGATAATCACTATGACTCGCCGGCCCGCGTCCCGCAAGGGGATACCGTCCCTTCGGGACATAAGGCGGAATCCCTGGCGCGCAAAGCGGTGGAGAACAAAATGCATGATCTTGCGAAGAATGTATTGGGCGGCATCCTGCAGCCGTGCAGCACCGATCCGATGACCGGATTTTTCCGCACCGGCGACTGCCAGGTGACGGAGGAGGACGTCGGCAATCATGGCGTTTGCATCATCGCCAATGCGGAGTTTCTGGCGTTTTCGCGCTCGCGCGGCAACGATTTATCCACCCCGCATCCCGAGTTCGATTTTCCCGGCGTCAAGCCCGGAGATCGCTGGTGTCTTTGCTCGGCTCGCTGGCAGGAGGCCCTGGAGGCCGGCAAGGCACCGCAGGTGGTGCTGGAATCGACCTCCGCCGCAGCGCTCGAAGTCGTGCGTCTGGCGGATCTGAAGCGTTACGCGGTGAAACTCGACCAGGAGAAATGATGAGTGCGCTCTACAAGCTGTCCGCCCTCCGCCTCGACGGCAGCAAGCAGTCGATGAAGGACTACAAGGGCAAGGTGTTGCTGATCGTCAATACGGCCAGCGGTTGCGGCTTCACCCCGCAGTACGCAGGGCTCGAAGCGCTGTGGAAGAAGTACGGAAAGCGCGGCCTGGTGGTGCTCGGCTTTCCCTGCAACCAGTTCGGCGCGCAGGAACCGGGCGACGAGGCAGCGATTGCCGAATTCTGCAGCACGACCTATGACATTACGTTTCCGATGTTCGCCAAGGTGGATGTCAATGGCGACGATACCCACCCGATTTTCGCCTTTCTCAAGACGGGTGCGCCCGGCGTGCTCGGCACGGAAGCCATCAAATGGAACTTCACCAAGTTCCTGGTCGACCGTGAGGGCATGGTCGTCGATCGCTACGCCTCGGCGCACAAGCCCGAGGACATGGCGGCCGATATCGAACGCCTGCTCTGATCGGGACTCCCTGATTCGCGTCTTGTCGCTGCGAGCTCTCGCCGCCGGCCTTGCCTGCCTGGCGCTGTCGGCCCATGCGCAATCGCCGGTGGCCAGCGTGGCCGGAGTGGATCTCGCACGCTACGTCGGCAAGTGGTACGAGATCGCCAGTTTCCCGATGTTCTTCCAGCGCAACTGCATCGGCGACACCACCGCCGAATACGCGCTGACGCCGGAAGGGGAGGTTTCGGTCACCAATCGTTGCCGCACTGCCGACGGCTTCGTTGAGGCGCGAGGCAAGGCCTGGGCCGCGGCGGAGGGCAACAACGCCCGCCTCAAGGTGTCGTTCTTCTGGCCTTTTCGCTCGGACTACTGGGTGATTGGGCTCGATCCCGACTACCGCTGGGCGGTGGTCGGTAATCCGAACCGGAAATACCTCTGGATTCTGTCGCGGACCCCGCAACTCGACAAGAAGCTGCTCGAAGCGGCGCTCAAGGCCGCTGCAATGCAGGGTTTCGACCTCAAGCAGCTGAATTACACCGTGCAGGGCGCCATCGGCAAGGCTCCCTGAACAATACGCACGGATTCCGCGTGCCGGCCTTGCGCCGGGACCGGAATCCTCATGCAGCCACCTACTTCCGCCGCCGCGCCTTGGCCCCGGCGCTCTCGTCGTCCATCGCCGATTCATCCTCGCCGTCGCCGAAGCGCACGATATGTACGCCGGGCGGCAAATCGGTCTTGCGGCGGGAAAGCTCCTTCAGCCACTCGTTTCCTGGGGGCACGAGAACGTCCATAAGGCTCATGGCGCGGCGGGTCATGTGAGGCTCCTGTGTTGCTTGAATGCATTGGCTGGAATTGCGATGTCCAGGGTCACGTCCTCGTTAACGGGTGAAGGCCCCGTGTTTGCGGGGCCTTCGGGCGACTGGAAGGAGGAGGAAACCAGCCGCCGGGGGAACTGGAACTTACCGGTCGAGGTAGCGGCGCGAATCGGCAAGGAACTTCAGGATGACAGCTGACTGCATGTTGATCTCTGCTCTCGTTGTGGTTGTTCCTATGCTCTTGTAGATGGGGCCGGCGCCGATTGGTTCAACCGCGAATTGCAACAAGTTGTTGCACCGCTCAGTCGATCACGCCGTCCACGTAGTACCAGCGGCCACCTTCGCGCCTGAAGAGGCTCACTTCATGCAGCCGCTGGGCGCGGCCGCCGATCCGGCAGCGGGCGACAAACTCGACCGTGGCGGCATCGCCCGCCTCGGTTCGCGCCTTGACGTCGAGCCCCAACCATTTCGCCGCCGGCCCGGTGCCGAGATCCAAGGTGGCAGGGCGTGTGGATGGATGCCAGGTGGCGAGCAGATAGCCTTCCAGTCCAAGCACATAGGCGCTGTAGCGCGAACGCATCAGCGATTCGGCATCGGGTGCGGGGCTTCCGGCATGGTAGCGGCCGCAGCACGCGGCATAGGCCAGCGGACGGCCGCAGGGGCAAGGCTCCGGGATTTTCGCTTTCACCGGCCGGAGGGGCTCAGGGGTGCTCGCCGGGCTCGGGCGGCAGGGCGCATTTCTGGCAGTCGGGGCGGCCGAAGGGCGAAATGTAGCGCCACCAGACCCAGGCCAGCACCGGCAGCAGGCCGATCAGCGCGATGTCGCTCCAGTCCGGCTGCGTCAGTTCGCCCTTCCACCACGCCACGGCGGCGCGGATGGCTTCGATCAGCAGCACCATGTAGGCGAAGGCGGCGACGAGGAGCCCCGCGCGTTTCATGCCCCGCCCCGCTCATACACCCATTGCAGCAGGGCGTCCTGCGCCGGCTGCGCCGCTGCGGCGTTGGCGTGATTGACGATGAAGACCACGATCCAGCGCCGCCCGCCCTTGTCCTGCACGTAGCCGGCAAGGCTGCGCACGCCCTCCAGCGAGCCGGTCTTGATGTGCGCCTGGCCGGCGACCCCGTTCTGCTTGAGGCGCTTCTTCATCGTGCCGTCGGTCGCGGTGATCGGCAGGGACGCCATGAGTTCGGGCATCACGGCACTGCGCCAGGCGGACTGCAACAGACGACCCAGGCTTTCGGCGGAAATCCGCTCCCGCCGCGACAGCCCCGAACCGTTTTCCAGCACCAGTTCGGGCATGCCGAGGCCCCGCACCTCGAGCCAGGAACGGATCGCCGCTTCCGCGTCGTCGGCGCCGGCAGGGCGGCGCCCGGATTCGAGGCCCAGCGTCAGAAACAGCTGGCGCGCCATGACGTTGTTGGAGAACTTGTTGATGTCGCGCACCACTTCGGCAAGGGTCGGCGATGGCAGCACGCCGACCGCGCGCGCGTCGGCCGGCACCGTGCCCTCGCGCACCCCGCCCGTCAGCGACCCGCCGAGCTCCGCCCACAACTGGAGGAAAACGCCGAGCACGAATTGCGGATGTTCCTGCACGGCGATGTTCCAGCGCTGTTCGCCGCAGCTTTGGGGGAAGACGCCGGTCAGCACCAGTCGCGTCGTCAGGCCGTGGCCGAAGGTGTCGGCGCGCAGGCGTTCCCGCCAGTCGCCGCAGCCGTTGCTGCCATTGCCGTGACCGTTGCCGTTGCCCAGCGTGATCTTGTTGATCAGGTCGAGATTGACCGGCGCCGGCTCCATGCTGATCGTCAATGACTTCTGTGCCGGATCGGGAATCAAGTGCAGCGTGACCGCCTTGAAGTTCACCAGCAGCGCGTCGGGGGCGACGTTGTAGGGGCGCATCGGCTGGGCGTCGAAGCGCGCGGGATCGGCGCCGTTGCTTGCGAAGGCGCTGCGATCGAGCACCAGGTCGCCGCGAATCTCCCGGATGCCGCGGGCGCGTATCTGCCGCAGCAGGCGCTCGAACTGGTCGTAGGTCAGCTTGGGGTCGCCGCCGCCGCGCAGGTGCAGGTCGCCGCCCAGCACGCCATCGGCCAGCGTGCCGGTGGCGAAAGCCTCGGTCTTCCAGACATAGGCCGGGCCCAGCAGGTCGAGGGCGGCGTAGGTGGTGACCAGCTTCATGGTCGATGCGGGATTCAGCGCGGCACGCGGATTGACCGCGACCAGCGGCCGTGCCGCATCGACCTCCCTGACCCAGACGGCGGTCGCCGCGATGGGAATGCCGGCGCCTTTGAGCGCCTGCGCCACCGGGACCGGCAGGTCGTTTGCGCCGGCCTGCAGCGTCCACAGGCAGAGCAGGGAGAGGAATACGTTGCGCATGATCACATCTTATAGAATCGGCCGAAAGAACGAGGAGAAGATCAGGCATGGGAAATCCGGCAAACGCCGTGCAAGCGGCGTGGCAGCCATCGGCCGCCGCGATACCTGCGGCGAAAATCACCGCATTCACGGACTGGCTGGCGGCCGAGCGCGGCCTGCATTTCGCCGACTACGATGCGCTTTGGCGCTGGTCGGTGGAGGATCTCGAAGCCTTCTGGGGCGCCGTCTGGGACTACTTTGCCATCCCTTCCGCAACGCTGCGCACGCGAGTCCTCGCCGATCCGCGCATGCCCGGCGCGCAGTGGTTTCCCGGGGTGACGCTGAACTACGTCGATCAGGTCTTTCGCCATGCCACGACGGATCGCCCGGCCGTCGTATCGCGCAACGAGGCCGGTGACGATCGCGAGCTGAGCTGGTCCGAACTGCAGCGCCAGGTCGCCGCGCTGGCCGCGACCTTGCGCCGCATGGGCGTCAGGCGCGGCGATCGCGTGGTGGCCTATCTGCCCAACATTCCCGAAACCATCGTGGCCTTCCTCGCGTCCGCCAGCGTCGGCGCCATCTGGTCGGTCTGCTCGCCCGACATGGGGCGCATCGCGGTGCTCGACCGCTTCCGCCAGATCGAACCGAAAGTACTGATTGCCGCCGACGGCTACCGCTACGGCGGCAAGCCACACGACCGTCGCGAACTGATCCACGAGCTGCTGGCCGAACTGCCCAGCATCGATCACATGGTGCTGCTGCCCTGTCTGGGCCCGCCGGCAAATCCTGCGGAGTTCGCCCACTGCACGGCTTGGGCTGTCGCAGTCGCCGGCGACGCGCCCGTGGAGGTCGAGGACGTTCCGTTCGACCATCCGCTCTGGGTCGTCTATTCCTCCGGTACCACGGGGCTGCCGAAGCCCATCGTGCATTCGCACGGCGGCATCGTTGTCGAGCAGGTCAAGCTCGGCGCCTTCCACCTCGACCTCGGCCCGGAAGACCGCTTCCACTGGTATTCGAGCAGCGGCTGGATCATGTGGAACTGCCAGCTCATGGGCCTGCTGATGGGCAGCACGATCTGCATCTACGACGGCAATCCGGGCTGGCCGGACTGGAATGCCCTGTGGCGTTTCGTCGGCGAAACGCGCGTCACGTTTTTCGGCGCCGGCGCTGCCTTCTTCCTGTCCTGCCTGAAGGCCCATGTCGAGCCGAACCAGGTCACCGATCTGTCGGCCTTGCGCGCCGTCGGCTCCACCGGCTCGCCGCTGCCGGTGGAGGGTTACCAGTGGATTTACGGGCACGTGCGGCGCGACATCTGGATCAACCCGATTTCCGGCGGCACCGATTTCGCCGGCTGCTTCGTCGGTGGCGTGCCGACGCTGCCCGTGTATCTGGGCGAGATGCAATGCCGCTGCCTCGGCGCCAAGGTGGAGGCTTACGACGATCCCGGCCGCCCGCTGATCGATGAAGTCGGAGAACTGGTCTGCAGCGCACCGATGCCGTCGATGCCGCTGCGGTTCTGGAACGACCCGGAGGACCGCCGCTACCGCGAGAGCTACTTCGACATGTATCCGGGCATCTGGCGCCACGGCGACTGGCTGCGCATTACCCCGCGCGGCGGCGCCATCATCTACGGCCGTTCCGATGCGACCATCAACCGCCACGGCATCCGCATGGGCACCAGCGAGCTGTATCGCGCTGTCGAGGAATTGCCGGAGGTGCTGGACAGCCTGGTGGTCGATCTCGAGTTCCTCGGCCGCGAATCCTACATGCCGCTGTTCGTCGTCCTGCGCCCCGGCCAGGAACTGACGCCGCAACTCGAAGCCACGCTGCGCGAGCGCATCAAGGCGGCACTGTCGCCGCGCCATGTGCCCAACGAGATTTTCCAGGTGGCCGAGATTCCGCGCACGCTGTCGGGCAAGAAGATGGAACTGCCGGTCAAGAAGCTGCTGCTCGGCCACGCCCTGGACAAGATCGCCAACCCCGATGCGATGGCCAATCCCGCGAGCCTGCAATGGTTCGTTGCGTTCGCCGCGCGGCGCGCCGTGGCGGAGCGCGCGGCATGAGTTCGCGCCAGGCGGTGCCGCTGCCCAAGGCCTATCGGCTGCTCAACCACGGCCCGACGGTGTTGGTCTCCAGCGCCCACGGCGGCCGCCGCAACGTGATGGCGGCAGCCTGGAACATGGCGCTCGATTTCGATCCGCCCAAAGTGGCGGTGGTGATCGACAAATCCACCCTGACGCGCGAACTGGTAGAGGCTTCGGGCGAGTTCGTGCTCAATGTGCCGTCCCGGCTGCAGGCGGCGCTGACGCTTGCCGTGGGCACGAAGTCGGGGCGGGAGGCCGACAAGTTTTCAATAGTCGGCGTTGGTGGTACGCCGGCGGCAATCGTCGGCGCGCCGCTGATCGAAGGTTGCCTGGCTTGGCTCGAATGCCGCGTGATTCCCGAGCCGCACATCCAGCAAGCCTACGATCTGTTCCTTGGCCAAGTGGTCGCCGCTTGGGCCGATCCGGCGGCTTTTTCCGATGGCCGCTGGCACTTTCCGGACCAGCAGCAGCGCAGCATCCACTACCTGTCCGGCGGCACTTTCTTCGCCACCGGCGACTCTTTCGAAGTTCGGCAGCCTTAGCCGCCGAAGGGTCGCACCCCGATCAGCCACGCGTGACCATAAAAGGCGAACAGCACCCAGGCGACGAGGCCGATCACGATCGCCATCGCGTCGCGCGACCAGCCGAGCGCCTGGTATGTGCGTCCGGCCAACCGGTCTCGCCGGCGCGCGGAAATGAAGTCGAGCACCGCCCAGATCAGGAAAGCGCCGAACAGCGTCGCATCGGACAGATTGCCGTTGGCCAGCAAATGGGCCAGCGCCCATAACTTGACGCCTGCAACCATCGGATGGCCGACAGCGGCCTTGATGTGGCTGCCAGGCAGGTAGGCCGCCACCAGCAGGATGAAGACCGGGAGGGTCAGCGTGGCGGCCACGTGTCGCGTCCAGGGCGGAGTCGGCCACAATGCGGGGGAGTCCACGCGAGCCATGCCGTAACCCCAGATGATCAGCCCCAGGCCAACCGCGGATATGAGCGAAAACACGCCTTTCCAGCGCATTTCGCCAAGGCGGACAATCTGCGCCTCGCGCCAGTCGCCGGCATAAATGCGCACCGAATGGGCGCCGAGGAAAAGCACCAAGCCGAGGATCAGGAGACTCATCGTGACTCTTTCTGCAACAGTGTAGTGCCGCGATGATACTTGCGATTTAAACCTTCCGGGCCCACCTTGCCAGCATCTTCATCAGGAGAGTCGCCATGACCATTCGCCAGCTGCAACAAATCATCCGCTCCGTCGCCACCTCGGACGGCGCCGGCGTCCGCCTGCGTCGCAGTCTGGGCCAGTCGCCATCGGCGCGCGTCGATCCCTTCCTGATGCTCGACGAGTTTTCGACCGACGACCCTGAGGATTACATCGCCGGCTTCCCGTCCCATCCGCATCGCGGCTTCGAGACCGTCACCTACATGCTCGACGGCCACATGCTCCACGAAGACCACCTCGGCAACCGCGGCGATCTGCTGCCGGGCGGCGCGCAATGGATGACGGCCGGGCGCGGCATCATCCATTCCGAGATGCCGCAGCAGGAAAGCGGGCGCATGCGCGGCTTCCAGCTCTGGATCAACCTGCCGGCCGCGGAAAAGATGAAGCCGGCGCACTATCGCGACATCAGGCCCGAGGAGATTCCGCAGGCAGCCCTGCCCGGTGGCGGCGAAGCCAAGGTGATCGCCGGCAGCATCGCGGTCGATGGCCGCGAGGTCGCCGGCCCGGTCCAAGGCCTTTCGACCGAAGCGCTCTATATTGATGTTCGCCTCCCCTCGGGCGGCAATTTTGCTCAGAAGGTGCCGGCCGGCCATAGCGCCTTCGTTTATGCCTACGAGGGGAGCCTGACCATCGGCCCCGCAAGTGATCCCCGCCGCTTGTCGGCGCAGGATGCCGGCGTGCTTTCGGCCGGCGAAGTGGTGGAAATCCGCGCCGACGCGGGGCCCGCCAGCTTTCTCCTGTTGGCGGCGCGACCGCTGGGTGAAGCGGTGGTCCAGTACGGTCCCTTCGTGATGAATACCCGCGAGGAGATTGAACAGGCCATTGCCGATTACCGCGATAACCGGCTGGTTTGACCCATTTCTTGCAACCTCCTCTTGAAGAACGAGCCTTTAGGCACTATTATTAGCACTCGTTGGCGATGAGTGCTAATCGTTTGCCCTTTGCCCGATCCAGACCTGCGGCCAGCCCGCGCCGGCTTTTTTCTGTAACAACCCAGTTTAAGAGGAGATCAACCCCATGAAAATCCGTCCCTTGCATGATCGCGTCATCGTCAAGCGTCTCGAAGAAGAGCGCAAGACCGCTTCCGGCATCGTCATCCCCGACAACGCCGCGGAGAAGCCCGATCAAGGCGAAGTCAAGGCTGTCGGCAACGGCAAGATTCAGGAAGACGGCAAGGTTCGTCCGATGGCGCTCAAGGTCGGTGACCGCGTGCTGTTCGGAAAGTACTCCGGCCAGACCGTCAAGGTTGATGGCGAAGAGCTGCTGGTCATGCGTGAAGAAGACATCATGGGCGTAGTAGAGCTCTAATCGCTACAGAATTACAGGAGATACAAACAATGGCAGCTAAAGAAGTCCGCTTCGGCGATTCCGCGCGTCAGCGCATGGTGAATGGCGTCAACATCCTGGCCGACGCGGTCAAGGTAACCCTCGGCCCCAAGGGCCGCAACGTGGTTCTCGAGCGCTCCTTCGGCGCTCCGACCGTGACCAAGGACGGCGTGTCCGTCGCCAAGGAAATTGAACTGAAGGACAAGTTCGAGAACATGGGCGCGCAGATGGTCAAGGAAGTCGCTTCCAAGACCTCCGACGTCGCCGGTGACGGCACCACCACCGCCACCGTTCTGGCCCAGTCGATCGTCCGCGAAGGCATGAAGTTCGTCGCCGCCGGCATGAACCCGATGGATCTGAAGCGCGGCATCGACAAGGCCGTCATCGCGGTCGTCGAAGAGCTGAAGAAGAACTCCAAGCCCTGCACCACGACTCACGAAATCGCCCAAGTCGGATCGATCTCGGCCAACGCCGACGCCGATGTCGGCAAGATCATCGCCGATGCGATGGACAAGGTCGGCAAGGAAGGCGTGATCACCGTCGAAGACGGCAAGTCGCTGCAGAACGAACTCGAAGTCGTCGAAGGCATGCAGTTCGACCGCGGCTACCTGTCGCCCTACTTCATCAACAACCCGGACAAGCAGATTGCCATCCTGGACAATCCCTTCGTCCTGCTGCACGACAAGAAGATCTCCAACATCCGTGACCTGCTGCCCGTACTCGAGCAGGTCGCCAAGGCCGGCCGTCCGCTGCTGATCGTCGCTGAAGACGTCGATGGCGAAGCCCTGGCCACCCTGGTGGTGAACAACATCCGCGGCATCCTCAAGACCGTCGCCGTCAAGGCTCCGGGCTTCGGTGATCGCCGCAAGGCCATGCTCGAAGACATCGCCATCCTGACCGGCGGCACGGTGATCGCCGAGGAAGTCGGCCTCACGCTGGAAAAAGCCACCCTGAAGGATCTGGGCCAGGCCAAGCGCGTCGAAGTCGCCAAGGAAAACACGACGCTGATCGATGGCGCCGGCGCCGAAGACGCGATCAAGGGCCGCGTCACGCAAATCCGCGCCCAGATCGAGGAAGCCACCAGCGACTACGACAAGGAAAAGCTGCAGGAGCGCGTCGCCAAGCTGGCCGGCGGTGTAGCGCTGATCAAGGTCGGTGCCGCCACCGAAATGGAAATGAAGGAAAAGAAGGCCCGCGTCGAAGACGCGCTGCACGCCACGCGCGCCGCGGTTGAAGAAGGCATCGTGGCCGGCGGCGGCGTCGCACTGCTGCGCGCCCGCGCTGCGATCAAGCTGAAAGGCGACAACCACGAGCAGGAAGCCGGCATCAAGATCGTGCTGCGCGCCCTGGAGCAGCCGCTGCGCGAAATCGCCGCGAATGCCGGCGACGAGCCGAGCGTGGTGATCAACAAGGTGCTCGAAGGCAAGGGTAACTTCGGCTACAACGCGGCGACCGGCGAGTACGGCGACATGGTGGCGATGGGCGTGCTGGACCCGACCAAGGTGACCCGCACGGCACTGCAGAACGCCGCGTCCGTTGCCGGCCTGATGCTGACCACGGATTGCATGGTGGCCGAACTGGTCGAAGACAAGCCGGCCGGCGGTGGCGGCATGGGCATGGGCGGCATGGGTGGCATGGGCGGTATGGGCGGCATGGATATGTAATCGGTTTCATCGATTACATATCCAGTGGAAGGAACGGAAGGAAACCCAGGTCTCCTCCCGTTACCCACCTTCCTACTGGAAATCATCGCCCCGAAAACCCGGCCTTCATGGCCGGGTTTTTGTTTTTTCAGCGCGGGAATATGGCCTGGATGCAGGCCCGGCTTGCGGCGGCGCACAAAGGTCCCGTTCCGTAGCGGCGAGATATTTCATTTATAAAACTAATACCCGATCGGATACGGGACACGTTATCATTTCTCGATAACAGGTATTACCAAGGGGGTATCCATGGGCACCGAAGGCATCTATCGCAAGACGGAAAAGGGGCGTGCCGAGATCGCGACCCGCGCCAACAGACTCGGGCTGCGCGAGCGAACCATGCTCATCATGGTGGACGACAAGACCACGCGTCGCGAGTTGTTGGCGAAGAACGCCCACCCGACAAGCGAAGGCATTCTCAACAGCCTGCTGGCTGACGGCTATATCGAGATCGTTGGCGCCGGGCAACCCGCCCCCGTGGAGCCCGGCGGCGCAGCAGCAGCGGCCCCGGCGGCGGTGCCGGCAGCTGTGCCAGCCGCGGCTCCTGCGGCCGCGCCGGTCGAGGTATCCCTGCTGTCGGCCTCGCGCTTTGCCTGCCGTGCCTTGGTGACGATTCTGGGCCCAGGGGCAGACGATCTGACGGCGTTGATCGAGAAATGCAAGACTCCCGAAGAGCTTCGGGTCAGGCTCGAGAAATGCCGCGACGTCGTTCAGGGCATGGGCGGCAGGAAAAAGGCGGACGAATTCTGGGCAGGTGTCGTTGCCCGCTTGCCACAGGGGTGATTCGTGGCATGCTGGGCGGGTTTGAAGGAATTGCCCACCCTCCTGTAGTCACGACACCGCCATGAGAGTACTGCTTGCAGAAGACGATCGCATCATTTCGCAGGGGCTGATCGCAGCCCTGCGCAAATCCGGTTATGCGGTCGATCATGTTAACAATGGTGCCGATGCCGATACGGCCCTGCTTTCCCAGCAGTATGACCTCCTCCTCCTCGATCTCGGGCTGCCGCGCATGTCGGGGATCGAGGTGCTCAAGAGGCTACGCGCGCGCAAGCTGACGATGCCGGTGCTGGTGCTGACGGCACAGGACGGCATCGAAGACCGCGTGCGTGGTCTCGATGCCGGCGCCGATGATTACCTGACCAAGCCCTTCGCCTTGCCGGAGCTGTTTGCGAGAGTGCGTGCGCTCACTCGTCGTGGTACCGGCAATCCGACAAGGATCGAGGTGGGTGCCTTGTCCTACGATCAATCCGAGCGCATTGCCCGTCTCAACGGCGAGATCGTCGAGCTGTCGGCGCGCGAACTGGCGCTGCTCGAAATCCTGCTGCTGCGTGCCGGGCGCCTGGTGGCGAAAGAGCAACTTGTCGACCAATTGTGCAGTTGGGGCGAAGAGGTCAGCAACAACGCCATCGAGGTCTATATCCATCGTCTGCGCAAGAAGCTCGAGCCCGGCGGAGCCCGCATCACGACGGTGCGCGGTCTCGGGTATTGCCTGGAGAAGCCGGCAGATCCTCCCGATGGCAAAGCCTGACCTCGGGCCGCAAAGCGCAGGCCCGCAAGGGGGAGCCAAATCGGCCGCATCCGCAGCGGCTGGCCGCAAGGGCAACAACCCCTTCGTAAATTACGAGTACCCGAATTCGCTGTTCGGCGAGATCCTCGACTGGATGCTGGCGCCGCTGCTCCTGCTGTGGCCTATTTCGATTGCCGCCACCAATCACGTTGCTGCATATATCGCCAACCAGCCCTACGATCAGGCCCTGGCCGACAGCGTCAGGGCCATCGTGCGCCTGGTCAAGGTCGAAGGTGGCCGGGTCACCGTCAACCTCCCGGCACCTACTCGCACGCTGCTGCGGGCGGATGATATCGACACGCTCTACTATCAGGTGATTGGCCCCACCAGCACCCTGATTCAGGGCGACCGCGAAATTCCCTGGCCAACGCTGCCGGCAAAGCCGGATGCCGGCCAAGTGTTGTTCCGCGACGAACGCATCGAAGCCGACAATGTGCGAATTGCCTACGCCTTCATTCCGGTCAGGAGCGGCCTGCCGCCAGTCGTGGTGCAGGTGGCCGAAACCCTGCACAAGCGCGAGGCGCTGTCCGCCAGCATCATTTCCGGCGTGCTGCTGCCGCAATTTGCCATTATTCCGCTGGCAGTGATTCTGGTCTATATGGGGCTGATGCGCGGCATTGCGCCGCTGCGGCTCCTGCAGGAGCGCATTCATCGCCGCCGTCCGTCGGATCTGTCGCCGATACCGGTAAGGCGGGTACCGGACGAAGTGCGCCCGCTGGTTTTCGCCTTCAACCAGATGATGGGGCGCCTCGAAGAGAACCTGCAGGCGCAGCAGCGTTTCATCGCCCAGGCGGCCCATCAGATGCGTACGCCGCTGACCGGGCTCAAGACGCAAACCGAAATTGCGCTCTCCGAATCCGATCCGGCGCGGATGCGGCATGCGCTGGAGTTGATCGCCGAGAGCACAGACCGTGCGTCGCACCTGATCAATCAGTTGCTGATGCTGGCCCGCGCCGAAGCCAGCCACGAAAAGCTGCACAGCGTGGTGCCGCTGGATCTCGACGCGCTGGTGCGCAGCGTGACCGAGGAATGGGTGGTGCGCGCCATGGCCAAGAAGATCGACCTCGGCTTCGAGGAGAGCGGCCGCAGCCTGTTGATAAATGGCGTGCCTTTGCTGCTGCGTGAATTGCTCAACAATCTGGTGGACAACGCAATCAAGTACACCCCGCAAGGCGGCCATGTCACGGTGCGCACCCGCGCCGGCCGCCTGGCCGTGCTGGAGGTGGAAGACGACGGCATTGGCATTCCCTTCGAGGAGCACGCACATATATTTGAGCGCTTCTACCGGGTACTCGGCACCGATGCCGAAGGCAGCGGGCTGGGTCTGCCCATCGCCGCCGAGATCGCCGACCTGCATCAGGCCAGGATAGATTTGCTGCCCGGGAGCAACGGCCGCGGCAGCCTGTTCCGGGTCAGTTTTCCCCGTCACTGGGAGGCCGCAGGCATTCCTCCGGCCAAGGCCAGCCCGGTCTCGGGAAGCTTCCCGATCGGTCTGTAAGCCGATCTGTAAGCTTCCCGTCAGGATTGCCGGACAACAATGGCGGCATCTTGGGGCATTTGGCGTTGATCTATGACGTTCGTACTGCTCCGGGGATACGGTAGGCGCACGACACAGGGGAATCCCGGGGTGCGTCTCAGGAACGGCGAACTGTTCCGGTTCGCCGCAAAGCCAAAAAAAGGAGGAGTGCTAGATGCAACTCACTGAGAAGCATAAGCAGTACTGGAACATCAACCTGAAGATAAGCACGGTACTGCTTGTCGTCTGGTTTGTTGCCACGTTCGTCATGGGCTGGTTCGCCCGAGAACTCAACGACATCCATTTTCTGGGTCCGTTGGGCTTCTACATGTCGGCTCAGGGCTCATTGATCATTTACGTCGCGATCATCTGGTATTACGCCCACTACATGAACAACCTGGACCACGAATACGGCGTCCATGAAGGGGAGGAAGAATAATGGCCGGCCAATCAGTCACCCAATCGCAGTTTTACGCAAATCTGAAGCGCTACTACACCTTCTACACCGGCGGCTTCATTGCCTTCGTCATCATCGTCGGCATCCTCGAACAGATGGGCGTGCCGAACAAGATTCTCGGCTACCTGTTCCTCTTCGCCACCATCGGCCTGTATGCCGGCATCGGCTTCATGTCGAAGACGGCGGACGTCGGCGAGTACTACGTCGCCGGCCGGCGCGTGCCTGCGCTGTTCAACGGCATGGCGACCGGCGCCGACTGGATGTCAGCCGCCAGCTTCATCGGCATGGCCGGTACCCTGTACCTGTCCGGCTACGACGGCTTGGCCTTCGTGCTGGGCTGGACCGGCGGCTACTGCCTGGTGGCGATCCTGCTTGCGCCCTATCTGCGCAAGTTCGGTCAGTTCACGATTCCGGACTTCCTCGGCGCCCGCTTCGGCGGCCACCTGCCGCGGCTGATCGGCGTGATTGCCGCCATCGTCTGTTCCTTCACCTACGTGATCGCGCAGATCTACGGCGTCGGCATCATCACTGCGCGCTTCACCGGCCTCGAGTTTCAGGTCGGCGTGTTCGTGGGCCTCGCCGGCATTCTGGTGTGTTCCTTCCTCGGCGGCATGAAGGCGGTGACCTGGACCCAGGTGGCCCAGTACATCATCCTGATCATTGCCTACATGATCCCGGTGGTGTGGCTGTCGGTGAAGCATACCGGCATCCCGATTCCGCAGATCGTTGCCTACACGAACTCCCTGCCGAAGATCACCGCGCTGGAGAACGAGTTCAACGACAAGGCCTCGCCCAAGGGCGCCAAGGAAGAGTCGGTGCGTGCCATATTCCGTGACCGTGCGGCGGCAGCGACCGCCAAGCTGGCCGGTCTGGAGAAGGAAGGTCCGGCTTTCCTCGCCGCGGAAAAGGCCAAGCTGGTCGAGAAGGTGAACGCTCTCAAGACGGCTGAACCAGCGGCGGACCCCAAGGCGATTGACGCGGCAGAAAAGGCCCTCAAGGCCTTCCCGATCGATGCGGCTGCCGCCAAGACGACCTGGACCGCTGAGAAAGGCGTCGGTGCACGCGGCGCGCCGCTCAAGCATCACGCCGAAGCCTTCGCCGTCGGTGGCAAGACGCCGGAAGAGATCGAGAAGAACCGCAGCAAGGCGAAGAAGAACTTCCTCGCCCTGATCGCGTGTCTGATGATCGGGACCGCCGCCCTGCCGCACATCCTGATGCGCTACTACACGACGCCATCGGTTAAGGAAGCCCGCCAGTCGGTATTCTGGGGCTTGTTCTTCATCTTCCTGCTCTACTTCACGGCGCCGGCCCTGGCTATCCTGGTCAAGTACGAGGTGTACAGCAACGTGGTGGGCACAAGCTTTGCTGCCCTGCCTGCCTGGGTCAGCAACTGGGCCTCGGTCGACAAGACGCTGATGAACATTTCCGACATCAACGGCGACGGCATCGTGCAGTTGGCGGAAATCGTCATCGGCGGCGACCTGATCGTGCTGGCGACCCCCGAAATTGCGGGTTTGCCCTACGTGATCTCGGGCCTGGTGGCGGCCGGCGGTCTGGCAGCAGCGCTTTCAACTGCTGACGGCCTGCTGCTGACCATCGCCAACGCCATGTCGCACGACTTGTACTACAAGATGATCGACCCGAACGCTTCGACGGTTCGCCGTCTGGCGGTATCCAAGGGCCTGCTGCTGATCGTGGCATTGATTGCTGCCTACGTCACCAGCCTGAAGCCGGGCAACATCCTGTTCCTGGTCGGTGCAGCATTCTCGCTGGCAGCCTCGGGCTTCTTCCCGGCGCTGGTCTGCGGGGTGTTCTGGAAGCGCGCCAACTACCTCGGCGCAGTGCTGGGCATGGCGCTGGGCCTCGGAGTTTGCGGCTACTACATGTACCTGACCTATCCGTTCTTTGGCGTCAATGCCCCGCTGTGGTGGGATATCAACCCGATCGCGGCCGGCACCTTCGGCATCCCTGCCGGCTTCCTTGGCATCATCATCGGCAGCCTGATTTCCCCGGCACCGAACAAGGAAATTCAGGATCTGGTCGACCACGTCCGCTATCCGAATCTGGAAGGCGACATCGACACCAGGGGCGTCTGATTAGTCTTATGGAGGAGGAGGAGGGCTAGGGAGCATACCCACACCCTCATTCGACCGGCCCCTGGGTAACCATGGGCCGGTTTTTTTATGCCTCGACCGGAGGGTGAGACGGTATCCCCTTGCGGGATATGCCTCGAGAGCTGTGCGCGGAGGACGGCATATCCGGATAGGAGTGCAGCCGGCCCGGACGCGAACTGCCGTGCCGCCAGCGCCGACCTTAATGTCTCCGCTGGAAGCGGAGACGGTATCCCATTGCGGGACGAGGCCGGCGGGTTTACATCGCAAGTCAGAAGGGAAGTTCGGGAATGAATTTCATCAGGTCGGCGCGCTCTGCATCGTGGGCCAATTTCCTTGCCCGTTTGGGCTCGAAGGTGACCAGGCGCTTGAGAATGCGTGCGACGTCGTCGGGGCGGTTGGCATGATGGTAGGCCATGCCCAGCTGGTAGAAGCCCTCGCCGCTCATCGGCTGCAGCTCGACCACCTTTTCCAGGGCCTTCACCGCTTCGTCGTGCTGGCCCAGGCGCGCATAAGCCAACCCCATGCCGTACCACGCCATGTCCTGCGCCGGCACCAACCGCACCGCCTCCGTGAAGGCGGCAATCGCCTCCTTCGGTTTGCCCGCATGTTCGCAGACGTAGCCGAGGTTGTACCAGTTGGCGCCGTCGTCCGGGGTCAGCGCCAGTGCCGCCTCGAACCACTTGATCGCCGCGTCGAAGTTCTTTCGTTTCGCCGCAATCGCGGCCAAGTGGCGCGCGGATTGAACGTCCCGCGGGTTGATGCGAAACGCGGTCAGATAGGCTTCAAAGGCTTGATCCTCGCGGCCGAAGAAGTGAAACACCCAGCCGCGGGCATAATGCCGCCAGTGATCGTAATTCATGAGATAGACCAAGCAAAATAACGGAGACCGAAACATACCATGAGCCACCCTGAACTCCTCATCCTCGGCGTGCTGCGCGCGCTGGCCGAGGTCGCCATGCTGTTTCTGCTCGGACAGGGGCTGCTGGCCCTGCTTGCCGGGAGCCGCCGCCATACCAACACCATGTACAAGCTGTTCGTGATCGTCACTGCGCCTGTATTGAAGGCGGCACGCAAGATTACGCCCCGGCAGATTATTGACAAGCATCTGCCATTCGTCGCCTTCGCCTTGCTTTTCTGGATCTGGATTGCGCTCGCCTGGCTGAAGAAACTCTATTGCGACACCAACATGTTGCAGTGCTTTTGAGGGCGGCCGGGGCGGCCAGGCCGGCGCATGCAACCGGTAGTGCGCAGCTTGCCGAAAACCTGGCGGTCGCATGAGCGGATGATCCGTCTTGCGGCACGTGCTGCGCCGGAAGCCGGATTCGACGCATGGGTCGTCGCGGCAGGGAAGTGCGCGGCGTGGCGTGGGCGCAACTACACTTCCACCCCGTGAGCATCCATTTCGACCGGCCCCGCGTCGCCCTGCTGCTGCTGCTTGCGGCATTGCTCGGTGTCGCCATGTGGGCCTATCGCGGCGTCGGCGATTCCTTGCGCGAAATCCGCGCCACCGGCATGCAGACGCTGCTCAACACGCAGGTCGGAACGCTGGAGCAGTGGGTCTCCGAACGGCGCCACGAAGTGGAGCAACTGGCCGCCGACGCGGAGTTGAGCGCCGGCATCCGCAGGCTTGCCGGTGGCGGCGGTGACGGCGCCTTCATTATCGCCGGCATTCTGGGCAAGGCAGCGGCGATCGGCGTGACGGGGGCGCGCGTAATCGACCCGCGAGGCAGGATTCTCGCCGCGAAGGACGAGCATCGGATCGGCTCCGACGTGACACCGGATTTCTTTGCCCATCTCTCGCCGGTGCTCGCGGGACATTCCGCATTCGTGCGTCCCTATCGTGGCGTAGACAAAGGGGAGGTCGGCCGCGCCTGGGTCGCCACACCCATACGCGCACCAAGCGGCCGCATCGTTGCGGTGCTGGCACTGGGTTCACCCGTCGACAAACGGTTCTCGGACCTTTTCGAGGCCGCCCGTCCCGGCCGTACTGGCGAAGCCCTGGCTTTCGATGCCGAGGGCTGGCTGTTGTCGCCGAGCCGACATGCCGCGGAATTGCAGCAGCGCGGTCTGGCATTGCGTCTGGCTTTGCCCGATACGGAGGCCGACCGCCTGACTTTGCTGGCAACCCGGGCGGTGGCGGCGCGCGCCGACGGCGGCGAAGGCCTTGTGCTGCAACCCTATGCGAACTACCTTGGCCGCGATGTCATCGGCGCATGGCGCTGGTTGCGTGACCTCGACGTCGGCATCGCCGTCGAAATCGAAGCGAGCGAGGCCTATGCTCCGCTTACCTATCTGCAGATAGGATTTTCCGTGATCCTGCTGCTCATCTTTGCGGTGTGGCTCTCCGGCTTTCTGCCGCCCAGAGTCCTGGCTGGCCTGCTGAGGCGCGACTCCGCAATGCGTCAGCTGGGCCCTTACCGGTTGCTGCGACAGATCGGCGAAGGCGCGATCAGCAACGTGTATCTGGCGCAACATCGCATGCTCAAACGGCCCGCAGCCGTGAAGGTGCTGAAGCCCCAGGCCGCCTCGGATGAATGGACCGCCCGCTTCCAGCGCGAAGTCCAGCTGTCCAGTCTCCTGCATCACCCCAACACCATCCGCATCTACGACTACGGCACCGGGCCGGCCGGCGAGTTCTACTACGCCATGGAGTATCTCGAGGGCCTATCGCTGGCCGACCTGGTCGAGCGCTACGGGCCGGTGCCGCCGTCCCGTAGCGCCTACATCCTGCGCCAGGCCTGCGCTTCGCTGTGGGAAGCACATTCCTGCGGTCTCGTGCATCGCGACATCAAGCCGCAGAACATCATGCTCTGCGAGATTCGCGGCGAGCGTGACGTGGTGAAGGTGCTGGACTTCGGTCTGGTGAAGCAGATGTCGGGCGACACTACGCGGGACCTCACCGGTTCGATGCGCATCCTCGGCACACCGCTCTACATGTCGCCCGAGCGCATTCGCAACCCCAGCGATGCCGACGGGCGTGCCGATATCTACGCGCTGGGCGCGGTCGGGTTCTTCCTTCTTACCGGCAAGCGCCTGTTCGAGGCGGAAACCGAGCACGATCTGACCTACCAGGTACTGCACACCGTGCCGCGGCTCGCTTCCGCATGCTCGCCCTTCGCCGTGCCGGCCGAGCTGGATGCCCTTATCGGCCGCTGTCTGGAAAAGGATCCGGCGGCGCGGCCGCAAAGCATCGCCGAAGTTGCAGGCGTGCTCGACGGGGTGCTGGTGCACATGCCATGGACGCGCGACAAGATAGACGGCTGGTGGAAGAGCTACTGGATCGGAGAGAACGATCCGGAACGACGCTTTACCGTGCCCTATTCCTGAACGGGATCCAGCTCCGAAAATTGAGACAAAAAAGCCAGCCCCGCGGGGCTGGCTTCTTGTTTGCTCTCTTGCTGCTTAGTGGCCCGAAGCGCTGGAACTGCCGACACCGGTTTCGGAGCGGACCAGCTGTGCCGGGAACAGGGCGCGTTCCTTGGCGGCTTGGGTGCTCTTGTCGAGCAGGGAGACGATCCAGATCACCAGGAAGGCCGCAGTCATCGAGAAGATCGCCGGCGAAGCATAGGGGAACATAGCCGAACCCTTGGGATGGCCGAGCGACGCTTCCCACACGGCAGGCGATACGATGGTCAGCGCCACCGACATGATCAGCCCGACCGTACCGCCTGCAACCGCGCCCTTGGTCGTGCAGTTCTTCCACAGCACCGACATGAACAACACGGGGAAGTTGGCGGAGCAGGCGACCGCGAAGGCCAGCATCACCATGAAGGCGACGTTCTGCTTCTCGAACACGATGCCGAGCAGCACGGCGAAGATGCCGAGGCACACCGTGGTGATCTTCGACACGCGCAGTTCGGTCGCCGAATCGACGTTGCCGTGGCGCCACACCGAAGCGTACAGGTCATGCGACACCGCCGATGCGCCGGACAGGGTCAGACCCGCCACCACCGCAAGAATCGTGGCGAAGGCCACGGCGGAGATGAAGCCCATGAACATGTCGCCGCCCACCGCCTTGGCCAGATGCACCGCGGCCATGTTGCCGCCGCCCTTGAGGCCCTTGGCGAGTTCGCCGCCGACGAAGTAGTCCGCCGGGTTGGGGATCAGGTTGGTGATGGCGCCGAAGCCGATGATGAAGGTCAGGATGTAGAAGTAGCCGATCCAAGTCGTGGCCCAGGCCACCGACTTGCGGGCTTCCTTGGCGCTCGGCACGGTGAAGAAGCGCATCAGGATGTGCGGCAGGCCGGCGGTACCGAACATCAGCGCGATGCCGACCGAGATGGCCGAGATCGGGTCGGTGATGAAGGTTCCGGGCGACATGATGGCATCATGCTTCGAATGCACCTCGACCGCCTTGGTAAACATCGCCTCGGGGCTGAAGCCGAACTGGAACATCACCGCCAGAGCCATGAAGGTTGCGCCCGTGAGCAGCATGCCGGCCTTGATGATCTGTACCCAGGTCGTTGCCGTCATGCCGCCGAACAGCACGTAAATCATCATGATCGCACCGACCAGCACCACCGCATAGTGGTACTCGAGGCCGAACAGCAGCTTGATCAACTGACCCGCACCGACCATCTGCGCGATCAGGTAGAAGGCCACCACGACCAGCGAACCCGATGCCGCAAAGGTACGGATCGGACCCGCGTCGAAGCGGTAGCCGGCGACGTCGGCGAAGGTGAACTTGCCGAGGTTGCGCAGGCGCTCCGCCATCAGGAAGGTGATGACCGGCCAGCCGACCAGCCAGCCGATCGAGAAGATCAGGCCGTCGAAGCCGGACGCGAACACCAGACCGGAAATCCCGAGAAAGGAGGCCGCGGACATGTAGTCGCCGGCGATCGCCAGGCCGTTCTGGAAGCCGGTGATGCCGCCGCCAGCGGTATAGAAGTCAGCCGCGGTCTTGGTCTTGGTCGCCGCCCACTTGGTGATCCAGAGCGTGATGCCGACGAAGATCGCGAACATCGTGATCGCGGTCCAGTTGGTGTCCTGCTTCTGCGCCTGACCGAGGTCGGCGCCGGCGGCCAAGGCAACGCCGGCCACCAGCAGGGCGGCGATGCCGCCGAGAATATGCTTGGCCTTGATCACTTGGAAGCCTCCTTGACGATTTCGTCTTTCGCCGCGTCGAACTCGGTGTTCGCGCGGCGGACGTAGATTGCGGTGATGATGATGGTGAAGACCAGCACGCCGATGCCCATCGGAATTCCGATGGAAGTCACCGAGCCCGCGCTTATCTTGATCGCCAGGAAGCTCTTGTCGAAGGCGATAAGCCCGATGTAGCCGAAATACACGATCATCATCATGACCGAGAGGATGATCGAGTAGTTGTTGCGCATGCGCACGAACTGCACGAATTTGGGATTCTTCTGAATCCGTTCGACAATATCTTCGTCTTTCATGATTCCTCCGGAGAAGGGGGATTGCTTTAATGGGTGCAACGCCAACTTTACTGCAACGCAGCATCCTAGGCCACGCCTCTTACATTGCCCTTACGTTGCCTGTAAGCAAGCTGTCAGCGACAGGGCAGACGCAGGCAATAGCATGCGGCTTTGACGCCGGCGCGCCGAGGGCCTATAATCCGCACCCTTTCCGGCTAGGTAGCTCAGTTGGTAGAGCAACGGATTGAAAATCCGTGTGTCGGCAGTTCGATTCTGCCCCTGGCCACCACTATCAGTGCGGGGGTTCTTCGGAACCCCCGCAATTGTTTGCACATCCGGTTACCAGCCGCCGATATGGAGTCGCTGCGTGACTTCCACCCCTGATTACGGACGCCGCTTCGGCGGCATTGAGCGTCTCTATGGCGGCGGTGCGCTGCTGCGCGCGACGACAGCGCATGTCGTGGTGGTCGGCATCGGCGGCGTCGGCTCCTGGGCCGCGGAAGCGCTGGCGCGCTCGGGAGTGGGGCGGCTGACGCTGATCGACCTCGACCACCTTGCCGAGTCCAACATCAACCGCCAGATCCATGCCCTGGAGTCGACGCTCGGCGCGGCCAAGGTCACGGCCATGCGCGAGCGCATCGCGGCTATCAATCCCGCCTGCGTGGTGGACGCCGTGGAGGAATTCATCGACGAGCGCAACCCGGCCACCCTGATCCCGTCCTGCAACGCGGTGATCGACGCCATCGACCACGTCCGCGCCAAGGCGGCGCTGATCGCCTGGTGCCGGCGTGCCGGCATCCGGGTCGTGACCACCGGCGCCGCCGGCGGGCGCACCGATCCGACGCGCATCGAAGTCATCGATCTGTCGCGCACCACGCAGGATGCGCTGGCTTCCAAAGTGCGCGCACAGTTGCGCAAGGACTACGGCTTTACGCGCGACCCGAAGAAGAAGTTCGGCGTGGAGTGCGTGTCTTCGCCGGAGCAGCCGCGCCGTACCGTCAGCGCCGACTCCTGCCTGGTGGATGGCGCGGCGACAGACATTCCGGTGGACCCGACGGCAGGCCTCAATTGCGCCGGCTACGGATCGTCGGTTGCGGTCACGGCGACGTTCGGTTTCGTTGCTGCGGCAAGGGCTCTCGCCGGTATACTTACGGCATGATGATGACTCCCGTGGTTCTGGTTACCGGCGCTGGCCGTCGTGTGGGTGCGGAGATTGCACGTGCGCTGCATGCAGCGGGCGCCAGCGTGGCGATTCACTATCGCTCGTCGGCCGGCGAAGCCGCGGCTCTCGCCGCCGAACTGAGCGCGGCGCGACAAGGCGAGGGCAGCGAATCCGCCGCCATCTTTGCCGCCGATCTGCTGGACATTGAGGCATTGCCGCAACTCGTGGAATCGGTCGTCGCGCGCTTCGGCCGGCTCGATGCGCTGGTGAACAACGCTTCGTCCTTTTACGCCACGAAAGTCGGCGCTGTCGACGCGGCGGCGTGGGACGACCTGGTCGGCTCCAACTTCAAGGCGCCGCTGTTCCTGTCGCAGGCCGCGGCGCCGCATCTCGAGACGAGCGGCGGCTGCATCGTCAATATCACCGACATTCATGCCGAGCGCCCGCTCAAGGGCTACCCGCTTTACTGCGCGGCGAAGGCCGGCCTGCTCGGGCTGACCCGCGCCCTGGCGCTGGAACTGGGCCCCCGGGTGAGGGTCAATGCGGTGGCGCCGGGCCCGATCGAATGGCCCCAGGGTACAAGTGACTTTCCCCCGGCGGAACGCGCGGCTATCATTCAACATACTCTCCTCAAGCGCGTCGGATCGCCTGCCGACATTGCCCGCACCGTCAAATTTCTCGTCTTCGACGCACCCTACGTCACCGGGCAGGTGATCAATGTTGACGGCGGCAGAACGGCTCACCTGTGAACGCACCATTGAACATGGCTCCGACCGCCAGACAAGCTCAGAAAACCGCATTCGAGGCAAACAAGCTCGCCAAGCGCCTGCGCCGCGAGGTCGGCCAGGCGATTGCCGACTTCAACATGATCGAGGCGGGCGACAAGGTCATGGTGTGCCTTTCCGGCGGCAAGGACTCCTTCGCCCTGCTCGACATCCTGCTGTTCCTGCGCGAGCACGCGCCGATCGGCTTCGACATCGTCGCGGTCAATCTGGATCAGAAGCAGCCGGGTTTTCCCGCCGACGTGCTTCCGGATTACCTGCGCAGCATCGATGTACCCTTCCACATCGAGAACGAGGACACTTATTCCATCGTCAAGCGCGTGATCCCGGAAGGCAAGACGACCTGTTCGCTGTGTTCGCGCCTGCGCCGCGGCGTGCTGTACCGCGTGGCCGGCGAACTGGGCGCGACCAGGATCGCGCTCGGCCATCATCGCGACGACATCCTGCAGACGCTGTTCCTCAACATGTTCTTCGCCGGCAAGCTGAAATCCATGCCGCCGAAACTGGTATCGGACGACGGCCGCAACATCGTCATCCGGCCGCTCGCATACTGCCGCGAGAGCGATCTTGAAGCCTGGGCCGCGGAGCGCGCCTTCCCGATCATTCCCTGCAATCTCTGCGGTTCGCAGCCGAACCTGCAGCGGCAGCAGGTGAAGCAGATGCTGCAGGACTGGGAGAAGCGCTTTCCGGGGCGCATCGAAACCATGTTCCGCAGCCTGGCCAATGTCGTGCCGTCGCATCTGCTCGACGCCGGCCTGTTCGACTTTGCCGGCCTGCGGGCAAGCGGCGCCCCCGATCCCGATGGCGACATCGCCTTCGATGCGCCTCCGCTGCCGGCCGGGTTCTCGCAGGCCGTGGATTTTCAGGCAAGGGAAGACTGATGGACGCGCGCCGCCTTCCTGCGCGTCATGGCGTACTCTGGCTGCTGGCCGGCTTTGCCCTGTTTCGACGCCATCCGCCGCTGACAACCGCGATCACTTTCGGCTACCTGCTGACCGTAATCGTGGTCAATCTGATCCCGAAAATCGGACCCTTTCTGCTGCCGCTGTTGTTGCCCACCCTGACCGTCATCCTGGGCAACGGCTGCCGCGCGATCGACCGCCGCCAGCCGTTTGACGGCAAAACGCTGTTGAAAGGCATCAGTGAGCACCGGGCCGGATTGGCGCGTCTCGGCGGCCTGCATCTGGTCGGCTCCAGCCTGCTGGTGCTGGGCAGTTCGGCGCTCGGCGAACCGATCAACATCAGCGATGGCATGAGTCCGGAAGAGGCCGTGGCGCTGGTCACCGATCTCGGCATCCTGCTGGTGCTGGCCTCGCCGCTGCTGATGGCATTCTGGTTCGCGCCGCTGCTGACGGCATGGGATGGCGTGGGAGCCGTCAAATCGCTGTTCTTCAGCTTTGTCGCCAGCTTGCGCAACTGGCGCGCCTTCCTGATGTACGGCGTGGCCCTGGTCATGGTCGGTGCCGTCGTGCCAGGCCTGATCCTGATCACCGCCGGACTGATTTCCCCGGCCTTGCTCAACATATTCTCCGTTGCGCTGCGCATGCTGCTGATCTTCGTCCTGGCGCCGACCATGGTGGCCAGCGTCTATCTGTCCTACCGCGACGTGTTCAGGGGGCCGGCCGAACCTGATGAGTGAGTTCAACGAGGGAGTTCTCGGCCTCTTCGGCGGCACGTTCGATCCGCTGCATGTCGGACATCTGCGCCTTGCCATAGAGGCGCGCGAGGCGCTGGGCCTGGCCGAGGTCTGCTTGATCCCTGCTGGCAGCCCGGCCCTGCGCGATGTGCCGCACTGTTCCGCGGTCCATCGCTTGGCGATGGTGGAGCGGGCCCTCGCCACCCTGCCAGGCTTCAGCATCGACGCGTCGGAGGTGCTGGCCGCTGCGCCCGGGCCGAGTTATACGGTCGAAACCCTCGAGCGCCAGCGCAGGCTGCATGGCGCGCAGCGCCCGCTGGTACTGCTGCTGGGCGCCGATGCCTTCGCCCGCTTCGAGGCCTGGCATCGCTGGCGCGACTTGTTCGCGCTTGTCCATGTCGCCGTGGCCACACGGCCGGGACACGAGTTGAAAGTCGGCGCTGGCTCGCTCTGCGTACCTGGGACGCCGCTTCGCGGGCAGGCAACGGCACTGGACGCCGAAGTCGCTGCTCGCAAGGGTACCGTCGCCGATCTTGCCGGCGCTCCCGCCGGTCGCATCGTCCCCTTCGCCATCACCGCGCTGGAGATTTCCGCCACGGCAATCCGGCGGCGGCTGGCGGCAGGGCTCAGTGCGCGCTATCTGGTTCCCGACGCCGTTCTCGACTATATTGATTCACATCAGATCTACCGGACTCCGCATGGACATTAGAAAACTTCAGAAAATCGCTGTCACCGCCCTCGAAGACGTCAAGGCCAAGGACATCGAGGTGATCAACACCAGCAAGCTGTCGGCGCTGTTCGACAGGGTCGTCATCGCCACCGGCGACTCGAATCGTCACGTCAAGGCGCTGGCGCGCAGCGTTCACGACAAGGCCAGGGAGGCCGACGTCCAGGTGATCGGCATCGAAGGCGAAGAAACCGGGGAGTGGGTACTGGTAGACCTCGGCGACATCGTGGTGCATGTCATGCAGCCCGCCGTGCGTGCCTACTACAACCTCGAAGAGCTGTGGAAGGTCGTGCCCAAGCGTCCGCGCAAGAAGGCCGGCGGCGATACCGACGGCGAATGAAGTTGATCGTTGCGGCGGTTTCCGCGCGGCCGCCGGACTGGGTGGTCGCAGGCTGGACCGAATATGCGAAGCGCATGCCGCGCGAACTGCCCCTCGAATTGCTGGAAATCAAGCCCGAGCCGCGCACTACGGGCAAGACCGCCGAAGCCATGATGACGCTCGAGGCGACGCGGATCGACGCGCAACTGCCCGCCGGCTGTCGCCGCATTGCGCTGGATGAGCATGGCGAGGCGCCGACCACGCGGCAACTGGCCGAGCGTCTGGCAAAATGGATGGCGAGCGGCGACGATGTGGCCTTCATCATCGGCGGGCCCGACGGGCTGGATGCCCGCATCAAGAGCACTGCACATGAAACCATGCGTCTTTCCAGCCTGACCCTGCCTCATGCCCTGGTCCGCGTCATACTCGCCGAGGCGCTGTACCGCGCCGCGAGCGTGATAAAGGGCCACCCCTACCATCGCGCCTGACGCTATGCTCGCGAACCGGTGACCAAAGCCCCAATCATGATCGATCCACGCATCTATCTTGCCTCCAGAAGTCCGCGCCGGCGCGAGTTGTTGGCGCAGATCGGAGTCCGCTTCGACCTGCTGCTGTTTCGCAGCGGGTCGCGCGAGGACCCGGAAGTCAATGAGGACTGGCAGCCCGGCGAAGCCGCGGAAGCCTACGTGGTGCGCGTGGCACGGGCCAAGGCGGCCTTCGGTGCGCGCCTGCTGGCGAGCCGGCCGCTGGTTCCGCGTCCGGTTCTGGCCGCCGACACCACGATCGACCTCGATGGGGAAATCATCGCCAAGCCGCGGGATGAAGCCGACGCGACGGCGATACTGACCCGCCTGTCGGGTCGCAGCCACCGCGTACTGACCGCCGTCGCCATGGCGAAGGACGAGCGCGTCGAACATCGTCTGTCGATCAGCGATGTGCGCTTCCGCAAGCTGACGGCCGACGAGATTCGCCGCTATGTCCAGAGCGGCGAGCCGATGGACAAGGCCGGCGCCTATGGCATCCAGGGTCGGGCGGCTGTTTTCATCGAGGAGATTCGCGGCTCGCACTCCGGCATCGTCGGCCTGCCGCTGTGCGAAACGACGCTGCTGCTGCGCGATTTCGGCTATCCGCTGTGAGCATGGCGGCGGGCGGCCCCGGGCCGGGGAGCAATGCCGGGGGGAGGGTGGCTTGGTGACCGAACAGTTTTTGATCAACTTCACGCCGCAGGAAACCCGTGTCGCCTTGCTGCAGCAGGGCGTGGTGCAGGAACTGCACATCGAGCGGACCAACGGGCGCGGCATCGTCGGCAACGTCTATCTCGGCCGCGTCGTGCGCGTCCTGCCCGGCATGCAATCGGCCTTCATCGAAATCGGACTCGAACGCACCGCCTTTCTCCATGTCGCCGACATCTGGAGCGAGCGTTCTGCAAACAACGGCGGCGGCGCTCACGAGCCGCGCCCGATCGAACGTGTGCTGAGCGAAGGCCAGTCCCTGATGGTGCAGGTGCAGAAGGATCCGATCGGCACCAAGGGCGCGCGCCTGACCACCCAGATTTCCATCGCCGGCCGCCTGCTGGTGCACCTCCCGGAGGACAGCCATATCGGAGTCTCGCAGCGCATCGGCGAGGAGGCCGAGCGTGAAAAGCTGCGCGCCCGCATCCAGGCCCTGCTGCCGGCAGATCAGCCGGGAGGCTACATCCTGCGCACTGTTGCCGCAGAGGCCAGCGACGAGGAACTGGCGGCCGACATCGCCTATCTGCGCCGCATCTGGCGCGAGATCAAGAGCCGCAGTGTCGGCGCCCTGCCGCCGACGGTGCTGCATCAGGATCTGACGCTGGCGCAGCGCGTGCTGCGCGACCTCGTCAGCAGCGAAACCACAGGCGTCATCATCGATTCGCGCGAGAACTTCCAGAAACTGCAAACCTTCGCCCTGGAATATGTGCCGCAAGTGACCGACCGGCTCATTCACTACACCGGCGAGCGGCCGCTGTTCGACCTGCACGGCGTCGAGGACGAAATCCAGAAGGCGTTGGCGCGCCGCGTCGATCTCAAATCCGGCGGCTACCTGATTTTCGACCAGACCGAGGCGATGACCACCGTCGACGTGAATACTGGCGGCTACGTCGGCTCGCGCAACTTCGACGACACCATCTTCAAGACCAACCTCGAGGCGGCGCAGACCATCGCCCGCCAGCTGAGGTTGCGCAATCTCGGCGGCATCATCATCGCGGACTTCATCGACATGGAAGATGAAGAACACAAGGCCGCCGTGCTTGCCGAATTCAACAAGGCGCTGGCCAAGGACCACATGCGCATTACCGTGTCCGGCTTCACCCAGCTCGGCCTGATCGAGCTGACCCGCAAACGTACCCGGGAGAGCCTCGCCCAGGTGCTGTGCGAGCTTTGCCCCACCTGCGGCGGCCGCGGCGAAGTGAAGACGGCGCAGACCGTGTGCTACGAGGTTCTGCGCGAGCTGTTGCGCGAGGCGCGCCAATTCACGGCGCGCGAAATGCGCGTGCTCGCCGCGCCGGCCGTGATCGATCTGTTTCTCGATGAGGAATCGCAGGCGCTGGCCATGCTATCCGAGTTCATCGGCCTGCCGATCTCGCTCCACGCAGAGAGCGGCTATACGCAGGAGCAGTTCGACATCGTTCTGATGTAGCGCTAAAATTCGCGTCCGACGCGGGTGTCGTATAACGGCATTACCTCAGCTTCCCAAGCTGATGAAGAGGGTTCGACTCCCTTCACCCGCTCCAGTACAGCCCAAAAAAATACCGGCGCTTTCGCCGGCATTTTTTTGCCCGGGCGCAGGCCTTACTGCTGGGTGGTTTCCGCCTTGATCGCGAGCCACTTGCCGTCGCGCAATTCAAGCAGGTATTCCTCCAGGGATTCGAATCGATAGGGCTTGCCGGATTGGCGGCCCTGTTCGATCACCACCGACCGGACATTGATCCGATCGCAGGCCGTACCAATCGCCTTGCCCTCGATCGAGACGCGGCGTTGCTTGTAGTTCGTGAGTCCCTTCATGGCCGCAATCGTGCTCTGCGCAAGTTCCTCGCGACCGAGGTCGAGGCTGGTCATCTTGCCCTCGGTGTTGCGTACCGTGGCCCGAACGGTGGCCTCGGGGGCGAACTTGGCGATGATTCTCGCTGTGTCGTGCCGGGTAATCGCCGTGTCGAGCTGCCGCAGCCAGGTCCGGGCGATACTGCCCGACGCACAGTCCGCAACGGCTGATGCGGCGGTGGGTGCGGCTGGGGGTGCGGCGACCGGGGCGGCGACCGGCGCGACCTGCGGCGCAGCCGCGGGTGCAACAGGGGTAACGGCGGCAGGGGATGAGGCGACCGCTGGTGCGGTGGCGGTGGGCGGCGGCGGGGCCGGGGGCGCCTTGCGCCTTTGTTCCAGTTGCCGCAGGCTGTCCTGGTCGGCCGTCTCCGAATAGCGGTCGAGTTCGGCGTCGAACTCGCCGGGGACATAGAAATTCGGCACCTTGTCCAGCAATACCGGCAGCAGGATGGTCATCAAGGCCCGCTCCTTGAAGCGGCTCTTGGTTTCCTTCGGCGCGGCGCGGACGAAGCCGACGCGTCCCGGGTCGATGTCGAGCTTGTTCTCGCCCACCTCCATGGTCGTTCCGCCGCGATTGACCTTGTCGTACGTTCCCTCGCGGTTCGACGTGGCCGCGGCCAGTTCCGCGGACAGGACGTAGGGTTCATGGTCGGTGCCGCGAATGCCGATGGTCGCCGTAGGCGTCACCACCTTGTGCCCGGAGCGATTGGTACGGGCGATCCAGCCGCTGATAACCCGCAGCGACCCGGTGAAAAGCCGCAGGGTGAGACCATCGGTCGGCTTGTCCTCGGCGGCAAAGTGTTCCGCGACAAACTCGGTGCCCGGGCGAATGGCGACGAGTCCCCGATCCTCGGTCTTGAGCACTGCCTCGGCCAGGGCGGCGGCGCGCACTCGTTCGCCGACGAACACCACGTCACCCTCGCGCAATTTTCGTTCAGTGCCGGCAGCGGACGCGGCGACCTCGCCGCGGATATGCAACACCGCTGCAAACTGCTTGCCGCTTTCCCCGGCCGCTGCGGCGGAATGGCTCGGCAAGGAACTTCCCATGAGGATGCAGAAAAGGCCCACGCCCGCGAAGAGGACACCCAGCCTTGAGTTATTCAGCGACCAATTCATGATGCAGCCCTGTACGTTCGTGAAGATGGGGGGACCGTGCTGCCATTATTGAAGCACAGAGACGGCCAATGGGCTAGTACCGCTTTCCGCGCGAACCCTGCCGCGAGGGCGCTATCGGTTGCTTCGCGCAGCGGCGAGGTCTTGCGGGGTGTCGATGTTCCTGAAGCCGTCGGCCTCGTCGTGGAATGCGACTTCGGCCAGCTTCAATGAGGCATGCCACAAACCGACCTTGTGTTCGCCGGAGTCAAGAAAGGCTTCCAGCTTGGGCAGGATCGCGCGCCGTGTCAGGCAGAAAGCGCGCTGCACCCGGTCACCGGTGCGTGCGACTGCAAGCTCGGCTCCTTGCGCTTCCAGTGCAGCATGCAATCGCTGCGCCGGGTCGTCGGGCAAAAACGGCGAATCGCAGGGCACCGTGAGCAGCAGCGGCGTGGTCGCCTGCGGCAGCGCCGCGTGCAATCCCGCCAGCGGCCCGGCAAAATCGGGAATGGCGTCCGGCAGCACCCTGCAGCCGAGTGCGGCATAGCGCGCCAGATTCTGGTTGGCATTGATCACCACGGCGTCCACCTGCGGCGCCAGGCGGGCCAGCACCCATTGCACCAGCGAACGGCCATCGAGGTCCTGCAGGCCCTTGTCGACGCCGCCCATGCGTTGGCCCCGCCCGCCCGCCAGAATGACGCCGGTGATTGCTTCCTTCATCGCCGGAGCCTGTCCCAGAGCATCGCCACTCCGTCCTGCAGCAGGTCGCCGATGTCCGCATTCAATCCATGGCCGCGTTCGCGCTTGCGCTGGCTGCGTTCGCGTTCCCTGAACAGGATCGCCTCGGCCAGCAGCGCCGGTTCCGGCGGCGCTGCCTGCTTCATCGCGGCCCGCTGATAGCCGGCCAGCGCCGCCTCGACCGCCTGCGTGTCGAGGATGGCGATGGGTGCGCGGCAATGTGTGCAGGCACTGTCCTTGCGGATGTCCACCGGTGCGCCGCAGCCGGTGCAGCGCACGACCCCGATGCGCAGCTTGAGTTCATCGAGTTCTGCGCCGGTCAACTGGCGCACGAAACCCTTCTCGATCATGAATTGGGCAAAGGTGATGAAGCGGCCGTCCTGCTGGCCGCAGCGCAGGTAGTTGAACAACCCGCTCTTGACCCGGTCCTGCGATTGGATCAGGCGTTCGTTGCAGCGCGGACAACGCAAGGGGCTGGCCAGCGGCAGGCGCTGGTCGTCGCGGTGCTCATGGATCAGCTTGAACAGATCGATCACGCCGGCCGGGGCGAGCTGCAGGCTTTCATATTCGTCGAACCAGATTCCCTGGCACGCGAAGCACAGATCCAGCGTGACGTCGCCGTTGAGCTTGCGCATGAAGCGATGCGCGCTCATCGGCGCCCGGCAGGATGGGCACAAGGTGCCGGTAGCCGCAGGCATCGCGATCAGAACACCTGCACCGCCCACTCCGGCTCGGGCACTGTTCCCCCCAACGATGTGTCAGATCGACCGAATGACGCCGCAGGCGACGCGCTTGCCCGAGTTGCCGGCGGGCTGCGACTTGTAGTCGTCGGGATCGGCATGAATAACCACGCTGCGCTTGAGGATGCCCCCGGGGCCTTCGGTGAGCGACATCATGTCCACCTCGACGGAAAGCGTGGCCTTGCCTGAACTGTCGGCGACCAGATTCGGCATGTCACCGGCATGACGTTCGATGTCGCCGTGACGGCCGTGCGGCCTGCCTGCGGGGTTGAAATGCCCCTTCGCGCTGCTGGCATCGGGCGCGCTGCAATCGCCGGCTTCGTGCACATGGAAGCCATGCGCACCCGGCGTCAGTCCGCCGACGCGGGCTTCGACGCGAAGCTTCTGGCCGACGCTCTGAAAACTGACCGTGCCGGTGACCGCGCTGCCGGAGCGGGGTTCGAGCGTGGCTTCGGCCCTGGGACTCGTTTTCTCCATGGTCGCGCAGGCGCCGAGCAATCCGGCCGCAGAGAAGAGGCAGGCAATGCGCGTAGTGCGGTAGAGGATGCTGTGCGTTTTCATGAAGCGTTCTCCTTTTGTGGGGGGGGCAAAGAGGCGACCGGCGGACTGCATGGCAGGCGATTGACGGCCAAAAGTCGGGAGAGTGCGTTGTTGGTTTTGCTTTCCCGGGCAGGAACGAGATCGAGAGATTGTAGCGGCTTCGTCCCGGCTCGCGTGCAGATCGGCGCAGCCACTGGCCGTCGGCCCTCTACCTGGGGTATGCCGCGTTGGATGGCCCTATGCGAATCTCTAATGATCGGGCTGGTGTGAGTAATGTAGGGTGCACCGCCGACCCCTGTCGAGGAATTGATGATGACCAATAGGAATCCAGCGCCGCAGTCGCCGTGGCAGAAAATACTGGGCATCGAATTGAGCCCGGTGAGCCATCGCGAGCGTCTGGTATCGGCGCTCGGCGGTTTTGTCGGCCTGCTCGCGGTCTATTTCGCCAGTCACGCGCTCAGCGGCCCGGCGTCGCCGCCGCTGCTGATCCTTTCAATCGGGGCCTCGGCGGTGCTGGTGTTCGGAGTGCCGCACGGGGCTCTGTCTCAGCCTTGGCCGGTGGTCGGTGGACACCTGGTTTCCGCGCTGATCGGAGTCGCCTGCGCGCGCATGGCGCCCGACGCGGCCCTCGCGGCCGCGGCCGCGGTGGGTCTCTCCATCGCCGCGATGCACTACCTGCGGTGCATCCATCCGCCCGGCGGGGCAACGGCGCTGGCGGCCGTTCTGGGCGGCGAACCCTTGCGCGCCATGGGATTCGGCTTCGTGCTGTCGCCGGTGCTGCTCAACGTCATGGTCATCCTGGCGGTGGCGGTGGCCTTCAACGCCTTGTTTCCCTGGCGCCGGTACCCGGCCTTCCTGGCGCGCCGCACTGCCGTGCCGGAACCTGCCGCCGTCGGCTATGAAGCCATTTCGCATGAAGATTTCGTCTATGCTCTCGCGGAACTGGATTCCTTCATCGACGTTTCCGAAGAGGATCTGCTGCGGATCTACGGCCTGGCCACCGGACGGCACCGCGAGATGGAGGCACAGGGCGCAGCCGCTGCATGACAAATCGCCGTCCCGCCAGCGCCGACTCTGACGAAGCTTATGCGGCGAAATCGATACGCTCGGCGCCGTTGAAGACCATGAAGCGTTCGTTGCGCGCGCGGCCGATCAGGGTGACGCCGCACTGGCGGGCGACATCGAGGCCCATCTCGGTGGTGCCGGAGCGGGAGACCAGCACCGGGATGCCCATCTCGACCACCTTGATCACCATTTCCGAGGTCAGCCGGCCGGTGGTGTAGAACAGCTTGTCCGACCCCGGTTCGCCGTCCATCCACATCAGGCCGGAGATCGAGTCCACCGCATTGTGGCGGCCGATGTCTTCGACGTGATGGAGAATGCGGCTGCCGGCAGCGAGCACGCAGCCGTGGACTGCGCCCGAGCGCTTATAGACCGTGTCGAGCTGACGCACCTGGTCGACCAGGGCGAACAGGGTGGAGCGGGCAACGCGGAAGGCATTGTCTCGCAACGGCGCCAGGCGCTCCAGCGCGTTGCCGAACTGGGTACCCTGACCGCAGCCTGCCGTCACGGTACGACGGCGCAGGAGATCGTCGCAGCGCTCGCCTCCATCGCCGTCGAGCGTGGTGATGGCCGCCGCGCCGACGTCCCAATCCACCTGGATCGAAGCGATGTCGCGCAGGTTCTCGACCAGGCGCTGGTTGCGCAGATAGCCGAGCACCAGCGCTTCGGGCAATTGGCCGAGGCTCATCAGGGTGACGATTTCGCGCTTGTCGAGATACAGGGTTAGAGCGCGTTCGCCGGGCATCTGCGTCGGCAGTTGTTTCCCGTCCTGATCGAGCACGGTGCCGGCAATCACCGGCTCGCAGTGCGCCTGGGAAAGCTGCGGGCGGCGTTCCATTAGCATCGCGGACTCCCTATTTCTTTGCCGAGGCAGCGGCGGGCGCAGGAACCGGAGCCGGAGCAGCGGCAGGAGCAGCGGCAACCGTCACCGGGGGCGGTACGAACTTGCCAGGATCGGCGCAGGGAGCGCCGCCTGCAGCTTTCTTGCCCTTGCCCGCCGGTGTCGCGAGATAGCGTTTGACGGTCTTGTCCTGCGACTGGCAGAGCTGGTAGGCGGCGATCTTGTCCTTGTGCGCGTTCTCGGCCTTGGTCAGTTCGGCCTTGGCCTTGGCTTCGGGAGAGGCGTCCGGCAGCTTGGCGAAGGCGCTGCCGGCCACAAGGGCAGCGCTCAGGATGAATGCAACAGCTTTCATGGTCGGCTCCTTCAATGGACGCGCTTGTATTCGTTTTGAGTCTGGTTGCGGGCACGCAGGGCGGATTCCCACTTCGCCTTGTCGCCACCATAGTTGGCCTCGTAGGGCTTGGCATCGGTCTTGCCGCGATAGTCGCCCACCGTCTGGGCCGTTTCGCCGCAGCCGGCGAGCAGGCCGGCGCTGATCAGCATTGCTGCGAGCATTCTCATTTCTGGACCTCCTTTTTTGCCGGTGCTGGCGCGGGTGCGCCGTCCTTGCCATAAGCCTGTTGCCAGCCCCAGAGTTCGCCTCCCTTGCCGCGAGTCAGCGCGCGCTCGCGGAAGATTTCCGAGATCACGTCGGCATCGCCGGCGAGCAGCGCCTTGGTCGAGCACATTTCGGCGCACAGCGGCAGCTTGCCTTCCGCCAAACGGTTGCCGCCGTATTTCTTGTACTCGTCCGCCGAGCCGTCCTTTTCCGGTCCACCGGCACAGAAGGTGCATTTGTCCATCTTGCCGCGGATGCCGAAGTTGCCCTCCTGCGGGAACTGCGGTGCGCCGAACGGGCAGGCGTAGAAGCAGTAGCCGCAGCCGATGCACTGGTCCTTGTCGTGCAGCACCACGCCTTCGTCGGTGCGGTAGAAGCAGTCGGTCGGGCAGACTGCCATGCAGGGCGCATCGGAGCAGTGCATGCACGCCACCGAGACGCTCTTTTCGCCGGGCAGGCCGTCACCGAGCGTGACGACGCGCCGGCGCTGGATGCCCCACGGGGTTTCGTTCTCGTTTTTGCAGGCGGTGACGCAGCCGTTGCATTCGATGCAGCGCTCCGAATCACAGAGGAATTTCATGCGTGCCATCGTCTTCTCCTCAGGCTTTCACGACCTGGCAAACGGTCGTCTTGGTTTCCTGCATCATCGTCACGCTGTCGTAGCCGTAGGTAGTTGCGGTGTTGACCGCCTCGCCGCGCACGATCGGGTGCGCCCCCTCCGGGTAGTACTTGAGCATGTCCTCGCCCATCCAGCGCCCCGAGAAGTGAAACGGCATAAAGCAGGTAGTGGCATCGACGCGCTCGGTGACCTGGGCCTTGACCTTGAGCTGAGCGCCGGTCGGCGTCTTGACCCAGACATTCTCGCCGTCGCGGATGCCGCGATCGTTGGCCGCCTTGGGATTGATCTCGACGAACGCTTCCTGCTGCAACTCTGCCAGCCACGGGTTGGAGCGGGTCTCCTCGCCGCCGCCTTCGTATTCGACCAGGCGGCCGGAGGTCAGGATCAGCGGGAAGTCCTTGCCGATGTCCTTGTTCTTCTGCTGCACGCTCTTGAACAGCGTGGGCAATCGCCAAAAGGCCTTCTTGTCGTCGTGGGTCGGATATTTGTCGACCATGTCGGCGCGCGGCGAGTACAGCGCTTCGCGGTGCAAGGGCACGGCGTCGGGGAAGTTCCACACCAGGGCGCGTGCCTTGGCGTTGCCGAAGGGGTGGCAGCCGTGCACCTTCATCACCACGCGCTGGATGCCGCCGGACAGGTCGGTCTTCCAGTTCTTGCCCTCCGCTTCCTTCTTTTCCTCTTCGGTAAGGTCGTCCCACCAGCCCAGTTTCTTGAGCAGCACATGGTCGAATTCCGGATAGCCGAACTGCAGGTCGGCGCCTTTCGAGGCCGAGCCGTCGCCGGCCAGCAGCGAAACGCCGTCGCGCTCGACGCCGAAGTTGGCGCGGAAGTTGCCGCCGCCGTCCATCACGTGCCTGCTGGTGTCGTAGAGATTCGGACTGCCGGGGTGCTTCATCTCCGGCGTGCCGTAGCAGGGCCAGGGCAGGCCGAAATAGTCGCCGTCGCACGGGCCGCCCTTGGCCCTCAGCGTCTTCACATCGAAGGTGTGCATGTTCTTCATGTGCAGCTTGAGGCGCTCGGGCGACTGGCCGGTGTAGCCGATGGTCCAGCTGCCCTTGTTGATTTCGCGCAGGGTGTCCTCCATGCTCGGCTCGTTGTTCGTCACCTTGATGTTCTTGGTGAACTCCTTCTCGAAGCCGAACTTCTGCGCCAGCAGATACATGATGACGTGGTCGGGCTTCGATTCGAACAGCGGCTCGATGACCTTTTCGCGCCACTGCAGCGAGCGGTTCGATGCCGTGACGGAGCCCACCGTCTCGAACTGGGTCGACGCCGGCAGGAGGTAGACGCCGTCCTTGCGTGCCATCGCTCCCATCGCCGCGGTGGCCGAGGGGTAGGGATCGACCACTACCAGAAGATCGAGCGCCTTCATGGCCTCGACCATTTCCTTGCCGCGCGACTGCGAGTTGGGCGCCATGCCCCAATACACGACAGCCTTGAGGTTCGGCCCCTGGTCGATGTTCTCGTTCTTTTCCAGCACGCCGTCGATCCAGCGCGAGACCGTGATGCCCGGTTTGGTCATCATTGCCTCGGACGCATAACGGCTCTTGATCCATTCGTAATCGACACCCCAGACGCGCGCCCAGTGTTTCCAGGCGCCGGCAGCGATGCCGTAGTAGCCGGGCAGCGAATCCGGATTGGGACCGAGGTCGGTGGCGCCCTGCACGTTGTCATGGCCGCGGAAGATGTTGGCGCCGCCGCCGGACTTGCCGATGTTGCCCAGCGCCAATTGCAGGATGCAGAAGGCCCGCACCATGGCGTTGCCGATCGAATGCTGGGTCTGGCCCATGCACCAGACGATGCTCGAGGGCCGGTTCTTGGCCATGGTTTCGGCGACCTTGAACAGGGTTTCGCCATCGACCCCACAGGCTTCCTTGACGACCTCGGGTGTCCATTTGGCGACTTCCTCGCGCACTTTTTCCATGCCATAGACGCGATCGGCGATGTACTGCTTGTCTTCCCAGCCGTTCTTGAAGACGTGGTGCAGGATGCCCCAGATCACCGGGATGTCCGTGCCGGAACGGAAGCGCACGTACTGGTCGGCCTTGGCCGCCGTGCGCGTGAAGCGCGGGTCGGCGACGATGATCTTGGTCCCGGACTCCTTGGCATGCAGCACGTGCATCATCGCCACCGGGTGGGCTTCCGCCGCGTTCGACCCCATGAAGAAGATCGCCTTGGCGTTCTGCATGTCGTTATAGGAGTTGGTCATCGCTCCGTAGCCCCAGGTATTGGCGACTCCGGCGACCGTGGTGGCGTGGCAGACGCGGGCCTGGTGGTCGCAGTTGTTGGTGCCCCAGAAGGAGACGAACTTGCGCATCAGGTAGGACTGTTCGTTGCTGTGTTTCGAGGAGCCGACCCAGTACACAGCGTCGGGGCCGTGCTGCTTGCGGATCGCCAGCAGCTTCTCGCTGATCTCCTTCAGCGCCTGGTCCCAGCTGATCTTCTGGTATTTGCCATCGACCAGCTTCATCGGGTACTTGAGTCGCATCTCGCCGTGGCCGTGTTCGCGCACCGAGGCACCCTTGGCGCAGTGGGCGCCGAGGTTGATCGGCGAATCGAATACCGGCTCCTGGCCGACCCAGACTCCGTTGACGACCTCGGCATCGATCGCACAACCGACCGAGCAGTGGGTGCAGACGGTGCGGCGGATCTCGACCTTGCCTTCCTTTCCCGGGTCGGCAGCTTCGGCCTGGCGCATCATGCCGCCGCCGAGCTGACCGGCGACCGCACCGACCCCGAGGCCGATGCCGGAGCGCTTGAGGAAGGTGCGCCGGTCGACGGTTTCCGGTGCACTGAGCGAGACATCGCGGGTCAGGCGGGACCGGCGCGTGGCGGCAGTCTTGTTTTTTTGCATCAGCATGTTGTCCTCCTCAAGTGCGCGTGGTGCGGTAGTAGTGCAAGACGTGATCGGAAGTCTGGTAGCCGCTGCCCTTGACCTCCGGCGCGGCGGCCGGCATCTCCGGTGTGATCGGACTGCGCGTCGCCACGACGGCGGCAACGGCGCCCGCACCGCCGAGCGAGGCCGTCAGCAGAAAGTTGCGCCGACGCAGATTGGCTTCGGGTTTCTGGCGATCTTCAGGTTTCATCATCTCTCCTCCTCAAGGACACTCGGATGGCGCGCACGAGTAAACTCAGCGTGCCAACAATTCGCTTTCGACATCGAGCACGCCGCGCGCAAAACGCGCCGCCGCCCGATAAAACTCGCTGCTGTCCGCTTCCAGTCGCTGGCACGGATGCGCGTACCAGGGCGCCAGGTGGCGGCGGAAAAAATCGGCCTGCTCGGCGCGCCCGTCGGCCACCAGCATTGCCATCACCTCGAGCAGGGCGGCGAGGTGGTCTTCCGGTTCACGCACCTGCGGATCGCGCTCGAAGCCCAGCTTCGCGAGGTCATCGCGCAGTCGGGCGAGCGGCACGTCCATCAGCGATCCGCTCTGGTACCAGGATCCATAGAGCATCACGCGCGGTTCACCGACGCTGAAGAACAGCTCGCTGTATTCGTCGGCCAGGCGGCCCAGCGCCGTATCGTCAGCGCCGACTCTGGTGGCCAGCGTGCAGAGCTCGTTCCAGGCACCGCCCAGTTCGTCGTCGGTGCCGCGTGCGGCGTTTGCTAGGGTCGCCACCAGCGCGGCATCGGGCGGCGCCGCGAACAGGCGCGCCAGCACGCGATAGCAGTCGGTGCGCATTTCGTCGTCGGTCGCGATCAGCAGTGCGGCATTCATGGGCGCGCTCCCATTACCGACATTTCCTTAGGGTTCTTCATCATGTCGATGACCCTGCAGTCGGCGCACATCTGCAAGCGGCGCTGCTCGGCCGCGCCGGAGAACATGCTGTGGCCCGAGAGGCGGACAAGCATGGTCGAAACCATCTGCTGCGTGCCGAAGACTTTGCTGCAGGAAATGCAGTGGAAGGGTTCGGTGGCGTTCAGGGTGCGTGCGCGGCGGGCATCCTCGTCAAGCCACAGGCGCGGCGTGAGCGTGATTGCCTGCTCGGGACAGGTCTGGGCGCAGAGCCCGCACTGCACGCAATTGCGCTCGATGAAGCGCAGTTTCGGTTCTTCGGGGGTATCCAGCAGCGCACCGGTCGGGCAGGCGCCGACGCAGGACATGCATAGCGTGCAGGTGCCGGCATCGACCTCGACGGTGCCGAATGGAGCCTTCACCGGCAGATCGATGACGCTTGGCGCCGCGGGCGACCGCAGGGCAAGATGGCTGATCGCCATGTCGAGCGCGCTGCGCTTCTCGATGGGAAAGACAAAGGAAGCAGGGGCCGGCAGCGCCGCCTGCACGGGCAGGTCCCACAGTGCGCCGGCCAGATCGTCTTCCGCGACCAGCGCCAGCCGTCCGCCGCCAAAACCAAGCGCGGCGAGAATCAGGTTGCCCAGATCGACTTGCTGCTGCAAGGCCTGACGGTAGCCATCCGGCTGGTCGGCGTCGACCATGATCCTCAGCTGCGTGGCGCCGTAGCAGATTGTCGCCAGTGCGTAGTCGAGGCCGAAAGCCGCGACGTCGTGGACTTCAAACGGAATCACGCGTGCGGGCAGGCCCTTGCCGTCGCGTCCGAGCTCGATCAGGGTGTCGCGACGGCTGGTGGCGTGGATCAGCAGGCAGGCATCCCGCCCGCCGACCTCGGCATAGCGCACCAGCCCGCGCCGGATCAAGGCCATCAGCTCGGTCGGCGACGAATAGACATGGCGCGCGGCGCCGGTCGGACAGACCGTGGCGCAGCCGCCGCAGCCGGCACAGAGTTCGGCGCTGACGACAATGCGGTTCTTGACGCTGCTGATCGCATTGGTCGAGCAGACGTCGATGCAGCGCGTGCAGCCGGTCTTGCCCTGGCGATGATGGGCGCAGCGCACCTCGCTGTGCGCCAGATAGCGCGGCTTCTGGAACTCGCCGACCAGGCCGGACAGTGCGCGCGCAGCCTCGCTTTGCTCCAGCGGGTCGGCCCCCGGCGCGAGGTAGCCATCGGGCAGGTGCGGCGAGCGCAGCAGCGGCTGACGCGAAAGATCGAGCACCAGGTCGAAGCGCTCCAGTGTGGCGGGCGCCGCCAGGCGCGCAAAATCGATCGCGGCAAGATCGCCGCAGGCACTGATGCAGGCATCGCGGCAGGCGCCGCCGGGTGTGCAGCGCGCCGCCTCGTGATGCGGGCCGAATCCGCCAGTGATTCCGCTGCCGCGTGTAATGGCGTGCTCGGGGCAGGCGCGGACGCAGGCGCCGCAACCGGTGCAGCGTTCCAGGTCGATCGGTCCGGCGGCTTTCCAGGAGAGATCGAAGGCACCGAGATGGCCGGAAAGCCGGATTTCGCGTCCTTCCCGGATCGGGAAGTCGCGCCGCGCCGGCAGCCCCGCGGTGTCGGTAGTCACCACGCTGACCTCAAGTTGGTCACCAAGGCGCTGCGCCCAGTCAATCGCAACCTCGGCCGGGCCAACGATCACCAGGCTCCCGCCGGAGGTCAGATCGATGCTGGACACCGGTGTCGGCGCCGGGGCGGTCGCCATCGCCAGCAGAGCGGCGATCTTCGGTCCGGAAGCAGCCGCCTCCTGCGACCAGCCGGCCAGTTCGCGTAGATTGACAAAGCGCAGTTCGGCCGGCGAGTCGAGGCGATCGGCGATTTCGCTGAAGAAGGCCGCCTCCTGGGTGCAGCCGACTACCACGGGGCCGTTCTGCCGCACCGCCTCGCGAAAAGCGCCGACGTCGCCACGACACAAGGCCTTGACCGGCGCGTCCTTGCCAACGAAACCGGCAGCCGCGAATGCCGCAACCGGCACGCTGCCGTTGCAGGTGCAGGTCACACAGGGCGCGGTGGATTTGGACGGGCTAGCCGACATTGGTGCTTCCTTCCGTGGCTGCTGGAGCATCTTCCGCGGCGTCGGCGATATCAGCGGTAGGTGGGGTTTCTGCAGGCGTCGCCACTGCCACCGCGGGAGATGGATCATCGAATAGCAGACTCTTGGCTTGGACCAGCGAACGCAACGTGGCCTCGTCGATCGGGTCGGGCAGGGAGTAGTCGTCGATATAAGTATCGAGGCCGTCCATCACGTTGAACTCAGCGGAATGAAACAGCTTTTTCAGGGCCACGCGCTTGAGTCGCTCTTCGACTTCCTGCCGCAGGAAACCGGTGAAGTCGTCTTCGAAACGCAGCGTCGTCGGGTCGGGCAACGGAACCGCATTGGCTGGCGCCGGGGCCGAGGCCGGCATCGGTTCGCCGCCTGTCTGCTTCAGGCGCGCCCAGCGCGAGAAGAAGTTCTCGCCGCGCTGCGCGATCATGCGCGATGCTCCTGCCGGCTCGTGGCATAGCGTTTGTTCTTCGTCTTCTTTTCCGGCGGCTGGTAGTGGTGACGGGCGAAATCCTCGATCCATCCCTTGAGGTCGGCCGGCAGCGGCACGCCCTCGACGTTTTCGCCGGCATCCAGCATGCGCGCCGCTTCGCCGTAGCTGACCGTGACCATCAGCACTGACGGGACATCGTCCTCGAGCCGCCAGACCACGAACAACATGGGCTCGGGCGTGGTGAGATTGAGCAGGTAGTTTTCGGCCTCGTCGGAATACAGCCGCAGCTCAAGATTGTCCCGCACCAGCTCGGCGCCCTCGAGCCCGGCACCCGCTGGTGCCATGGCGACTAGACGCCAGACATGGTCGGCCCAGCGGCTGACCAGCGTCAGACGCGTGAAGCCAACGGCGACGACGACTGCCTGCGGAGGATTCATCAGGCGCGCTTGTCTTTTGCGGCGACTTGCTCGAACCAGGCCGAGTGGTGATCCTTGGCCCAGACTTCATCGACCTTGCCGGTCTGCATCGCCTCGAGCGCCCCTTCGACCCCGATGGTGCCAACGTAAATGTGGCCGAATGCCATGGCTGTCATCAGCAAGGCGCCGATGGCATGCACCAGATTGACGGTCTGCAGGCTGGCGCGCAATTCGAGGATGGTGGGGAAATCGAGCAGGATGCCTGAGGCGCTGACGGTAAGGCCGAGCATGGTTGCTCCGAACCAGAACCATGCCTTCTCGCCGAAATTGAATCGCCCCGCAGGCACATGGGTGTGGTCGAGCAGACCGCCGGCGCGGCGGATCCATTCGGCGTCAAATCGGTCCCATATGTTGTCCTTGGCCCACATTATTATCATTACCAACAGGGCGGCGAGGAACACCAGGCCAAGAAAATTGTGCACCGGCTTCAGCACCTGGAGCAGCAGCGCAAATATCGTGTGACCGAGGAAGGGTACCAGTACGTGCTTGCCGAAAATCATCATCAATCCACCGGTGGCAAGCAGCACAAAGCATGCGGCCACAGTGATATGCACCACGCGTTCGGCCAGCGTGAAACGGGGAATCTTGCGTCCGGTGGGCCGCGACGACAGCCGCAGTTGGCCCTTCCAGGCGTAATACGCGCCGATCAGGCCGGCGATCACCAGCAGCAGAATGCCGCCGATCAGCGTGACCGGACCGTTGCGCAAGTGGCGCCAGGTGTTACCCTCGGATTGGACCAGGACGCCGGTCTCCGCGCCCTTGACGGTGGTGATGCCGGCATCACCGCGACGCACGCTGCGCCACATCGGTGCCGCGTTGTGGCTCTCGGCTTGCGTCAACTTCAGCGGACCCGCACTCGTGCCGGTGGGTGCGGGATCCGCCGCCTGGGCGGGCAGCATCGCGCCGAGCAGCACACTGGTACAGACACCCAAGACGAACGTGCGCAAACTAGCGTGCAGTTTCATGTCCCCTCCATTATTCTTGTGTGAATGTTTCTTAACTTAAGATATAAAGCGATTTCCATGCCAATATTGCTGGACAGGAAAATCAATATGTTGCAAAGCTTTGCCAATTCAGCTCAATGACTTGAGACAAATCGACGCAATCAAATCGATCCAAGTTGGACAAAATGTCCACTTGAGGCGGAGAATCGATGCATGGGGCAAGATCAAGCACGGATGGAACAAATCGGGCCTTCTGCCGTGACCGGGCTGTTAATCGCCGGCGGGCTCGGTCGTCGGATGGGTGGAGTGGACAAGGGGCTGATGGTGATGGACGGGAAACCAATGGCGAGTTGGGTGCTGGAACGTCTGCGACCCCAGGTTGGTCAAGTGCTGATCAATGCCAACCGCAATCTCGAGGAGTGGCGGGGCTACGGCGAGCCGGTGGTGAGCGACGCCATCGGCGGTTTTTCCGGTCCGCTGGCGGGGGTTCATGCCGGACTGCTCGCATGCACGACCCCTTGGCTTGTGACGGTGCCGTGCGATTCGCCGTTTTTTCCCCATGATCTGGTGGCGCGCTTGGCCGCCGGTGCCGCAGCGACTGGCGCCGATCTGGCGGTGGTGCGCAGCGAAGAGCGACTGCAGCCGGTGTTCGCCTTGCTGAAACGCGACCTGCTGTCCTCGCTGGAGAGTTTTCTGCAAGGCGGCGGCCGCAAGATCGACCGCTGGTTCGAGGAGGTCAAGCTCGCCGTGGTGGATTTCGACGATGCTGCCGCCTTCGCCAACATCAACACCCCTGAAGAGCTCGCCGGCGCGGGCCGCCACTGAGCGTTTTTCGGCCGTCGAGGAGATGCCATTGGGTTCGTTGCTCGCTGTTGCGGATGTCGATTTTTCACCGTGGAAGCACCAGTCGGTGCTGGTGGTTGATGACGAACCGGGGATGGTCAGCTTCCTGCACCGCTCGCTGACCCAGCGCTGCGGCTGGGTGGCTACCGCCGGCAGCGTGGAAGAGGCCGCGGAATTGCTCAACCGGCGTCACTTCGATCTGATCGTGCTGGACATCTCGCTGCCCGGCCGCTCGGGGGTCGAATGGCTGCACCAGCTGCGCGATCAGGGCTTTGTCGGCGACGTGGTGTTGATGACCGCCTACGCCGATCTCGAAACCGCGATCGACGCGTTGCGGGCCGGCGCTGCGGACTTTCTGCTGAAGCCATTTTCGGTGGCTCAGATGCTGAATGCCGTGAAGCGCTGCTTCGAACGTTCGTCGCTGCGTCGCGAGAACTTCGTGCTGCGTCGCGAACTGGAGCAGCGCGATTACAGCATCGAAGGAATGATCGGCAAGTCGGCCTCGATTCGCGATGTTTGCGCCCGCATCAAGCGCATCGCGCCGACACCCTCCACCGTGCTGATCCATGGCGAATCAGGAACCGGCAAGGAGCTCGCGGCTCGTGCATTGCATCGCATGAGCCTGCGCGCCGACGGGCCCTTCGTGCCGATCAACTGCGCTGCGATCGCCGAAGATCTGATCGAGTCGGAGCTGTTCGGCCATGTCAAAGGAGCCTTTACCGGCGCTGCGGCGGGCCGCGAGGGGCTGTTCTATTACGCGCGCGGCGGCACGTTGTTTCTCGACGAAATTTCCGAACTGCCCTTGCCGCTGCAGGCCAAACTGCTGCGGGTGCTGGAAGAGCGCAAGGTGCGTCCGGTGGGTTCGGAGCAGGAGGTGCCGGTGGATGTGCGCGTGGTCGCCGCCACCAACCGCAATCTGGTCGAGGAAGTCGCCGCCGGACGTTTTCGCCGCGACCTGTACTACCGGCTGCAGGTGGTCGAGGTGCTGCTGCCGCCGCTGCGCGACCGGCTCGACGACGTGCCGGACTTGGTGGATTACTTCATCAGCCAGCTCGCGGCGCGTTTGGGGGTGGCTGAGCTCGCACAGGACGATGCGGCGTTGGCGCGGCTGACCCGCTACAACTGGCCGGGCAACGTGCGCGAACTCAAGAATCTGATTGAACGCTCGCTGATCCTTGGCTACTTTGCCGATGATTTTGCATCGGATGAGGAGTCCGCCGCCGTGTCACCAGCGCCGACTCTTGAGCGGAGCGGCGAGGACTCGCTCGCTGTCATCGAACGCCGCCACATTCTTGACGTGCTTCAAACCTGCAAGGGCAACAAGTCGGAGGCGGCACGGCGGCTCGGTGTCTCGCGCAAGACGCTGGAGCGCAAGTGCGCGGCGTGGGGAGTCTAGGGATTTTCTCGCGCCTGCGCGCCCGCTTTCACGGTTCGCTGCGCGTCAAACTGCTGGCGCTGGCTCTCGGCCCCCTGCTGGTCGCCGTGCCGATACTGATCGGCATACTCGCGGGCTGGGGCGCGGTGTATTACGACCGCCTGCTGATCACCAAGGTACGCAGCGACCTGGCGGTCGCCCATGGCTATTTCGAACAGGTCAAGGAAGGTGTCGGCCGCCGCGTCGAAGCATTGGCCGGCTCCGAGAGGCTTGCGCGCGCATTGCGTGCCCGCAGCCCGGCTTCCGCGACCACCGCGTTGCTGCGCGACGCCCGCGCTCAACTGGGGGTGGATTTCCTGATTCTGCTTGATGCCGAAGGTCGGGTACGCGCCGCCAGTGGCGGCCCCACCCCGGGGCTGGCGTATCCGCTGCCCGCGACGCGGCTGCAGGAACCTGGCGCCCACACCGAAATCGAGATTCTCGCGGCTGGCGTCCTGGCGGCGATCGATCCGGCACTGGCCGGGAAGGCCCACACCTCGTTGATCGCCACGCGCAACGCGACGCCCAGGGTGCAAACCGAAGAGTCGCGCGGGATGGTCATCCAAAGCGTGGCGCCCGTTGCGGTCGATGGCGAGGCGGCACATCAGCTTCTGGTCGGGGGCTTGCTGCTCAACAAGAACCTCGACTTCGTGGATCGCATCAACGACATCGTCTATCCGGAAGGCACTTTGCCGCCTGGCAGTGCGGGCACTGCGACACTGTTTCTCGACGATGTGCGAATCGGCACCAACGTGCGGCTCTTCGAGGGCGAACGGGCCATCGGTACCCGCGTCTCGGCAGCGGTGCGTCGCACCGTACTGGATGAAGGCCGCACCTGGCTGGATCGCGCCTTTGTGGTCAACGACTGGTATGTCTCGGCCTATGAGCCAATCATGGACGGCAACGGACAGCGCGTCGGTATGCTGTATGTCGGCTTTCTCGAGGAGCCCTTTCAGCGCGCGCGCCAGCTGGCTCTGGCGGCGGTGGCCCTGCTGTTTGCAGTGACCGTGGCGGCGGCGGCACTGGTTTCCTTGCGCTTGGCGCGGCACGTTTCACAGCCGGTGGAACGCATGCATGGCATCATGAGCGCGATCGAATCCGGACGGACCGAGGCCCGCGTCGGCGGAGATTTGGCTGACCCTGACGCAGCCGACGAGCTGGCTGAACTGGCCGCGCACTTCGATCGCCTGCTGGATCGTCTGGCGGCGCAGACCGAGGCACTGCAACGCTGGGGCAGCGAACTCGACACCAAGGTTGCCGAACGCACGCAGGAACTCGCCGCCGCCAACCAGACGCTACGCTCCGCGCAGCAGCGCCTGGTCATGTCGGAAAAGCTCGCCGCGATCGGCCAGCTCGCCGCCGGCGTGGCGCATGAAATCAACAACCCCGTGGCGGTGATCCAGGGCAATCTCGATGTGCTGCGCGAAACCCTGGGGGGTGCGGCCGAGCCGGCGATGCCCGAGATCCGCCTGATCCAGGACCAGGTCTTCCGCATCCGACTGATAGTGACCAAGCTGCTGCAGTTCGCGCGGCCGGCCGAATACGTCGGATATCTGGAGCCGGTGCGCCTCGATCAGGTGGTGCAGGACAGCCTCGTCCTGGTCGCGCACCAGATGAAGAAAACCAACGTCGCCGTGGTGCAGGAAATGAACGCCACCCGGCCGGTGACGGTGAATCGCAACGAACTGCAACAGGTGCTGATCAATCTGATCGTGAACGCCCTGCAGGCCATGCCTGAAGGCGGCACACTGCGCCTGGCCAGCGGCGATCGCGAGGAAGGCGGCGTCAAGGGCGGCTTCGTCGCCGTCGGCGACAGCGGTCCCGGCATTGCGCCGGAAGACCGTGAACGACTCTTCGACCCCTTCTTCACTACCAAGACCAGCGACGGCACCGGCTTGGGCCTGTGGGTCAGTCTCGGCCTGGTGCAGCGCTACGGCGGCCGCATCGACGTAGCCTGCCCTTCCGGTGGCGGCTCGGTATTCACCGTGTGGCTGCCGAACGAGGCAGCGATGGCCTGAGCGGCGGCTCAGCTGCCCGCGGGGGCGAAGCGCTTCTCGATTTCAGCTGCCGGAATATAGCCGCCGACGCGTTCGCCGGTGGCGAAGAAGATCGCCGGCGTGCCGTTGACGCGCAACTTGCGGCCGAGCTGGGCGGACTTGTCCAGGCCGCTGGTATCGCACTTGGCAGGGACGGCAGGGGGTGCCTTGCCGTTGTTCATCCAATCAGCCCAGGCTTTGGGCTTGTCCGGTGCGCACCAGATCGCCTTCGACTTCTCGTAGGAGTCGTCGCCCAGCACCGGATAAAGGAAGGTGTAGACGGTTACGTCCTTCAGCGTCAGGATGTCTTTCGCCAATCTCTTGCAATAGCCACAGTTCGGGTCCTCGAACGTCACTAGAATGTTCTTGCCCGTACCGCGTACCTGCTTCAAGGCCAGATCGAGCGGCAGCGAGTTGAACTGGCGCTCTGCCGTGAGATTCCTCCCGGTCCTTGTTTCCAGCAGGTTGCCGAATATCAGATAGGCCCCCTTGTCGTCTGAATAGAAGACCTGACCATCCACGGTAACTTCCCAGACGCCGGCCATCGGCGCCCTGACGATCTTTTCGACCTTGCCGAGCTTGGCCTCTACGGCTTTTCTTACATCTGCCTCGTCTGCGACGGCGACAAGGGACACACAGGCCAGAACGGCGGCAAGCAGGGGTAGTTTCATGAGTTCTCCAGGGAAATTCGGGACGCCGGTGACTTACGACGCAAGTGCGTAGCGGACCAGCAAGCTCTTTACGACCGGCAAGGCATTGGTGAGGTTCAATCCGAAATTGCGCAGACCGGCCAAGGGGCCCTCGGTGGGGCGGAAAAGGTCGTGCAGACTATCAGTCACCGTCTGCAAAGTCACCACTTCTTCCTTGCGCGCTCGCTCGTAGGCGCGCAACAGCCCGAAGTCCCCGCAATCGACATGGCCGGGCTTGTCGCACAGGACGGCCGCCAAAGCCTGGGCGTCCTGAAAGCCGAGGTTGATGCCGTGACCGGAAAGCGGATGGATGGTATGGGCGGCATCGCCGATCAGCGCCAGTCGCGGCGCCACCGTCTGCGGCGCACGCATCAGGCGCAAGGGAAAGCCGGCAGGCGGCGTGATCAGCTCCAGCGCGCCCAGACGGTTCCCGCCGGCCTCGGCGACACGGGCGCATAGCGCGGCATGGTCGAGCGCCAGCAATTCGCGCCCATGATCCGAGCCGGTGGACCAGACGATCGAGATGCGGTTGCCGGGCAAAGGCAGCCAGGCCAGGACTCCGTCCCGACGGAACCACTGAAACGCCGTCCCTCGATGCGGCTGCTCGACAGCGAAGTTAGCGACCACTCCAATTTGGTCGTAAGGATCGAAGCGTACCGCGATGCCTGCCGCGGCGCGGGTCCATGACTCGGCGCCGTCCGCGGCAACGATCAGCCGCGCCGAAAGGCTGCGGCCGTCGTCGAGGGTCAATTGCGCGCGATCGGGCCCGATGGACAATGATTGCGGGCGTGCCGGACAGAGCAGACGCAGATTGCCCTGGCGCTTGACCGTCTCCCACAGTTCGCGCTGCATCAGCGAGGATTCGAGGATCCAGGCCAGTTCCGATACGCCGCTGCCGTAGGCACTGAAATCCAGCCGACCGCCTGCGTCGCCGTGAATCTCCATGGCCCGCACGGCCTCCATGCGCGCCACATCCAGATGCCGCCAGGCGCCCACGGCGTCAAGGAAACGGGCGTTGGCCGGGCTGATCGCGTAAACACGCGAATCCCAGCCTTCCGCGAAGCTCGGGGCGGTCCCTTCGATCAAGGCCACAGACAAGCTCGAACGGCGCAAAGCCGCTGCCAGAGCCAAGCCCGCCAGGCCACCACCCACAATCACGACATCGTAGTCCATGGCCGGATTGTCGCTTACCGGGGCCAGCCTTGACAAGGCAAGCGTGCGACGAGGATAATCCCGCCCCTTTGCACGGTGATGTAGCTCAGCTGGTTAGAGCGACGGATTCATAATCCGTAGGTCGAGGGTTCAAGTCCCCCCATCACCACCAAATCCAAAGCGGCTGCTCGTAAGAGTGGCCGCTTTTTCGTTTGCACTCCGGGGGCCGCGGCTTCCCCGGCGCAGAGCGCCTAGCGCAGGCCGAGTTCCGCTTGAACCGCGGCGAAAAAGCTCTCGAAGAAGCGTTCGTCGGTAACCGTCTGACCGCCGGTCTTGACCTGGCTTTCGGTCGTGGAGGACCGCGATACGGTGAGCGGCGCCACTACCGGCAAGCCGAGGGCGGTGGATTCGCTCGATTTCCTGACGTCGAAGCTCTCTTCCACGGCGGTGACGAAAAGACTCGTGCCCGGATATTGCGGAACGCAATTGACGATCACCTGAAGGACGCTGTGGGACTGCTTTTCGCCGGCGAATTGCTTGCTGCCGTCCATCGACAGGGCATTCGCGTCGAGGCTGCGGACCACATAACCCCGCCCGAGCAGCGCGAGCCGTGCGGCCTCGCATACCTGGATGGCCGGCAGCTTCAAAATACGCTTGTAGCGCGGATCGGGTTCGAAGGATTCACCGCGGTGCATGGGGCCGCCGCCGCAGCCCGCGAGCAGCGAGATGGTGACCGCAGCCACAATCCCGCCGGCGATTCCATGCTCAGTGCTCTGTTTCATGACCCTATTCCCCGTGGTGCGCGGCGCCTCGGCTGGACTACTCGATCAGACGGGCGCCCTGCGGTCCAGCAAATCGCGCAGCTTCCGCCACAGTTGCCAGCCGACGAAGGCGCGGCGCCCCCAGCGCCAGGCGCGCTTTGGCCGGACGACGGCCAGTGCGACACCGGCGCCGACGACAAGCTGCGGGTTGCGGCGCAGCCAGCGCACGCCTTCCAAGGCGCAGTCGGCGCTGCTGAAGGCGGGTGCCAGCCCTGCCGCGCAGAGACCGAACTCGGCGCGCAGGGTTTCGCTGGCGATCTGGAGTCGCTGTTTCTTCAGCGCGAGTTCCAGCGTAGTGGAGTTCACTGCGGTTTCGCGGTGCTGCCGGCCGATAGCGCGTCACGATCCTTGCGCAATTCGGCGAGGCTGGCGGAAAACAGTTTGGAACCTGATCGCCCCAAGCGCATTGCCAGCATCAGGCTGGCAATGCCGGCCCCGAGAAACAGCGCGGAAAATATTCCCAGCGCCAGCAGCCGGTTGCTCTCCCACAGCAGCACGGTGAGAAAGATTGCAAGAAAGACCAAGCCGGCCGCAATGCACAGAAAGGCGGCGCCGCCGTAGGCGAGCATCGATGTCACGCGCACCCGCTCCTCGGCGAGTTCGACGCCGAGGAGTTCGAGGCGATTGTGGATCAGGGTGACGCCGGTGCCGAGCAGGCCTTTCGCCGAAGCGAACAGACCACGCTGGTCGGGCGCTTTGCCCGTTCCATCACCCATGACCGGGTTCAGCGACGGCCGATCAGCAGGCCGACGATGAAACCGAAGCCCGCAGCGACTCCCACCGAACGCCAGGGATTGTCATGTACATAGTCGTCCGCGGCGCGGCCAGCCTGCTTGGCCTTATCCACCACGACGGCTTCGGCCTCGGCCAGCTTGATCTTGGCGGCAGCCAAGCGCTCCTGTGTCCTGGCGCGGATATCAGCGATCTTGTCGCCGGCCTGTCCGGCCGTGGCGCGGAGCAGTTCTTCGGTATCGGCAATCACCAGTCTTACGTCGGCGATCAGTTTGTCTTTGGTGACGTCGCTCATGTCGCTCATGGTTTTCTCCTGAATTGAATGACTACGGGGTAAAGGCTACCGACTTTATCGCGGTGCTGCAATGATCTACGTCATACGGAAGCCAGATGGTAATCAACCGTCAGCGGCGCATGATCGGAGAAGCGCTGATCCTTGTAAACAGCGACATGGCGCGCCGTCGCCGCCAGGCCGGGCGTGGCGATCTGGTAATCGATGCGCCAGCCGACGTTCTTGGCCCAGGCCTGGCCACGGTTCGACCACCAGGTGTAGGCCTCGCCGGTGGCCTCCGGCAGGAGCCGGCGATGGACATCCGTCCAGCCCAGTTCGTCGAAGACGGCGGACAGCCAGGCGCGCTCCTCGGGCAAAAAGCCGGAGTTCTTTTGGTTGGATTTCCAGTTCTTCAGGTCGATTTCCCGATGTGCGATGTTCCAGTCGCCGCAAAGCACGACGTCGCGCCCGTCGCGCCGGGCATCCTGCGCCAGGCGTTCCAGCTGCGGCCGGAACTGTTCGAGAAAGCGGAATTTGGCTTGCTGGCGCTCGTCGGAGCTGGAGCCGGAAGGCAGGTATAGCGAAACCACCGAGAGTTTGCCGAAATCGGCCTGCAGGTAGCGCCCTTCCGCATCGAACTCGGCGTTGCCAAAACCCTCGATGATGCGGTCAGGCGCTCGTCGGGAATAGATGCCGACGCCGCTGTAGCCCTTCTTCTCGGCCGCATGAAAGCATCCGGTGAAGCCCGCCGGTTCGCGCAAGGCCGGGGTCAAATCGGCAAGTTGCGCCTTGAGTTCCTGGACGCAGACGATGTCGGCCTGTTGCGTCGCCAGCCATTCGAAAAACCCCTTGCCGGAGGCTGAACGGATACCATTGAGATTCAAACTGAGTATTCGAAGCTTTTGCGTGAGCATGTAGAATGCCTTGGATGAATGCGAATCCTGCCTTTACTGCGAACCGCGCCGTCACCAGCGAGCTGAGCGGCGAGTTTATCGCCTTCGCTTGCGAGTTGGGTGTGTTGCGCTTCGGTGAATTCAAGACCAAGGCCGGGCGCTTGAGCCCGTATTTCTTCAATGCGGGTCTGTTCAGCGACGGCGCCTCCCTGTCCCGTCTGAGCGATTTCTACGCGCGCCGCATCCTGGCGGCCGGGATCGGGTTCGACGTGCTGTTCGGGCCGGCCTACAAGGGAATTCCGCTTGCGGCCGGTACGGCCATCGCGTTGGCGGGCCTCGGACGCAACACCCCATACGCTTACAACCGCAAGGAAGCCAAGGATCACGGCGAAGGCGGCACGCTGGTCGGCGCACCGCTCAAGGGCCGCGTGCTGATCATCGATGACGTGATTTCGGCGGGTACTTCGGTGCGCGAGTCGGTGGATCTGATCCGCAATGCCGGGGCGACGCCTGCGGCTGTGCTGATAGCGCTCGATCGACAGGAGCGAGGGCAGGGCGAATTGTCTGCCGTGCAGGAAGTTGAACGAAACTACGGCATACCCGTGATCAGCATCGCCAGCCTGACGGATCTGATCGATTATCTTTCCGGCCAGCCGGAACTTGAAAACAAGCTTGCTGCCGTGCGCGATTATCGCGCCCGTTACGGCATCGACTGATGCCATGACCCTCCAGGGAGATTCCCCATGCGCCTGATTTCAGCCCTGCTGTTTGCTTCTTCCGCCATGCTTGCCTTGGGCGCTGCCGCCCAGACGCGCATCTATTGCTGCGACGACGCCAAGGGGCGCAAGGTCTGCGGCGATTTTTTGCCGACCGAATGCCAGGGCAGGGCCTATGAGGAACGCGATAATCGCGGCTTCGTGTCAAAAACCGTCGACGCCCCGCTGACTGCCGAGCAGCAGGCGCGCCGCGACGCCGAGCTGGCAAAGAAGGAAGAGCAGAAGAAGAAGGCCGCAGAGGAACGCCGCCGCACGCTGGCCTTGCTGTCGACCTATTCCAGCGAGAAGGACATCAATTCGGCGCGGGATCGCTCCCTCGCCGAATTGAGCAAGAGCATGAAGCAGTCCCAGCAGCGTCTGGAAGACGCCAACAAGAAGAAGAAAAAGCTCGAGGCCGACAAGGAGTTCTACAAGGGCAAGGCGGTACCTGAGCAGGTCAAGGCAGCGATCCGCGACAACGAAAAGGAAATCCAGGCGCAACAGGCCGCGGTGGATGTCAAGCTGAAGGAGATGGAAGACGTCCGCGCCCGCTTCGCCGAGGAGAAGAAACGCTACCTCGAACTGACCGGCAAGAAGCCGCTGGAGGTCGTGCCGGCACCCGCAGCGGCGCCCGCACCTGAGGCTGCACCGGAACCTGCGGCTGAGTCCGCGCCGGCGGCGCCGGCGGCACAACCCGCCGCGAAGAAGTAGTCAGGCGCCGAGCTTCTTCTTCAGCAGGTCGGTGACCTGCTGCGGATTGGCCTTGCCGCGGGTGGCCTTCATGGCCTGCCCGACGAGCGCGTTGAAGGCTTTTTCCTTGCCCGCCCGGTATTCCTCGACCGATTTCTGATTCGCGGCAAGCACTTCGTCGACCAGCGCCTCGATCGCGCCGGTATCGGTGATCTGCTTCCAGCCCTTCGCTTCGATGACGGCGTCCGCATCCTTGCCGTCGCCGGCCCAGAGTGCCTCGAAGACGTCCCTGGCAATCTTGTTGGATATCGTGTTGTCGGCGATGCGGCGGATGATGCCGGCGAGTTGCTGCGCCGAAAGCGGTGCGGCGGCAAGCTCCAGTCCATCCTTGTTGAGTCGGGCCGCCAGTTCGCCCATCACCCAGTTTGCCGCAGGCTTGGCGTTTTCGCGTCCGGCCGCGGCGAGCACCGCCTCGAAGTAGGCCGCCATGTCGCGCGATGCGGTCAGCGTTGCTGCGTCGTAGGACGACAAGCCGTAATCCGCCTCGAAGCGGGCCTTCATGGCTTGCGGCAGTTCCGGCAGGCCCGATTTCACCTGCGCGATCCAGTCCTCCGTGATTTCCAGCGGCAGCAGATCGGGATCGGGGAAGTAGCGGTAATCGTGGGCGTCTTCCTTGGTGCGCATCGAGCGGGTTTCGCCGGTATCGGGATCGAACAGCACGGTTGCCTGCCGGATGGCGCGGCCTTCCTCGATCTCGTTGATCTGCCACTGCACCTCGAAGTCGATCGCCTGCTGCATGAAGCGGAAGGAGTTGAGGTTCTTGATCTCGCGCCGGGTGCCGAATTCCTTCTGGCCCATGGGCCGCACCGAAACGTTGGCGTCGCAGCGAAACGATCCTTCCTGCATGTTGCCGTCGCAGATGCCGATCCACTGCACCAGGGCATGCAGCGCCTTGGCGTAGGCGACCGCCTCGGCCGAAGAGCGCATCTCCGGTTCGGTAACGATTTCCAGCAGCGGCGTGCCTGCGCGATTCAGGTCGATGCCGGTCCTGCCGTGAAAATCCTCGTGCAGCGACTTGCCGGCATCTTCTTCGAGATGGGCGCGCGTCAGGTGCACGAACTTTTCCGTCGCCGTCTCGCCGGCGCCGACTCTTATGGCAAGGCCGCCGCCCGACACCACGGGAATCTCGAACTGGCTGATCTGGTAGCCCTTGGGCAGATCGGGGTAGAAATAGTTCTTGCGGGCGAAGACCGATCGCGGCGCGATCCGTGCCCCGACAGCGAGGCCGAACTTGATGGCACAGACCACGGCTTCGCGGTTGAGCACCGGCAGCACGCCGGGCAGGGCGATATCCACGGCGCTGGCCTGCACATTCGGCTCGGCGCCGAAGGCGATGCTGCTGCCGGAAAATATCTTCGACTTCGTCTGCAACTGGGCATGGGTTTCCAGCCCGATGACGACTTCCCACTGGGTTGTGCGTGTCATTTCACGCCCTCCGGCATCCGCGTGTGCCAATCGGTGGCCTTCTGGTACTGGTGCGCGACGCTGAGCATCTTCGCTTCGCCGAACCAGTTGCCGATGATCTGCAGGCCCACCGGCATGTTGTTGTTGCCGAAGCCGCAGGGCAGCGACATGCCGGGCAGGCCGGCGAGGTTGGTGGAGATCGTGTAGATGTCCGACAGGTACATTTGCACCGGGTCCGCGCTCTTGGCGCCGAAGGCGAAGGCCACCGAAGGCGAGGTCGGCCCCATGATCACATCGCACTGCTTGAAGGCTTCGGCAAAGTCGGCGGCGATGAGACGGCGAATCCTCTGCGCCTTGAGGTAATAGGCGTCGTAATAACCATGCGACAGCACGTAGGTGCCGATCAGGATGCGGCGCTTCACCTCGGCGCCGAAGCCCTGCGCCCGGCTGCGCGAGTACATTTCGGTCAGGTCGCCGTATTCCGGCGCGCGATAGCCGTAGCGCACGCCGTCGAAGCGCGACAGGTTGGAGCTGGCCTCGGCCGGGGCGATCACGTAATAGGCGGGCACCGACAGGCCGGAGTTGGGCAGCTGCACTTCCACCGTGGTGGCGCCCAGCCTGCGGTATTCGGCGAGCGCCGCCTCGACCGCGGCGCGCACGTCGGCATCCATGCCTGCGCCGAAGAATTCCTTCGGCAGGCCGATTCGCAGGCCGGCGAGCGGCATATCCAGGTCGCGGCCGTAGTCCTCCGTGGGGCGCTCGAGCGAGGTCGAATCACGGGCATCGAAGCCGGCCATGGCATTCAGCAGCAGCGCGCAGTCGTCCGCGCTCTTTGCCATCGGCCCGCCCTGGTCGAGGCTGGAGGCGAAGGCGATCATGCCGTAGCGCGACACCACCCCGTAAGTCGGCTTCAGGCCGGTGAGGCCGCACAGGGCCGCCGGCTGGCGGATCGAGCCGCCGGTGTCGGTGCCGGTCGCGGCAGGCGCGAGGCGCGCCGCGACGGCCGCCGCCGAGCCGCCCGAGGAGCCGCCGGGCACGCGGGAGACATCCCACGGGTTCCTGACCGGCCCGAAGTACGAGGTTTCGTTCGACGAACCCATGGCGAACTCGTCCATGTTGAGCTTGCCCAGCGTCACCATGCCGGCGGCGGCCAGTTTTTCGACCACGTTGGCGTCATAGGGCGAGACGAAGTTGGCCAGCATCTGCGAGCCGCAGCTCGTGCGCCAGCCGCGGGTGCAGAAAATATCCTTGTGCCCCAGGGGGATCCCCGTCAGCGGCGTGGTGCCGGTGCCGGCCTTCAGGCGCTCGTCGGCGGCGCGCGCCTGCGCCAGGGTCTTGTCCCGATCCAGGGTGATGAAGGCATTGAGTGCGGGATTGAACTTCTCGATGCGGTCGAGGAACAGGGTGGCCAGTTCGACGGCGGAGACCTTCTTCGCCGCCAGTGCAGCGGAAAGCTCGCGCAGCGACGAGTTGATCAGCCCGCTCATTCCACCACCCTTGGGACCAGATACAGTCCGCCCTCGGTCTCCGGCGCCACGGCCTGAAAATCGGCTCGACGATCGGTCTCGGTGACGACGTCGGGGCGCAGGCGCTGAACCACGTCGACGGCATGCGCCATCGGTTCGATTCCTGCGGTATCGACCGCTTGCAATTGCTCGATGAAGCCGAGAATGTCGTTCAGCTGGTCGCGCGTGGCTTCGCGCTCGGCGGCGGAGAGTTCGATTCGTGCCAGCCGGGCGATGCGGGCGACGTCTTCCAGGTTCAGGGACATGATGACAAATGGGGGGCGTGTGAGGTTGGAGCCGCGTGAAACAAGGCCTGCGCAGTGCTGTTCTGCCCGGCGCGATAGGGTATTATAAGCGACCTTTCAGCTGCGGCCGCTGCGCTCCAGGCCGGCTAGACAGGCATCGGCCTTCACTGAAACTTCGTTTTTACCCCAGCCCCCGCAGGGCGGGCTTCAACACTGGAACCACGATGTTCGGCTTTCTCCGCTCCTATTTCTCCAACGATCTTGCCATCGACCTCGGCACCGCCAACACGCTGATTTACGTGCGTGGCAAGGGTGTCGTGCTCGACGAACCCTCGGTTGTCGCGATCCGCATCGAAGGCGGCCCCAACGCCAAGAAGACCATCCAGGCCGTCGGCCGCGAGGCGAAGACCATGATCGGGCGCAATCCCAAGGAAATCCAGGTGATTCGCCCCTTGAAGGACGGCGTGATCGCCGACTTCACGGTGACCGAGCAAATGCTCAAGCAGTTCATCAAGCGGGTGCATGAGTCGCGCCTGTTCTCGCCGTCCCCGCGCATCATCATTTGCGTGCCCTCGGGCTCGACCCAGGTCGAGCGCCGCGCCATTCGCGAATCCGCGCTCGGTGCGGGCGCTTCGCAGGTCTACCTGATCGAGGAGCCGATGGCAGCGGCGATCGGCGCCGGCTTGCCGGTGTCGGATGCCACCGGTTCGATGGTGGTGGACATCGGCGGCGGCACCACCGAAGTCGGCGTGATTTCGCTCGGAGGCATGGTCTATGCCAATTCGGTACGCGTCGGCGGCGACAAGTTCGACGAGGCGATAATTTCCTACATCAGCCGCAACTACGGCATGCAGATCGGCGACAACAGCGCCGAAAACATCAAGAAGCAGATCGGCTCGGCCTTCCCCGGCGCCGAAGTGCGCGAGATGGAGGTCTCGGGCATCAACCGCGCCGAAGGCATCCCGCGCAAGTTCACCATCTCTTCCAACGAAGTGCTCGAGGCGCTTTCGGAGCCGCTCAACCAGGTGGTCAAGGCGGTCAAGGATGCGCTGGAAAAAACCCCTCCCGAGCTGGGCGCCGACATTGCCGAACGCGGCCTGGTGCTGACCGGCGGTGGTGCGTTGCTGCACGACTTGGATCGCCTGCTCACCGAGGAAACCGGCTTGCCGGTAATCGTTGCCGACGACCCGCTGACCTGCGTCGCTCGCGGCTCCGGTCTGGCACTCGAAAAGATGGACAAACTTGGCAGTATTTTTGCCACCGAGTAAGGCCCGCCACGTGTAGCTTGCAAGCTGCCCCCGCGGCGATCGAGCGCGGGATACCAGCGGGGTCCATCTTCTCTTCACAGCCTTTGAGGGCGCACCTGCCTTGATGTCCGTCGTTGGCCATGCTCCGCCACCCTTCTTCAAACGGGGTCCGGCGCCGCTCGTGCGGCTGGTCTTCTTCGTCTCGCTTTCCCTGATTCTGCTGATCGCCGATCTGCGCTTTCATACCCTGGAGTGGGTGCGGCTGGCGGTAGCCACGGTGGCCTGGCCCCTGCAGCGCATCACGTGGATGCCCATCGATGCCGCGGGCGATGTCGGTGCGTATCTGGTGCGGCAGTCCACCCTGCTGAAGGAGAACGAGGAGCTGCGTCGTCGCCAGCTCGGCACCGCCAATCTCCTGCTGCGCCAGCAGCATCTGGAGCAGGAGAACATGCGGCTGCGAGCCCTGCTCGACATGCGCGCGCGCCTGCCGGTCGAAGGGCGCATCGCCGAGATTCTCTATGCGGCGCGCGATCCATTCTCGCGCCGGGTAATTATCGACAAGGGCATGCAGCATGGCATCGGCGCGGGGCAGGCCGTGGTGGATGACGTGGGCATCATCGGCCAGGTGGTGCGGGTGTTTCCGCTCACGGCAGAAGTGCTGCTGCTGACCGACAAGGATCAGGCGATACCCGTCGAAGTGCAGCGTAACGGTTTGCGCGCCATCCTGGCCGGCGCCGGCGCCGGCATGATGGAACTGCGCTTCCTGGCGGCGAACGCCGAGGTGCAGATCGGCGACATCCTGGTGACTTCGGGGCTCGACGGCGTCTATCTGCCCGGCCTGCCGGTGGCCAAGGTGGTCAAGATCGACCGCGACAGCGCCTACTCCTTCGCGCGCATCACCTGTGCGCCACTGGCCGGCGTCGAGCGTCACGGGCTGGCGCTGGTGCTGGGCGCTCGCACGGCGCTGCCGCCACAGCCGGCCGACGCTCCTTCAACCGCCGACGAACCGGGCCGCGGCAAGCGGGCCAAGAAAAAGGCAAGACAGTAGATGCAACCCACCCACGCCTCGCGCCGCATTCTGCTGCCGGTCAGAAACTGGTTCATCGTGCTGACGCTTTTTCTCGCCTTGCTGCTGAATCTGATTCCATTCGGGCGGCTGCCGGGCATTCCGGACTGGGTGGCGCTGGTGCTGGCATTCTGGTGCGTGCATCAGCCGTTGAAGGTCGGCATGGCCGCCGGCTTCGTGCTCGGCCTGGCGATGGACGTGGTCGATGCCAGCGTGATGGGGCAGCATGCGCTGGCCTATGTGCTGCTGGCGTTCGCCGCCGCCGGGCTGTCGCGGCGGGTGCTGTGGTTTCCGCTGTCGCAGCAGGCCTTGCACGTGCTGCCCCTGTTTCTCGGCATGCAGCTGGTGATGATGGTTGCGCGCATGGTGAGCGGTGCCGAGTTTCCGGGCGTGCTGTGGTTCCTGTCGAGCTTCACCGCCGCGCTGCTCTGGCATCCGGTGACCTACCTGCTCCTGATGCCCCAGTTCCGGCCGGAAGACAAAGACGTCCACCGTCCGATCTAATGTGAAGCACCTTGTTCGGAGCCCCCGGTAATGGATGCGCGCAGCGCTCTGATTGGTAAACCCCCGCGAGGGCGGAAGTGGGGCGGGCGACCAATCGGCCTTTTGCGGGTTTTATCGTCTGCGGGTGGCGCTCGGCGCCATCAGCGTTAAACCCGGCATGGAATTCAAGAACCCCCAGGAAGAACTCGAGCGTTTCCGTTCGCGGCTGGCCGTGGCGGGCGGCTTCGTGCTGGTCTGCTTCACCTTGTTGTTCGTCCGTTTCGTCTGGCTGCAGATCGTCCAGCACGACTACTACCAGACCCGTGCCGAGGACAACCGCATTTCGCTGGTGCCCATCGTGCCCAACCGGGGGCTGATCCTCGACCGCAACGGGGTAGTGCTGGCGCGCAATTACTCGGCCTACACGCTGGAAATCACGCCCTCGAAGGCGCGCGATCTGGAGCAGATCATCGATGGCCTGGCCGGCATCATCGACATCCAGCCCAAGGACCGCAAGCGCTTCAAGAAGCTGCTGGAAGAAAGCCGCAACTTCGAGTCGCTTCCGATCAGAACCCGGCTGACGGACGAGGAGGTGGCGAAGTTCATCGCCCACCGTTACCGCTTCCCCGGCGTAGACATCAAGGCGCGCCTGTTTCGGCAGTATCCGGGCGGCGCCTTCGCTTCGCACATGCTGGGCTACATCGGGCGCGTCAACGACCGCGATCTGGATAAGATCGAGGAAAAGGAGCAGGACGCGAATTATCGCGGCACCGAGCATTTCGGCAAAACGGGACTCGAGCAACACTATGAGTTCGACCTGCATGGCGGCACCGGGTTCGAGCAGGTGGAGGTCGATGCCGGTGGCCGTGCGGTGCGCACGCTGTCCCGCACCGCGCCGGTCGCCGGCAACAACCTGACGCTGACCGTCGACGCCGAATTGCAGCGGATCGCCGAGCAGGCCTTCGGCGACCGCAAGGGCGCGCTGGTCGCCATCGAGCCGGCCACCGGAGGCATCCTGGCGCTGGTGGCGGTGCCCAACTACGATCCCAACCTGTTCGTCGATGGCATCGACACGCAGAACTGGAAGGAGCTCAACGAGTCGCCGGACAAGCCGATGGTGAACCGCGCGCTCAACGGTGCCTATCCGCCGGGTTCCACCTTCAAGCCCTTCATGGCGCTGGGCGCCCTGACGCTGGGCAAACGCCGTCCCGAGCAACAGATTTCCGACCCCGGCTTCTTCAATTTCGGCGGCCACCGCTTCCGCGACGACAAGAAGGGCGGCCACGGCATGGTGGATATGTACAAATCCATCGTACATTCCTGCGACACCTACTACTACATGCTGGCTAACGACATGGGGATAGACAACATCTCCAGCTTCATGGGCCGGCTTGGCCTCGGCAGCCGCACCGGGATCGACATCGACGGCGAATCCGAAGGCGTGCTGCCTTCGCCGGAGTGGAAGAAGAAGCGGTTCAAGAAGCCGGAGCAGCAGAAATGGTATGCCGGTGAAACCATTTCGATCGGCATCGGTCAGGGCTACAACGCCTACACGCCGATTCAGCTGGCGCACGCCACGGCAATTGTGGCCAACAACGGCGTGGTGTTTCGACCGCATCTGGTGAAGTTCATTACCGATACGCGGACCGGCAAGCGGACCGAGATCGAGCCGAAGCCGACGCGCGATCTGGGGCTCAAACAGGAACATGTCGAAGTGATCAGGAATGCGATGGTCGGCGTGAACAAGGAAGGCACCGGCGCCCGCGCCTTTGCCGGCGCCGAGTATGTGTCCGCGGGCAAGACCGGCACCGCCCAGGTGTATTCGCTGAAGGGCGCGGAGTACAAGGAAGGCGGGGTCAAGAAGGAACTGCGCGACCATGCCCTGTTCATCGCCTTCGCACCTGCCGATGCGCCGAAGATTGCCCTGGCCGTGCTGGTGGAGAACGGCGGTTTCGGCGCCCAGGCCGCGGCCCCGATCGCGCGCCAGGTGTTCGATTACTACCTGCTCGGCAAGCGGCCCAAGGCGCCTGCGCCAGTGGATGAAGCAGCCGTCGAGGAGGACGAGGAATGAATCCCGGACTGGGTCTCGGCATGATCCGCAACCTGGTGCAGCGACTGATCGCGCCGCTCGACGTGCCGCTGATGGTGATCGCCGGATTGCTTCTGCTGCTGGCGATCGGCATCATGGGCAGCGCTTCGCCCGAACGGCTCAATGCGCAACTGCTCAACGTCGCCGTCGCCCTGGTGGTGATGCGCATCATGGCGCAGGTTCCGCCGCAGCGGCTGATGCACCTCGCCGTGCCCGTATATCTGGTCGGGTTGCTGCTGCTGATCGCCGTTGCCCTGTTCGGCGACGTCTCGAAGGGAGCGCGACGCTGGCTCAATCTCGGCTTCATGCGCGCGCAGCCCTCGGAACTGATGAAGATCGCAATGCCGCTCCTGCTGGCCTGGTTCTTCCAGAAGCGCGAAGCCATGCCGCGCTTGCGCGACTATGGCATCGCCGCCGTGCTGCTGCTGCTGCCGGTCGCGCTCATCGCGCGCCAGCCTGATCTGGGCACGGCCATCCTGGTTCTGGCGGCCGGCTTCTACGTGATCTTCTTCGCCGGGCTGTCATGGAAGATCCTGGTCGGCATGGTGGTGGCCGCCGCCGCCGCCGCTCCCCTGGCGTGGAATCTGCTGCACGATTACCAGAGGAACCGCATCATCACCCTCTTCGATCCGGAGAAGGATCCGCTGGGCAAGGGCTTCCACATCATCCAGTCGACCATCGCCATCGGCTCCGGCGGAATCCTCGGCAAGGGCTGGCGGGCAGGCACTCAGGCGCAGCTGGAATTCATCCCCGAGCGCCATACCGACTTCATCTTTGCGGTGTTTTCCGAGGAGTTCGGCCTGCTCGGCAATCTGGTGCTGCTCAGCCTGTACGCAATGCTGATCGGTCGCGGGCTGATGATCGCGGCGAATGCGGCCACGCTGTTTTCGCGACTGCTGGCCGGCGCCGTCACCATGATTTTCTTCACCTATGCTTTCGTCAATATGGGCATGGTCTCCGGCATCCTGCCGGTGGTCGGCGTCCCGCTGCCGCTGGTGAGCTACGGCGGAACCGCGCTGGTGACGCTGTTCCTCGGCATCGGGATACTCATGTCGATTCACGGCAATCGCATGCTGGTGCAGAAGTGATGGGTAACGCCCATGGCACCGAGCACCATCCGCGGCAGATAAAACACGCGAAAGGCCAATTATTCGCCCGCCCCCTTTCCCCCCTCACGGGGGGTTACTAATCGGCGCGCTACGCGCGCTTATCGCAAAGGTCTTCGAACAAGGTGCTTCACGTTAGACGCTTTCGGTACAAAGACGCGAAGGAATTCACGACAGCGAGTTGCCTACTGCTGCCGCTGCTGCTCGCTGCCTGCGGCACGCAGGCGCCGCGCCCGGTCATCGACCGGGCCGAGACACCGGCCGCCGTATCGCAAGCGCCGACTCCTGGTCCTGCGGCGAGGAAACCGGTGCCCGCCATCAAATACAGCGGAGGCTTCTACCAGGACGACGGTCCCGGCGACAGACCGCCGGAAGACATCGAGGCCATTCCCGACGCGGTGCCGAAGTTCGAACCGCTGCACCGCTTCGCCAACAATCCCTACTCGGTGCTGGGACGCGACTACGTTCCGCTGCGCGAGCTCCAGCCCTACAAGGCGCGCGGCATCGGCAGCTGGTACGGGCGCAAGTTTCACGGGCAGAAGACGTCCAGCGGCGAGCCCTACGACATGTACGGCATGACCGCGGCCCATCCGACCCTGCCGATTCCGTCCTATGTGCGCGTCAGCAATCCGGCGAACGGAAGATCGGTGGTGGTACGCGTCAATGACCGCGGCCCCTTCCACTCGGGGCGGCTGATCGACTTGTCCTGGACCGCAGCCTACAAACTGGGCTATATCGGCACCGGCAGCACCGTGGTCGAGGTCGAGAGCGTGTTGCCGGGCCAGACGCTCGCCGCCGCGCCGGCATCCGGCGTCGACGAAGACCCGATCGCCAAGCTGGCCGCCGCCGATCCCGAGCCGCCCCTGCCGCAGGTGCAGGACTTGCGGGGTCATTTCCTGCAACTTGGCGCCTTCGGCAACCGGGACAACGCCGAAGCGCTGCGGGCGCGGCTGGCGCGCGAACTCGGCAACCTGGCCGAAAAACTGGTGGTGCAATCCGCCGGCAAGCTGTTCCGCGTCCAGCTCGGGCCCTGGCCGGACGCCGCCGCGGCTCAACTCGCGGGCGGGCGTCTGCGCGAAAGCTTCGGCATGACTCCGCTCGTCGTGCAGCGCTAGCCGCCGGAAGCCTGTCGGGCCGGCCGTATAATTCACACTCCCTTTCCCTCACGATTTGCCGATGCGATTTCTTGCTTTTTTCCTGGCGCTGCTGCCCTTTGCCGCCAGCCATGCCCAGCCGATTTCCGTGCCGACCCTGAGCGCGCGGGCCTGGATCCTGATGGACTACGCGACCGGGCAGGTGCTGGCCGCACACGAGGCCGACACGCGGCTGGAGCCGGCGTCCCTGACCAAGGTCATGACCACCTACCTGGTGGCCGACGCCCTGGCGCAGAAGACGCTGACGCTGCAGCAGCCGGTCACGGTTTCCGAGCGCGCCTGGCGCACCCAGGGTTCGCGCAGCTTCGTGCCCGTAAACAAGGGCGTGACTGTCGACGAATTGTTCAAAGGCATGGTGATCCAGTCCGGCAACGACGCCTCGGTGGCGCTGGCCGAAGCCATCGGCGGCAGCGAGGATGCCTTCGCCGCGATGATGAACCGTACCGCGCAGCGCATGGGATTGAAGGACACGAATTTCCTGAATGCCAGCGGATACTTCGAGGGACCGGCACCGACCCACTATTCCACGGCGCGCGATCTGGCGCGGCTGGCCGCCGCGCTGATGCGCGACCATCCGGAAACCCACGCCCTGCACGCGACCAAGGAATACACCTACAACGGCATTCGCCAGTACAACCGCAACCGCCTGCTCTGGGCCGATCCGACGGTAGACGGGCTGAAGACGGGGCACTCCAATGCGGCCGGCTTCTGCCTGATCGCCACCGCCAAGCGCGGCCCGCGGCGGCTGATTTCCGTAGTGCTCGGCACCGCCTCGGAAGAAGCCCGCGCCCGCGATTCGCTGAATCTGCTCAACTGGGGCTACACCGCATTCGATGCGGTCAAGCTCTACGACAAGGGGCAGGCGATTTCGCAGCTCAAGGTGTTCAAGGGCGCACAGAACCTGGTCGGCGCTGGATTCGCGGAGGATTTCGTGGTCTCGGTGCCGCGCGGCTCGGCCGACAAGCTCACCGTGCAGTTGGTCAGCAGACAGCCCCTGATCGCTCCTGTCGCTTCCGGCGCAGTGGTCGGCACGCTCAAGCTCTCGGTGGCCGGGCAGCCCTGGGGCGAGTATCCCGTCGTCGCGCAGAATGCGGTTCCCGTGGCCGGCTTCCTCGGCCGCCTGTGGGACGACCTGCGGCTGTTCTTCCAATGACGGCGAAGGTCTTTCTCAACGGGCAATGGCTGGCGGCGGAGGATGCCCGCGTCTCGGTCATGGATCGCGGCTTCCTGTTCGGTGATGGCGTGTATGAAGTGATTCCCGTGTATTCGCGGCGGGTGTTCCGCCTCGAGCAGCATCTGGCGCGCCTGCAGCACAGCCTGGACGGGATCCGGATGGCCAATCCGTACCGGCTCGACGAATGGATCGGATTCGTCACGCAGCTGGCGCGCGAGGCCGAGTGGGAAGACCAGTCGATCTACATCCAGGTCACGCGCGGTCCGATGGCAGTGCGCAACCACGCCTTCCCGCAGCAAGTCACGCCCACGGTGGTGATCCTCGCGGAACCGATGAGCACGCCGCCGGCCAGCCAGCGCGAGCAGGGCATCGCCGCCGTCTCCGCCGCCGACATCCGCTGGCTGCGCTGCGACCTGAAGACCACCTCGCTGCTGGCCAACTGCCTGCTGCGCCAGCTTGCCGTCTCCGCCGGATGCGTCGAGACCGTCTTGTTCCGCGACGGATTTCTCACCGAAGGTTCCGCCTCGTCGATCTTCGTCGTCAAGAACGGCGTGCTGCTGGCGCCGATCAAGAACCACCTGATGCTGCCCGGCATCACCTACGACGTCGTGCTAGAACTCGCCGCGCAGCACGGCCTGCCGCATGAAGTGCGCGACATCACCGAGGCCGAAACGCGTGGCGCCGACGAGTTGTGGATGTGCTCGTCGACCAAGGAAGTGCTGCCCATCGTCACGCTCGACGGAACAAAAGTCGGCGCCGGCGGCACGCCGGGGCCCGTGTTCGCGCGGATGTATGCCTGGTACCAGGAGTTCAAGGCCACGGTAATGCGGGCGCCGGCGTGAAGCCCGAGACCCTCCTCGAATTTCCCTGCGATTTTCCGCTGAAAATCATGGGGGCGACAGCGCCGGATTTCGCCCAGACCATTGTCGCCATCGTGCTCAAGCACGCGCCGGACTTCGATGTCGCCGCGATCGAAATGCGCCCTTCCAAAGCCGGCAACTATTTGTCGCTGACCTGCACGGTCCGCGCCGTTTCGCAGGCGCAACTCGATGCGCTGTACCGCGAGCTGACATCGCACCCGATGGTCAAGGTAGTCCTGTGATCGTCAGGAAGCTCGGCCGCGTCGACTACGCGGCGACCTTCGCCGCGATGCAGGAGTTCACTGCCGCGCGCGGTGAGGACACCCCCGACGAACTCTGGATCTGCGAGCATCCGCCGGTATTCACCCAGGGCCTGTCGGGCAAGCCCGAACACCTGCTCTGCGACATCGGCATTCCCGTGGTGCAGATCGATCGCGGCGGCCAGATCACGTATCACGGCCCCGGCCAGGTCGTGGCCTATCTGCTGCTCGACCTGCGCCGGCGCGAACTCACGGTGCGCGGCCTGGTCAATCGCATCGAGCAGGCGGTGATCGACCTGCTGGCCGGCTACGGCGTCACGGCGGCGCGTCTGGCCGGCGCCCCCGGCGTCTATGTCGGCAAAGCCAAGATCGCGGCGTTGGGTCTGCGCATCAAGCACGGCTGCAGCTATCACGGCGTCGCGCTCAACGTCGACATGAATCTGGCGCCCTACAAGGCCATCAACCCCTGCGGCTACGAGGGCATGGCGGTGACGCAACTGCGCGATCTCGCCGGCGAATGCGATACTGCGCAGGTAGGCGCGGCTCTTGCGGAGCATCTGGCCCGGCAACTGGACGAAAAGAAATGACGACGAAGCAAAAAGGCGAAGCCAAGACGGCGCGCATCCCGATCAAGATCGTGCCGGCGACGACCGTTCTGAAAAAACCGGACTGGATTCGCGTCAAGGCCGGTAGCAGCGCGGGCCGCTTCGGCGAGATCAAGCAGATCCTGCGCGAACACCACCTGCACACCGTCTGCGAGGAAGCCACCTGCCCCAACATCGGCGAGTGCTTCGGCAACGGCACGGCGACGTTCATGATCCTCGGCGACCTGTGCACCCGCCGTTGCCCGTTCTGCGACGTCGGTCACGGCAAGCCGCTGCCGCCGGACGCCGAGGAGCCCGAAAAACTCGCGCGCACCATCGCGGCGATGAAGCTCAAGTACGTGGTGATCACCAGCGTCGACCGCGACGACCTGCGCGACGGCGGGGCGCAGCACTTCGCCGATTGCATCCGCAAGGTGCGTGAATATTCGCCCGGGACCAAGATCGAGGTGCTGGTGCCGGACTTCCGCGGCCGCCTCGACATCGCGCTCGACATCCTCGCCGCAACGCCGCCCGACGTCATGAACCACAACATGGAGACCGTGCCGCGCCTCTACAGGCAGGCGCGCCCCGGCGCCGACTACGCCAACTCGCTGCAGCTGCTGAAGGCCTTCAAGGCGCGGGTGCCCGGCGTGCCGACCAAGTCGGGCCTGATGGTGGGTTTGGGCGAAACCGACGAGGAGATCCTCGCCACCCTGCGCGACCTGCGCGCCAACGACGTCGAGATGCTCACCATCGGCCAGTACCTCGCGCCCTCAGGCCATCACCTGCCGGTACTGCGCTACGTGCATCCCGACATCTTCGCCATGTATGCGCGCGAAGCCGAAGCCATGGGTTTCACCCATGCCGCCTCGGCACCGCTGGTGCGCTCCAGCTACCACGCCGACCAGCAGGCCCATGGCGCCGGAGTGACCGGAACCTGAAAGTCGGCGCTGGCGGTACGGCGAGCGCTAGGCGAAGTCGCCGCGCAAGGCGGTGACGTCCGTCTGAAGTTTCTCCGGTAACGCCTCCGCTGCCGGCACGACGGCGCCCATGACCAGTTCGATGCGGGAAAACACGCCGCGGCGGAAGGGCTTGGTCATCGCAGCGCCGTCCTTGCGCGAGAAGAAGCTGCCCCACAGTCCGCGCAGGGCGACCGGCACCACCGGCACCGGGTTGCGTTGCAGGATGCGGGTGATGCCCGGACGGAAGGGATTGATGTTGCCGTCGGCGGTGATCTTGCCTTCCGGGAATATGCCGACCAGGTCGCCGGCGTCGAGCGCCTTGCCGACTTCGTCGAAGGCGCGCTCCATCATTGCCGGGTCTTCCTTGGCCGACGCGATCGGGATGGCCTTGCTGGTGCGGAAGACGAAGTTCAGCACCGGCCAGCGGAAGATATGGTGGTCCATGACGAAGCGGATCGGACGCCGGCAGGCGGCCATGATCACCAGCGCATCGACGAAGGAAACATGGTTGCAGACGATCACCGCCGGACCTTCCTCCGGCACCTGGTCGAGCTCCTGCACACGCAGGCGATACACGATGTGGATCAGCATCCAGACGATGAAGCGCAGCAGGAATTCGGGCACCAGGCCGTAGATGAACAGCGCCACCGCCGCGTTGCAGATCGCCGCCACGGCGAACAGCATCGGGATGGTCAGGCCGGCGGCCAGCATGCCTGCGGCGCAAAGCGCGCCGACGACCATGAACAGCGCGTTCATGATGTTGTTGGCGGCAATGATGCGCGCGCCGTGCTCGGGGTTCGAGCGCTGCTGCACCAGGGCGTAGAGCGGCACGATGAAGAAGCCGCCGAATATTCCGAGCAGGCCGAGGTCGATCAGTGGGCGCCAGATCGTGCCGTGTGCCAGCAGCGCCAGCGCTCCCAGCGGCACCGGTGCGGGCGAGGCGGGCGAGGCGAGCGCGAGATCGAGGGCAAAGACCGTCATGCCGATCGAGCCCAGCGGTACCAGGCCAAGTTCGACACGCTTGGCCGAGAGCTTTTCGCAGAACAGCGAACCGACGCCGATGCCGAAGGTGAAGGTCGCCAGCAGCAGGGTCACCGCGGTTTCGCTGCCGCCCAGCACGTTCTTGGTGTAGGCGGGAAACTGGGCGAGGAACAGCGCGCCGAACAGCCAGAACCACGAGATGCCCATGATGGAGAGGAACACGGTCTGGTTCTCGCGGGCGAACTGGATGTTGCGCCAGGTCTCGGTCAGCGGATTGATGCTGATCGACAAAGTCGGCGCTGGCGGCACGGCGGCCGGAATCGAGCGCGAGGCGACATAGCCGGCGATGGCGATCGCGAGGCCGGCGCCGGTGATCCATGCCGTGCCGGCACCGTTACCGGCGAGCAGGCCGCCGAGCAGGGTGCCGACGAGTATCGCGATGAAGGTGCCGGCCTCGATCAGCGCGTTGCCACCGACCAGCTCTTCGCTCTTGAGGTGCTGCGGCAGGATCGCGTATTTCACCGGGCCGAACAGCGTCGAATGCAGCCCGAGCAGGAACAGGCTGACGAACAGCACGGCGATGCTGTGCAGTGCAAGGCCGACGCCGGCCACGATGACGATGCCGATCTCCAGCAGCTTGACCATTTGCGCCAGGCGCGCCTTGTCGTATTTGTCGGCCAATTGCCCCGCCGTCGCGGAAAACAGGAAGAAGGGCAGGATGAAGATGCCCGCTGCAAGGTTCGCCAGCAGCTCGGGCTTGATCGTGGTCCAGCTCGCGGCCTGGAAGGTCAGCAGCACGACCATGGCGTTCTTCAGCACGTTGTCGTTCAGCGCGCCGAGAAACTGGGTGACGAACAGCGGGGCGAAGCGGCGGGTGCGCAGCAGGCCGGATTGGGTACTCATCGGAGAGATTCCTTAACGCGTTTGGATTGGACGGTGCAGAGCGGTGTCATATTGTCTCAGGAATGACGGGCGGCGTGAAATGTAATGCCAATCAGATATCGACGGTGCCGCGACGGATCGGACGATCGCCGGGCAGCGTGCGCAGTCGCAACGGCGCCTCGCCGAGGCCGGAGCGTTCCATCCAGGCGAACACCGAGTCGACCGTGACAGTGTCGATCTGTCCGGCCATGCGCCGCCCGAAAGGGTGGTCGTCGAAGCTGATGTGGGCCGACGACAGGCGCGCACCGAGGCGCGTCAAGGACGATATCTGCAGGGTCGTCGGCTGGTAGTCGCGGGCGCGCAGCCAGTCGCGGGCCGTTGCGCGGCTGACGACGGCTGGATCCGCCAGCATCGCCAGGGTTTCGATCGCCCACTGGTTGCTTTGCTGGTAGGGCCCGGACCACGGATAGGCGAGCATGTTGTAGCGCGGCTCGTGCAGCGTGGTCAGGAGCAAGTCATCCTTCAGCTGTTCCGGCAGGCGCGCCGCGATCGCGGGCTTGAGCACCACCACTCCCGCTTCATGGACGTAAAGGCCGTCGCCGAAAAATTCGGCCAGACCTTGCCGGTAGAGCGTGCTTTGGCTGCTGCCGCACTGGTTGAGCTTGTGCACCACGCGCCACGCGCCGCGTCCGGCCAGCGCCGCGTCATCGCGGTAGGCAATGCCGAGGTGCGAATAGCGCAGGCCGTACTGGCCGAGATCCTGTCCGGCGCGGGCGATCAGCAGCACCCGGGTGCCGTCGCGTCGCGCCATCTCGTCGAGTTGCTGCGCGACGCTTGCCGCCAGCGCGAGGTCGCGCCGCATCGAGTCCGGGCTCGGCCGGCGCGGTTCGCAGTTCTGTCCGGCCAGGGCCGGGCAGGTGGCGCCGGCCAGGGTCGCCACGACCATCGTCGCCAAGAGTGTGTGACGGAAGAGGCGGATCAGGAAGTTCATCACCGTATCCTCTCGTTGTAGAGGAGCGATTCGCCCAGGGCATTGGGCACCAGGCAGAGCACTTCGCCGGCGACGGAAAGCAGCCAGCCGGCGGCGACGACGGTCACGGAGACGACGGCCCCGGCTCCTACCAGCGATGCGGCGGCGGCTTCGCCGCTGAAGCGCAGGCTCGCCGTGACGCCGTCCGAGGCGCGGCGCAGCAGCCATACCGTTCCCGTGGCGGCGGTCTCGACCGCGACCACGGTCAGCACGGCGCCGGCGCTGAGGATCGCCACCGGTGCGGCGCTGAGCACGGCGACCGGCAACGAGAGCGAAAGACTGGATGCCGCACTGGCGTCCGAAACGCCGCCATGAGCCCGGCTCGGCGCGGCCAGCAGAGCGGCGGCGGGGGCGAGGGTGAGGCCGATCAGGGCGCGCAAGGCGCGGCGGCGGGAGGTGTCGTATGTCATGAGATTCTCCATGTGTGGATGCAAGGCTTAGTGGCTGGCGGCTGCGGCTTCAGTGGCGGGCTGGGCCGAAGCGGCGTCCTGCCCGCGTTCGAGCCGGTCGGCCTCGTAGGCATCGCGCAGGGTCTTGGCCAGCGTGAAGGCCGACGAGATCAGGTAGAGCCAGCTCACCAGCAGATAGGCCTTCCAGGTCGGGTTGATTTCCATGCGCCACAGGCCCCATGCGGTGAGCGCCATGGACAGGGCGAAGCCGCCCCAGACCACCATGGCCCACATCGGCGTGTCGGAGGGGGCGATGGCGTTGTCGCGGACATATTTGGACAGGACGAAGGCTGACGAGAGGCAGAAGAAATAGCCCATGACCATGAAGGCGCGGTCGAGATCCCCGCCCGGCAGCCAGGCCAGACCGGTGCCGCAGACCAGCAGGGCGATGCCGAAGGAAATCCATGCCTGCATGCGCCAGGCGCTTGTGTCACGTTGAACGGTGCGGAATGCGTGTTCCATGGTGTGCTCCCTGGTTGTTGTGTCGAATGACGGGCTCATCATGGGCATGGCGCATTGACGGTACAAGCAAAGGGGACGATGTGTTATTGATCTCGACTTGTAGTATCGTTTGCAGATACTTTTTCAGGGGATTGCCACCGTCATGAGCACCACTGCCGACCTGATCGCACACCTCAAAAACGAACTCAAGGCTGCGGGCGTCACCTATGCCGTGGTTGCCGAGCGCCTCGGCATGGCCGAATCGAGCGTCAAGCGGATGTTCTCGAAGGGTGGCGACATGCCGGTGTCGCGCATAGACGACATCTGCCGCATCATCAACCTGGACTTCGCCGACCTCGCCCGCCGCGTTGCCGATACCGCGCCCCTGATGCTCGAGTTGACTCTGGCGCAGGAGAAGGCGGTGGTGGCTGATCGCACGCTGCTGGTGGTGGCGATCTGCGTCATCAGCCAGATGCCGGCCGAGGAGATTCTCGCCACCTACGACTTGAGCGAGGCGAAGCTGGTACGCGCCCTGGCGCACTTGGACCGGCTCGGCATCATCGA
>Ga0207969_100032_pt1 | contig 99484 bp, 63 predicted proteins | sample LakWasMet25_LOW6_2_FD_183869 | JGI IMG/M metagenome (GOLD analysis project Ga0207969, IMG submission 183869) | Freshwater sediment methanotrophic microbial communities from Lake Washington under simulated oxygen tension - Sediment Metagenome... | ecosystem: Environmental > Aquatic > Freshwater >...
CGCTCGAGCCGCCCGCCTGGCCCACCAGGATGTCGATCACGCTACCAGGCGTGACCGACACGGTGCCGCGAACGTACGCACCGCGCCCGCCCGCGCCCACGCTGGTGCCGTAGATCGTCCCGCTGCCGCCCTGCGCGCCCCACGCCTCGACCGTGATGCTCGTCACGCCCGCAGGAACCGTCCAGCTCTGACGGGTGCCCGTCCGACCCGTGCTCGTCGGGTTGAACACCGCCACGATCGGCGTCGGGCCTGCGACAAAGCCGTCCGCCGGACACGCCGCGCTCGACCCGTTGCAGGCCTCGGCCACGTCGCAGACGCCCGCCGAAGCGCGGCACACCGTGCCAGCCGCCGTGAAGGTGTTGCCCGGGCAGGCCGCCGCGCTACCCGTGCAGGTCTCGGCCGGATCGCACACCCCCGCCGAAGCGCGGCACACCGTCGTCGACGGCTGGAACGTATCCGTCGGACAAGCCGCCGCGCTGCCCGTGCAGCTCTCGGCCGTGTCGCAGATGCCCGCCGAGGCGCGGCACACCGTCGTCGACGGGACGAACACATCCGTCGGACAAGCCGCCGCGCTGCCCGTGCAGCTCTCGGCCGTGTCGCAGATGCCCGCCGAAGCGCGGCACACCGTCGTCGACGGACGGAACACATCCGTCGGACACAGCGCGCCAGTGCCCGTGCAGCTCTCCGCCACGTCGCAGACGCCCGCCGACCCGCGGCACACCGTCGTCGACGGACGGAACACATCCGTCGGACACAGCGCGCCAGTGCCCGTGCAGCTCTCCGCCGTGTCACACACACCCGCCGAAGCGCGGCACACCGTCGTCGACGGGACGAACAGATCGACAGGGCACGCCACGGCAGTGCCCGTGCAGGTCTCCGCCACGTCGCAGATACCCGCCGACGCGCGACACACCGTGCCCGCCGCCGTGAGCGTGTTCGACGGGCAGGCGGCGCTCGTACCGCCGCAGGTCTCCTGAGGATCGCAGACACCCGCCGAAACGCGGCACACCGTGCCCGCCGCCACGCCCAGATCCGACGGGCACGCCGCCGCGCTACCCGTGCAGCTCTCCGCCACGTCGCAGCCGCCGCCGTTGTTCGCGCGGCACACCGTCGTCGAAGGCAGGAACACATCGCCCGGGCAGGCCGCCGCGCTGCCCGTGCAGCTCTCCGCCACATCGCAGACGCCCGCCGACCCGCGGCACACCGTCGTCGAAGGCAGGAACGTATCCGCCGGACACGCCGCCGCGCTGCCCGTGCAGCTCTCGGCCGTATCGCAGACACCCGCCACCGCACGACACACCGTCGTCGACGGACGGAACACATCCGTCGGACACGCAGCGCCAGAGCCCGTGCAGGTCTCCGCCGTGTCGCACACACCCGCCGAGGCGCGGCACACCGTCGTCGACGGCACGAACACATCCGCAGGGCAGCCCACCGCCGAACCCGTGCAGCTCTCCGCCGTGTCGCAGATGCCCGCGGACGCACGGCACACCGTGCCCGCCGGAGTCAGCGCGTTCGCCGGGCAGGCCGCGCTCGTACCCCCGCAGACCTCCTGTGGATCGCAGACACCCGCCGAAACGCGGCACACCGTGCCAGCAGCCACGCCCAGATCCGACGGGCACGCCGCCGCGCTGCCCGTGCAGCTCTCCGCCACGTCGCAGCCGCCGCCGTTGTTCGCGCGGCACACCGTCGTCGAAGGCAGGAACACATCCGCCGGGCACGCCACCGATGCTCCCGTGCAGGTCTCGGCCACGTCGCAGATGCCCGCCGAGGCGCGGCACACCGTGCCCGCCCCCGAGATCGTGTCCGTCGGGCACACCGCGCTCGAGCCCGTGCAGGTCTCCTGCGGATCGCACGCACCCGCCGAGGCGCGGCACACCGTGCTCGACGGACGGAAGGCGTTCGCCGGACACGCCGACCCGGTGCCGTTGCAGGTCTCCGCCACGTCGCAGCCGCCCGCAGCCGCCGCACGGCACACGGTGCCCGCCGCGACGTTGCCCCAGGCCGTCGGACCCGCCACCGTGGTCGTCGGCGCGACGCAGGCCTGGCAGTTGTTCGCCGGGTTCAGGTCGCCGTTGTTGAAGCAGACGCCGCCGATACGGCAGAAGCCCTCGTCGACCAGGCCGTCGCAGTCGTTGTCGATCCCGTCGCAGAACTCCGCCGGGAACGAGCCCGACGGGGCCGCGCAGCCGGGCATCCCGCAGGTGCAGCGGGAGATCGACAGGGTGTAGTTCGCGCACATCCCGCCGGTGCCGCCGGGGCGATAGACCCGGATCAGCACCGTCTGCGGCCAGGTCACGTTGCGCGTCGAGAACGCCCCGGTCGGAGAGCCGCCGCCAGGCGACACGTTGTCGGTGAACTGCCAGCTCTGGAGATCCATCCCGCAGGAGGCTGCGGCCAGGCAGTTGGGGGTGGCGGTCCCGTTCGTCAGGACCTGCATCCGCAGGAGACCGCTCGCCACGCCCGGGCCCGTGAGGTTGATCGTGGGCGTCCCGACGCCGTGCTGGTTGTAGTCGTAGTTCGGCGGGAACGAGACGACGAACCACTGCTCCTGCCCTGCGATCGAGGGCATGTAGGTCGTCTGCGTCAACGAGCCGCCGTTGAGCACCGGCCCGAGATTCGTCGCCGTACCACAGGTCGTCGCCGTGCCGTCGTCAACCACACCGTTGCAGTTGTTGTCGACGGAGTCGCAGACCTCGGTGGTCGGCGCGCGGATCACCGTGTTGGCCGGGCAGAAGCCGCTCGCACCCGTGCAGACCTCCTGCGGATCGCAGTAGGGCTGGTTGATCGACGGACGGCAGACCGTGCCGACGGGACGCACCACATCCGCCGGGCAGGCCGCGGCGCTACCCGTGCAGACCTCCGAGACGTCGCAGGTGGTGTCCACGGCCGCGCGACACACCGTGCTCGACGGACGGAACACGTCCGTCGGGCACGCGGTGCCGGTGCCCGTGCAGTTCTCCGCCGTATCGCAGACCCCAGCCGAGGCGCGGCACACCGTGCTCGACGGACGGAACCCGTTGGCCGGACACGCCGCGGCACTTCCCGTGCAGCTCTCCGCCGCGTCGCACACATCGACCGCGGCGCGGCACACCGTGCTCGACGGCTGGAAGGTGTCCGTCGGACACGGCGCGCTCGTGCTGGTGCAGGTCTCCGCGACATCGCAGGGCCCGGCGACCGGACGACACACCGTGCCCGCCCCGATGCCCATGTCCGGCGGACACACCGGACCAGTGCCCGTGCAGACCTCCTGCACGTCGCAGCCGCCGCCGTTGGTCACGCGGCACACGAAGGTGGAGGGCCGGAAGGCGTCCGTCGGGCACGCCGCGGCGCTTCCCGTGCAGGTCTCCGCCACGTCGCAGCCGCCCGCCGCAGCCGCGCGACACACCGTGGTCGACGGAACGAACACATCGGCAGGGCACGCCGCCGTCGAACCCGTGCAGGTCTCCTGCGTATCGCAGACACCCGCCGACGCGCGGCACACCGTGGTCGAGGGAGAGAACGCGTTGGCAGCGCACGGAGCGCTCGTCCCACCGCAGAGCTCGGCCGGGTCGCAGACGCCCGCCGACACGCGGCACACCGTGCCCGCCGCCAGGGCGGCGTCCGCCGGGCAGGCCGCCGCAGAGCCCGTGCAGGTCTCCGTCACGTCGCAGCCGCCGCCGTTGTTGTTGCGGCACACCGTCGTCGACGGCAGGAACACGTTCGTCGGGCAGGCGGCGCTCGAACCCGTGCAGCTCTCGGCCGTGTCGCAGATGCCCGCGGCCGCACGACACACCGTCGTCGACGGGACGAACACGTTCGAGGGACACACCCCGCTCGTGCCCGTGCACGCCTCGGGCAGGTCACACACGCCACCCGAAGCGCGGCACAGCGTGCCCGCGGGACGCACCACATTGCTCGGACAAGCCGCCGCGCTACCCGTGCAGACCTCCGCGATGTCGCAGGTCGGATCCACCGCGGCGCGACACACCGTCCCGGCCGCGACGCCGATGTCCGGCGGGCAGCTGTTGGTCCCGGTGCAGACCTCGGCCGCGTCGCAGCCATTCGACACCGCAGCGCGACACACCGTCCCGGGCGTGACCACCGTGTCTGCCGGGCAGGCCGCCGCGGTCCCGTTGCAGACCTCCTGAAGGTCGCATCCACCTGGCACCGCCGCGCGGCACACGGTGCCCGCCGGGCGACCGATGTCCGCCGGGCAGGTGTTGGTCCCGTTGCAGACCTCGGCCGCGTCGCAGCCATTCGACACCGCAGCGCGGCACGTCGTCCCGGCCGCAACGACCACATCCGACGGGCACAGCGCGCCGGTGCCCGTGCAGCGCTCCGCTACGTCGCAGCCACCCGCCACCGCCGCGCGGCACACCGTCGTCGACGGACGGAACGTGTCCGCCGGGCAGGCGGCCATCGCTCCCGTGCAGACCTCCTGCGTATCGCAGATGCCGGCCACCGCGCGGCACACCGTGTTGACCGCGACGAAGGCATTGCCCGGGCAGGCCGCCGAAGACCCAGTGCAGGTCTCGGCCACGTCGCAGACGCCCGCCGCCACGCGACACACCGAGCTCGAAGGCAGGAAGCTGTCCGTCGGACACAGCGCCCCGGTGCCCGTGCAGCTCTCCGCCGCATCGCAGACGCCCGCCGAGGCGCGGCACACCGTCGTCGACGGCACGAACACATCCGTCGGACACGCCGCGCTCGAACCCGTGCAGCTCTCGGCCGTGTCGCAGACGCCCGCCGAGGCGCGACACACCGTCGTCGACGGACGGAAGGAGTCCGTCGGGCAAGCCGCCGCGCTACCCGTGCAGGTCTCGGCCGTGTCGCAGACACCCGCCGAGGCGCGACACACCGACGTCGACGGCAGGAAGCCATCCACCGGGCAGGCGTTGCCGGAGCCGGTGCAGACCTCGGCCGTGTCGCAGATGCCCGCCGAAGCGCGGCACACGGTCCCGGCCACGCCCACCACGTCCGCCGGGCAGGCGGCCATCGTTCCCGTGCAGCTCTCGGCCACGTCGCAGCCACCAGCTACCGCAGGACGGCACGTGGTGCCCGACGACACGAAGGTGTCCGTCGGGCAGGCCGCGCTCGAACCCGTGCAGCTCTCAGCCGTATCGCAGACGCCCGCCGAGGCGCGGCACACCGTCGTCGACGGACGGAAGGAGTCGGCCGGACACGCCGCGCTCGAACCCGTGCAGGTCTCGGCCGTGTCGCAGACACCCGCCGAGGCGCGGCACACCGTCGTCGACGGCACGAACACGTTGGCCGGACACGCCGCGCCCGTACCGTTGCAGGTCTCGGCCGTGTCGCAGACGCCCGCCGAGGCGCGGCACACCGTGCCCGCCGCGACGTTGCTCCAGGTGGTCGGCCCGGACACCGCCGACGACGGCACCGTGCACACCTGGCAGTTGTTCGTCGGGTTCAGCGTCCCGTTGCTGAAGCAGACTCCGCCGATACGGCAGAAGCCCTCGTCGACCAGACCGTTGCAGTCGTTGTCGAGCCCGTCGCAGACCTCCGGAGTCGGCGCGCCCGGCATCACCGAGCAGGTCGAGCTGGGACCCGTTCCGCAGATCACGGTGCCCATGCGGGCGCAGGCCCCGACGCCCACCGTGCAGGGCCCGCCCGTCGGCAGACACGTTCCGCTGCAGCTCGCCTGACCCGCCGGGCACCCGCAGGTAAAGCCCGAGCACGCGCCGTTGAAGGGCGGGTTGCACGCGGAGCCGGCCGTGAGGGGAGAGTCCCCCGGACAAGCCGCGCTCGAACCCGTGCAGGTCTCCGTCGCGTCGCAGACGCCCGCCGAGGCGCGGCACACCGTGCTCGAAGGACGGAAGGTGTTCGCCGGGCACGCCGCACCGGTGCCGGCGCAGGTCTCGGCCACGTCGCAGACACCCGCCGAGGCGCGGCACAGCGTGCCCGCCGCGACGTTGCTCCAGGTCGACGGACCAGCCACCGTCGACGACGGCACCGTGCACACCTGGCAGTTGTTCGCCGGGTTCAGGTCACCGTTGTTGAAGCAGACCCCGCCGATGCGGCAGAAGCCCTCGTCGATCAGGCCGTTGCAGTCGTTGTCGATCCCGTCGCAGGCTTCCGCCGGGAACGAGCCCGCCGGCGCCGTGCAGCCGGGCATCCCGCAGGTGCAGCGCGAGACCGACAGGGTGTACAGCCCGCAGCCGATGCCTACGCCACCCGGCCGATAGACCCGCACCAGCACCGTCTGCGGCCAGGGCACATTGCGCGTCGAGAACGCCCCGGTCGGAGTGCCGCCGCCCGTCGAGAGGTTGTCGGTGAACTGCCAGCTCTGGAGGTTCAGCCCGCAGGAGGCCGCGGCGCTGCAGTTGGCCGACAGCGTGCTGCTCGTCAGCACCTGCATCCGCAGGAGGCCGCTCGCCACCTCGGTGCCCGTGAGGTTGATCGTGGGCGTCCCGACGCCGTGCTGGTTGTAGTCGTAGTTCGGCGGGAAGGTGATCCGGTACCACTGCTCGCCGGTGCCGCCAGGCATGAAGGTCGTCTGCGTGACCGAGCCACCGAGGGCCACGATGCCCAGGTCGCTCGCCGTCGCGCAGGTGTTGACGATGCCATCGTCGGTCTGACCGTCGCAGTCGTCGTCGACGCCGTTGCAGGTCTCGGTACCCGGCAGCGTCTGCCCCGTGCACACGCCCCAGGCGCCCGCGCTGCACGCCTGCGAACCGGGTCGGCAGACGCCGACGCCGCTGGTGCCCGCCGGACCCGTGTAGCAGCTACGCGCGACGCCGTTGTCGATCAGGCCGTTGCAGTCGTCGTCGAGGTTGTTGCAGAGCTCGGCCGCGGGGCGGATCTCGCCCGTGCACATGCCCCAGGCGCCCGCGGCGCAGGTCTGCGTTCCGGCGCGGCACAGGCCGACGCCAGCAGAGCCCGGCGGACCGCCGTAGCAGCCCTGGGTCAGCCCCTCGTCGACCATCCCGTCGCAGTCGTCGTCGATGTTGTTGCAGACCTCGGCACCGGGAACGCCTGGGGCCGCGCTGCACTGCGTAGCGAGCCCATCGCCGCGGCAGATGACCGTCCCCACCCGGGTGCAGGCCCCAGCGCCCACGGAGCAGGCGTTGCCCAGCGTCGGGAAGTCCTCGTCGGTCTGCGCGTCGCAGTCGTCGTTGAGGCCGTTGCAGCGCTCCGCCGTCGGAACGACCTGCCCCGCGCAGGAGCCCCAGGCGCCCGCGCTGCAGGTGGACGTTCCGCCGCGGCAGACCCCGACCCCGTTGGTGCCAGCCGGGCCCGTGTAGCAGGCCAGGGTCAGGCCCTCGTCGACCGAGCCGTCGCAGTCGTCGTCGAGGTTGTTGCAGGTCTCGGTGCCGCTGCCGCCGGGGACGCACATTTGCGGGACGCCACCCACGCAGTTGTTCACCGTGCGCGCGCAGAGGCCGGCGCCGCAGGTCGTGGTGCCGAGGCCCTCGTCGACCGAGCCGTCGCAGTCGTCGTCGAGGCCGTTGCAGACCTCCACCAGCGGAACCTGCTCACCCGGGCAGAGCACACCGAACACGCCGCCCGAGCAGGTGCGAGACCCGTTGCGGCAGATGCCCACCCCGCTGGTGCCCGCGGGGCCCGTGTAGCAGCTCTCGGCGATGCCATCGTCGACCATGCCGTCGCAGTCGTCGTCGATGTTGTTGCATGTCTCGACCGCCGGAAGCGTCTGCCCGGTGCACATGCCCCACGCTCCGGTGGCGCAGGCCTGAATGCCGTCGCGGCAGCGCCCGACCATCCGGGTGCCCGCCGGGCCCGTGTAGCAGCCGCGAGCGACGCCGTTGTCGATGGCGCCGTTGCAGTCGTCGTCGAGGTTGTTGCAGGTCTCCGTCACCGGAGTCACCTGGCTGGTGCACACGCCCCAGGCGCCCATGGAGCAGGCCTGCGAACCAGCGCGGCAGAGACCCACGCCGCTGGTGCCCGCGGGGCCCGTGTAGCAGCCCTGCGAGACCCCGTCGTCGACGGCGCCGTTGCAGTTGTCGTCGAGGTTGTTGCAGGTCTCGGTACCCGGCAGCGTCTGGCCCGTGCACGCGCCCCAGGCGCCCGCGCTGCATGCCTGGGTGCCGGGCCGACAGACGCCGACGCCGCCGGTGCCCGCGGCGCCCGTGTAGCAGCCCTGGGTCACGCCGTCGTCGATGGCGCCGTCGCAGTCGTCGTCGAGGTTGTTGCAGGTCTCGGTCGCCGGGACCACCTGGCCCACGCACGCGCTCCAGGCGCCCGCAGTGCAGGTCTGCATACCGGCCCGGCAGACGCCGACGCCGCTGGTGCCCGAGGCGCCCGTGTAGCAGCCCTGGGTCACGCCCTCGTCGATGACGCCGTCGCAGTCATCGTCGACGCCGTTGCAGGTCTCCGCCGCAGGAGGCCGCGTCCCGGCGTTGGTGCACACCGGCGACCCGCTGGAGCAATCCAGCACGCCGATGACGCAGACACCCGGCAGCGAGCAGGGAGCGCCGTTGGCGCAAGGCACGCAGTCCGCCGTGGCGTTGCAGACGCTCGACGAGCCCGGCAGCCACCGGATCGAGCTGCCCGCCGAGGCGATCCCCGTGGTGTTGAAGCCGACCAGATCGAACGACGAGCCCGTGCCGCGCTGGATGCCGATGGTGGCGTCGCCGCCGGTGCCGCGAGAACCCTGGCCCTCCATGCGACCGTAGAGCACGTCGATGGCGTTGGAGCCTTCGGAGAGGCTTATCTCGAAGGTGACGTGCTCGCTCGCGTTGGACGAGCCCGGCGGATAGAAGAAGTTGTCCTCCCACTCCGCGATGTACCGACGCAGCGGGGCCGTGCCGACCGTGGCCGTGCAGATGCCGTTGCGCTGGTAGATGTCGTCCCAGAAGCCGAAGATCGTGTTCTCGACGGCCGTCGTCGGCAGCGTGCTGTTCACCCACGCATACGTGGGCATCACGAACGAGAACATGCCGTTCGAGGAGATGCCGACGTAGTTGTACGGGCTGTTGTAGAAGCGGAACGTGAACGGCAGGGTCTCCCCCGTCGTTCCGTCATCGGAGTTCGCCAGGAAGGTCTGGTGCCCGGCGAGGGAGCAAACGTCGACCCACGCCATCGGCGACGGACGGGTGCGGGTGTAGACGTCCGCGGTCCCACCGCAGATGGTCCCAATCGGGAGCTGCGTGGCGATCGCGCAGGTCGGAGCGCCCGTCGCGCAGGAGATCCGCCCCGTGCTGCAAGCCTGACCGGTGCTGCAGGCCGCGCCCTCGGTGCAGGGGACGCACACGCCCGAGGCGTTGCAGACCGAGCCGACGCCGCAGACCGTTCCGGGGGGCAGCATGCCCGCGTCGACGCAGGTCTCCACCGGCCGGCCGCCGGCGGTATTGATGCAGTTGATCACACCTCGACGGCAGGGGTCCGAGGCGATGAAGCACTGCGAGCCCATGCGGCAGATGACCTCTTCCGGCGGCGCGCAGGTGAACTGCACCTCGGTGGAGATCAGCGTCGGCGCCAACGTCCTATCGGGCGACGGGATCAGCGTCGCCTGGAGCTCGAGGAAGGGGAAGTGGTCCGCGCCCACGGCGGTCGGCATCGCCACACGGATGTTGGCGCCGACGTCGATGGTCGAGGGCATCGTCGAGGTGCCGTTGGGGGCGTCGGGCAGCCGGGTCCAGGTGGCGCTCGCGAGGCCCGCGGAGGTCTGCGCCACGCGCACGCGGAACTCGATGCGCGTCCCCTGAGGGACGATCGAGGAGAAGTTGAACTGGCCCCAGTACGGCGCGTCGATGCCGTTGCAGGTCGTCCCCTCGTAGATGCGACGGTAGGTGCCCGTGTTGCAGACCGTGGAGCCGGTCGCCGGGGTCCAGCGGATGGTGCGCCCGGCCGGAGCGACGCCCGCGGAGTTGTTGCCCACCAGGTCGAAGGACGAGCCGGTCCCCTGCTGAATGCCGATGGTGGCGCTGTTGCCGGTGGCCCGGTCCCCCTGGCCCTCCATCTGGTTGTAGAGGACGTCGATGGTGTTGGTCGTCTCGGCCAGCACGACCTGGTAGGTCATGTGCTCGGTCGTGTTGCCCGCACCATCCGGCGGATAGAAGTACTGGTCGCTCCACTGGACGACGTACTCGCGGTTGGGCGAGCTGCCGTAGACCGCGATGCACTCGCCGTTGCCTCGGTTGTAGACGTCGTCCCAGAACGCGAAGATCGTGTTGGCGACGTCCGCCGTCGGCAGCGTGCTGTTGGTCCACTGGTACGTCGGGTCGACGAACGAGATCATCCCATTCGAGGCGATGCCCGCCGTGACGTAGGGCGCCCCGTAGTAGCGGAAGGTGAACGGCAGCGGCAGCTGGGTGGTGCCGTCGTCGGAGTTCATCAGCACCGTCTGGCGACCCGGCGCCGCGCAGGCGTCGCGCCAGGACAGCGGCGAGGTCCCTCGGGTGTAGTTGCCCCCGGAGGTGCTGGTGCAGGTCGAGGTGATGCCGCCGCGCAGGCCCGCTCCGCCCGGGCAGAAGACCGCGTGCGCGGCGTTGGCCGCGGCGACGTCCGTCGACCCGGCGGGGATCGCGTCGGCGGCCTCGGGGCAGATCACCTGGTGGCGGCACTGCGGCGAGCAGTTGCCCGGGCACTGGGACACCACGCCGATGAAGCGGGTCGGCGTAGGGTAGTCCGGGCGCCAGCGGCGGCACTCGGACCACCGCCCCGTCTCAGGGCTCCCGGGAACCGGGTCGCAGGTGCGCTGGCCGACGTTGCAGGTCTCGGTGGCGCTGTAGGTGAGGTCGTTGTCGACGTCGCAGGGCCTCGGCTGGTCGCCGAGGCGGCACTCGCAGCCCGCCCGGGTATTGGGAAGGCGGCCGCAGTAGCACTGGTCGGTGACGCTGGCGTTGTCGTCGTCGCAGTCGACGTTGATGCAGCCCAGGCCGAAGCCGTAGCGGTCACCGTCGCGGTCGACGCACTGGGTCGTCGGGCCGTCGGTCTCCTCGGAGGTCTCGACCAGGTCCGAGGCGCCGTCGCGGGTGCCCAGATCGTCGCTGGCGTCCATGCCCGAGGGCGCGTCGAAGGCGATGGTGACCGACGCGTCCTCGAACCCAACGAGCGAGCCGCCGCCACCACAGCCCACGAGGGCCAGCAGTGCTGCAACCAGGATCGCTGTTGGTGTCCACCGGACCTTCATCAAACTCCCCGCTCCTCCAACGTAAATGTCGCGAGGATACCGGTGGATGCGCTCGTCGTTCGCCTGATGGATCTCACCGCAGAGTTCTCGACCTTGAGCTGAGATCCACCCTTAGGGGCCAGCAACCTGCATACCGACGATCGCCGGTCTGATCTGGAGGCTATAACAAATCCACGGCGGACAATCTCAAGAAACCGTCGACATACCTATTCACAAGTCATCGTAATCATACGCGTATTCTCTATCTCAAGCCTTCCGAAAGAGTCTCCGCCTTGCATGGTTTTCGACCACTTCTTTCTCTGTTATTTCGTTTTTTCAGTCGTACTTTTGGAAATAACAAACTTTTGCTGACTTGCCCTCTGGATGTTCGGCCCTGCCAGCGGACTTTCTTGCAGACCTACGCAACGGTTGCGGACTCGACCCCGAGGGTCGCTCGACAGCGGATCCCCCTCCGCTGGAGGCCGCCTTGTCGCCCCTCAGGGAGGGCGCGAATTGGCGGCTCTGGAATGGGAGTTGTTACGGTCCGCCTGCATCAGGAAGGCAACGCGACGGCATGACTGAGATCTCTCGGAGCGCACAGCCGCTCGCCGACCTGCAGGCAGAGCGCGCCGTGCTCGCGGCTGCGCTGCTCGACGGCGAAGGGCAGGAGCGGATCATCCCGCGGATCGCGACGATCCTGCGATCGGGGGACTTCTACGATCCGCGCCACGCGCTGCTCTGGGAGGTGCTGCTCGCGCTCCACACGCGGGGCGAGCCGGTGGACGTGCTCACCGTGGTCGCGGAGCTGCGCGCCCGGGACCGGCTGAACACCGTCGGCGGGGCGCAGTACGTCGGCGAGCTGACCGACGAGATCCCGACGCTCTCGCACTGCGAGTCGCACGCGCGGATCGTCTCGGACCTGGCGGAGCGCCGGCGCGCGCTGGAGGCGTACCAGTCCGCGACGCAGCGGCTGCTGAGCGGGGAGGCGCTGCCCGCGGTGCGCGTCGCCCTCGACCGCTCGCTGGGGACGACGCAGGACCAGCAGAGCGCCAACCGCGTCGGCCAGGACGTCGAGGGGCTGCTCGAGACGATGTGGGCGCGCAGGACGGGGCAGGAGACCGCCATGGGCACCCCGTGGGCCCCGGTGGACAGCCTCCTCGGGGGCGGGCTCTGGCCCGGGATGTACGTGCTCGTCGGCGGAACCGGCTCGGGCAAGACCCAGTGGGCCGTGCAGGTCGCCGTGGAGGCCGCGCGGCGCGGTCAGGGGGTTCTCTACCTCGCGCTGGAGCTGTCACGGCAGGACCTCGCCGCGCGCGTGATGGGCACCTTGTCGGGGGTGGCCTGGAGCCGGATCCTGCGCGGCACCCTCGACGACGTCGAGGTCGCCCATGTGATGGAGGCCGCGCGCTCGGCCGAGCACATCCCGTTTCACACCGAGTGCGGCCCGCCCTTCGGGTACGGCGCCGAGACCCTGGCCGCGCGGGCGTGGGCGTTGAAGCCGGCGCTGATCGTGATCGACTACCTGCAGCTCTGCGCAGGGCGCTATGGAGAGGAGCCCCGCACCGCCGTCGGGCGCGTCTCCTACGTGGCGCGCGCCCTCGCTCGCGACCTGGGCGCGGTGGTGCTGGTGCTGTCCAGCACCGCGCGGGCGAACTACGCCGACCTGGTGAACGACCCCGCGCGCGACCCGGTGGACCTCGTGGGCCTGGGCAAGGAGTCCGGGGAGATCGAGTACGCGGCGGACGGGGTGATGGTGCTGGCTCGTAGCGCCGAAGGTGGGCGCAACCGGGTGCTGGTGCTCGCCAAGAACCGCCATGGTCCGGTCGGGCGCGCGGACCTGAAGTGGAACGGGCACACGTTCTCGGCCGCCGATGGACCCAGGGAGATCGGGCTGTGATCGCGTCCGCGGTGTTCTTGAACCGGTTGAACCGCATCGTCGCGCGGGCCCAGGCCTCCGACAGCGCCCCGTTGCGCGCCTGGGCCGCCGCGGCCTCGAAGGACAAGCGCCTGGAGGAGGCGTCCGTCCTCGCGATGAGCGCCCTCTCCGAGCAGATCGAGGCCTTCGCCATCGACCGGCGGACCCGACCCGCGGTGCTCGAGCGCGCGGCCGAGCGCTGGCTCTTCCGGCTGCTCTGGCACGGAGACGCGACGCGCTGGAAGACCCTGCCCCCAGCGGAGATCGCGCTGGCCCTGGCGGCCGAGCAGGACGACGTCACCTGGAGCTGGCCGGTGAACCTGGCGCTGCGCGACGTCGCGATGGTCCTCGACCAGACGAAGGACCCGCACGCGCGGCTGCTGGCGCGGGCCTTCCTCGACGGGACCCTGGTGCCGCTGCAGAGCGCGGAGGTGAGCGCGACGCAGGCGCTCATCGAGAGCGGGATCATCCAGGCCGACGAGGACCTGAAGGCCGCGCTGGCGCACTGGGACGTGCACGCGTGCGTGCTGCTGGCGAGCGCGGAGCTCGAGGTGCGCGAGGCCCAGCGACGGCAGATCATCGCGCTCGACGCGGGCGCGGTGCACCACGAGATGCTCTCCGGCATGCGCGACCTCCCGAAGGACCGGCGCGTGCGCAAGACCCCCGTGCGCGACGGGTGGGCGGAGATCCTCTACCCCGGCAAGCAGCTCGGGCTGCGCCTCAGCGTGCAGGACCTCCCGGAGCGCATCGTCCACGCCGTGCGCGAGTGGAAGCACTGGCAGGGGCTGCGCCACTGGGCCGCGCTGCAGCTGCTCTTCACCGACGCGGGCCGCACGGGCCGCATCCGCTGGCGGCTCGAGGACCACCTCTCCGCGCTGGGCTACGGCGACCGCTCGCGGCGCGACCCCAAGGTGCGCGCGATGGTGGCGGCGGAGGTCGAGGCCCTCACGCGGATGGAGCTGGCTATCTACCACCCGGACGGCACGGTGCGGCTGAGGGGGCCGGTGCTGGCGGTCACCCAGCGCGGGGAGGCGATGCAGGGCAGCGAGTGGGCCCTGGAGGGCATGGAGCTGGTGATCCACCCGGTGCTCTACGAGGGCGTGCGCAAGGCGAGCGGCGAGATCGGGCGGCTCTGGGCGCCGGCGCCGACGGAGCTCGCGCGCATCGATCACATCCGGCAGCCGCACGCGCTGGCGTTGGGGCTGATCCTTCCGATCCGCTGGCGCTGGTCGCTCTCCGACGAGGTGGACCACGTGACCCTGACCGGGGCGAAGCTGCTGGAGGCTGCGGGCGTCGACGTGCGGGGGCGCCCCGGGAAGGCCTGGACGGCCTTGCGCCAGAGCCTGGACGCGCTGCAGCGGGTGGGCGGCCTCGGCCGCTACGAGTGGGAGGACGCACGCCCCTGGACCCTCGAGGGCCGCTGCCGACTCTACCAGCCGCAGTGGGCACGCGAGCGGATGATCCACGGGATCATGCCGCCGGAGACGGTGGCGCCGCCGTCGATCCTCACGGGGGGTGAGTTTGCCGCGTGGCGCAAGGCCAAGAACTGGACCCAGGAGCAGGCCGCCGAAATGCTGGGCGTCTCGCGCTGGACGGTGCTCCGCGCCGAGCGCGCCGCCGACGAGGAGCTCAAGCAGAGCCTCGTGGAGGCGCTCCACAAGCTGCGCTGAAGCCGTGTTGCACCGTGTAGCAAAAACCGGCAGACCCCGACAGAAACAGTTGCGTAGTGGCTACGAGGGACGCCTCATGTAGCAAAAACCGGCAGACCCCAACATCTGCACCTTGGCCGCTGAGATGTTGCAGATTCCGGCAGACCCCTACGAGGCCCCACGGACAAATGTGGCAGGAACCGGCAGACCCTGACACCAAATGTGGCAGGAACCGGCAGACCCCCTACGCAAATGTAGCAAGAACCGGCAGACCCCCGCTGGCACGGATCTAGAACTATGCGGAATCATTAAGGAATTCGTCACAAAATTCCCTCTTAAAAGGTTCCTTATAAGGAACCTTTCTTCCGGAGGCTTCCGGTCGAGCCTGGAGGCTCTCCCGGCTGCCTCCTCAAGGGCAGAGGGAGACAGACGCCGACTCCCGTCAGCCATACCCACGGCCTACATCTACCCACACCGGATCGTCAGGGCTTCTGTCCGGTCCGTGGGCTCGGTCCTCAGGCCGACGCCATCCCGCACTATGATCGCAGCCCGTGGAACCTGACCGACAGTTCGAGATCCAGCTCGGTCACATGTGCAACAACCGCTGCGTGTTCTGCGTGAGCGGGCAGCGCACGGCCATGCGGGAGGCCTTTCCCATCGAGGCCGCCCCGGTCCTCGAGAAGCTCCGCGAGGGCAGGGCCCAGGGGATGCGCAAGGTCACGCTGCTCGGGGGTGAGCCGACGATCCAGCCGGGCTTCTTCGACGTCGTGCGCGGGGCCGTGGCGATGGGCTTCGAGGAGGTGGTGCTCTTCACCAACGGGGTGAAGACCGCGCGGCTGCAGTTCGTCGACGAGGTCCTCGCGACGGGGGGAAACTTCACCTGGCGGCTGTCGTTCCAGGGGGCGACGGCGCTCTCTCACGAGCGAACGACGAAGAAGCTCGGGTCGTTCATGCGGCTCCGGGAGACGATGGTGAACCTCCGCGAGCGGGCTCAGCGCATCACCGTGAACATGTGCGTGGTGCGCTCGAACTTCGCGTCCGTCGCGGAGTTTCCGTCGCTGCTGCTGCCCTTCGGCGTCGAGCAGCTGCACCTGGACATGGTGCGCCCGCTCGATGCGGGCGTGCGCACCGACGACGAGATGCGCGACATGCTCCCGCGCTACGGCGACATGGTCGCGCCGATGACGGCGATGATCGAGGGCTTCGAGCGGGCGCGGCCGGGCTTCGACGTGAACATCGGCAACCTGCCGTACTGCGTCGCGCCGACGCTCGCGCCGTGGATCCACCACGACGGCGAGTCGACGTTCACCGTGGCCGTCGACTCGAAGGACCAGCTCAGCGAGGCCTGGGACAAGTACGAGGTGAAGCGCCGCGACAAGCTCAAGCTCGCGTCGTGCGCCGCCTGCGTCTTCGATGGGCAGTGCTCCGGGGTGTTCGAGACCTACGCGCGGCACCACGGGACCGACGAGCTCGTGCCGGTGACGGTCGAGAGGCTCGTGGCCCTCGATCCGAAGCAGCGGCTCTTCGTGATGCACGTGCGGTCGCTCGTGGCAGGCCTCGCGGGCTGGGCGCTGCCGACGCCGTTCACCGCGCTCGCGGTGCACGAGAACTCGCGCGACGGCGAGGTGGTCCTGCGGGTCACCGGGGGGGGTGGCGCGTTCGCGACGGTGGCGCTGCGCCGGGGCGGCGTCGGGGCGGGCGGGGTCGCGGCGACCGACCGGTTCTCGCTGCACCTGCTCGACGCGCACGACGGCGGCGCGGCGGTGGTGGGGCTCCTGCGGGCGCTGATGGCGCGGCTCTGCGAGGGCGACGACGCCGTCATGCTGCACACGGTGGCCGAGGACGCGGGCTTCCAGAGCGCGCGGGGGGCGGCGCTGGGGCGCGGCCTCGACTGGCGCCTCGCGCAGTGCCTCGGGCGGCTGCGGGCCCGGGCGCCGTTCGGCGCGCTGCGCTGGCGAGACGTGCGCGTGGCCTCCGAGGGGCGGGCGGCCTCGGTCGCGCTGGAGACGCCGGACGGCAACACGGTCACGCTGGCGCTCGAGGTCAAAGGCAACGGCGTCGCCGGGAGCTATCGGCTCGCGCGCCCGGTCACGGGCCCGCAGGCGGAGCTCGTGGGCGCGGTGCGCGGCGCCATGGAGGCGCTGCGGGCGGGCTGACGGAGGCCCCGCGCTGCGCGTCGGTCAGTGATCGGGGAGCGTCTCGGGGAGCGTCTGCGCGCCGTAGTAGTCGTCCCAGCGGCGGATCTCATCGAGCAGCGAGCGACCGACCGGGGTGGGCCGTCCGTTCGACAGCACCACGTCGGCGCCGGCGTGGTTGATGCCGCGGATCTTCGCGAAGCGGCGCTGGAAGTCGGGCGACTGCGCGCGGGGATGGCCCGCGGCGGTCATGCGCTCGTAGAGCCGGGCCACGGGCTGGAACGCGTGCACCGCGAGCAGCACTCCGTGGAGCGGCCGGGGGTCGGGCCGGACGGGCGACGTGTAGAGCGGCCAGAAGGCGTTCTCGAGCAGCGGATCGAGCTCGATCAGGGCGTTGAGCTTGTTGTGCGAGAACTCATGAACGACCGCCTCGGTCATGGTCATGAGGTTGGGGTGGAGCGTGAGGTAGATGGTGCCGATGTCCTCCTGGTAGGAGGCCGAGAGGTGCTTGTGGTCGTCGTAGCCGACGGGGACCATCTGGTGCACGAAGAGGTCTATCTCGGCGCGCAGCGTGGGCAGGTGCGTCGCGATGAGGTCGAGGGCCTCGCGCAGCGTCGCGCACCACTCGTCGGCGGAGCGACCGCCGAGGTCGATGGCGTTGCCCTGCTTGTCGGGGTGCGCCTCGAACATCTGGAGCGGGTTGTTGTCGACCAGCGCGAGGCGGAGCGCAGGGGTGATCTCCCGGTAGGGGCGCTCCACGAAGCCGGGCCTCCCCTCCTCGGTCGCCCAGGCGTCGATCTCGTGGGTCTCCTCGCCGCGGGGCGTGATGAGGGTGACCCGGCCTGAGTCGAAGCGCGCGGCGGTCACGTCGGCGGGGAAGCGCAGCGCCAGGTTGGCGGGGATCGAGAGTACCTGATCGGGTAAAGATCCGATCTCGACGGGCGCTGGCAGCGCGCCGAGGCAGGCGAGCTCGAAGGCGAGCTGGGCCCGCAGCGCGCGGGTGAGGGCGAGCGCCTGGTCGGGCGTCTGCGGCTTGCGGAGGCAGCGCAGCAGGGTGCCGATGGTCGGTCGGCGCACCAGGCTGGCGGCGAGCCCGGGGGAGGTGAAGAGCGCGTCGATGGTGCGGGCGAAGGCCGCGTGCTCGGCCCGCGAGTCACCGGGGAGCGGTGGCCTCGCGGGGAGGCGCCGCAGCTCAGCGAGGGCGCGCCGCATGGCGGCGGAGAGGACGTCGCGCGCGGAGGTGGAGCCCTCCTCGGGGATGGTGAGGTCACGCGGGACCCTGAAGCCAGGCACCGCAGCGGACTCGTTCTTCGTGCTCACGGTGCTTCGGAGCATACACTCCCGCGCGGCTGGCAAAATGAGTGCGCGCCCGCGATCGAACTCGTTCCATTACACGCTGCGCGGCGTGGTGGGTCCGCTCGCGTCGGAGGACCCGGCGGGCTGCCCGGTGCTTCGTGCGGGCCCGTCGCGGTGGCCCCGCGGTCGCGCGATCTTCCTTCGCCGGGACGGTCGCGTGGCGGCCTTCGCGACGGCTTCCGCGGACTTCACCGACGAGCAGCTCGCGGTGGTGCAGCACCGCGAGGGGCAGGTCTACCTCGACGTGTCGGACAAGCCCGCGCCAGACGACTTCCGGGTCGACCTGCGCAAGCTCGAGCGGAGCGCGGTCTGCTCCGGCTGCGAGGCGTCTGGGCGGTGCGCGGGGTTGTTCGACCCGTCGGGCGAGGAGGTGTTCACGCGCGACGACGCGGCCGTCGAGGCGATGATCGCGGGCCTGCGCGGCGCGGTGCTCGACGTGGGCTGCGGCCAGGGGCCGTATGGGCCGGTGCTCGGCGCGCTGGCAGCCGCGGGGACGATCACGTATGTGGGCATCGACCCCGACGCCGGGCACATCGCCGGGCTGCGCGAGCGCTGGCCCTGGGCGACGCTGCGGGTGGGCACCGCGGAGGAGCTCGACCCCGCCGAGCGCTTCGACCACGTGCTGGTGCTCCGAAGCTGGAACCACCTGGAGGACCCTGCGCGCGTGGTCGGCGCCGTCGCCCGGATGCTGCGACCGGGCGGGACGCTGCTCGTGGTGGACAACGTCGCCTTCGGGCTGGTTCGTTCGCGGAGGCAGGCGGAGCGGGCGGAGCGCGGGCCCTCGGGGTTCGAGCACTACCGCAACGACGGCGCAGACGAGGCCGTGGCGACGGTCGCGGAGACGGGGCTCACGCTGCTCGATCGATGGGACGTGACGCCCTCGACGAGCAACCAGTGGTGGGCGCGCTGGCGCCTGGGGTGAGTCCACTGCGCAAGCGTTGCGAGGCCTTCGGAAGTATTGCGGAGTGAGCGGCGGAAGAGGGCAATGGAAACGTCGCTTCCGTCCCAGGCCTTCCTTGCGAGCCGACGAACAGACGGTGCAAACTAGGAACCCTCTTTGCAGAGGCCCGTCGGGCCGCTGAGACCGCATCAAAGGCTTTCACAAGCACATGAGCACACAGACGTTGGACGGGTTTCCGAAGGACCTCGCGGTGGGTGACCTCGCCGAGGGGAGCGTGACCTTGACGGTGGACGCTGCGGTCTACCCCCTGGAGGCGGTCTACGGCGCCGCGTACATCTTCATCGACCGCTGCTTCGTGCTGCTCGACCGGCCGAAGGCCGGGTCCGTGTCGGTCACGCTGGCGGACAAGAAGGGCGCGGCGGACGCCGACTCGCTGCGGCGGATGGCGGGCGAGTTCGCCAACGAGCTGCTCACGCAGGCGTGGCGGCAGAAGATCGTCGAGGAGAACCGGGTGATCCTGGAGACGGTGACCACCCAGGCCCTGGCGGGCGCGGCGGCGCGTCCGGTGTCGTCGGAGCCCTCGCTCGACGACCTGGCGAGCTTCGACTTCACCGAGGAGTCCTTCGACGATCCGCTCGGCATCGCGATGTCGTGGGAGGAGAAGTACAAGAAGAAGACCCCGACCGAAGCGGCCGGCGAGGCGTCGTCCGAGGGTGGGGCGTCCGGAGCAAAGCCGTGATCGAGCGGCGCTTCCATCGGGATCTCTATCCGACCGCGGCGGTCGACGGGGCGGTGAAGGTGTTCGAGCGCTTCGCGCGCTTCGAGGTGGCGGACGAGGGCGACTACCGGGTGGTGCGCGTCTCGGCGAAGCGCCCCGAGCGAGAGCGCAAGGTGGCGCTGGAGCTGGGCAACTACGCCCTGGGGCTCACGCGCCAGGGGGGGCTGTCATGATGCTCGCGGGCATCGAGAAGCCGAGCGTGACGTTCCCGGCGTTCTTCCGGGTGCGGGAGGTCAGCGGGTCGTTCGTGGTGACCAACGCCCAGGGCGACTGGGTCATCCTGACGGCGCCGGAGTTCAAGGCCTTCGGGGAGGGCACCGTCGACCCCAGCAGCACCCTGTGGGAGCGGCTGAAGGCGGCCAACCTGATCCGCGCGGAGTTCGACGTCCCGGCGGCGGTGGCGCGGCTCAAGAAGCGGATGAAGTTCCTGGAGACCGGTCCCAACCTGCACATGCTGGTCGTGACCCTGCGGTGCAACGAGACCTGCGTGTACTGCCACGCCTCGCGCGCCGACATGGAGGCCGTGCAGACGGATATGAGCGCGGAGACCGCGGAGAGGTCCATCGACCTCGCGCTCGGGAGCCCGTCGCCCTTCATCACCATCGAGTTTCAGGGCGGCGAGCCGCTGGTGAACTTCACGGTGGTGAAGCACGCCATCGAGTACGGGCAGCGGCGCGCGAAGGAGGTCGGCAAGAGCATCGAGTTCACGATGGTCTCCAACCTCGCCCTGATGGACGAGGAGAAGCTCGCGTTCCTGCTCGATTACAAGGTCCAGATCTGCACGAGCATCGACGGCCCGGAGCACCTGCACGACAAGCAGCGCAAGCTCATCGGGTCGAGCGCCTTCAAGGCCGCCGTGCACTGGATCAAGCGCATCAACCAGGCCTACGTCGAGCGGGGTCTCGACCCGTCGCTCTACCACGTGGAGGCGCTGCTCACGACGACGCGCGACGCCCTCTCTCGCGGCCGCGAGATCGTCGACACGTACACCTCGCTCGGCTGCCGGGCCCTGCACCTGCGGCCCATCGATCCCTTCGGGTTCGTCGAAAAGACGGCCAGCCGGGTGGAGTATCCGCGCGAGGAGTACCTGAAGTTCTACCGCGACACGACGGACTACATCATCGAGCTCAACAAGAAGGGTGAGCAGATCCTCGAGCGCTACGCGGCGATCTTCCTGACGAAGATCCTCAACGGGGAGGACCCTAACTTCCTCGACATCCGCAGCCCGAGCGGCGCGGGCATCAGCGCCATCGCGTACAACTACGACGGGCTGGTGTTCGCGGGCGACGAGGCCCGGATGCTCCACGAGACCGGGGACGACACGTTCCTTCTGGGTCGCGTGGGCGAGCTCACCTACGAGCAGATGATGGCGCACCCCACGGTGCGCGCGCTGGTGCTGGCCTCCAACGTCAACGGCCGGCCCGACTGCGTGAACTGCGCGTACAACCCCTACTGCGGGGCCGACGCGGTGCACACGTACAAGACCCAGGGGTCGCTCTCCGGACGGATGCGGGAGAGCACCGTGAGCGCGGTGCACAAGGGCGTCATGGACTACCTCTTCGAGAAGATCCGAGAGGGCGACCCCGGGACGATGGAAGTCTTCCGGCGGTGGACCATCAACCGCTCGCGAGATCACTTCGTGCAGGTACCGGGGTAGAGTTTCGGTGGGAAATCACCTACGATTGTTCGATTACCGTGTCCGGTTCGGTCGGACACACCAGTCACTAGCGAACCGCTGAGGCCATCATGACAGGCGCTGACGACCATCTGGACGACGCAGACGACAGCGGGAGTGACGACGAGCTTCCGTCGTTCAAGCGCGAGGCTGCGGGCACGCTCTCCACGCAGGAGCGCGAGCTCGCAGACCGTGCAGGCGAGGAGGCGGCCAATCGCCCGAAGCTCCCAGCCGCAGAACCAGACGAAGACCAGCGAGGTGCACAGCACTGCTCGCACGGCAGCCACGGGTCGCACGGCAGCCACGGGTCGCACGGCAGCCACGGGTCGCACGGCAGCCACGGCAGCCACGGTTCGCATGGCAGCCACGGCAGCCACGGTTCGCATGGCAGCCACGGCAGCCACGGGTCGCATGGCAGCCATGGTTCCCACGGTTCGCATGGCAGCCATGGTTCCCACGGCAGCCATGGTTCTCACGGCTCTCACGGCAGCCATGGTTCTCACGGCTCTCACGGCAGCCATGGTTCTCACGGCAGCCACGGTTCTCACGGTTCTCACGGCAGCCACGGTTCTCACGGCAGCCACGGTTCGCATGGCAGCCACGGTTCGCACGGCTCTCACGGCAGCCATGGTTCTCACGGTTCTCACGGCAGCCACGGTTCTCACGGCAGCCACGGTTCTCACGGCAGCTGGTGATCGCGCGGCCCCAGGGCCTGGCCATGCGTCGCCTCCAGTGGCTTGAACTCACCCCAGATTATCGCTGTAACAACCGCTGCATCGGCTGCTTCGCCGTGCAGGACGACGGTCCTTCCATGACCGACGCGGAGCTCGTCGAAGCGCTCCGGCGCGGGCGCACCGACGGTGCGGACTGCCTCTGGCTGGGTGGAGGCGAGCCGACCTTGCGGAAGGACATCTTCCGCATGGCGGCGATGGGCCGTCGGCTCGGATACGCGCGGGTGAAGCTGCAAACCAACGGGATGTTGCTGGCCTATGCAGGGTACGCGCAGCGCTGCGCAGAGGCAGGCATCACCGAGGTGGCGTTCTCGATGAAGGGCGCCTCGTCGGCCACGCACGATCGCATCGCCCGCACCGAGGGCTGCTTCGACCTGATGGCCCGCGGGGTCGGGCTCGCCCGAGAGGCGGGCCTGGCGCTGGAGGGGGACCTGCTCATCACCGCGAGCAACGCCGCCGAGCTGCCCGCCATGGTCTCCCTGGGCCTGTCCTGGGGGCTGCGCAGCTTCCGGGTCTGGCTCCTCTCGGCGGTCGACGCGACCCGGGATGATCCTGCGGTGCGCGCGGAGGTGCCGAGGATGCGCGACGTCGTGCCGGCGCTGGTCGCCGCGATGGAGGCACACGCCGAGGCCGGCACTGGTCACCTCGTGTCGCTGCACACGCCGGCGTGCGTGCTCCCAGAGTCCCTGCACGGCGCCCTCTTCGACGCGGCGGCGTTCGGGCTGCGCGTGGTCAACCCTGGCGGGCACTCCTTCGACCTGGCGGACTCTCCCATCGAAGGTGGGCACTTCCTGCCGAGCTGCGCGCAGTGTCGGCATCGGCCGAGCTGCAACGGGCTGCGGCGCGACTATCTCGCAGTGCATGGCGAGGATGAGTTTCGGCCAGTAGCCTGAGCGCGCTCCGGTCGCGCATGGGCTTAGGATCATCGCTTGTGTTGCAATCCCTCTTCAGACGCCCGCAGGAGCTAAGGACGGCATGTTGACTCCGCAGGACACGGACCAGGGCATCGACGAGAAGGTGCTGGAGCACGAGGACGCTGCGCACGAGAAGCGCAACTGGGTGCGCCTCACCTTCGACTGCAACAACCACTGCGTCTTCTGCCTGGACACGCTCACGCACGACGGCCAGATGCGCGACCGCGACGAGGTGAAGCAGCAGATCCTCGACGGCGCGAAGAAGGGGGCACAGCGGCTGATCCTGTCGGGGGGCGAGCCCACGATGCACCCCAGCTACGTGGACTTCATCCGGCTGGGGAAGGCCGCGAGGTATCGGAAGATCCAGACCGTCACCAACGGGCGGGCCTTCGCATACAGGCAGTTCCTGACGCGCTGCCTCGACGCGGGGCTCGACGAGATCACCTTCTCGATCCACGGCCCCAACGCGCGCATCCACGACGCGCTCGTGGGCGCCAAGGGGGCCTTCGAGCAGGAGGTGCAGGGGCTCCAGTACGCGCTCGAGGACGGCCGGCCGATCGTGAACATCGACGTGGTGATCAACCGCGGCAACGTGAAGCACCTCAAGGCCATCCTCGAGAAGTTCATCGCGATGGGGGTGCGCGAGTACGACCTGCTGCACGTGATCCCCTTCGGCAACGCCTACAAGGAGGGGAAGGACATCCTCTTCTATGACCTCGAGGAGATGCGCCCGTACCTGCTGGAGGCCTTCGAGTTCTCCAAGCGCCCGGACGTGCACATCTGGCTCAACCGCTTCCCGGTGCAACACCTGGAGGGCTACGAGTCGCTCATCCAGGATCCGTACAAGCTCAACGACGAGGCCAAGGGCCGCAAGGAGGAGTTTCACCGGCTGCTCACCGAGGGCGTCGACCTCGACTGCCGTGAGCCGGCGCGCTGCAAGCTCTGCTACCTCCAGAACGTCTGTGACACCCTCTATGGCGTGCGCGACCAGGTGATCGCCCGGGACTTCGCCCGGCTGCGCGTCGACACCACCTGGGAGAAGAAGCAGGGGCCCATCTGGGGCGGCGATCCGGCCAGCAGCAAGCGGGCGCGCGCGATCGAGGCGCAGCTCGCGGAGGGCGGCCTCACGGCGCTGCCGTCTGGAGAGGATGGCACCACGGACGGGACGCGAGCGAAGCTCCGGCTGCCGGTGGTCGGGCAGAGCGCCAAGGCGCAGGTCGAGGCGCTGCTGGCGCCGCCCGAGGCGCTGGCCATGCAGGCCGGGGCGCGAGCGCTCTGGGTGGTGGCGCCGGACGTCCCGAGCGCTCTCGCCGAGATCGCGCGCCACCCGGGCATCACCGAGGTGGAGCTCGAGCTCGGGGATCTCAGAGGCCTAGACGTCTGGACGTCTGGACGTCTGGACGTCCCCTGGCGAGTGACGCGGGTGATCGCCTGGACGACGGCCCAGGCCGAGGTGCTGCTGGCCATGCCGGGATCGTTCGAGGTGACCGTGGCCCTCACGCGGGAGAACGAGCGCTGGTTGCAGGAGCGCTCCGAGGCCGGGGAGGCGGTCAAGCGGCTCGGGCTCTTCCAGCCCACCTACGAGAGGATGAGCGAAGCTCAGGTGAACGACGTCGATCTCCGGGCCTTCTTCGCGTGCTTCACCTCGGAGGTTCCGGTGGAAGGCGTGCCGGCGTGCGTGCTGGGACGGACGCCACGTGAGCCCCCTAAGACCCTCGACGCAGCGATGATGCTTCCCAATGGGCAGCTAGAGATCTTTCGCTACATCCAGCGCTACATCGTGGACCGCTACAAGGCGCTCTCGCTGCGTTGCAAGCCGTGCGTCCACGCGTCGCGCTGCGGGGGGATGCACATCAACTACATCCGCGCGCACGGCTACGAGTTGATGCAGCCGGTGCTCGCCGACGCGGAGTAGGGTCTCGGCTGAGGCGGGCGCCATTCCCCTCGGCCGAGCGAGGCGATCTCGTCAGGCGGGGCGGGTGGTCCCTGCGGTCAGGTGCCGCGGGGGGGTCACGTTCGCAGCGACGGGCTCGGTCGGAACGCTCTGGGTCAGGATCGAGGGCGGCGCTTCGAAGCGCGTGTGCTCGGGGGCCGACGTGGCCACGAGGGCGTTGAACTTCCCGCGCGGGAAGCGCTGGGTGCGCTCGCGCTGCGTGAGCAGGGCGACGGTGGCGAGGGAGCGCTCTCGCGGGCGCAGCAGGGCCGCAAGCCAGAGCACGGCCAGGCCATGATCTTCCTGCGTAGGGGTGTCGCCCTGGCCGCGGTTGAGCAGGAACAGCGAGTACTCGCGGGTCTCGGCGAGGCCGCGTCGAGCGCGGGCGCTGCGGTCACGGCGCAGGATGTCGACCTGGAAGCGCTCGCCCCGCTGGGACTCAAGCAGCACGGGCACCGCGCCGAGCTTGACCGGCAGCACGGAGACCACACGCCAGCGACCGAAGCGCTGCCCCTCGGGGAGCAGCCGCTGCAACTCGTGAGACTCGGCCTCCGAGGGGGAAGCCGGGGAGCCTCCTGCGAGCTCTGGAGGGGGAGCGAATGGGCCAGGAGGCGCAGCGCTGGCTGGCCTCGAGAGCAGCGACGAGGGGACAGGCAGAGCCTGGGCAGAGTTCGCCGCACCCGCACTGGCTGCGGTCAACAATCCACTCAGGAACTGGCGCCTGTTCCACTTCAACATTCGACGCTCCGCTGGGGATGGTGCCTCATACCTCGCGGTTCAAACTACACGGACGAACCATCCGAGGATCGAGGAATCCTCGCAAAGTTTTCACGCTCCCCCAAGCTGGTGAAGCCGTGAACCCCGCAGCGACGGTGATGCTACGCAAACTTTTCTCAGGGTGACCCCTTCGAGGGGACCCGGAGCGAGAGAGGACAGGAACACCCATGACGAACGCTCTGTCGGCGCTAATTCGCGAACAGGGGAGGCTCTCAAGTGGGTTCGTTCCGGCGTGCATCGCGGTGCTTGCAGAGGATTTCAGCAAGGAGCGAGCCATACGAACAGCCCTCATGGGTCGGGCTTCTCCGAGGGGGGTGCGGCCGGGGCCTGGACTTCCCTCCGTTCGAGGGCGATGCCGTGCTGGGCGGCCTTGCGGCTCTCGGACTGGCGCTTGGCTTCGAAGAGCCGGAGGCCCTGCTCGGTGATGAGGCCCACGGCCGGGGCGTCGGGCGGGCTCATGGACGCCGGGGGCTGGTCGCCGTGCACCTGGAGCGGGCGCTTCGGCTGGGAGCGGGCCTCGGCGAGGCGGCGCTCGAAGTCCTGGCGCCACGCGTCCATCGAGCGGAACTCGTAGCTCGGGTCTCGCGGGTCGTGGATGATCTTCTCGACGACGGCGTCGCGGTCGATGAAGACGGGGTAGAGCTCGCCGGGGTCGTAGGCGTTGCCGCGGTCGAAGAGCCCGCCGCAGATGGGGCGCAGCGTGCAGGCCGAGCAGCCGTCGGCGTAGATGTGCTCCCAGTCGGTCTGCCGGACGGTCTGCTTGGCGTCGAGGAAGTGCACGATGCGCTCCTCGCCCTTCACGATCTTCCGCGTCTCGGTGCTCGCCCACGCGAACTCCGTCATGTAGCAGAGCGGGACCTTCTCCACGCGGAAGGTGCGGCCGCTCTGGTGCAGCAGCCGCAGCGCGCGGTGCAGAGAGACCTCGAAGTCCGCGAGGCGGGGCGTGTACTGCTCCTGGTTGACCTCGGCGCGGCCCATCGAGGGGTCGAGGTTGTTCCAGACGAAATGGCGGATGTGCGGGTGGTGCGTGATCCAGTGGCGGATGTTCTCGTCGAGGTGCTCTGCGTTGAGCTTGTTGATCACGCAGTTGATGTTCACCTCGATGCCGTAGCGATTGGCGTTGTCCACCGCGGCGAAGGCCTTCTCCAGCGTCCCGGCGGTGCCTCGCAGGCGCTCCTCGATGTCCGGCCGCACCGAGTAGACCGACACGTGGACGATCTTCAGCCCCGCGTCGGCCATCTCCTTCGCGAACTCCGGGTCGGCCAGGCGCCACCCGTTGGTGATCATTCGCACGTGCAGCCCGCGCTCGGTGGCGTAGCGCGCGATGCGCGGCAGCTCGGGGTGCAGCGAGGGCTCGCCGCCCGTCAGGATCACCCCGAAGTAGTCGCGGTCGACGAGGTCGTCGACGAGCACCTTCATCGTCTCGAAGGTGTGCACGTACGGCGTCGTCGGGTTGGAGCAGAACCCGCAGAAGTGGTTGCAGTGCCGGACGACCTGGATGTACCCGATGTTCGCCATTGCCTTCAGGTGCCTTCGCGCACGATCGGCAGCGCCACCCGTGCGGCGCCCGTTGGCGCGGACTGTAGCGCTACCGCGCCCGGCCCGTGGGGGCCCTCGCCGACGAACATCGCGGCCAGCGCCAGCTCGCGTGCGGTGAAGGGCCTGGGGGTGGCCGTCGGGGCGCGCGTCGGGGAGAGCTCGTCGCCGCCGAAGCGCTGGAGGTAGCGGGCGTCGACGCCAGGGCACCGCGAGCGGGCGGGGCACTGGCCGCACGCGCGGGGGTCGTACGCGCGCGGCGCGTCGGGGAGGCTGCGCGCCTCGAAGGGGCCCAGCACGCAGAGCGGCGCCCCCCGGAGGAACACCGTCACCCGCCGCTGCTGCGCCGCCGAGAGCGCGTGGAGCGCGTGGGGCATCGCCATCGCCAGCCGGGGGAACACCCGATCGAAGGCGGCGTGCAGGCGCCCCGCGGTGCGGGGGACGGCGACGGCCCACGCGGCGACGGACTGCGCGGCGAGCCACGGGGCGAGCGCGGTGAGCGAGCGCGCGTTGGAGCGGGTGAGCACCGTCGTGACGACCGTGGTGAGCCCCGCGTGGCGCGCGGCGGCGAGGCCCTCGGCGAGCTCTGCGAAGCTGCCCTCGACGCCGGTGTGGTGGTCGTGGATCGCCGGGCCGAGGCCGTGCAGCGAGAGGTGGACGTCCGTGAGGCCGGCGTCGCACAGGGCGGCCGCGTAGCCCTCCTCGCGGAGGCGCCGTCCGTTGGTCTGGAGGCCCACGCGGCGGAAGCCGAGGCCTCGCGCCGCGGCGATGATCTCCGGGAGCGCGGGGTGCAGCGTGGGCTCGCCGCCGGTGAGGGTGACCTCGTCGTGCGTCGGGGCGAGCGCGCCGAGCGCGAGGGCGAGCGCGTCGAGGTCGCGAGGCGGTGAGGCGGTGAGGCCGTCGGGCGCGCAGAAGGCGCACTGGTTGTTGCAGTCGGTGAGCAGGGAGAGGGTCGCGCGGGTGGGGTGCATCGTCGGGGTCGCCGGGCGCATCGTAGCTTGACCCTGCGGAAGCGCGGTGCGTAGCGTGCGCCCGGAGCCGACGAGATGACGATGGTCTGGCGGTGGTTCGGGGTCGCGGCGTTGGGGCTGCTCACGAGCTGCGGCTCCGGTTCGAGCGAGCGCGCCATTCCGCCTGCGGGCGGGGCGATGTGCCAGGCGTCGGTGGTGAGCTGGGCGTCGCGCTGCGCGGCGCAGCAGGGGATCGAGGTCGCTTCGCTGCAGTGCCCCGAGCCGGACGTGGCCCTGCTGGACCTGGGGGGCACCCCGGAGCTGCGCGTGGAGCTTCGACACGGGCCAGGGCAGGGCTTTCGCAGGGTGGGGGCGTGGGGGCTCTCGCCCGTCGGCAACTTCGCCGACTGGAACCAGGTCGCTCCCACCATGCGGGAGCGCTTCGACAAGGTCACCGCCTGCGTACGCGCGGACGAGGGCCTCACGAGCGGCGGCTCGGTGAGGTCGTCGCAGCGCCCGCTGCCGCTGGGCGCCCCGACGGCGGGCAACAGCGTCCCGTGGCTGCTGCTGGGCGCCCTCGCCTGCGCGCTGGCGGCGCTGTGGCCGGTGCGGCGGTCGGCGGCATGGCGGCGGCGCGCGCTGTCTGGCGGGGCCATGGCGCTGGGCACCCTGGTGCTGCGGGCGCTGCTGCTGCCCGAGATGTTCTTCCACCAGAACGGGCAGGGGCCGCTCTGGGTGTCGACGGTCGTGTCGCCGCAGTACCACCCCTACGGGCCAGGGTATCGCGCCCTCTTCGGGTGGCTGCGGTGGTGTACGCGTGAGCCCGAGCGCGGGGTGTTCCTCGTCCAAGGGGTGCTGGGCGCCCTGGCGGTGCCCTGCGCGGCCTTCGTCGCGCGGCGGCTGGGGGCGTCCCGCGCGCTGGCCGGGGCGCTCGCGCTCGCGGTGGCGATCGACCCGATCCTGGGGAGGCTCTCCCGCAGCGAGTCGTACTACGGCGTCGGCGCGTCGCTGCTCTTCTTCGCGACGGCCCTGCTCGCCTCCTCCATGGGCACCCTGCCCCTGCGCCGCCCGGGCTTCCTGCTCCCGGTGATCGCCGCGGGGCTGGTCATCGCGCAGCACGCGCTGGTGCACCCCGTGGGCTGGCTCGCGGCCTCGCTCTGCCCGGCCGTGCTGCTGCTCGGCCCGGGGCACTGGCGCCGCCGGGCGCTTCGCGCCGTGGTCGCCGCGCTGATCGTCGCCGTCGTCGTCGCCGTCACCGCGGGGCCGTCCATGCTCGCGGTGCTGCACTCCTCCTTCGGGGCGCAGTGGACCAGCGGCAGCGAGGGCGCGCTCCGGAGCGTCGAGCGGCTCCGGCAGCTCAAGCCGATGCTGCCCTACGGGCTGCTCCTCGCGGCCTTCCTGGTGGCAAGCGCGAGGTCACGCCCGCGCGGCGTCCTGCACGTCGTGGTGCTGGCGGGGTCGCTCCTGCTGCTGCTCATGGCGGACATGGTGGGCTTCGGGGCCACGACCGCGTGGGTGCACCAGGCCTACCTGCGGCTCTACGCTCCGGTCGCCGTGGTGCTGGCGGCGGTGACGCTGCGGCAGGTGCCGCGGAGTCGGCCGCAGGGCCTCGCGCTGGCGGGGGCGGTGGCACTGCTCTCCCTGCTGGTCTCGTGGCGCGCGTGGCCCTCGTGGACGAAGGCCCCGACCGACGCGCTGGAGCAGGAGGTCGTGCGCCGCTGGCGCCGCGAGCTCCCGTCGGGGCACGTCGCGTACCTCGAGCGCTCGGACAAGCGGGTGCTGATGCTCCCGTTCTACCGGGACGCGGCGGGCCTGGGCCCGTCGCCGCTCATCCTGAAGGTGGGGGAGTTCGCCGAGGACATCACCCGCATGGGGCGGCGACCGTACTATGTGCACACGTCGCTCTGTTCCACGCCCGGGGGTCGGGAGTTCTGCGAGCAGATCGAGCGGCGCTACCAGATGACGAAGCTGCATGAGGTCATGCTGCCGGCGGTTCCGAGCATGGTGGGGCTCGGCTATGACGTGCCGAGGGTGCGCGTCGCGCTCTACCGGGTGGACGGGCTGAGCGCGGCCGATCGCTAGGAGGCGGAGGGAGCTTCGGGAGCCTGGGCTTCGGGAGCCTGGGCTTCGGGAGGCGGGGTCTCGGCGGGCGGGGTCTCGGCGGGCGCGACGGTGATGGAGTCGTCGACGTAGTGCAGGCGGGACTCGACCGCGCCGCTCTCGGTGTAGACCACGGTGACGCCGTTCTTCTTTCCCTTGCGGTACTCGGAGACGGACTCCAGCCGGCCGGTGGTGAAGTACTCCTTGATGGTCCCCTCGAGCAGGCCGTCGACGTACACGAGCTCGGCCTGCATCACCCCGTCGGGATAGTAGAGCGTCGTCGGGCCGTTGAGCACGTCCCGCGCGTAGGTCTCTCGCGCGTAGAGGGCGCCGGTCGTGTAGTACATCTTCCCCTCGCCCTGCAGCACGCCGTGTTCGTACGGCATCTCGCAGCAGAGGCGGCCAGTGTCGAAGCGGTGCTCGACGATCCCGTGGGGGACGGCCGGGGCGGCTGCTTCGGGCGTGGGCTCGGGCGTGGAGTCGGGGTCAGCCATCACGGAAGCGCTCCTCTCAAGAGTCGTGGGGATCGGACGGCGGGGTGGCGGGAACCTCGGCGGGCGCGGCGCTCTTCGCAGGTTCGGCCGCGGCGCGGGGGGCGCTCTTCGGCTCTGGCAGGGTCGGTCCCTCGTCGCCGTCCTTGAGGCCCTTCTTGAAGTTGCTCAGGCCCGAGCCGAGACTGCGACCGAGCTCGGGCAGCTTCGAGGCCCCGAACAACAGCAGGATGATCACCAGGATGATCATCAGTTCCGATGCGCCCATGCCGAACATCGCGGTCTTCTCCGGGGTCGCAGGAACAGCGACTCGCACGGTTGTTAGCACCATTGGCGCTTGGGCAGCAATGCGCGGCCGTCGCCGCCGCGCCGCGTCCGAAGGTGAACTAGACTCTGCGCCTACCCCCATGAATCCCCCGGTCGCCGCGCTGGTGCTGCATCCGCCCGTGAGCGTCGCGCGGGACTTCATCGACTACCCCTACTTCAGCGACCTCGGCGCCGTGCAGCTCGCGGCCGTGCTGCGGGGCGCCGGCCACCCGGTCACGCTGCTCGACGCCTTCGCCACCCCAGGCGCCGCGCTTCGCTGGCGCGCCGACGGCCGCGCGCTGCTGGGCGCCCCGGTCGAGGCCCTGCTCTCGGCGGTGCGCTCGCGGCTCTCGACGGGCGACTCCCCCCGGGCGGTGGTGGTCGCGTACTCGCCCTTTCACCGGCCGCCCGCGCGGGACGACACCCTGGGGGCCCTGCTCTCGGGGCTGCGCTCGCTGCTCCCCTCGGCGGCGATCGTGCTCGCGGACGCCTACCAGTCGGGCCAGCACTACGTCGAAGCCGACGGCGCGGAGGTGCTCGCGAGCTACCCCGAGGCCGACGCGTGGGTGAAGTACGAGGCCGAGGTGACCGTTCCGGCGCTGCTCGCCGCGCTCGGCCGCGGTGAGCCCATCGCGGGAGCGCACCACGGCGCCTCGCCGCCTTCGCTCGACGCCCTCCCCTTCCCCGCCTGGGACCTCGTCGACCTCTCCGCGCACGACCGCTTCTGCGCCAGCGTGGTGGGCGACCTCGGGCGCGGCGCGTGGGCCTTCCCCATCGACAGCCGCACCCTCCCGATGGTGACCTCGCGCGGGTGCCCGTTCACCTGCGTGCACTGCAGCTCCAACCCGGGGCGCGCGGCGGGGGAGCCCAAGACCCAGCGGCGCTACTCCGCCGGGCGGCTGCAGGAGTACCTCGCCGCGATGGTCACGCGGCACCGCGCCACGCGCCTCGAGGTGCTCGACGAGCTCATCAACGTCAACGAGCGCCACTGGGACGCCTTCCTCGACGCGGTGACCGCCCTCGGGGCGCGCTTCGACGTGCCCAACGGGATGCGCGCGGACTACCTGGAGCCCGAGCACTTCGCGCGCATGAAGGGCAGGGTGAGCACGGTGAGCGTGAGCGCCGAGAGCGGCGTGCAGCGCGTGGTCACCGAGGTGGTGCAGAAGCGCCTCGACCTCGGGGCCATCGAGCGCGCCGCGGAGAGCGCGCAGGCCGCGGGGGTGCCGCTGATGATCCACTACATCATCGGGATGCCCGGGGAGAGCGCCGAGGAGATCAACGAGACGCTGCGCTTCGCCATGGACCTCTACGACCGCCATGGTGCCTGGCCCGCGGTGCAGTACGCGACGCCGCTGCCGGGCACCGCCCTCGCCCGGGGCCGCTCGCTGCCGGTGGTCGACGACTGGGGGCCGCGCTTCCAGATGACCCCGAGCCAGCCCGGGATGAGCGTCACGCCCGACGAGCTCGCGCGCTTTCGCTGGACCTTCGAGGAGCGGCTGCGCGCCGCCGAGGGTCCGCAGAAGGTCATCATGAACGTCACCTACGTGTGCAACAATCGCTGCACCTTCTGCGCGGTGGGCACGCGCACGCAGGTCGACGGGCACCCGACGAGGCAGCGAGAGCACCTCGACCGGTACCGCGCGCAGGGCGTCACCATGGTCGACTTCGACGGCGGCGAGCCCACGCTCAACCCCGAGCTCATCCCCCTGGTGCGCTACGCCCGCTCGGTGGGCTATGACCGCGTCAACGTCACCACCAACGGGAGGCTCTGCGCCTACGAGAAGTTCGCGCGCTCGCTGGTGCGCTCGGGCCTCACCACGCTGCTCTTCAGCGTACACGGCCACGACGCCCAGTCGCACGCCCAGCAGGTGGGCGTCGCGGAGGCCTTCGAGCAGACCGTGCAGGGCATCCGGTACTGCGTGCAGCACGCGCCGCCGGGCGTCGAGCTCGGGATGAACATCACCCTCACCAAGGGCAATCACCAGCACCTGGAGGCCGTCACCCAGCTCGCGTGGGACCTCGGGCTGCGGTGGCTCAACATCCAGTTCCTGACGCCCTTCGGGAGGGCGACGCGGTGGATCTCGCCGGACACCCAGACCGCCGCCGACATCGCCATGGGCGTGATCGACCGCTGGGGCGATCGGATGAAGTTCCAGGTGATCAACCTGCCCTTCTGCTTCATGCCCGGCTACGAGCGCTTCATGCTGGGCGACCTGCTCAAGCTCCAGCGCCACATGATCTTCGTGAACAACGAGGACGTGAACCTCGGCGACTACCTCGCCGCGCGCCGGGTGAAGAAGCCCGTCTGCGGCCCGTGCCCGCACGCCGTGTTCTGCGGCGGCTTCTATGAGCTCGACGACGTGCCGGAGCCCCCGTGGCTCGTGCTCCCCGACGAGCTCGACAGGCCCCTCGTCGAGGTCGACTCGCGCCGCCGGCTCAACGTGCTCGGGTGAGCGGCGGCCTTCACCGGGGCTGACGGATCGGCAGGCGTCGGTGGCCCCGCGCGTCCAGTCGGCGCAGAACTGGCGCACGCGGCCGTCGGGGTCAACGATCTCCAGCGTGGTCTACGGGGCGGTGCAGCGCGTCTCGGACACTGGCGTGGCGGACATGGGAGACTCTACCTCCGCGCCGGGTCACTCATCCGCCGGCGACCTGAACTCCATCGAAGGAACCCGACGCCCCAGTGTCCCCCGAGACCGCCGACCGACCGGTGATCGCCTTCGCGCTGCTCTACGGCGAGACCCGCGAGGGGTTCTTCCCAGACAGCCTCCTCGCGCACCTCGGGGCGCGGGCGCGGGCGCTCGGGTGCGACGCGCGCATGGTGCGGGTCTACTTCGACGGGCGCGACCCGGCGCGGGACGCGGAGGTCGCGCGGCGGTGGCGCGCGTGGCTCGACGACAGCGGCGCGCAGGTGGTGGTGCTCGACCGGGTGATCCACCCGGAGGCGGTGCGGGGCTGGGCGGAGGCGGGGGCCGGGCGGTGCTGCGTGCTCGTGACCCGGGGCGAGTCCTTCGACCCGGTGGAGGGCGTGGACTGGGTGATCGGCGCGATGCCCGGGATGCTCCGCCGCGGGGCGACCCGGCGCGCGCCGTCGCTGCCGCGCGTGGCGGGCGCGTTCGACGGGTGGCTGCGCGCGTGGCGGTCGGGGGGCGATCCGGCCGCGGTGCCCGGGGTCGCGCGCATGGTCGGCGAGTCGTTGCGTGCGGGGGCCCCGCTGCCCGAGGCCGACGGCCCGTCGGAGCCCTTCGACGCGCTGGTGGCCCAGGAGGTGATCGCCCTGGGGACTCCGCCGAGGACGGTGCGGCGGACGCTCTTCGGCAACGTCGGGTGCCCCTACGCGGCCGACCCGATGGCGCAGCCCTTCTTCGCGGGGGTGAGCCTCCCCGCGGACGGGTCCGTCGCGCGGCTGGGGTGCGCGTTCTGCGACCTGGGCGGGGACTACGAGCGCGGCGCGGACGCCCGGGTGCTCGACGACGTGGTCGGGCAGGCCGCGTTCTGGAGCGCGCACGACCCGGCGGTGGAGGAGTTCGTGCTGAGCGACCAGCACGCGGTGCGCTACCTCGCGGCGCTGCTGAGGGCGTCGTCGGCGCGCGGGGTGCGCCCGATGCGCTGGCTCTTCGCGGCGCGGGTCGACACCTTCGTGCGGGAGCTTCCGCGGGTGCGCGCGGTGGTGGACGCGGCGCGGGAGACCGGCCACGCGGTGGAGCTGTACCTTTCGGGCTTCGAGGCCTTCTCGGACGACGTGCTCGCGCGCTTCAACAAGGGCGTCACCGCGGCCGAGAGCGTCGCGGCCGTGGACGCGATGCGCGCGCTCGCCGCGGAGCACCCTGGGGCCTTCGACTACGCCCGGGTGCGCGGTCACAGCATGATCCTGTGGGACCCGTGGACCCGCCCCGAGGAGCTCGCGGAGAGCGTCGCGGTGATGCGGGCGAAGGGGCTCGGAGAGATGTTCCATGAGGTCGGTCGCAACCGGCTGCGGCTCTACCGCGACCTGCCGCTCTTCCACGCCGCCGCGCGGGACGGCGCGCTCGCCGAGCGCTGGGAGGGCGAAGACCGCGGCGCGGGCGAGCGCAAGGGGTACAACCCCGAGCGCCCGTGGCGCTTCCTCGACGGGCGCGCGCGGGTGGCCTACGCGCTGGCTCTCTGGCTGCGGGAGACCCTCGGCCCGGAGACCGAACTCTCCCAGCTGGCCGCGGTGGCCGCCTACGCGGGCGGCCTCTCGGCGGGCGACGTCGACGGGGCGGTGGCGCGCGCGCAGGCTGGGGTGCTCGCGCTGCGGGACGCCCTCGCCGGGCTGTGCGGACCGCGCGGGGCGGGCGCGCCGCGCCGGGGGGCGACGGCGCGGGCGGCGGTGGTGCGCTTTGGGGGTGGGTGCAACAACGGGTGCGCCGGGTGCGCCAACCGGGACGTCTGGCTGCCGGACGACGGCGCATCGCTGGCGGCGCGCGTCGACGCGGCGCGAGCCACGGGCGCCCGGACCGTGGTGCTCGCGGGGCGGGAGCCGACGTTGCATCCGGATTTTACCGGTCTTGTAAAACGTGCGCGGGGCGACGACGGGCGCCCGGTGGCGGTGGTGAGCAACGGGCGGCGGTTCGTGTACGGCGGGTTCGCGCGCGGCGCGGTGGCCGCGGGGCTGCGGTCGGCGAGCGTGAAGGTGTTCGGCGCGGACGCGGCGACGGGCGACGCGGTGGCCGCGGTGGCCGGCGCGCACGCGCAGGCGCTGGCGGGGGCGGCGCAGCTGCGGTCGGCGGGGCTGCCGACGCTGGAGCTGCGGGCCGCGCTGTACGCCGCGGGGCTGCCGCGGCTGGCGGACCTGGCAGGGGTGACGCGCGGGGCTGCCGCGGCGCAGCTGCGGGTCGAGGTGGCGCTGGACGCCGTGGGGATCGCGGGGGCGCTGTCGGCGGCGGGTGCGCTGTCGGCGCTGTCGGCGCGGTGCGTGGTGCTGGGGGTGGCGCTGGAGGTGAGCCCGCTCGACGCGGGGAGCCTCGCGTTCGATCGGGTGGCGGCGCCGGGGCGCCCCCACGACTGACGCGCCGTGCGGTCAGGTCGGGAGCCGGAACCACCCCGGGAACGCGCGCACCAGCGCCTCGTCGCCGGTCACGCGCAGCGAGCCCGTGGACATCTGGGTCGCGGCGTCCTTCCCCGGCTCGTTCACGAACAGGCGCAGGAAGTCGGGCAAGGTCACCGTGGCGGACGCTTGGGCGCCGTCGACCCGTCCGACCCCGGCCTCGACCTTCGCGCCACGGCGCGCGACCCAGATGTCGTGCTCGCTGTGGGGCGTCTGGATCACGAACTGCACGGTGCCGAGCGCGTCGCCTTCGCCGAGCGCGGCGTCGGGCAAGAGCTTGCCGACGACGTGCGCGATGATGTCGTCGAGCCCCACGAGCCAGATGCCTTCGTAGATGTTGTCGTCGTCGCAGCCGAGGATGAACTCCCGCATCTGCCGGAAGTCCACCGGCAACACCGCGCCGTTGTGGGACTTGCCAGGCACGTCCGGCCGCCTGAACCACGGGAGGAGTTCGCGCTCGCGGGCGGCCAGCGCGGCCATCACCGCGCGGTATTCGTCGAGCACGGCCGCCTCGTCGACGCCGGGGTCGACGATCGTGTACGAGTAGCCGAGCGCCTTGCCCATCAGGGTGGCCGTGGGAGCGCGTGAGCGCGTGAGCGCGTCGAGGGCGTGCTGGCGACCCTCGGCGTCGCGGAAACGGAGCTCGAACCCATCGAGGGAACGCGTGACTTCCACGGCGTGGCGCCACGCGTCGGGGAGCGCATCGCGGAAGATCCTGGTCAGCTCATCGTGGGCCTGCGGGGACTCGTCCATGGTGTCGCGATGTTATCATGGCGCGCTGCGAACACTCTCCTCACGAGAGCCGCGCGGGCACATCAGCCAGGCGCGGGCACGGGGTCGAACTCGTCCCAGCCGCGGCGCTTGAGGTAGTTGCGCCAAACGCCCCCGCAGGCGCCGTCGAAGCGGCACTGGCGGCACTCGTCGCGCTTGGCCCGGGTGGCCTGGTCGAGGTCCTCGCGGGTGAGCACCGTGAGGCTGCGGCCGTGGCTCTCGGCGGAGGTCGCCGCGGCGTCGAAGCCTGGGAGGATGGCGTTCTCGGTGAGGTCGTAGTGGCAGTGGCGCTCGACGAAGCCGCGGTGGAAATCAGGGATGCCCTCGGTGGTGCAGAGAGGGATGTCCACGAGAAAGGCGCTGGGCCGCGCCTCACCGCACTCACGCAAGAACTTACGGAAGTGCTCCGCCGTCTCCGTGTACGACGGGAAGATCTGCTCGAAGAAGGTGTCCGCTCGGCCGTTGGCCTGCATCACGTTGAAGACCACCTGGTCGACCCCGTGTCCGCGCAGGAAGGTGTAGATCTCGCCGAGCAGCGGGAGGTTGCGCTCGGTGAGCACGGTGGACGTGTGGAGCTCGACGCCGAAGCGCTTGAGCTTCGCGATGGTGTCGAGACCGGCGACGGTCTGCTCGAAGCTCTCCGGGGTGCGGGTGAGCCCCTCGTGGAGGCGCTTCGTGTGCCCGTGGATGGAGACGTAGAAGCGGTTCATCCCGGCGCGCGCGAGGCTGGCGGCGTAGGGCATCTGGCTCAGCCGACGGCCGTTGGTCATGACGCTGATGCGCGCGTAGCCGAGCTCGCGCGACCAGGCGACGAAGTCCGTCAGTTCGGGGCGCGTCGTGGGCTCGCCGGAGGTAAAGCACACCTCCTCGGCACCACGGTGGCGCTCGAGGATCCAACGCACGCGCTCGCGCGTCATGGCGGAGTTGTTCACGTAGCGGCCGTCGCGGTCTTCCTCCATGCAGAAGACGCAGTTGTTGTTGCACACGGCTCCGATGGAAAGGTGCAGCCGCTCGACGGTGCGGGCGATGCGCTCGGTGACCGAAGGTTCCGGACGCAGCGGGTCTGTGCTCACTAGAGGGTGATCCTCCGGCCTCTGCGGGGGGACGTCAATCGCGCTACGGCCCGCCGCGCATGGAGCAGCTCACGGCGCGCTATGACCGGTTGCAGGAGGCCTCGGGGTGCGGCGACGAGGCGGAGGTGGCGCGCGTTTCACGAGGTGGCGGGCATCGCCGACGGCCCAGCGGCCTTCGATGTTGGTGCTGCGCGTGGGGCTCTTCTGGGTGTTCGACGGGACGGCCGCATGCGCTACACGCGGGTGTTCGCCTACGACGCCCCGGCCCTCCCGCGGTGGTGGATTCCCCGGGCGTAGGGGTTTTGATGGGGGTGATCGGGTCGCGGGGCAACCTGGCCGACCCGTTGCGGACGGCCTCACGCGACACGCTCAACCGTCGCGTGAAGGACCTTCCAGCTCTTCGCGTTGCTGGTCACCCGTGGAGGACGTCGCGCAGTTCTTCGAGTGCGCCCACCCCGTGCCGTGGCTGCCGACGAGGTACTGGTTCGCTGGCCGAGCGGCGCTCTCTCCGCAACCCTGCTGAGGGCCATCATCACCGGAAGAGCGACCACGGCTCTGTGCGCGGGTTCACCGCCACGCCGTGCCGCCGGAAGCCATCGGTGAGCTGTCGGGCAGTGTCCTGCGCCCACGCGTCGGTGAGCGCCTCCGGGAAGCCCCCGCGCGCGTAGGTTGGAGCGATGTACTCCCGCTCGGCCATCGGACCCAAGCGTACGGCTTCGACCCAGGGGGCTACGGCTTCGACCAGGCGCGCGACGTTCATGGGCAGCATCGGGTGTGCGACCGCGAAGGTGTGGAGCCCCGCCTGGCGTAGCGTCTTCAGCGCGTGCAGCCGCTGCGCGATGGGCGGCGCGGAGGGCTCGAACAGCGCGCGCACCGCGTCGTCGTCCGTCGGGATGCTCACCCCCACCAGCAGCCGGGGCATCGTCCGGAAGAGCGCTACATCGTCGAGGACCACCGGCGAGCGCGTGAGCACCACCGGCGTGAACGAGCTCTCCCGCAGCACCTCTAGGCAGCGCCGCGTGATGCGGTAGCGCCGCTCCACCGGCTGGTACGGGTCCGTCACCAGCGGGCTCATCCGCACGGTGCCCGGCGCCTCGGTCAGCACCTCCCGGGCGAGCAGCTCCGGGGCGTTGATGCGCACGTCGATCCACCGCCCCCAGGAGGCCTGCGGAAGCCCGCCGAGGTCGCGGACGAAGGCGGTGCGCCCGATCCCGTAGCAGTAGGTGCACCCCAGGATGCAGCCAACATACGGGTTCAGGTAATACATCCCCGGCGCCTCGGCCACGAGCGCCCGCTCGGCCTCCACCTCGCGCACCTCCATCCGCGACCGAGAAGGTTCCGTCGCCAGCACCGGCAGCGTCGCCCGCAGCGCCGGGTGGAGCGCCTCCTGCGTGCGGACGGCGGAGACGACGGCCTCGAGCAGCGCCGACTCCGAGGGGGAGAGCCCCGAGGCGCGCCGGGAGAAGAGGGAGAAGTACACGTTGAAGTCGCGGGTGCGCGCGAAGCACGGGCGAGCCGCGTCGGCGCGCTCGAGGTCGACCTCCAGGCGCTCTCCCCCGGCGCTCGCGAAGCGGAAGGTCACGCCCTGTTCGACCTCCCAGTCCGCGAGGGACCAGCTCCCCGGCAGCGCCCCCGGGGAGCCCAGCGCCGCGCGCAGCGCCTCAAAGCGCCCGGCGACGAAGCCCTGTACCCGCGCGACCGTCATGGCGCCCAGTGGAAGGTCTCTCGCGACCCGCGGGGGACCTCGTCGCGGTAGACCCCGCCGCACGCGTCCCGGTGCGGGCACGCGGCGCAGCCCTCGACCCGCACCAGGTACTCGGTGTTGTGCGCGTACGGGACGCGCTGCCGGGTGCGGAGGTCGACGGAGACGTCCTCGAGGTAGAGGTCGACCACGCGGGCGGCGAGCTCTGGCGCGAGGCATGGCTGGAGGTTGCGCAGGCCCACCTCGAGGCCGAGCGACCGGCCGTGCGCCACCAGCGAGCGCGCGAGGGCGGCCCGCTCGGCCGGGGCCAGCAGCAGCTCGTCGGCGTGCGCGAGGGCGTCGCCCTGGGGCTTCGCGAAGGCCAGCACCACCGCCGGCGGGGTTCGGCCCAGGGACGCGCAGAGGTCGGCCAACGCGGCGAGGTGGCCCGGGAGGGTCGGGGCGTTCCAGCGGGTGACGACGGTGTAGACGTAGACGTTCAAGCCGCCGTGGGCGAGGGCGTTGCGGAGCCCGGCCCGCTGCTTCGGGAACTGCCCGCGGGTGCGCCCGAGGCGGTCGTAGGTCTCCTCGTCGGCGGTGTCGACGGAGAGGTGCGCCGTGCGGACCCCCGAGGCCACCAGGCGGTGGACGAAGTCCGGGTCGGCGAAGCGCAGGCCGTTGGTCATCACCACGTGCCCCGGTGCGAACCCGGCGTCGCCCAGCATCTCCAGGAGCCGCCAGAGGTCCGGGTAGATGGTGGGCTCTCCCCCGATCAGGATCCCCCGCGCGCAGCCCGCGGCCCGGCCCGCCTTGACCACCCCGATGAAGCGCTCGAGCGGGGTGAAGCCTTCGGTGTCGCCGTGGGGCGGCACCGAGCAGTACACGCACGCCGCGTTGCAGGGGCGTCCGACGTCCAGGTAGAAGGCCGGGGTGATCCACGATGCCAGCGCCGAGAGCGCGGGCACGGGCTGATCCACCGTCGGGCGTGCGCGCAGGTCGTGGACGTCGACGGCGGGCGCGCCCCGGAACTGACGCTGCGACGGCGCCACCACCGGCAGCGGCCGCCGCGCGGGCGGGGGCTGCGAGGCCAGCCAGGCGCCGAGCGCGCGGTGCGCCTCCCGCACGTCGGGCCAGCGCAGCGACGGCAGCGCGCGCTGTAGGGTCGATGTGTCGAGCGCCTCCTCTCCGCTCCCGTGGGGGCCCCGCCAGCGCGCGTCGGGGTGCCGCGCGATCGGCGCGTCGATACCCGCGCCGTCGAGCAGCGCGCGCACCGCGTCTCGGACGCGGATCGGCTCCGGCGGGCCGACGGCGATCGGGCCGGAGGGGAGCAGGGTAGGCTCCGCCACCAGGGCTCGGATCACGGCGGCGACGCCCTCCGCCGGGGCGATGGTCTGTCGCGCGACGCCATCGCCCGCTACCAGGGCGCGGCCCGTCGCCCGCGCGGAGAGCAGATAGGGGAGCTCGCGCAGGCCCGGGTCGACCGTGGCCACGAGCCGCGGGAGCAGCAGCGCATGGAAGGATCCGGCGTACCTCGCGGCGTAGAGTTCACGAGCGGCGCGCTTGCCGGCGCCGTCGGCGTCGGCGCCGTGCTCGGCGATGGAGGAGGCCATCACCAGGTGGGTCGGGGGGCGGGCGCAGCGGGCGAGCGCCTCCAGCAGGGTGTCTGCGTCGTCCGCGTCGAAGGCGAGCAGGTCGACCACCGCGCGGGCGCCGTCGAGCAGCCGCGCGAGCTCGCCGGGGTCGCGCCGCGATCCCACGGTGAGCGCCACCGACCCGGGGACCGCCTCCGCAGGGGTCGGCGCGCGTCGGGAGAGCCCTCGCACCGCCCAGGCAGGGCTCAGGGCGCGCGCCACGGCAGGCCCGAGCCTCCCGGTCACACCAAGCACCACCACGGGGTCCGGCGACGGGCCGATGGACACGCCGCACGATGACACAAGACCCGGCGGGCGCTCCCTCACGCGACGGGCGGAAGGTAGGGCGCGAGCGCCGGGAGGAAGTCCTCCACACGCTGGTGCCGGTACTCGTCGTGCAGCCGCGTGCGGAGCGCGAGCTCGGGCAACCACGCGTCGGCCCAGTCATCGGAGTCCATCAGGTCGAGCAGCCGGGTGGCCTCCCTGGAAGGCTTGCCCGGGAGTGCGGCCTCGACCAGCCGACGGCGGGCTTCGGCCTTGGCCTCCCTCGGCAGCGCGCGCGGGTCGTACCATGCCGGCTTGCCGATCGGCAGGAGCACCGGGCACACCTTCGCCTGAGAGGTCCACGCGAGGAACTCGCCGAGATAGAGGACGTTGAGCGCGCTGACCGTGGCGTTGCAGGAGAGGTCGACGTAGGGGAGCGCCTGCAACGCGCGAATGTTCGCGGTTACCTCGTCCCATTTCGCCGGGAAGCGCAGGTACTCGAACCGCGGCCCCACGCCGTCGAGGCTCACCTGGATGATCACGCGACGGAACCGGGGCCACAGCTGGAGCGCGTCCGTTGGGATCTTCGTGCCGTTCGTGTTGTAACAGAGCGTCACATGCCCGGCGTGCCCCGAGGCGACGCAGCGCTCGAGGAGTTCCAGGTGTTCGAAGATGAGCATCGGCTCGCCGCCGTGGATCTCGAGCGTCTCGAGGTCGGCGATCAGGGGCTCGATGTCGCTCCACACGCGAGACGGCGTGGCGGCCCAGTCGGTGTCGTAGTGATCGGGCGCGGCGTCGAGGCCCCGAGCGCGCGTGCCGCGGGCCAGGGCCTGGAGCGAGACCTCCCGCCATTCGTTGCGCCAAGCCGAGCTCGATTGCGGGTGACACGTGCGGCAGCGGAGGTTGCAGCGATTGCCTGGGTTGAGCTGCAGGACGCGGAGCTTCGGCCGCCCGTCGAGCGCGTCGGCGAGGTACTGTGGGCGATCCGCGAGCTGCATCGTCCGTCGAGAGCGGCCGCCCACGGCCTCCACTTCCCAGCAACGTTCGCACGCGGGCGCTCGACGCCCGGCGAGGAAGTCCTCCCGAAGCGCCTCCGCCGCGCCGGACCGCCAGACGTCGACGAGTCGGTCGCGCCGCGTGTCGAATGGCGCCCCGTCCTCGCGGCCATACGCGTCCTCGTACATGCAACACGGCCGCAGCTGCCCGACCACGTCGATCTCGAGCGTCGTGAAGGGATAGACGCAGAAGCCCCTCTCGGCGGGGCTTCCCTCGGCTTTGCGATCGTCGGCCATCGGCGGGTTCTCGTGTATAGGCGCTCTACGCCTCCCGCCCGTCAAGGCCCCCTCGCGGCTCCCCCCCCTTCGCAGCTCGGGATACGCCGACGGGCGCAGGGAGCCCGCGTGGACATCCCCGGTACGCAGGGGCACCCATCGCGCATGGATTCACGCCTCAAGCGCTTGCGGCTGGGGGCGTTTCGTCACTGCAGCACGCTGCGCTGCGAGGGCTCCTGCGCCTGGTGCGCGAACTGTTGAGGAAGCGAGCCGCCCGGCGGCTGGGACCGCCCCCCGAAGGGCCATCCCGGGGCGACGCTGTGGGCGGGCTGCGCGAGACGGTGGCGCAGGGCGCGCAGCACGCACGTCTCGCCCTCGGTCTCCTCGGCGCCCTCGCGTTCGCGCGCCCGGTCGAGCAGCGCGCCCGCGGGGGCGAATGCCATCCAGCGTCCGATCCGTCGCTCCCACCGCCATCAACCTGCCAGGAACATGAGGTTACAGATGAAATATTACACGCAACGGTATTCTTGACGGCGGATGCGCGACGGCGCGTGGAGCCCGGTCGGTCGCCTCGTCAGCTGACGTGCCACCGCGGGTCCGGACGGCGCGGCCTGTTGGATGCCCTTGTATCTTAGAGGGGTCGGGACGCAGCGTGGCAGACCGGTTTGCCTTTGGTGCCAGACACCGTGGGATAGCGCGGGTCGCCACGCTGCCGTCTCCGGCGTAGAGCCCGAACAGCTGCCAGAGCCAGAGCTCGCATCGTGCAAGGATGGGCCGAGCCGGAGCCGTTCCGAGATGGGAGGACGGACATGGACACGCAACCGATCTTCGTGGGTCTCGACGTCGCCAAGGGGCACGTCGACGTTGCGCTGCGCCCCTCGGGCGAGCACTGGCAGGCCCCGACCTCCGAGGCGGGCCTCGCCGCGCTGGTGGAGCGCCTGCGAGCCTCCGCGCCTGCGCTCGTGGTGATGGAGGCGACGGGCGGGCTGGAGGCACCTCTGCTCGCGGCCCTCGCCGTCGCGATGCCCGTCGCCGTGGTCAACCCGCGCCAGGTCCGGGACTTCGCCCGCGCGATGGGGCGGCTGGCCAAGACCGACCGCCTCGATGCGGCGGTGCTCGCGCACTTCGCCGAGGTCGTGCGTCCCTCGAAGACCGAGCTCCCGACGGCGGAGAGCGAGGCGCTCACGGCCATGCTCTCGCGTCGGCAGCAGCTCGTGGAGATGCTCACCGCGGAGCGCAATCGGCTGGGCGCCACGCGCGTGGTGAGCGTTCGCAAGGACGTCGAAGCCCACGTCGCGTGGCTGCAGCAGCGCCTCAAGGACGTGGACAAGGACCTCGACGGGATGCTGCGCGCGAGCGCAGTGTGGCGCGAGAAGGAGGCGCTGTACCGCAGCGTCCCGGGGGTCGGTCGTGTGGTCGCCACGACGCTCCTGGCCGAGCTGCCGGAGCTGGGCACGCTGGACCGCAAGAAGATCGCGGCGCTGGTGGGCGTGGCCCCCTTCAACCGCGACAGCGGCACGATGCGGGGTCGTCGCACGATCTGGGGCGGCCGCGCGACGGGGCGGTCGGCGCTGTTCATGGCCGCCCTCGTGGCGACGCGTCGCAACACCGTGATCAAGGCCTTCTACGAGCGGTTGCTCGCGGTGGGAAAGCTCAAGAAGGTGGCGCTGACGGCGTGCATGCGGAAGCTGCTGACGATGCTCAACGCGATGGCTCGCAACCACACGCCCTGGAGCCCCGCGCTCGCGGGCCCCGACCCGACGTGAACGATGTGGCGTCTGAAGACGCGGTCCGACGAGCGAGCATCCCGAGGGACTGAGCCCCCGCCGGAGGCATCCCTCGGTCCGTCGCCCGCGCGAAGCTGGGACCGCCGCGCGCAGCGCAGGGGATGGGAGCGCGTGAGGCACGCGCAGCCGCGCGCAGCGAAGCGAGCACGGCGAGCCTGCCGACCGCGCGAGCTTCCCCGCAGCGAGCACAGCGGTACCGTGGCCACGCGGCGGACCGAAGCCGACGAGAATCACGCTCGCCGGTCTTGACGATCAAGACAGCTGCTATCCCCCTTCGTCACGCGATCGCAGCAGCCGCCGACAGCAGAGGAATCTCTCCCGCTGCGTGGATCTCCTTGATCACATCGGTCAACCCAGGATGCCTGCGAAGGGCCACTCGTGCGGCGTCACGGAACGCCTCCCGGGCCGATTCGGGTACCGCGACGATCGTGCGGCCATGCACCTTCTCAAACATGTCGAGGTTACGCGCCGCGAGTCGGGCCGACAGCTGACGCTCGGCCACCGCGAATTTGCGCGTCTCCTCGATCAGCACCTGCCGGAGTTCGGGCTCGAGGCTCTCAAGGAAATTGCGGTTCGCCACGATCGAGGTGGCGTACATCGTGTGGTCGGTCAGACTGATGTAGAGGGGCGTATGGTTGATGGGAGACGCCTGTTCCGCGTAGGCGAGACCATTGATCTCAACCGAAAACAGTTCGAGGAGACCGGCCGACAGGAGTTCGGAGAGGCGCCTAGTCGTCTCCCCAAGACGGTGGTTGACGACGGGAGTGCTCTCGAGATTATCGACCGCAGGGATCGCGCCGAGCACCATCAGCAGCTCGCCGTCTGGAGAGAGTCCCTGCTCAACCAGGACCTTCGCGCCCTTCACGTCCTCGGCGCATCGAACGGGTCGGCTGCCCACCAGGGCTCGAAAGCCGCCGCTGTACGAGAACGCCATCGCCTCGAGCTGGTTCCCGCTGTTCGTTGCGATGCTTTCGAGCAGCTTCTTCCCGATCGGCCCGCGCCACACGGCCTCGGCGTGATCGTAGTTGCGGAAGACGTATGGGTAGCTGACCACCTTCGCGCCGAGCGTGTCGACCCCAAGCTGCGACACGTCGTACTCGCCCGAGGTCACTCGCTGGTAACCGTCTCGCTCCGCCGCAGCATCACGCCAGCCGCTCCCGATGTTGCTGTAGACGAACTCGACCTTCAGCGCCCCACCGGTCTTCTCGAAGAGACGCGCCCCGAACAACACGAGCTGCTCATTGTATTCTCGGTAGTCTCGAGCGTGCACGACGTACCACTTGATGGTCCGTGTGTTCACCCCCGCGCCCATGCCCGGTCGAGCGGGGTCGACACGCCTCCCCTCTTTTCCTGCCGCAACGTCGGGATTCGATGCGTTTGAGTTGAGGAGAGGGTTTGTGCGTTCTTCCGGCATAGCCCCGAGGCTACCGCACGCGGCTGAGCCGTCAAACCCCCCCGTTAGCCTTCGCCTCCGGCAGAAATGGGTCCGCCGGGGACGAGGTGAACGCGGCATGGGCTGCGTGCGCGGCCGCGTCGGCCTCCTCAGCAACCGTCGCCGGTGCGTGTTGGCCTTGGCGTCCAGCGGGTGGAGCGCCTAGCGGCGCCGGGAGCGCTGCCGAACAGAATGCCCGACCGTACCGCGCGGGCTGCTCGGTGAGCGCGGGCTGGGTCGCCGCGTCCGGCCGCGAGCCGGATGCTGGCGTCGGATCGGCGCGCGAGGCCACGACGCATCCGAGCGCGGCAGCAAGGAGCGACTGACAGCGCAGGGTCACGACCCTGCCTCGGCGCCCATCCACTCGAGCACCGGCGCTGGGGCGACCCCGAGTCGGTGCTCGAGTTCCCCGAAGAGCGCGTCGGTCGAGCGGTCGAGCGGGTAGTCACCGGTCCGCGTGCTCCGGTACGTCAGCGCGAAGGGGCCGACGACGCGGTACGCTCGCGCGTCCGGGGCGCTCGGGGCGATGCGCGCGGTGAGCTCGGGCTTCGTCGCGTGGGTGAAGGCCACCTGGAGGCCGCCCTTCGTGCGATAGGCCGTGCGCACCGACCACGGTGACACCGCGCCGAGCCACTGCCCGAACGCGGCCGTGAGCTTCTGTTGTTCGGAGTCGGCGCTCTCGAAGACCGAGCCGAAGTCACGCCCCTCGCCCGCGTCATCGAAGAGGTTCAGCAGCCCCTGGAGTATCCGGCCGTAGTTGTTGGCCATCGTGAGCTGAAACGGCGTCCCGACGATCCCGCGCTCGCGGAAGAGTCGCTGCCGCTCGACGGACAGCTCCTCCGAGGGCTCGAAGAAGTAGCGCCGGGCCTCGGTGCTGGCGGCGATCACCCGGCCGCAGCGCTCGGTGTAGTCCGCGAGTTTGTGCTCGTCCCAGCCGCCGTCGTTTAGCGCGCGCGCGACGTAGAGGGCCTGGTTCACCGCGACCGCGGTCCCCGTGGCGTAGATGGGCTCGCCGAAGAAGCCCGCGTCGCCGACGAGGATCCAGTCGAGCGTCGCCGCGTCGAGCGAGCGGTTCGAGAAGCGGTTGCCGACGTGGAAGCGGTTGTACTCCGAGGACCGGTCGAGCGGCCGCGGGCGCACCTCGTAGTGCGGCGCGATGAGCCGACTGCCCGCCTCGTGGAGCGCGTCGAGCGAGACGGGTCCGAGTCGTGACGTGACGCCGAAGCTCAGGATCGATCGGCGGTAGAGCGGGATCTGCCACGCGAACGATCCGCGCTGCACCTGCGCCACCACCGTGCAGTCGCACGAGCGCCACCCGGGGTCCTCGACGGCCTCGAGCGGGTGACCGAGGCCGGGGTCGTACCGCGCGTAGCGGACGTTCGACTCGCGGAGCCAGCGCGAGAAGCGCGCGTCGTCGACGCCGACGATGTCGTAGTAGATCCAGCTCGCCCAGCTGCGCCAGAGTTCCTGCACGCGCCCGAGCGAGCGCGCGACCACCCGGACGGGCCCCGAGCAGTCGAGGATCTGGCGGCGCACCCGGTACGTCCGCGACGTGGTGGTGACAACGCGAGCGGCCACGTCGACATCGATGACGCGCTCCTCGCGGACGGGCACCTGCCACTCGTCGATCATGAGTCGCTCGAGCTCTTCGCGGCGCACGTGCATGGCGAGCCCGAGGTCATCGGGGGCCAGCGGGAAGGCCGCGATGGAGTCGGACCCGATGAACATGCTCCCGCACTTGGGCGAGTACGACGGCAGGGCGCGCGCCTTCGCGAGCAGCGGCGCGAGGGCGGGGTCGCGGAAGTGCTCGGGGATCAGCGACTCGCCGAGCTTGTACCGAGCAGGGTGCGCGTCGACGATCGCCTTCGAGTCGCTGTCGAGGAAGCGATAGAGCGTGAGGCCCGCGAGGCCGGCGCCGATGATCAGGTAGTCGACGGTCTCGTCGCGGGCGGCCTTTGGGGTGGGCGTCATGGGGCTCGGAGTGTGACAAGAAACGCCCGGGGGTTCGAGGCGCGGCGGCGTGTGCCCGGCGGAGTGCGGCTTTGATAGCCGTACGGTTTTTCCTTATTATTTGCGTGTATCGAAGTATCTACACGGACGAGCGGTCGACATGACGCAGCCTATGCGTCACATAATCCATAGGGTCATGAGACCTGTGCTGGACACGCGCGGTTCCCTGGTGGTGCCCTTCCTCTCGGTGGTGCTGGCGGGTGCGTGCGCTGCACCAGACGATCGCCCCCCGGTAACGTCTCCGTACGATCCTCGAGCGCAGGCGGAGCCACCGGCCGTGGATGCTGGGGTGGAGCCCGACGCCCCTCCTGTGACGCTCGACCCCTGGAGCAATGGACCCCGCTGCGGGCGGTGGTTCTGCGCCGACCATCTTCCGCACTCCGGGAGCGCGGTGGCCGTGGGTGACATCGACGGTGATGGGCGCCCCGACCTGCTGCTGGCGGACACCGGGCGCCTGCTCTCGACGCTTGGACCGCTGACGCTGCTGCACAACGACGGCGGGATGCACTTCAGCGACGTGACCCGGCGGGCAGGGCTGGAGGGGTACGGGGCGTGGAGCGCCATCTTCGGCGACCTCGACAACGACGGCGACGCCGACCTCGTGATGGGCGGTCGCCGCTCGACCGAGCCCCCTTCGGAGGGCGGCGACGTGCTGGTCTTCTACAACGATGGCAGAGGGAGGTTCGCGCAGCCAATCTCCGTGCCGCGCTGGGGGGCGGGGGTCCCGCTGGCGCTCGACCTCGCGGACCTGAACGTCGACGGTCGGCTCGACATCCTCGTGGCCCTCTCGGGTACGAACTTGCGGGAGACGTACGCGCCGCGGGTGTTCGAGGGTCAGCGCGACGGCGGCTTCATTGCGCAGTCGGCGGGCCTGAACGACGAGGGCTTCGCCTGGGTCACGCTCGCCACGGACCTGACCGGCGATCAGTATCCGGACGTCCTGACGGCGCACGACGGCCACGCGACCTACCAGGGGACGCGGGAGGAAGGCGGGGTGGTCGGGTGCACGGCCTCTGAGGGTCCGAGCACCGCGGCCTGGCTCAACGCGGCGTATCGCAACGCGGGCGTGGCGGGCGAGATGGGGCTGTCCGTGCAGGGGGCCGACGCGTCCTGGACGAGTCCAGACAACACACCGATGAGCCTCGTGAGAGGGGACTTCGACGCCAATGGGCGGATGGACCTGCTGACGACACAGGTGGGCGATGCGACGCTATTCGTGGTGTCGCCGGAGGGAGCGTTGGAGGCCCGCTTCGACTGGCCCGGCGCCTGGCGGCGGAGCGCCTCTGAGGGTGAGGCCCCAGGTGTCGGTTGGGGAGCCGTGGCGCGGGACCTCGACCGGGATGGCGACGTCGACGCGCTGGTCGCCTACGGGGTCATCCCGGCAAGCACCACACACTGGTCCAACGCGGTGTACCTCAATGAGCGCTCGGCGGGGCTGGTCCTCGCCCCCGAGGGCTCCGGGCTGGAGCGCACCGGGGCCTGGAGCGCGCTGGCGACCGCGGACTTCGATGGGGATGGTGACGACGACGTGGTGCTGGGCGCGCAGACGCTCTTCCTCGACCCGTGCGCCGCGGCTCCGCCGCGAGCGTTGCTGCTGACCAATGTGAGCGAGTGGCCCGGGCGTCACTGGCTGCGCGTACGGCTCGTCGGGACGGTCTCCAACCGCGACGGGCTGGGCGCGCGCGTCGAGGCGATGGTCGGGGGGCTCGTGATGCAGCGGGAGTGCTCACGCGCCGGATCGACCATGAGCTCGAGCTCGCGCGTGGTCGATTTCGGCCTCGGCGAGGTGGCAACGGTGGATGCGCTCCGGGTGCGCTGGCCGAGCGGCGCGGTGCAGACGATCCGCTCCGTGGCGGGCGACCGCGAGGTCACCGTGCGAGAGCCGCGCTGGCTGACCGTCGACGCGCGCGAGCAGCGGTCCCGGGAGCCCATCACGGTGAGGGTCTCCGCGGCGGAGGTCAGCGCGCTCGGCGTCCCGCTGGGGTCGGTGCGCCTCGAACTCCGCGGCCGCGGGCGCTGGCTCGCGCTCCCGGCCACGGAGGCCGCCACCGGCGATCTCGTCGGGCGCTTCACCGGCGAAGGGGAGGTCTGGGTGCGTACGGTGGGCGTGCGGGCGGGGCTGAGGACCGCGGTCCGTACCTGGTTTCGCTGAGGACCGCCTAGAGCTTGTAGCCCCTGGTCAAGAGCGCGTGGGCGGAGCTGTCGAAGGCCGCCTGTGGGCCGACCTCGAACTGCAGCGCGTCGGCCATCCGGTTGATGATGTTGAAGAGGTACCCGACGTACAGCGCGTCGGTGATCGCCTCGTCGCTCACCCCGAGTCGGCGAACCTCCGCAAAGTCACCTGGCTCGAGGTCGCGGTGGGCCAGCGTGAGCTTCTCCAGGATCGGAAGCATCGCACGCGCCTCTGCGCTGATGGGAGCGCTGCCGAGCCTCTCCAAGCCGTGGTCGATGACCGCCTCTCCCATCACCTTCGACGCGACCGCGCCGTGAGAGCGCAGTCAAAACTCGCACTCGTTCTTCTTCGAGACGAAGGCGGCGAACAGCTCGCGCTCACCGATGGACCACGGCGACGGCCCCCGCATGACAGCCTGGAACATCATCTTCGAGCCGAAGAATTCCTCGCGGAATTTGAGCGTTCGGATGACGTCGGGGGCGCGGTGTCCGGAGAGCAGGCGGATGACCCCGAAGAGCAGGCGGTGCTGGAGCTTTTCGCCCCGGGTGACCGACGGGAGCCGCATCACCGGTCGCCCCCCGCGTGCAGCGCGTCGAGGGCCGCGGTGAGCTGCAGCTTCGCCCGGCCGACCGCGGCCGCGACCGTATACTCGAAGATCTCCACGTCGCCGAGGCCCGCGGCGCGCATCGCCGCGATGTCGGCGTCGGTGACGCGTGTGGCGTCGACCGCGACCTGACCGCAGTACCGGCCGCTGGCACCGCCCAGGGCGTCCGGATCGGTCGCCGCGAGCTGACGATGCTCTGGCGAGACAGTCGCGGGGCCGCGCAACACCGTCGACTCCAGCTCCTCCCGAAGGGCTGCGAACTTGTCCATGTGAGCCGCGAACCTATCACGCACACCGTAGATTTCGCGTCGACCACCTTAACCGCAGCAGACGTCCAGACGTCTAGACGTTAGAACAACGTGTACAGGAAGGGCGAGGCCGGGGAGGAAGACAGCAACAGCGCCGCGCAGACCACGAAGCACGAGGCGACCAGCGGCAGCAGCCACCAGCGCTTCTGGTACCAGGCGAAGCGCCCGAACTCCCGCAGCAGCCGCCACGCGTGCGTCAGCGTTCTCACCGCACCGACTCTAGCGGCGCGCCGACGCTCAATCCAGGAGGCTCGCGCGCCAGTCATCGCGCTCTACCCACGGCGGCTGCTCGCCGCGATGGAAGAGCCAGTCTTCCAGCACCAGGCAGTCCATCCCGGTGCGCATGAAGCAGCGGTAGGCCTCCGCTGCCGTGCGGATGATGGGTTCGCCCCGCACGTTGAACGAGGTGTTCACCAGCACCGGCACCCCGGTGCGCTCGCCCACCGCGCGCAGGAGCCGGTGGAACCGCGGGTGCTCCTGCGCGTCCACGGTCTGCACCCGCGCGCTGCCGTCGACGTGCGTCACCGCGGGCAGTCCGGCGCCCTTCCGCACTGGCGCGGTCACGAGCATGTACGGGGAGTCCCCGGGCAGGTCGAAGTACGCCCGGGCGTCTTCCCGGGGTACGCTCGGCGCGAAGGGCCGGAACCCCTCCCGTAGCTTCAGCTCCTCGTTCAGCCGCCGCTTCATGTCGGCGTCCCGCGGGTCTGCGAGGATCGACCGCCCGCCCAGGGCCCGCGGGCCGAACTCCATCCGGCCCTCGCACCACCCCACGATGGCCCCCCCCGCGATGCGTTCCGCCACCGCACGGACCAGCTCCTCTTCCGACAGCTTCGTCGCCACCGCTCCGCCCGCCCGCAGCGCCGCCACCTCGGCCTCGGTCACCCGGGAGCCCAGCCGCGCGCCCCGCATCGCGTCCCGGAGGCCGTCGGCCGATCGGGGCCGACCCAGGTGCTGGTGCCACGTGGCCAGGGCGCACCCGATCGCGCCGCCCGCGTCTCCGGCCGCGGGTTGCACCCAGAGCCGCTCGAAGCCCGTATCGGCCTTCAGGATCCTGCCGTTGATCGTGCAGTTCAGCGCCACGCCGCCGGCCATGCAGAGGTCCGTCAGGCCCGTCCGGCGGTGCAGGTCACGGCACATGCGCAGCACCACCTCCTCGGTCACCGCCTGGACGCTCGCCGCCAGGTCCATCTCGCGCTGCGTCGGGGGGCTGTCCAGGGGCCGGGGGGCTCCGCCGAACAGCGTGTGGAAGCGCTCGCTGGTCATGCTCCGGCCGGACACGAAGTCGAAATACCGGAGGTCCAGCCGAAAGCTGCCGTCCTCGCGCACGTCGATGAGCTCCCGCAGGATCGTCTCCCGATGTCGCGGCTCTCCGTAGGGCGCGAGGCCCATGACCTTGTACTCCCCGGAATTCACCCGGAAGCCCAGGTAGGCCGTGAAGGCCGAGTAGAGCAGCCCCAGGGAGTGCGGGAACCTGATCTCCCGCTGCAGCGTGAGCGAGGCCCCCTCGCCCACCCCGGCGCTCGCCGTGGCGTACTCGCCGACGCCGTCGAGGGTGAGCACCGCGGCGCGTTCAAAGGGCGACGGGTAGAACGCGCTCGCCGCGTGCGCCATGTGATGCTCGGTGAAGAGCACCTCCCGCTCGACGCCGAGCGCCCGCTCCAGCTCCTGGGCGACCCAGAGCTTGTTCTTCAACCACGAAGGGAGCGCCTCGACGAAGGCCCCAAAGCTCCGCGGTGCCGCCAGGAGGTACGACTCCAGCAGCCGCCCGAACTTCCGCACGGGCTTGTCGTAGAAGACCACGTGGTCGACGCGGCCCGCGTCGATGCCGGCGTCCTCCAGGCACCAGGCGATGGCGCGCGTCGGGAGCGCCGCGTCGTGGCGCCTGCGGGTGAAGCGCTCCTCCTGCGCGGCGGCGACGATCTGGCCGTCGCGCAGCAGGCACGCAGCGCTGTCGTGGAAGAGTCCCGACACGCCGAGCACGTACACCGTCGCGCTCACGACATGCCCCGGAAGTCGTCCGCCGACTGCGCCGGGTCGCGCTCGATCCAGTACGAGCCCGCGGTGCGGGGGGGCGCCCAGGGGTCGACCCGGAGGAGGATCAACAAGGCGCGCACGGGAAGCAGCACCGCCGCGTACACCGCCGCCAGCAGCGCGAAGGTCACGCCCCGCCCGACCGCCCGGTGCGCAGCGTCCAGCCTCCGCGGGGCGACCAGCGCCAGGGTTGCGGTCGCGATCGCGAGGCCTCGGAGCCCCCACACCCACGGCGCCGGTGCGCCCGCGCGCAGGAGCGCCAGCGACCCGAGGAGCATCGCCAGCGCCTGCAACAGGCCGTCCCTGCGGGGGGAATTCACGGTTCGCATGGTAGCCCGAGGGCCATCGGAGTGGAGAGTGCGCGCGAGTGGTCGGCTGGATTGTCCTGGGGACAGTGGCGCTTGCGGCTCCGATGGTCGCGGTCCGATGGCGTCGTCCCGGTCGGGCGGCCGCGATCGCGGGCGCGGCCCTGGTGGTCACGTTGAGCCTCGCGTCCGCCGTGATCACCGCGGAGGTGATGGCGCGGCAGGGGAGGGCCGTCGTCGACCCGATCCGGTTGAGGCACTACTCAGGAGTACCGCATCGGCCGCCTCGCCCTCCGCCCGCACCTGCACGAGCCGTGGACGAGCCGCAACCCAGCGCTCGGCTCGACCTTCGTCCGCACCAACGCCGACGGACTCCGAGGGGGGGGACGCGCCGAGCCGTCCCGCCCGTCTTCGCAGACATGGGGCCGCGGTTCTCCTCGCGAACTCCGTCGCGCTCTCCCTGTCCGGTGATGGTCACCCCAACGAGGCGGGCGCTCGCATGCTCGCGGAACGCGCGCTCTCGCTCCCCTCGCCATGAGCGGGGGCTTTGGAGCCTAGCGCAGCGGGAAGGCACCCCGGTACAGCCGCTCGACGGCCCTCACGATGCCCCGCGCGTCGGTGGTGTAGTCCGTAGGATGGCGTGCGCCCGAGAGCATGCTCGCGTTGATGAAGCCGCGCTCGTAGAGGTCGCCGCCGTAGCGCGAGATCACGGCGTCGACCTCGGGGGGCACGGTGTCGAACATCGACCCGTAATACGCCAACCGCAGGTTGGGGACGGGCCAGCGGTCGCGTACGCGCACGCGCGCCGGGTCTTCCGCGGAGATGAACACGGGCTCGGCGCCGTCTGGCGAACGCCCCACGCGCGCGAGGTGGTCGAGGTCTTCGAGCTCGGGCCACATGGCCGCGCAGTCGTGCGACCAGAACACGTAGCGCGTCGCGCGCCCGGGCTCCGGGAGGGTGATCACCCCGCCCCCGCCGGGGACCGCGAGCGTGACCGCGGGCATGGCGTCGCCGACCGCGGGCGGGACCCCGGGGCCGACCGGCTCGGATCGGCGCAGCAGCCGTGGCCCGAAGGTCGCGAGCGAGCACCCCGCGGGGTCGAGCGTCGAGACCCGTGCGACGGCGGCGAGCACGCCATCATCGTCGTCGAATTCATCGCTCGGGATCGCCGCGCGCCAGACGCCCTGGGCCGCCACCACGCCGCTCCCGAGGGCGGCGCGCGTACCGAGGGCCGTCACGCGCGTCGGCTGGTCGGTCAGGTTGCGTACGACGACCGATGAGGTCCCGTCGGCGCGCTCGTACGTGCCCCACGCCGTGTCGAGCGCCACCTCCTGGCCGCGGGGGTCGGCGCGAAAGCGGACGAGGTCGAGCCAGTCGGTGACGAGGAGTTCCCCGCGGTGGAAGCGGCCCTGCAGCATGATCGCGTGGGCCGCCGAGAAGCCCGCCACCCGGGGCGCCGGGCCGGACAGGTCGTAGAGCAGGGTGCCCGAGGTGCACACCACCGCCGCCGAGTCTGCCGCGAGGTCGCCGGAGGTCACCACGCAGGGTGGGCGCAGGGAGAGACGCAGCGAGGGCGCGGAGCCCGAGACGTCGACGATGGCGGCGCCCGCGGATCCGAGGGCCGCGATCGCGACGCCGTCGCGGACGCTGAGGTCCAGGGAGGGGCCGTCGAGGGGGACGCTGCCGAGGACCGTGACGCTCCGTCCCGCGGCGCTGGCCAGCACGAGGCCCCGGGTGGCGTCGAGGACCACCACGCGGTCGCCCGCGACGGAGACGAAGCGGGGGTCGCCGCCGAGGCCCGTGTCCTGGAGGTCCGAGAGGGACCCATCGGTCGCGATGCGGGCGGTCCAGAGCCCGTTGCGGAAGAGCGCCAGGTAGAGGAGGTCTCCAGCCACCGCCATGCCGCGCACCGAGAGCCTCGGGTCGTCGAGGGCCCGCATCGCGCGGAGCGTCGGCGCGGCCCCGGGCGTGAGACGAAACGCCGCCAGCGCGTCGCCGTAGGCGTAGCCGCAGTAGAGGGTCGACGACGGTCCGTGCGCTGCCAGGGCCGTGCAGAACGGGGGACGACGCGGGTCGACGCCCGTCGCGAGCGGGGCGGTCGACCGCAGCGAGCCGTCGGCGACGAGCGCGAAGGCGGCGACGGCGTCCTGGGCGTTGGCGGCGTAGAGGTCGTCGTCGACGGCCAGGAGCGCGTTGACGTGGCCCGCGCTCTGCCCGGTGCCACCGTTCGGCGCCGTGAGCCGGGCGCGGAGGAGGAGGCCCAGCGTGGCGGTGCGATCGGCCGGGCACGCGACCGGGTCGGCTGGGCGCTGGTCGCACCCCGCGGAGAGCGCGATCAGCGCGAGGGCCCACGGCAGCTCCCAGCGGATGCCTCGACCGCTCCGCCCCATCACGCCCCGAACCACACGCGCGGTCGTACCCTCCAGGGCGTCCCATCGACGGTCACCACGATCACGTCGCTGCCCGGGGTCGCGGGGGCGCGCAGCACCCGGGTCGCCACGCCGTCGGCGCCCACCAGCGTGGGGCCCACCCACGCCGCCGCGGAGGAGAGCGATCCGATGGTCACGCTCGCGGCCCGACGGGGCGCGCCCGACTCGTCCACGGGGCGCACGGTCACGGTGACCGTGGAGGTGCCGTCTGCCGGGACCCGCCGTGACGGCGGGTCGATGGTCAGCGCCGCGGGCTCCTCCAGCGTGGCGGAGGCGCCCACGGGGAGGTTGGTCCACCGGCGCACCAGGCCGCTCGGCCAGCGCACGACGACCTCGTCGATGAAGGCGGCCGACCCGGTGGGTACGTCGAGCGTGGGCGCGTCGGTCACCTGCGGCGCCCCGTGACTCCCGTAGACGAACGCGCGCCGTAGGACCCCGGCGCGAACCTCGACGCGCGCCCCCAGGCCCGCGGGGTTGGAGACCGAGCCGCGGAGCGTGAGCAGCATGTGCCCGCCGCTCGGCACCGTGTCGTTGCGGTAGATCTTCTCGGGCTGCCCGAACCCGCCCATGAGGACATCCAGGTCGCCGTCGCCGTCCAGGTCGCCGAGGGTGGCGTTGGCCCCGTGGCCCGCGCCGAAGCCCGCCTGCGCGTGCTGCGGCACGAAGCGTCCCGCCGCGCCTGCGTAGAGCAGGGTGATCGAGTCGCCCCGGTCGGGCATCATCGTGAAGCCCTCGTCGTCGCCGCAGGGGATGAGCAGCTCCAGCAGGCCGTCGTGGTCGATGTCCCAGAGGCGCGGCGACCACGGCACGAGGTGCTGGCCCGTGGTGGTGAGCTCGCGCGCCAGGTCGAGGGTGGCGTTCAGGGTGCGCCACCCCCGCTGCGGGTCGGGCCCGAGCACCGTCGAGGGGGTCTGGTCTCCGAAGACGACCTCCTGGACGCCGTCGCCGTCGAGGTCTCCCAGCGCGTAGCCCATCGGGGACCGGTTGCTGATCCCGAAGAGCGCGCTCGGCTCCTCGGGCTCGGGCAGCGGCATCGGGTTGTATCGCGCGAAGCCAGGCTCGCCGTCGGCCCCCGGGCCGAGCGCCCGGAACGTGATGTTCTCGTGCGAGTCTCCGTCGTTCGACACGAACAGGTCGTCGCGGCCATCCCGGTCCAGGTCGATGTACGCCACCTGCCAGGTCATCCCCTCGGCGTCGAGGCGCCAGCGCGCGCTCACGTCCTCGTAGCGCCGCCCGCCGAGACCGCGGAACACCCCGAGGCTGCCCATCCAGCGCGAGAGCACGACGTCGAGCAGGCCGTCCTCGTCGATGTCCCAGAGGGAGGCTGCCATCACCGCGGTCACGGGCGCGATCACCGTGCGACGGGCCGGGTCGATGCCGCGGGAGACGTCCCAGTAGACGGCGGTCTCGGGCGACGAGCACAGCAGGTCGACGCGGCCATCACCGTCGAGGTCCGCCGCGAGGCGACACCCGTGGACGCCCCCCGGGAGCGCCTCCCCGGGGCCCCACGCGCCGCCCGCGCCGCGCCGGAACAGCCGCGTATCCCCGAACCGCAGCGAGCGGTCGTAGATCTCCTGGTTGTCGTTGAGCACAACCTCGGGGACTCCGTCGCCGTCCAGGTCGTGCGCCAGCGCCGAGGTCACCCGCTTGGGCCGCCGCTCTCCGCTCCAGTCCACCCCACCGGCCAGCGCCGCCTCCAGCGCGTTCCAGCGCGCGAAGAGCAGCCGTCCAGGGGGCGCGACCGGGGCGGCGTCGTCGACAAGGGCGGCGTCGTCGGCAAGGGCGGCGTCGTCGGGGGCTCCCGTGTCCCTCCCCAGGACCACGCCGTTGTGTACGGGCGGCCGTTCCGGCGAGGCGTCGCAGCCCAGGGCCAACGCGACCAGACAGGCCGTCGCGAAGGGCACTGCACGGGCATTTCCTTCGGTGCGCGCCACTGCACCCATCGTACACCTTTGCCTCGATGCCAAGCGCGCTCCACCGGCTCGACCCGTCGACCGTCACCGCCGCGGCCGACCTCCGCAGTGCCGTCGACGCGATCCGCGGCTCCCTCGCGAGCCCTTCGATCCTCGTGGTAGGGCCGTTCGCCGGCGTGCAGGCCGAGCTGGCCGAGGTGGTCCGCCGCGCGCGTGCCCGGGACGACACCTACCGCTCCCTCCTCGACGCCCTCGGCCGACGGCACTGGTCGCTCGCCGAGGCCGCGCTCCCCGCGGCGCGGTCGGCGCCCCTGCTGGCGCAGCTCCAGGACGACACCCGAGACCTCGCCGACACCTGTCACGCCCTCCGCAGCGGCGGCGTCGAATCCGGGGCCGCCCGCGCCCTGGCGCTCTCGTGCGGCGCCCTGTGGTCGTCCCGCATCGTCGTGGCCCTGCTCGACGAAGCCGGCCTCGACGCGCGGTGGCGCGACGCCAGCGACGTGCTCCGGGTGGGGGCGCCCGACGCGCGGCGCGCCGACCCCGACGCCGCCGCCGTCGCCGCCTGGCGCGAGTCCCCCGACGGCTGCACCGTCGTCCCGGGGGGCCGGGCGGTCGACGCGCACGAGTCCCCGATCCACCTGCACCCCGCCTCCCTCGACCGCAGCGCGGCGCTCCTGGCCGCGCTGCTCCCCGCCCGCGAGGTCACCCTCTGGCACCGTGACGCGCCCTCCCTCGACGGCCTATCGCTGGCCGAAGCGTCCGCCCTTGCCGACGCCGACCCCGCCCTCGGCGCCCCGTCGGCGTGGGCCGACGTGCTCGCGGCGGGCATCCCCGTCACGCTCCGCGGGTTTACCAGCCTCGCAGGGACGCCCCTCTCGGCGGGGGTCTCCGCCGCCCGGGCGCTGCACCTGCGGTGGCGGCGTGACGTCACCCTGATCGTCGTCGTCGGCGACGCGCTCGCGGAGTTCCCCCAGGGGCTGCGCATGCTCGCCCAGTGCCTCCTCGACGCTGATGCGCCCGCGGTCCTGGCCGGCCTCGGCGCCCCCGGGGAGCCCCTCACGGTCCTGGTCCCCCGCGCGCGGGCCGACGCCGCGGTGGAGCGTCTGCGCAAGGCGTTCCTGTGGGAGGACCGCGCGCGCCACGCCCAGGCGGTGCACCGCCACGACGACGTCGTCCTGCTCCGCGCGGCGGGTCCCACCGCGGGCCCGGCCGCGCTCGCGGCCCTCTACGCCGCCGTTGCCCGCTCGCGCGCCGAGGTGCTCGCTGCCGCGCAGCCCGGCGGCGGCGTCAGCCTCTCGCTGGTGCTCCGCGCCCCCGACCTCGACGCGCTGGAGGCGTCCGTCCGCGGCGCCCCGGGCGTCGCGCCTTGACGCTGATTTTCCCCGGCAACCATACTGCTCCCCTCCATGACGTCCTCCGAGGTCCGGATCAACCTGTTCCACGGCGACCGGCTGGAGTACCGCTTCTGCTCGCCCTCCTGGCGCCAGACCCGGCGCCCCGCAGCCCTCGCGGAGGTGATCGCCCAGGTCGAGGCCGTCGACCCGAGGCGCTGCCAGCACCTGCTGCTGGGCGAAGGGCCCCTCGCGCACCCGGACTTCGACGCCGTCCTCGCGCGCTGCAAGGCGCGGGGCATCCGCGGGGTCGCGGTGGAGACCGACGGCCGGTCCCTCGCGCCCGACGGGGTGCTCGCGTCGCTCGCCGCCCGCGGGGTGGAGAAGCTCTTCGTGGTGTGCGGCGGCGCGAGGCGCCGCGTGCACGAGCAGACCATGATGGACGAGGGCTGCTACCTCGAGGCCATGGAGGGACTGAAGCGCGCCGCGGCCAGCGGGATGGGCCTCTACGTGGTGGTCCCGGTGCTGCGCTGGACCGCGAAGGAGTTCGACCCGCTGCTCGACTGGGCGCGAGGATTACCGGGCGGGGTGAAGGGCTTCCTGCTGGCGCTGCCGGAGCCGGGGCAGGTGCCCGTGCCGATGCGCCGGGTGCTGCTCTCCTACGCCGAGCAGGCGGAGGCCGCGCGGCGGGTCTTCGATGAGTGCCGACGCTGGAAGGTCGAGTGGGGCTTCACCACGCGGCGGGGGGTGCCGCCGTGCGCGGCGGGGGGCGCGCTCGACCGCTTCGGCACGGTGTTCTTCGACCGGGTGACCTACCTGCGGCACGCCCCGGCGGAGGAATTCGCCCGCGTGGCCGCCTGCGCGGACTGCTCGATGAGCCAGTCGTGCCCGGGCATCGAGCCCTCGTACCTCGAGGCCTTCGGCGCGGAGGGTCTCAGCCCCATCCCCCTGGAGGTCTCCATGGACTGGAACCTCAAGCGCGCCAACACCCTGGAGAAGCGGGACTTCAAGAACGTCTCGAACTTCGACAACGACACCGAGGGCAACGGCCGAGCGCTGCTGCGCATCAACGGCCATTGCAACATGTCGTGCGCGTTCTGCTTCGTCGACCGCACGGTGCCCGACTTCGACGCCGACGATATCCTCGGGCAGATCGAGCGCATGGCGAAGCGCGACCCGTCGCACCTGGTGCTGTCGGGCGGCGAGCCCACGCTGCACCCCGCGCTCCCGCGCTTCATCGCGCGCGGCAAGGAGCTCGGGTTTCGCACGGTGGAGATCCAGACCAACGGGGTGAAGGCCGCGGTGCCCGAGTACGCGAAGGCGCTCGCCGACGCCGGGCTCTCGAAGATCACCGTGTCGCTGCACAGCGTCGACCCCGAGCAGTCGGACAAGATCACGCGGTTGCCCCACGCCTTCGGCAAGACCATCGCGTCGATGCACAACTTCCGGCGCCTCGGGGTGCTCACGCAGATCGCCCACGTCATCACCAAGGCCAACTACGAGCAGCTCCCGACGACGGTGCGCTACCTGCGAGAGGAGTTCCCCGAGGACGAGGGGCACCTGAGCATCTGCTTCGGCGTGGCGCAGCCCATCAGCGACCTCGTCTACACCTGGGTGATGCCCCGCTTCGACGAGATCAAGCCCTTCATGAAGGCCGCGCTCGACTACTGCATCGAGACCCGCGTGGGCTTCGGCGGCATGATCGGCCAGGGCGGCTACCCCCCGTGCATGCTCGACGGCGACCTGCGCTACTACCAGGACAACCTCAGGAACATCTACCGCAGCGCCGACTGGGAAGACCAGTTCTACAAGTCCCCGCGGTGCGCGGAGTGCAGCTTCGACCCCTACTGCGTGGGCGTGCGGCGGCTCTATGTGGAGACCTACGGCGACGCGGAGATGGTCCCCTTCCGGGCCGACCTCCCGGCGCCCCACGCACACGCCGCGGCGGTCGAGCCGCCCGCCGACGGGCGCCTGGTGACGCTCCGGCGGCGCAAGCCCGACGCGGCGCCCGTCTCGTGAGCGGCGCGCCCCCCGACGAGCGCCGGGTGATGGCGCGCTGGGCCGAGGCCTTCGCGGCGGTCACCGGCTGGGCCCCGCGGCTCGACGCCCTCGACGGCGCGGGAGAGGGGGACTTCACGCTCACCTTCGAGCAGCGCGTCGAGCCCATCGAGATGCTCGGCAGCACGGGGCATTTCGCCCACCGGCCGAAGCTCGTCGCGCACCTCGGGCGCATGGGGTTCCGGTGGAGCGACGCGGGGCGCGTGCTCACCGCGCCGTCGCCCGAGACCTTCAACCGCCTCGCCGACCGGCTGCTCCCGCCCGACACCGGGTATCGCGTCGGCGTCATCATGCGCGACCGCCCCAAGCTCGCCCTCGGGCCGTGGATGCGCATGTACCTCTCCGGGCGCGTGCCGGTACAGCTCTCCACGCCGGGCTTCTACGACGCCCTCCTCACCTCGCGGGGGACCGCGCGCGACCGGGAGGAGCTGCGGTTCCAGTTCGAGTCGTTCGCGCACGACCTCACGGTGCACGCGCTCAACTACCAGCTCATCCCGCGCGTCGCGATCGACGCCTTCTCCCGGCGCATCGTCGATGCGCTCCCCGAGCGCTTCGCCGCCTGGGGGCACCCCGACGCGCTCGGCCCCCTCACCCTCACGACCTTCTTCGACAACGACCTCAACCGCTTCTGCTACGCGGTCTGGTCGCAGAGCGAGGACCCTCCCTCCTTCGCCGCGACCTTCCTCGACCACCTCCCGCTGCTCACGGCGTGCCTCGACGCGCGCATCGAGGAGACCCGCCAGGGCCTCGGCGACGTCCCCGACGAGGACACCCAGAACCTCGCGCCGCTCAGCGCTTGGGACTTCGACCTGCGGCCCCGCGGCGGGGCCCGACCCTCCGATCAGGGCAGCAGCACCCAGGGCGGCGGTGTGGTGTTCCGCGATCCGACGCCCCCGGACGACGAGGCCCGCGCGCTGCGCCTCAAGATCGCCCATACCCTCGCCCGCGCCCCGCGCCTGCCCGTCGACCTGCCCGCCTTCGGGCTCCGGCTGCTCGACGTCACGGCCGACCCCAGGAGCATCTCGCTCCAGCTCGGCCCCGAGCAGCCCGTCGCCGCGCTGCGCATCACCCGTCGTCGCGCCGAGCCGGGCGCCCCGGTGCAGCTCCGGCGGCCCGGCGAGCCCGCCGTGGACGTCGTCGTCGAGGCCCTCCATACCGTCGCGCGGCGCCATGAACGCGAGCTGGCCGTCATGGCCGAGCGGCTGCAGCGCGCGATCACCGCGGCGCAGTGGGACGAGGCGATGGGGTGCGCCCGCGCCCTGCGCGCCCTCCCGGTCGGCGTGCCGATGCACTTCTTCCGGCAGCTCGTGCCGGGGCTGCGGGAGCCGGGCGGGCTCATCCGCACGGGGTTCCGCTGCAACCAGGACTGCGGCATCTGCTGGCAGTCCCGCGACTGGGGCGGCTTCGACAGCGGGCACATCCTGGGTTGGATCGAGGACCTTGTCGGCGCTGGCGTGCGCTCGCTCATCGTGTCCGGCGGCGAGCCCACCCTCGACCCGAAGCTGGAGCAGTACCTCCGCCACGCCCGCGCCCACGGCGTCACCTCCATCACCCTGGAGACCAACGCCATCCTGTGTGCGCGCAACGACCTCGCCGCGCGGCTGCGGGGCGCCGGGCTCACGATGGCCTTCGTGTCGCTGCACAGCGCCGACGCGGCCGTCTCGGACGCCATCACCCGCGCGCCGGGCACGCACGCGCGCACGGTGAAGGGCATCCACGCGCTGCTCGACGCGGGGGTGGCGGTGAAGCTCAACGCGGTGATGACCCAGGAGGGCCTCGACCACCTGGCCGCGCTGCCGGACTTCATCCACGGGGAGTTCGGGCGGCACGGCAACCTGCTGCGCAAGCTGATGCTCTCCTACCCGACGGACCCGTACGATCAGTCGCTGATCCCCACGATCGTGCCGGAGCCGCGCAAGCTCCGTCGCGTGCTGCGCGCGACCCTCGAGCGGGCCTTCGCGCTGGGGCTGGTGCCCGAGGGGCTCGACGGGCCGTGCGGGCCGCCGCTGTGCGCGTTCGACGCCGACCCGCGGGTGACGGCGCTGGCGCCCATCCCCGAGTCGCTGGCGTTCCGGCAGTACCTGCCCGGGTGCGAGGGGTGCGCGGTGCGGGCGGCCTGCTTCGGGTGCCGCACCGCGGACGTGGCGCTCTACGGGGACGCGTGCGCGGAGCCGCTGCGCGAGCGCCCCGGCGGCCCCGGCCGCACGGCGGCGACCCGATGAACGAACCTTTGGATAGAGCAGGAAGAACTCCTGAGACCGCCCTCGCCCGGGCAAGAGCCACTCGCCTCGTCTGACTCATCGTCCGACCATGAAGTCGTGGTGATCGGCGGAGGTCCCGCGGGCTCGACCGCGGCGGCGCTGCTCGCCCGCGAGGGGCGTCGTGTCGTGCGGCCCCCCCTTCGCAGCTCGGGATACGCCGACGGGCGCAGGGAGCCCGCGTGGACATCCCCGGTACGCCGGGGTACCCATCGCGCATGGATTCACGCCTCAAGCGCTTGCGGCTGGGGGCGTTTCGTCACTGCATCACGCTGCGCTGCGAGGGCTCTTGCGCCTGGTGCGCGAACTGCCGAGGGAGCGAGCCGCCCGGCGGCTGGGACCGCTCCCCGAAGGGCCATCCCGGGGGCGCACCATGCGCCGTGCGCCTCCACGGCGGTGACGCGTTTCGTTACGGGGACCTCTCGGCGTGGACGGCGTGGGCGCGCGGGAATCCTCGCGCGTGGATCGACCTCGAGGGCCCCGCCGCGTCGCTCGGAGGCGACGACGCCGACGCGGTGCTCGCGCGCATCACCGGCGCGGGCGTCGACGGCGTGGTCGCGGTGCTCCCGTCGACCGACGAGGCACGATCCCGTTCGCTGACAGGGCACGACGGTTCACCCTCGCGCGCCCTCGACGCGCTCGCGACGCTCGCCGAGCAGGGCGTGGCCGTGGTGGTCGTTGTGCCTCTCAACGCCGACACGGTGGAGGGGCTACGCCAGACGGTGCTGGCGTGCGCCGAGCGCCTCGGCGACCGGGTAGACATCGTGCTGAGGCGCGCCCACCCGGTGCGCGTCGACCCGCGTCGGCTCCCCGTGCTCGGGGCCGAGACGCCGTGGGAGGAGCTCGACCGTCTATCGAGGGAGATCGCCGCGCTGCCCGCGACGCTGCCCCGCGGAGCGCGGCTGCACATGGACGCCGAGTGGGGCTACGCGCCCTGCATGCTGCGCCCCGACGCGCGCCGCGTGGACCTCGTCGCGACCCGCGGCGATGACTCGCGCGCGCCGCTGCACGGCCTCGGAGACACCTGCGAGGCGTGCGCCTGGGCGCTGCGCTGCGCGTGGCGCGGGGCGCACGGCGCGCCCCCTCGCTCGCAGGTGAGGCCCCTCGACGTCGACCAGGCCCTGGCGCTGCAAGAGCTCGCTGATGACCCCGAGGCGACGCACCGTCCGCACGCCCCCCGCGCTCGCTGGAGCCGCGGCGAGGCGAAGCTCCCCGACGTGCTCTGCGTGGCGCCTTGGACGTCGCTCTCGGCCACCGAGACGATCCTGCACCCCGTGCCGTGCGCGATGTCGTGGACGGTCAACGCGGTGCCCCCCGATGAGGCCGCCGCGGCGATGGGCCTGTCCGTCGACGAGTGGCTCGAGCTGCAGCGCGCGGCCCAGCGCGGCCCGCGGGAGGTCTGGTACTGCACCGACAACGACGCAGTGCCCCTCGCCGAGCTATGGAACAACCCGCTGCTCCGGGTGATGCGGAAGCAGATGTTCGCCGGGCCGGGGCCGACGCGGCACTGCCGATCGATGTGCCGTACGGTGATGGGCGTCGAGGACCGCGGCGCCGACCTGCTCGCCGTGCCCGACGCGGAGCTCAGCCCCGAGGTCGTGGCCAACCGCCGCCTCCTGCTCGACGAGATGCGCGCGGGGCGCACCGTGCTCACGGCGCTGCCGCTCGACCTGGTGATGGGCGTGGCGAGCCACTGCAACATCGATTGCGGCTTCTGCCAGGGTCCCCAGGGGGAGTTCGGCGAGCTCACCGACGCGCGCCGCGACGAGATCGCGGCGTGGCTCCCGTCGCTCATGAGCTTCACCGTGTCGGGCCCCGGCGAGCCGCTGATGAGCCGCAACTACCTCTCGCTGCTCCACGAGATCGCCGAGCGGGCGTACCCCTCGCTGCGCGTGTCGGTCACCACCAACGGCACGCTGCTCACGCCGGCGTTCCTCGAGCGCCACGCGGCGGTGCGGTGGGCCCACGTGCGCATCTCGCTCAACGCGGGCTCCGAGGCGACGCACGAGCGCATGACCGGCAAGCGGCTGTGGGGCCGCGTCATGGAGAACCTCGACGCCCTCTGCGCGCTGCGCGACGCGCGCGAGCGGCCCTTCGAGGTCACCCTGAGCTGCGTGCTCTCGGAGATGGTGATGGGCGACCTGCGCAACTTCGCGGAGATCGCGACGAGCCGGCGCGCGCACATCGTCGTCGAGCCCATGTACGGCGACATGGGCGGGCTGAGCCCGTGGGCGCGCCCCTCGAAGCTCCGCCCCATGGCCGACGAGCTCGCCGCCGTGGCCGACGAGTTCGCGCTGAAGAACCCGCCGCTCTCGAAGGCCTTTCGGGCGGTCGAGCGCTTCGCGCGGCGGCGCCTCGAGGGCGACGATTTCGCGCCCCTCGATCACCACTGAAGGTCGCGTCCCGCTCGCCAGCGCCGGGGAGTCCTCCGCGGCGCTTGACTGGGCGGGTCGCGGCGAGCCCTATCCACTCCATGGCGACGTTTGTGAACGAGCCGGGCGACGAACCGGCCTCACAGCACCCACCACCGCCCCTCCACGTCACGGGCGACGGGGCGTCCGCAGGGCGACCGCGTCGGCGGGTGCGTTGGGCGGAGATCCTCGCGTACGCGCGGCGCTTCCCCGAGTTCGAGCTCATCCGATCGATTCGCCCCGAAGCGGACATCGTGCACGTGCCGCTCGGCGACCTGACGCGTCGGGGGCGGGGCCGCTCCGTCCCTCGCTTCGGCCCGCTCTCCGTGGGCGACGCGCTCGACGGGGCCTGGCGCGTCGAGGCGCTGTGGCTCGCGGACGACTGCCTGCGCGTCGAGGCGCTTCGAAGCGGCGACCGGGTGACCTTCGGGCTCGCGGTGGAGCCCGACGGCCGCCGCAGCGGGCCCTTCGACGACGCCCCGCTGCGGGTCTGGTACGAGGAGACCCCGACGCCCTTCGCGGCGTTCCGAGCGGCCGGCGAGCACCTGCGGGACCGCGTGGCGGCCGCCACCGGTCGGCGCTTCGACGAGGCGTGGCGGGACTTCCGGGCCGAGCTCGACGCGCCCTCGCGCCCGGTCGCGGCGCACGCGCTGGACGACTCCGACGAGCTCCAGATCCGCGCCGACGGCAAGCTCTACCTGCGCGTCACCGACGCCTGCCAGGAGCGCTGCGTCTTCTGCTTCTTCTACGACACCGAGGAGGTCGAGAACCTCGTCCGCCACCACACGCTCGACGACGTGATCGCGGCGGTCGACCCGACGGGCATCCGGCAGGTCGTGCTCACGGGCGGCGAGCCCACGCTGCACCCGCGGCTCCCGGAGTACGTGCGGATGCTGGTCGATCGGGGCTTCGAGCAGGTGATCCTGCAGACCAACGGCATCCGCCTCGCCGAGCCTGGCTACCTCGAGCAGCTCCTGCCCTTTCGCGATCACCTGGGCCTCGGCTTCTCGCTGCACGCGGCGAGCGGGGAGACCAACGACGCGCTCACCACCGTCGCGAAGGGCTACTTCGCTCGCAAGCTCGCAGCCGTGGAGCGGGCCGCCGCGCTCGGGTTCAGCCTGAAGGTGCTGCTGGTGCTCAACCGCTACAACCTCCCCGAGCTCTCGGATTTCGTCGAGCTGGCCGCACGCATCACCGCCGGGACCGACGCGGTGTTCCAGTTCTCGCTGCCCTCCTTCCAGGGGCGGATGAACCTCTTCCTCGACACCTACCCCCGCCTGGAGGAGCTCGCCCTGGCGCTGCCGCCCGCGCTACGCCGCGCCCGCGAGCTCGGTCTCCGCCTGGCCTTCTGCCACCAGTGCCAGATTCCGCCGTGCGTCCTCCCCGACGACCTCCAGCACCTGGAGTCCCTGTGGTTCCAGGACTCCCCACGCATGTGGGTCGCCGACGACCGGGTCTATGGTCCCGGGTGTGACGGCTGCGCGATGCGCCCCCACTGTTCCGGGCTCTGGAAGGGCTACGCTGATCACTTCGGCACCGCGGCCCTCTCGCCCTTCGCTCCCGACGAGGTGCCCTCCAGGGTTGAGGGGGCTGAACCCTGAAGCGGAGGATCGCCCACGGCGGAGGTGCTGTGACGGGCGGCAGCCAGTGCGGTAGATAACCCGCATGACTCGAAGCGTGGGTCCTCTCCCGCAGCTCGTGAGGGGCATCGCGATCGTGCTCGCGCTCGTCGCGTGCGGGAAGGACGGGCGCTCCGGTGATGGGGGCGTGATCCGTGACGACCGTCCGCGCCCTCCCCCGTCGGACATCGGCCTGCCCCGCGCCGTGCAGGGGCACTTCACCGAGGTGGCGCTCTCCCCGGATGGTCCCGCGCGCTACGCGGTGGTGAGCGACTTCCACTTCGGCGAGCCAGAGACGACCGCGGGGATCTTCCTCGACCTCGACGGCGACGGGAGCGACGAGCTGGTCGACATGCCCGAGTTCCTCCCGTACGGCGCGCGTGATCGTCGGGCCTCGGTGTTCCGGCTCGTCGGGGGGGAGTGGCACCTCGACGCCGCCGCGACCGACCGGCTCGGTTGGCGCATCTTCGCCGCGGCTGACCTCGACGGCGACGGCTTCAACGACCTCGTCGGGGACGATCGCAAGCTCAAACTGGCCGTCGCGTGGGGCAGTGCGCAGGGTGCCGACGCCGCCGAGGCCTTGGAATTCTTGTCGCCGGGCCCGGAGATGGGCCGGGTCGTCTCGATCTTCCTCGACGATCTCGACCACGACGGCTGGCTCGACCTGCTCGTCGGGAATTTCGACTGCACCTCCATGGCGGGCCCGCTGCGCGCGTGGCTCTACGAGGGGGCGCGCCGGTTCGTCGAGCACGGCGAGATGATCCCCGCCGCTCTCCGCGTGAAGCCCTACGTGGTCGGCACGGCGCACCCGCGGGCGGGCGAGTCGATCTGGCTCACCCTTGGTAGCCCGTGCTCGCTGGAGGAGAGGGCGCCGAGCTTCTTCCGCGAGTCGGGCGTCGACGCCGAGGGCCGCCCCCGGATGGAGGTCTTCAACCCCCTGCCCGATGACCCGGACTTCAAGGCCGGGCACGTCAACCCGAACCTCGCGTATTTCGCCCCGATGGGCGCCGCGTGGGGCGATCTCGACGGCGACGGCCGCTTCGACGCGCTCATCACCCTCGACCCGATGCACACGACCTTCCGGGGCCTGGACTCCTGGCCGATGCAGGAGGTGAGCAACGAGACGGGGTTCTCCCGCCTGATCGGCCTCGAGGCGAGGCCCCTGCTGCCGTGGTCGGTGCTGATCCTCGACCTCGACGGCGACGGTCGACCCGAGGTGCTGCACAGCCACGGCAACGACCTCGGCGGATGGCGGGAGCCGCGGTTCTCCAGCGCGCAGTGGGTCACCATCCACCAGAACCGCGGCGCCGTGCGGTTCCTGGAGATGTCCGGCGCGCTCGGGATGCAAGCCCGCCAGGGTCAGTGGCGCTCGCTCGTCGCGGGCGACCCCGACCGCGACGGCGACGCCGACCTGCTGCTCGGCGGAGCGGCCGAGCACCCGCGCCTCTTCCGCAACGACATCAGCCACCCAGACCGGGGAACCCTCTCGCTCCGCCTGGAGGGCACGACGAGCAACCGCTGGGCGATCGGGGCGCGCGTCGACGTCCCCGCTCACGACGACGTGGTCGCGCAGCACTTCCTGGTCGGCTCCACGATGGTCCCCACCGCGGTGATGGAGCCCTGGGTGTTCGTCACCACCAGCGCCGCGCGGACGGTCCCCGAGGTGCGCGTCACCTGGCCGTCCGGCCTGACGCAGGTGGTGCGCGATCTCGCGGCGGGGCGGTCCCACCGGATCGTCGAGCCCCGGCTCGTCGCGGTGACGCCCGCCGCCCGGCACCTGCCCGCGGGCGAGGGCAGCGCGTTCACCCTCCGGGTCACCCCGCGCCGCGAGGACGGCACCGCCGACCCCGACGCGCCCGTGGAGGCCTCGCTGCTCCGGGGGTCCCAGCGCGTCGCGCTCCCCGCGCAACGCCAGGACGACGGCTGGAGCGTGACGGTGCCGGGCTCCCGCGAACCCGGGAGCGCGCGGGTGGAGGTCCGCATCGCGGGCCGGGCGCTCGGGGTGTCCCCGCGGGTGTGGTGGGACGCGCCGTGACGGCCGGTCAGGGCGCCGCCGCGCGCAGGCCCCACCGGCCCCGGTAGGCGCGGTCGATGCCGCGCACGACGCCGTCGGTCCCCAGGAAGAACGTGTCGGTGTAGTCCGCCCCGCCCACGAACCGGGTGGTGAGACGGTTCTCGAAGACCTCCGCGTCCGCGCGGCGCGGGTCGTTAGAGAACGTGCCCGCGTAGCGCCAGAACGGGAGCGGGTTCAGCGCGGCGGCGCCCCAGAGGCGCGCATAGAGCAGGTGCGTGGGGTCCGGGTCCTCCGTCGGATGGCCGAAGGAGAGCAGCACCAGCCGCGCGGGCGCGGACTCCGGGGGCGACCCGGCGCGGCTCAGCCAGACGGCGTCCTCGATCTGCGGCCACTGCAGCGCGCAGTCGGGCAGCACGAAGTGCAGCGCCTGGGCGCGCCCCGCCTCGGGCAGCGCAGCGGGCGCCGGGGACCCGGCGCGCGCCGTCATGACCGGAAACGGTCGCCCCACCGCGGGCGGGTCGGTGGGCGCGCTGCTGACGCCGAACACCGTGATGTTGAGCGGCGATCGCGCTCTCGCGGTGTCGTCCTCCCGCCGCACCTCCAGCCGGATCAGGCGGCTCCCCGGGTCGAGCCCCGCGCTCATCCGCGCCGCGGGGACGCGGAAGCGCCCCACCGCACCGGGCGCGATCTGGATACGGTCGATGACCCGGTCCCGGCCGGGGGTGGGCGGCGGGAAGTTGCCGGACTCTTGGAGCAGCACCCGCAACGGCTCGTCCCCCGGGTTGCGCACCCGCACCTCGCCCTCGGTGTCGGGCGGCAGATAGTAGCCGTTGTCGACGTCGGGGAGCCGGACGCGGCCCTCGGGGTGCACCTCGAAGGTCACGATCACCCGCCAGTCGAGCGCCACCGCGCGGCGCCCGCGGAGCGCGACGTCGAGGACACCGTAGTCGGCCGGGTAGTACCCGGCCAGGCGCGGAACCGGGGCGGACAGGTCGTAGAGCCACGTCCCGGTCAGCGACCCGAGCACCAGCACGCGGTCGTCGAAATCCGCGGCCACGCTGACCGTCGGCGGCGTGACGCGGGCGATCACCGTCGGCGTCGCGGGCGTGAGGTCGACGAGCCACGCGCCCTCGGACCCGAGCGTCACCACCGCGCGGTGCCCATGCACCCGCACCCGCATCGTCGGCCCCTGGAGCGGGAGCACGCCCCGCTCGGTCAGCCCGGCCCCGTCGACGCGGAGGGAGACCAGGCCGCGCCGGCGGTCGAGCACCACCAAGGCGTCGCCGTCGCCGTCCACCGCGGTGACCTCGCCCCGCAGGTTGCTGGGCTCCATGACGCCCGTCGCCCCGTCGCCCTGGACGCTCGCCCGCAGGAGCCCCCGATCGAGAGCCGCGCCGTAGAGGGTGTCGCCGACCATGGCGAGGTCGCGGACGCCGGCGCGGATCTCCATGGCCACGTCGCTGCGCGGGTCCGCCGGGGCCAGCTCCGGGCGCGTCCGCAGATCGTACCAGCTCGGGCCGCCGTCGAGGGCGTGGCAGTGCAGAGTCGACGTCGCCGCGTGCAGGGCCATGGCGGTGCACCGCGGGCTCGTCATCGAGCCGACCCCCGGCTTCGAGCGCAGCGCGCGGGTCGAGGACCGGAAGGCCAGGGCGCCGCTGTCGGACAGCTCGAAGGTCATCACCCCGTCGGAGGAGTTGGCCACATAGACGTAGGGCGGGCGCCACACCATCCGGGTGAAGTGCCCGGTACCGTAGATCGTGGGCGGGCCTTCCTGCTCGCCGCGCACCTCCAGGCCATCCTCCGCGGTGGTGAGCGTGCCGGGTCCCGGCCCCTGAAACCCGTCCGGGATCTCCGCCACGTCGGCGCGGTCCTCCCGCCCGTCGTCCCCAGGGGGATCCCGCTCCGCCGGGGCCGCGCGGTCCTCCGCCGTCGGCCGGTCCATGTCGGTCGCGCCCGCGTCGCGGTCCAGCACCGGCGGGCGCGACGCGCCGCCCGCGCAGCCGAGCACGGCGAGGACCATCGTCAGGGCGACTGCGCGCCCGCGTCGGCCATCCTCCGCGCTTTGGCAGCTGGAAGGGGCGGCGCGGTCGGTCACGGCGTCGGCGGGAGGGGCCGGGCGGCGGGCGCGCCCGGGTTCATGGCGCCCGGCGGTCTCGGGGCCTCCGTGGAGGCCTCGGTCATTCCCGGCGGGGGCGTCATGTTGGCGTGGGGGCTCAAGAGGTTCGCGAGAGCCTGGGCCAGGAAGGAGGCCTCGGGCGACGGGGAGGTGGTGTCGTAGATGTACACGGCGTAGCGCCCCACGCGGGCGGGCGCGGGGCGGTCGGGGGAGCCCGCGAGGGCCACCGCGAGGTGGATCTCCTCGGCGCCACGCATCAGCACGACGCGAATCACTCCGCTGTCAACGGCGGAGACAAAGACGACCTGCGCGTCGGCGATGCGCAGGCCGGGGCCTACCGGCGCCAGGAACTCTCGCTCGGGCGTCCCCGCGGGAGGGTACGTTCGCCACGAGGCGTTGGGGACGTCCGGGAGGGGTGCGACGCCGTTGTTGGAGGGCCCCAGGTCGAGGATGGTATTGGGGTCGTAGGGGTGGTCCCCCGTCGAGGCCGGGCTGTCCTGCGGACCCGACGGATTGTCGGCGACGACGGTGGCGTCGGTGGAAGGTCCACCGGCATCGAAGTCTGGTCCGACGGGGCGTGCGGGCGACGATGGCACCGCCGAAGCGTCGGAAGGCGGGGTCTGTGGGGTCTGTGGGGTCTGTGCCGAGCGCGTGGCGACGTAGGTGAGGCCCACGGCCAGGACGACGCCAACACCGACCATTGCCAGGAGGCGAGGAGACCCGGACTTGTCTGATCCAGACATGATGGTCTTCGAGCGTAGACCTCTGGGCGATGGGATGGAACCCTCTCGCGATGAACGAGTGGCTCGAGGATTTGGGGGTTCCCGCCGCCTCGCGCGAATCGGCGCGATTGCTCTGCGACGCGGTGGACCGTCAAGGCCCCGGGGCCGCACGCGACGCGCTCGGGTGGCTGCTCGTCGCCCTGCGCTCGGGCGCCGCGAACGACCGCGACGCCTTCGGCCGGGCCATGGAGGAGGCCCTCTCCTACGCGCCCCGGTCGGTGCTGGTGCGGTGCGCGGGCGCGCTCGTCGACGCCGCGCTCGGCCCCGGGCAGCGCGCGGCGCGGTGGTGCGACGAGGCGGTCGCCCTGTCGTCCGCCGGGTCGGCGCTCTCCCTCACGCTCGCGACGGTCGCGGCGCTGGGCGTGCGCCTCGGCTGGCTGCGGGAGGCGCGCCGGGCGCTCGAGGACGCCCTGCGCGCGGGCGACGGTGGGGCGCGACGCGACCTCTCCCGCCTGCTGCGCAGCGGGTGGAGCTTCGACGCCGCGCTCGCCCACCAGCGGGTCCTCTCCGCAGACGGCGGCGCCGGGGCCGTGCTCGATGAGGCCGAATTGCTCGCCGCGCTCGGCCGCGACGACGAGGCCGCGACCGCGCTCGCGCGGCTCCCCCCGTCGGCGCAGGTCGCGCGGCGCTTCATGGACCTCCGGCGCTACCAGGAGGGCGAGGGCGTGCTGCGCGCCGCGCTCGCGCTCGCCCCGGCGGACCCCGCCGCGCTCGCGCTCAGCGCCTGGTTCGCGACGGCCCGGCGCGACCTCGCCGCCGCGCTCGGTCACGCCGAGGCCCTCCTCGCGCTCGACGGCGGCGACCCCGTCGGGCTGCGCGTCTCGGGCGCGGTCGCGTGCCTCCGGGGCGACGCCTCTGGGGCGCTCCTCCTGCTCGAACGTGCCGCCGCGCTCGCGCCGACCGACCCCGAGACGCAGGCCTGGCGCGCCGACGCGATGCTCCGCGCCGGGCGCTTCGAAGAGGCGCTGGGGGCGGCCCTCCGCGCCGGGGAGTTGTCCCCGGAGTTCTCCCAGTACGTCGCGGCTCAGGCGCTGAGGTACCGCGCCGAGGTCGCGCTCGGGCGCTTCAAGACCTTCCCGCGGGACACCTTCGTCGAGGCGCTCCGGTCGCTCGCGCCCGGTCGCGAAAGCGCCATCGCAAGCGCGCGGCCTCGCGCTCCGAAGGCTCCGGTCGACCCGGTCGCCTCGCGCCTCGCGCTCGAGGAACTCTTCGACACTGCCCTCGCGTCGCTCGGCGGGGGGCCGCCGATTGCGCGGGTGCGCGGGGCCCTGGCGCTCCTGGACGCGGGGCGCGCCGAGGCCGCGCTCGTCGAGGCCGCGCGTCTGGTCGCCCACGCCGGTGACCGCCCGCAGCGGGTGGCCGCCGAGGCCACGCGTGCCAGGGCTCTCCTCGCACTGGGGCGCTTCGAAGGCCTGCGGCGGGGGGAGTTCGTCGACGCCCTGCGCGCACTCGTCCCCGGCCACGCTGAGACGATCGACGCCGCCCTGCTCGACCGCTCGTCTGGCGACGAAGCCGACGGGGCAGATGTGGCGGAGCTTCTGGACGCCGCGCTCTCGGCCCTCGGCGGCAACCGGTCGTTCGAACCCGTGTTCGTGCGCGACGGGCGCTTCGTGACGCTGCCCGTGGGCGCCTCGGCACGCGCCGAGGCCAAGCGGGCATTGTGGCGCGTGGTGGTCGACGACGAGTCTTCGACCCGGGCCGCGCTCGAGCGGGTGATCTCCCGCTACCCGGGTCGCGCGGAGCCCCACCTCTACGCGGGCGAGCTGCGCTTGTGGTGCGGCGACTGGCCCGCCGCGCGGCGGGCCTTCGAGGAGGCGATCCGCTGCGACCCGCACGCGCGGTGGGCGCACATCGGCCTGGGCGCCGCGGCCCTCGGCGAAGGGGACGCCCGCAGCGCGCTCCGGATCTTCGACCTGGGGGAACTGCGCGCCGGCGGTCCCGGCCCGACGCTCTACGTGTATCGGGGCGAGGCGCGCCGGCGCTTCGGGGACCTCGTCGGGGCGCGTCAGGACCTCGAGACGGCCTGCCGGCGAAACCCCACGCGCGTGGCGGCGTGGATGCTCCTCGCCCTGACGGCCTTCGACCAGGGCGATCCCGCGTTGGCGGCGACCGCCGCGGGAAGGGCGCTCGCGGACGCCCCGGGGCTCCTAGCGGACGCCGCCAACGAGGAGGGCATCTCGCTGCCCGCCCCTGGCGCCCCGCCAGGTGAAGGCCTCGCTCGGCCACTGTTCGAGCGTGCGCTTGCGATGATGCGAGGCAACCGGTCGTCGAACTACGTGACGTACTTTCTCGCGGACGGCCGGATGCGCGTCTCGCGGCACCCCGCCGCCCCCGCGAGCGGGGTCGACCCCCTCATCGTCAGGGCACAGGCCGAGGTCCGGCGGGCGTTGGGTCTCGGTTGACCTTCTCGGCGGACCCGCTTGAGAGTTTCCACCGGAAGCGGTCACATGGCCTTAGACTGGTGAGCCGAGGGAGTGATCAATGAGTGAAGAGACCCAGAACGAGACCAAGGCTCAATTCGCTGATCGTCTGGTGGGCGTGGTGCGGGAAGCTCTCGGCTCCGACGCGTTCCCCAACCCGGAGGGCTGGCGGCTCGAAGGGGTGAAGCTCGTGGCCATGCGCGGCGGCGACAGCAGGCTGGACGAGAACGTCGACCCGGCCCTGGTCTTCGCGTTGCCCGATCGTACGCTGACCATCGCGGTGCTCCAGACCGACCCGAGCAAGTCCGCGTTCCGCCGCACGCCCCGCTACGACATCATGTACCTCGCCAAGGACAGCACCTCCGACCAGGAGACGTACGGCCTGAACCAGGCGATGCTTGAGAACTTCGCCACCTGGGTCGACGCGTGGGACCGCGGCGTCCCCGTCGGGTCGGCGGCTCCCGAGCCGGGCGCGGACGGCCCCGCGCTCTCCGACGGGGCTACCTCCCCGGCCGGTCCCACCTGAGAGCTACTCTCCCCCGAGCCGAGAATTCATTTGGCGCGTTCGACCCTTCACATCCACCTCGGGGCGGCTTGCGAACGTCGCTGCGCGATGCTCTGTGATTGCGCCGAGCCGCCCTCCGACGCAGACGAGCACGGGGTCCCCCGGGGCGTGCGCGAGGGGGGCGAGCGGCTGGTGTTCCGCGGGTCCTCGCTGACGGCCCCGCTGTTCCCGAGGGTGCTCGGCGTCGCGCATCAGGCCGGCTGGGCCGACGTTCGGGTGTACCTCCACGGCGCCGACCCGGGCGCCGCCGGGCGCGCCGTCGCCCTGGCCGACCAGGGCGTGCGCGGGGTGATCGTGCCGCTCTTCTCGCACGTCCCCGCCGTGCACGACCGCGTCGCGGGCCGCGCTGGCGCCCTGGTGGACTCGCTCCGGGCAATGCGCGCGATGGACGCCGCGGGCCTCTCGGTCTTCGTCGAGACCCCGCTGCTCCCGGCGCGCCTCCAGGACGCCGCGGAGGTGCTCTCGCTCGCCCACCGCGCGCTGTCCTCGCTCGCGGGCTTTCGGGTGTACGTGCCCGTCCGTCCGACGTCGTCGGTGCTCGCTCCGCCCCCCTGGGACGAGGCCCGCCCGGCCCTGCGCCGCGCGCTGGCCCTCGCGGACTCGCTCGGGGTGCGCGCCCAGATCCACGAGTTCGACGCCGTGCCGTTGTGCGTGCTGGGCCACGACGAGGAGCATCAGCGCCTCTATCAGTTCAACCCGCGTCGGGCGGTGGCGCGTCGGCCCGGGTTCCAGCAGCTTGCGCCCTGCGAGGCCTGCGCCGTTCGGGCGTACTGCTTGGGTCCGAGCGACGCGTACCGCGAGGCCCACGGCGACCGCGGCCTGCTGCCCTTCGAGCGGCGCCCGTCGAAGCTCTTCGAGCAACGCACCACCCCCCGCCGCGAGTGGAACGCCTCCCACCGCGACGCCGCTTCGCGGGTGATCAACCGGGTGCTCCGCCCGACGATCCACTGCAACCAGGACTGCCCCTTCTGCAGCGCCAACGAGACCACGGAGAACGTCGTCAAGGACTCCGGGGAGATGCTCCGCCGCATCGCGCGTATGGCGCGCGCGGGGGTGAAGTACATCTCCTTCAGCGGTGGGGAGCCCACGCTCTCCAAGGACCTCGTCCACTACATCCGCGCGGCCTCACGGCTGGGGATCAAGAACATCGAGCTGGTCACCAACGGCGCGCTGATCGACAGCCCCGAGAAGGTGCGGCCGCTGCGGGAGGCCGGCCTCGACAAGGCCTTCGTGTCGCTCCACGCACACGATGAGCTGCTCTCGCGCCGCGCCACCTCCAAGATCGGCGACTGGGAGCGCTCGGTGCGGGCGATCCACGCGATGCTCGACGCGGGCGTGCGGGTGGACGTCAACCACGTCATCACGTCGGTCAACTACCCGTACCTGCCGCGCTTCGCGGACTTCGTCAGCGCCACCTGGGGCGGGCGCGTCGGGATCTCCTTCGCCTTCATCACCCCGCAGTTCAAGGCACTGGAGAACGCCGCACTCGTGCCCCGGATCTCCGACGCGATGCCCTACCTGCGGCGCGCCATGAGGCTGTTGGAGTCCCGCGGAAGCCCGTTCGTGGTGGGCTCGCGCCAGGGGATTCCGCCGTGCTTCCTCGGCGAGTTCATCGGGTGGAGCGATTTCGTGCAGATGGCCCCGCAGGCCTTCGCCGACGACGAGCCCCAAAAGGCCCGCGGCCCCCAGTGCGGGAGCTGCCGCTTCGCCCCGCAGTGCGTCGGGCTCTGGAAGCCCTACGCCGCCCGCTACGGCTTCGACGAGCTGGTGCCCGTGCCGGGCGTCGCCCTCACCGGGGAGGAGGCCGCGACGATCGCCATCATCCGCCCGCCGTACCGGTTCGGGGAGGTCCACCCCGCCCTGCGCGGGTCCCCGTCCCCCGAGGCCGACGACGCCGAGCTCCCGATCCCCCCGCCGCCCTCGGAGCCCCGGCGCCTGCCGGTGCTCACCGGCGCGGACGACCGCGCCGTCCGCGTCGCCCTGCTTGGCTCCGGCCCCCACGCGCAGCGGCTGCTCCGGGCAGCCCGTCAGGTCCGGGGGCTGGAGGTCGTCGGCGTGGCCTCTCCCCACCTGCCCGACCGCGACCCGGGGCCCTTCGGGGCGCTGCACCTGGAGCGCGAGCCCGCGGCGCTGCTCGACGCCCTCCGCCCCGACGGGGTGATCGTCGCCGCAGCCACCGTGGCCCACCACCCGCTCGCGCGCCTGGCCGCCGAGCGGGGTCTAGCCGTGCTGGTGGAGAAGCCCCTCACCCGCACCCTGGAAGAGGCCCTGGACCTGGTTGACTGGTCGGCCTGGTCGCCCGTGATGGCCGCCCACGTGATGCTCTTCACCCCGGGGGTGCGCCGGCTGCGGGCGCTGCTGGCAGACGGCTCGCTCACCGCCCCTCGACGCATCACCTGCACCCGCCGCTGGCCCGCGAGCGCCCCCGACGCCCCGCAGGCATGGAGCCGTGACGCCCTCTACCAGCCCCTCTATCACGCGGCCTACCTCATGGCCGCCTTCGGCGCGGGCGAACCCGCCCTCACCCGCGCCGAGGCGCGTGGCAGCGAGCGGCCCCTCTGGATCCGGGCGGAGTTCGCGTTCTCTGACGGGGCCGTGGGTGAGATCGTGCTCGACAGCGAGGCGTCCTCCCCCGTCGACGAGGTCACCCTGGTCGCGGCCCACCGACGCCGGGTGACCTGGCGGCGCGAGGGGGCCGTGGAGACCCTGGTGCACGACACGCCCCAGGGCGATCGCACCACGTCCGTGGAGCGCGGCAGCGACGTCGAAGGGATGCTGGAGGCCTTCCGGGTGGCGGTCGTGCGCCGAAAGGTCGAGGCGCCGGTGAGCGCGCGGGACGGGCTCATCGCGATGCGCACCGCGCAGGCTGTGGTCGACTCACTCGCCGACCGGATGGTGCGGCCCGAGGCCCCGCGGCACGTGGCCAGCCCGGCCCTGCGCGCCCGTTGAAGGCCCGGCGGTCTGGAATATCCCTCGGGTTGGTTCCGCTTGACCTCTCACGACGCTGGCGAAGAAGGGATCTCGGCGCGGCAGACCACTGGCGGGGCGCGATCAGGGGCCACGATCTGCGAGCCGAAAGAGCGCAGGGTTTCAGCGTATTTCAGGGTCAACCAGATTTAACCCGAGGGGTGTTCTAGCGCCCGAACGGCGTCAGCGGACGCCCTGGCGATCGAGCAGCGCGCCCAGCGCCTCGGCGAGCACGACGCTGTAGTCTTGGTCCCGCTCGGCGGCGTAGAGGCGCAGCCGGCGGGAGAGATCCTCCGGGAGGTAGACGGTCATCCGCCGCCGATGGTCGTCGGTGCGCTTGCGGTACACCAGCGCCTTGGAGGAGGGGGGAGGGGGGACGACCATCTCCGGACGATCAGACGCCTCGACGTCCAAACGTCCAGACGCCTTGACGTCGGACCGTCCAGTCTCCTGAACGTCCGCGGGCACCTCCTGTCGGACGAAGCGCTCGGCCTGCAGTGGATCAACGACGTCGCCCGGCCTTCGCAGACTGAGGGGTGGTTTCTTGCGCGCCATGCTTCTTCTCCCAGAGCAGCAGCTCATCAACCAGCGCGCGAGTCTCCTCCGCGGCGGCGTCTCTGGGGGCGTAGGCGGTCACCCCCTGTCCCGCGCCGAGCGCCTCGGCGAAGGCCACCCGGTAGCCGATCTCGGAGCGGAGCAGCTCGATGCCGCTCTTCTCCAACTCTTCCCGGGCGCCTCGCCCCAGAGCCGTGCGCCCCTGCTTGCGGGTGATCAGGATGCGCACGTCGAGCTCTGGCCTCAGCGCGCGGGCCTCGTTGACCAGGTCGATGCTGGCCCCCAATGCCCAGGCGTCGGCCGAGGAGGGGCCGCACGGCAGGATCGCCATCCCGGTCACCATGAGCGCCGACCGCTGGATCTCCCCGTGCCTCGGCGGGCAGTCGATCACCACGTCGTCGTAGCCCCGCGCGACGGTCGGGAGCTGCTCCGGGCGGTGCATGGTGGGGCCCATGGAGACGATCGACGGGAGGGCCTGCCCCGACTCCGCCGCGACCTCTCCCCACGTGCGGCTCGTCCCCTGCGGGTCGGCGTCCACGAGCAGCACCTTGTGGCGTCGGGCGAGAAGCTCCGCGGCGATGCAGATAGCCAGGGTGCTCTTGCCGACGCCCCCCTTCTGTCCGGTCAATGCAACGATCACGGTCTGGACGTCTAGACCGCAAAACGCTCCTCCGTCTAGACATACAGACGTTCAGATCATCAAACGTCTGGACGTCTGGTGTGCGCGTTCGGTCTCCGTCGCTCAGACGGGGGGTGTCGGCCTTTCGCCCGGCCACCCCGTCGACGGGGGCGTGTCGGTCGCCGCGTCCCGCCCGGCCCCTGGTGTGGAGCAGGCCGCGCCCAGCGTCACCATCGCGGGAAGCCCGATCCGCACCACGAGCCCTCTCTCACGGGTAAGCATAAACCACTTCCACGGCGCCTCAGCGGCGCGGCAGGATCACCTGAAGCCGCTTGCGCAGCCGCTCTTCGGCGAAGGTCGCCATCGCGTTGAAGGCCCTGGCCACCGGGGGGTTCTGGATCGCGTAGGCGTCCGCGACCGCGTGGCACTCGGCCGCGAGGTCGCGGGTGCGCCCCGGGTCCTTGTAGGGGCTGGTGCCATCGAGGTCGCCGGTCATGGGCTCGAGCACGATGCGCGCGCCCAGACGGTCGACCAGCGCGGCGAAGGGCGCGAGGTCGCCCTGCACGTTGGCACCGAGCACGCAGCTCACCACCAGATCGAAAGGGACGCGCTTTCGGTCGCGCATGGCGGCGAGCATCTCCAGGCCCGCCACGACCCGCTCGAAGTAGCCGACCTTGCCGGTCATGCGCTCGTAGGTGGCGGCGCTCCCGGCGTTGAGCGAGACGCGGATCATCCCCCAGCGGAGGTGCTGGTAGCGGTCGATCCAGCTCTGGCGCAGCAGCGTCCCGTTGGTGGTGACGCTCACCGTGAGCGAGGGATAGTCGTCGGCGGCGATGTGGTCGAGCAGGCGGTTGAAGCCCGCGCTCATCAGCGGCTCGCCCGGCCCCACCGCGGAGAAGTGCATCAGCGTCGGCAGGAACTCCAGCACCTCCGCGAAGCGTCGGTCGCTGAGCTCGCCGAAGTTGCCCATCGGGCCGGTGCAGAAGCCGCAGCTGATGTTGCAGTGCGACGAGACGCCCACGCACAGGTCGAGCGGCAGCGCGGTGAGCACGGCCTGGCCCGCGCGCAGCTCGTCGAGCAGGAGCCGGCGGTTGGCCACCACCGCCGCGGAGAGCTCGCCGTCCGGGCGCGTGAGGAAGGGCGTCCCCCGCTCCTCGACCCCGAGCATCACGCGGCAGCTCGAGCGGCACCGGTCGCTCGGCCCGCCGCGGACCATCTGCCGACGCATGTGCCGCAGGAGCGGGGCGTTCCAGACCTCGCGCAGCGGCCAGTCCTCGTTCATCACGTCATGCCACGGGACGCCCCAGCGCTCCTGGGCGCGTGCGTTCAGGGCGACGACCTCCGCCTCGGGGACGCCCAGCGCCTCGGCCTCCATCTCCGGCGTCGAGGTGGTGTCCACCCACGACTGCGCGCACGGCACCGGGCGCTTGCGCAGCTCGTGCACCGAGAGGGACGTGAAGGGGGCGAAGCAGAGCAGGTCGGGCAGCCCCTGCGCCGCGCGCCGCCGACCGCGCTCCTCGGCGCGAGCCGGGGTCGCCGCGCCGGCCTCCAGGCCGAGCTGCATCGCGACGGCCTCGGCCTGCGAGAGCGGCGCCATCGCGTGCGTGGGCACCGCCCGCGCGGCCGGCCGCCAGGTGCACCGGGGCCGCCAGGCGCACGCGCCGCAGACCTCGGGCGCGGGGGTGCTGGCCAGCGAGCGCTCGGATCGCGACGCGGTCACCAGGCCCGGCCGCCGGGCGCTCGGGGGGAGCAGGCACGGGGGGTCGTTCTTCAGGGCGTCGAAAGCGAGCGGCGCGTCGAAGGGGAGCGCGGCGGGCAGCGCCTCCAGGGCCTCCCCGATGGCGAAGGTCTCCGCGGGGTCGCCCACCGCGAGGTCGTGCAGGCGCCCCGGGCGCGGGGGCAGCACGGGCGCGCGGAGCAGCACCACCGGGACGCGCCCGAGGAAGCGCTGCGCGAGGCCCGTCGCGGTGGCCTGGAGGTGCGGCGCGGTGACGTCGTTGAGGGCGACGACGGCGACGACGGCGAGGCCGGCGGCAAGGAGGGCGTCCATCGCCGCCAGGGTGCGCGTGGCCACCAGGGGCTGCGCGGTCCAGCGCTCGAGCAGGGCGTCGTCGAGCGCCGGAATCAGCACGCGCACGGCATCCGGGCGCGCCGCGAGCAGGCGGTCGATGGCGCCCCCCTCGAGGAGGCGGTGTGCGTGGCCCTCGACGGAGACGTAGGCCGCGGGGCTGTGCCGCGCACGGTCGACCCAGGCGCGCAGATCGCCGTGGGTGAAGGGGTCGCCGCCCACGAGGCGGAAGTGCGTGGGGTCGGTCGGGAAGGAGGGCTGCTCGGGGCTTCCGGGGGAGAAGTCCACGCCGGTGGGGCCGCCGCAGCACTCGCACCAGGCGCAGCGCAGGTCGCACGCGGCCGTGACGCAGAAGGGGCGCACCGGGAGGCCGCGGGCGCGATCGGGGTCCATGAAGGTGATGCCTGACCGTGGCAGAGCCCCCCAATCTGGTCAATCCGCGGTGGCGGCGCGACGCGGGGTGGTGGACCATCCGCCCGCGGTGCCGCCCTGCCCCGAACAACCCGTCGTCTCCGGCGAGGGCGCGCATCTGGTCGTCTTCGACCCGCGCCGCGGTTGAACCCGGGTGCGCCTGGAGTCGCTGGTGTCGACGCTCGCGATCGTGACCTACCGACTCAGTGACCGGTCGCCCCTCCAACGGACGGTGCCCAAGCTCCCGCCGCGGGTCGCGAGCGAACTGCGGGAACTCAGGTGGATCCGCGAGCTACGCGAATTGCTCGACGGCGCGGGTGGGGTGTTACGTTCACACGCCCCGCGGAAGTATTGTTCCGGGGTGACCGACCCATCACCGAAGCAGGCGGCCACCTTAGAGTCGACGCCTGGGCTTCGCGCTCGTCGTGCTGCAGCGCCCGGGGACTCTCGGGGTTACGGCGACTCCCGGGATGCAGAATCCTCCCAACCCCGATCGCCCGGACGGCGACCCGAACGCGCTGGGCAGCCCCCCGACCCCGGGGGTCGCGGCGAGCCGCGAGGCGCGAGTCACCTGCCAGGCGATCACGTATGAGGGCGCGCCGGCGATCTCGTGCGCCGTCACGCATCGGCAAGGTTTCGGGGCGCTCAACGCGTGCTGGGACACAGTCGTCCACTGTCAGGACGGGGGCGCCGCGCGCGCCCACCGCTGTCAGCCGGTCGCGGCCGGGGCCACCGAGACGGTGGTGATGCTGAAGGCGGAGTTCGCCCACGGGAACGAGTGCACGATCCCGAGCCGCATCACCGTCGAGGGCCTGAGCGCCTTGGCGCGCTGAGGTCCACCTCGGTTCACTCCCGCCAGCCGAACGCCAGCGCCGAGAGCGCGGGCACGGGCTGATCCACCGTCGGGCGGGCGCGCAGGTCGTGGACGTCGACGGCGCCACCGCCGCAGGGACCGCCTCCGCGGGGGAGGGCACCCGCCGCGACAGGCCACGCACCGCCCATCCCTCCGCCAGCGCGCGCGTCACTCCGCCGCCGGCAACCACCACCGCGGAACCATCGGCGTCGCCAGGGTCCATCGCGCCAACGATACTCCCTCGCGCCACGCCTCCAACGCGTCCGCCTCGAGGGCCACCGTGTCCGCCCGCGCGAGCGCCGCGCCCACCGCCCGCGCCCCGCACGCGCGCAGCCACGGCAGCGTCGGGTCGTCCTGGGCCACCACGCCCCGGTAGCGCACCCGCCCCGCCCGCGCCGAGCCCGCGCCGTCCCCGTCGAAGGCCCAGAATACGTTGATCCGTAAAATCAGCAGGGGTCGGCGGAGCTTGCCTCGCGCCACCGCGGCCCCGGCCGGGTCCTCGGCCGCCACCGCCGCGAAGACCCGCCGCGCGAGCGCGAGCGCCCGCGGGCAGCGGCCGTCGCAGGGCACGAACCCCACGGGCGACTCCGTGCAGAGCGGGTGCAGCAGCCACGGCACTGGGGGGCCGTCGAGCAGTGCCCGCAGCGCCGCCTCGTTGACCCCGTCGCGCTCGGCCTCGGGCGACCGCTCCAGCGCCACGAAGCGCTCGACGCAGCAGGGCGGGTACCCGAGCAGGAGCCCCGCGCGGCGGGCGCCCTCGGCGGAGCGGTCGCGCTCGGCTTCGACCACCGCGGACGCCTCGGTCCCGCGGGAGGCTACGACCAGATAGCGGTCGCCCCCGGCCGCGGCGGTGGAGAGCGCCACGTCGAAGCGGCGCCCGTACGGCCCGCAGCGCTCGGTGCGAAACCCCTCGGCCCGTAGCCGCCCGGCGAGGGCGAGGGAGGAGGCGCGGTCGAGGTCCTCGAACTTCGCGACCGCGCGGGCGCCGGCGCGCAGGGCGATCAGGTCCACGCGGCGCGGACGGTCGTAGCGCAGCCATGGGGCCCCCGGCGGCCCGTCGCCCGACAGGTCCGTCGGCCCCGCCGTGATGCCCGCGACGTCGTGGAACGCCCGCAGGCACCCGGCCTCGTCTCCCCGCGCATGGGCCGCGCGCAACCGATCATAACGCGCCGCGAGTTGCACCGTCGGGTGGGGGCACCATAGCGCGATTGACAGTCCCGAGGCACTGTCCGGATCATCGTCGGCGTGCGCCCCGCCCCGTGGTGAAGCTCCACTCGACCTTCCAGCGCCGGCACTCGTCGAAGACCCGCCGCGCGGCCTCCGCCTGCTCGGCGTAGGAGAGCAGCACCCGGCTCGCTCCCACAAGGCGTGGCGCTACCGCGACCGGGACGCGGACTTCACCGGGGTCGAGGTGGCCCGACAGCTCCTCGCCGGGCTCATCCGCCCTGGAGACGTCTAGAAGTCAGAACGCTCAGACGTCTGGACGTCCAGACGCGCTGGCGTACCTGAGGCGTCCGGTCGTGTTTCGACTCGCGGGCCAGCCGATGGCGATAGCATCGCGGCGATGCCCACCGACGGGGACAGCACGCAGTCACGAGGCCTCCGCCCCGCCGGATGACCGTGCGTTACCTCATCACGGGCGGCGCCGGCTTCCTCGGCATCAACCTCGCGCGCTTCCTCCTGGGGCGCGGCCATGAGGTGACCTCGCTCGACCTCGCGGACTTCGACTACCCCGACGTCGCCGAGCGGGTGAGGGTGATCCGAGGTGATGTCCGCGACCGGGCCGCGGTCGACCGGGCGATGGCCGGGGTCGACGTGGTGGTCCACGCCGCCGCGGCGCTGCCGCTCTACCCCCGGGAGGTGATCTTCTCGACCGGCGTCGAGGGCACGCGCCAGGTGCTCGACGCCGCGCTACGGCACGGGGTCGCGCGCGTGGTGCACATCTCCTCGACCGCTGTGTACGGCATCCCCGAGCGCCACCCGCTCTACGAGGACGACCCGCTGCGAGGCGTCGGACCCTACGGCGAGGCCAAGGTGCTGGCCGAGGAGGTCTGCCGCGAGTACCGACGCCGCGGGGCGTGCGTGACGATCCTGCGGCCCAAGTCCTTCGTCGGGCCGGAGCGCCTCGGGATCTTCTCGCTGCTCTACGACTGGGCCGCGAGCGGCAAGGGCTTCCCCCTCCCCGGGGGCGGGGACAACCGCTACCAGCTCCTCGACGTGGAGGACCTCTGCGAGGCCATCGAGCGGGTTGTCGAGGCCGACGCGTCCAAGGCCAACGACACCTTCAACATCGGGGCGAGGGAGTTCGCGACCCTGCGGGAGGACTTCCAGGCCGTGCTCGACCGGGCAGGCTACGGCAAGCGGATCGTTGCGCTGCCCGCGGCCCCGATGCTCGCCGCGCTGCGGGTGCTGGAGGCCCTGCGGCTGTCCCCGCTCTATCACTGGACCTACGGCACCGTGACCGCCGACTCGTACGTCTCCGTCGAGAAGGCCGCGAGGGTGCTCGGCTTCGATCCCCGCTTCTCCAACCGGGAGGCGCTGCTGAGAAACTTCCAGTGGTACCTCGACCATCGGCCGCAGGCCTCGCAGCGCTTCGGCGTCTCCCACCGCACCCCCTGGAAGCAGGGCGCCCTGCGCCTGGCGAAGGCGTTCTTCTGACGTCCAGACGTTCAAGCGTCTCACCGTCTGGACGTTCGAACGTCTGGACGTCCTAGAGTCCGATGCCTCCGGAGGCCCGGGGGCTCGCCAGTGGTCGGCCTTGCGGACAGCCCGCCCCCAGCCTCTGCTAGCGCGCGGTCCACGGCCGCATGGTAGCCCAGGGTCTTCGGAGTAGAGTCCGAACAAATGATCGGCTGGATTGTCCTGGCGGCGGCGGTGCTGGCGATACCGATGCTCGCGATCCGTTGGCGTCGCCCCGGGGGCCTGGCGGCGACAGGCGCGGGCGCAGTGCTGGTGGCGGTGTTGAGTGTCACGTCCGCCCTCGTCACCGCGGAAGTGATGGCGCGGCAGGGGGGGGCCGTCGTCGACCCGACCCAGTTAAGGCACTACCAGGAGTACCGCATCGGCCGCCTCGCCCTCCGCCCGCACCTGCACGAGCCGTGGACGACCCGCAACCCAGCGCTCGGCTCGACCTTCGTCCGCACCAACGCCGACGGGCTCCGGGGGGACGCCCCGAGCCACCCGACGCCCCGGTCGGTGCTCTTCGCCGGGGACTCGTTCACCTTCGGCGTCGGACTGGAAGAGCCGCAGACGTTCCCCCGGGTGATCTGCGATCGGCTCTCGCGCCTCACAGGCCAGACCTGGACCGCGCTCAACGCGGGCGAGCCGGGCTACAACCTCCGCTCGACCGGCGAGTGGGTCGCGCACATCGCCCCCCGCTACCGGCCGTCGGCCATCGTGGTGACCTTCCACCAGACCGACGATGTCCGCGCGGACATGAACGACTCTCCTCGCAGCGTCGAGGCGCGTGCCCCCTTCCCCTGGATGAGCCGACTGGCCCTGTACCGGATGATTCGCCTGGGGTCCCTCACCTATCGCTACTACGCCGCCCCGCCCGTCTTCTCAGACATGGGGCCGCGGTTCTCCTCGCAGCGGAACGAGACCTTCCGCGGCACGGTGCGCTCGCTCCAGGAGGTCGGCCGCTCGCTCGGGGCCCCGGTCATCTTCCACGTGCTCTACCAGGAAGCCCTGGACGCTCGCATCCGCACCATCCTCCAGGACATGCGCGTCTCCGTCGTGACCACGTCGTGGGAGTCGAACTCCGCCGCGCTCTCCCTGCCCGGCGACGGTCACCCCAACCCGGCGGGCGCCCGCATGCTCGCGGAACGCGTGCTCCCGGCGCTGACCCGCGTGCTCTCGCTCTCCCCGCCCTGAAGCGGTCGGTGTCGTCGCTGTGGACGCCCGCGGCCCCGGCCGCTCGCGTTGAGGGACGGCCCTCTAGATTTCATCCATGGGCACCGCCCCATGAGGAAGTAACTCACGGAAAGGAATGTTTCCGTGAAATAGGATGGCTCTCCGGGGTGGGGGTGGAGCCCCGGTCCTGGCGCTCAATCGGATAGTGACGATCTTTGTCACCTCATCCTGCGCCATACTGACAATAACCGTCACCCGCTACGCACCGCATTGTGACTGTACGTTTTCTGCACAGTGCATTGCGGATTCTCTGTCCCGTGTGACATGTGTGGCGCAGTCGTTGCTGTCTGTAGGTTTGTGTTGGGAGGGCCCCACACAAAAACTGCGAGGCTGATGATCCGCGGGAGCGGAGCGTTGTCGGCCCCGAAAGGAAGCGTACGACATGCGACGCAGCATCCCCGGAGTCCTGGCGCTCCTCCTGTTGGGTCTGAGCGTGGTTGGCTGTGGTGAGGGTGGCGAGGAGGGCGCGGCGGACGGGACGCCGGTCCGTGGGTCACCGCGGGCCGAAGCGCCGGTGTACGTCGACCCGGCCCTGGAGACCCCGCAGGACCCGGTGTGGCACGAGTTCTGGCTCCCCGTGGTCAACCCGCAGCGGGAGGGCAATCCGTCGGTGGGCCTGGTGGACGAGTTCGTCTCCCCGCGGCCCGGGATGGTCATCGGCGACATCGGCGCGGGCGGCGGCTTCTTCTCCTTCCGCTATGCGCGAATCGTCGGTGAGACCGGGATGATCCACGCGGTCGACATCGACCGGCGGATGACCCGGAAGATCTCCTACGAGGCGACGGCGCGCGGAGTGAACAATGTCCGCTCGATCCACGTCGCGCTCGGCGACCTCGGCCTGGCCCCCGGGTCCGTCGACGTGGTGATGTTCAACGACATCGGGGCGTTCACCACCTGCCATCCGGACCTGAATCCAGACTACTTCCGACAGGCCGCCGAGGCGCTCCGACCGGGGGGGCGAATGATCGTTCTGAACGCCAACTTCACCGTTCAGCGTCCTGGGGAGCAGGCGTGCCGTCCCCTCTCGGCGGAGGAAGTGATCGACCTCTCGCGGGAGAGGTTTACGGTCGTGAGCCAGCGCGAGCTGGAGAAGGGGGCCGGCTGGGCCGCCTATGCGGTGCTCTTCCAGCGCCTGCCCTGAAGCGCGCGTCGATGGGACGCCACGTGCACTGACGCCTGGGGCCCCGGTCGGGTGGACGGTCCACTGGACGACCCGTTGGCGCTCACGAATAGTCCTCCGGTCGTGCCTCACCCTCCCGCGAAGCCCGCTATCGACGTCCCTCCCTCCGCCGCGCTCGCGGTGATCGACGCCCCCAGCGGGTTGCCCCCCGCGCTCCTCCGGCGCCTGGCCGACACGCGGCGCTTCCTTCGAGAGGGCTCCCACGCCCCGGGCACCCGTCGGAAGTACGCCGAGGACTTCACCCAGTTCAGCGGCTGGTGTCAGCGCAACGGCGTCGCCCCCCTCCCCGCCGAGCCCGGACTGCTCGCCCTCTACATCCACGCCCTGGTCGACCCCGACCCCTCCAACCTCCCGAGGGTGCGCCGCGCCGCGGGCGGTCCTCGCGGCCCCGAGCCCGGTCAGGGGCCGATGCACCCGAGCTCCATCACCCGGGTCGTGGCGGCCATCCGCTACGCCCACACCCAGCAGGGCTTCGACCCTCCCACCTCGCACCCGCTGGTGCAGGAGGCCCTTCGCGCGGCGCGCCGAACCCTCGGGGTCGCCCCCCGCCGACGAGTGCAGGCGGCGGTGTCCGAGGTGATCCGTCGGCTGCTGCTGGGGCTCGACGACTCGCTGCGCCACCGCCGCGATCGGGCGCTGCTCACCCTCGGCTTCGCGGGGGCCTTCCGCCGCGCGGCCCTGGTCTCGCTCGACCTCGCCGACGTGGTGGCGGTGCCCGAGGGCCTGGAGGTCACCCTCCGCCGCGACAAGACCGACCAGACCGGCGCGGGACGCACCCTCACCATCGCCCCCGGCAGCTCCCCCCTCTCCTGCCCTGTGCGCGCCACCCTCGCCTGGATCGACGCCCTCTCGGCCCTCGGGCTTCGCGAGGGTCCGCTCTTCCGCTTCATCGACCGCCACGGCAACGTCCGCCCGGCGCACCGCAGCGCCACGAGCGACCGGCTGAGCCCGCAGTCGGTGGCGCTGATCGTCCAGCGGCGGGCGCGGGCGGTGGGCCTCGACGCGACGCAGCTCGCCGGCCACTCGCTGCGCGCGGGCTTCGTCACCAGCGCCGTGCGCGCGGGCAAAGGGGTCCCGAAGATCATGGAGCAGACGGGGCACCGCAGCGCCAACACCGTCATGGCCTACGTGCGCGAGGCCGACCGCTGGCGAGACCCGGCCTCCGGAAACATCGGACTCTGAAGCGTCTGGACGTCTGGACGTTCAGACGCTTGAACGTCTGTGCGTGGAGGCACGAGTTCGGGTCGGGCTGCACCGCTCGGATGTGAACTCAAGCGGTCCTCTCGGTTTCGCGCGAGCCAACTCGGAACTCAGAGCATGGTGGGTGAGTGTAGGCCTACGAAGGACAACACCCCATCGCGTTGATTATCGGTCATCAGACCGGCTGCTGTGGAGATCTTTGAGGTTGGGCCTGCCACGCTCAAGCGGACCAACATCCGATGCTCCAGGATAGACGTCTTATATTTTAAACGTCTAGACGTCTAGACGTTTACAGGTTCAACCATCTGCCGGTCGCCCGACTCACATGCGTCATAGGTTCCTCGCATGAGGATTTGAGTAACTGTGTCATCGACGGCACACGTCGTATGGGTAATATCCCGCATGTGGACGACGCGCTGGGAGTCGATGACGTCGCTCAGCCGGGATACCGTCGATGGATCCGTCAGTGCGGCTGGAGGCCGCTCCGTTGGTTCCTGGCTGTCTTGGTGGCGTACGAGGTTCTGGTATTCGTCACCTATCCGGCCTGGGGTGACTCGTGGATGGCCATCGACAATCCAGGGCGCGACCTCCTCCCTTCGACTCGAAGGGTCCTGGAAGCGACGGGCGCCAGACCGGGCCTGCACATCGTCGACGTTGGTGCGGGGGGGGGCTACTTCTCGTTCAAGTTCGCGCGTCTGGTCGGCCCCACCGGGCGGGTGACCGCGACCGACCATGACTGGCACATGGTCGTGCGCTTGTGGTTCGAGCGAACCCTGCAACGGACCGGGAACCTGACCGTGCGCTACGCCGATCCGGACGACGTCGGCCTGGAACCGGCGAGCGTTGACGTGATCCTCATGGTGAACGTCTACGCCTTTGATGGCTGCCAGACGTCACGCAACCGCTCGTACCTGGCCGGAGTGGCCCGGGCTCTCCGCCCGGGAGGCCGCTTCGTCGTGGAGAACGACTTCATCCATACCCAAGCGTGGAACCCGGTGCGCGGGCGGAGGCTCGAGTGCAGCGGTGCCTCGCCCGAACAGCTCGTCGAGGCCGCGGCGCCCGACCTCGAAGTGGTGAGTCGTGAGGAAGTCAGGTTTGAGGGGTACCGCCTCGCCGCCGCTGAGTCGCCTGGCTACCTGCTCGTATTCCGCAAGGCCCGCGACTGAATCGGTCTCGCGGGGCCGCGCGCGATGCGGCACGCATACCGTATTCGAGGTCGTCGTCTCAGGCCTGCCGATCGGCGTGGCGTCGTCGACCGGGGAGCGACCGCTGGTAGTGCCGTCCGGCGCGCCGGAGGGCAGAGCACGAACGACCACTGGCAGCGGGGGCACTGGCGCAGGCGTCCAGGGACCACGGCCACGACCGGAGCCCGCGGAGAGCGCGCGTCCATGGCGGCGGGGTTGCGACGGGTCCAGGCCACCCAGGCCCGCAGATCGCCGTGGCAGAGCCCGTCGGAGCGGTCAATCCCGCTGAGGGGGTGCGCGGAGTTGCTCACGCGCCGCGCGCTCGGAACAGCCCTCGAAGAGACCGCTCGTCCCGTCGGGACGCCGCCCGCGCAAAGCGTCGCCAGGGCCGGTGAACGCGGTATCATCGCGGCGACATGAGACGACTGAAGGGCGTGGTTTTGGCGGTGCTGGCGCTGAGTGTCGTGGTCTGGGGGGCGGCCGCCGCGGCGCAGACCCCGGACGGGGGCCCGGGGGCCGCCGACGCGACGACCGGGACGCCCGCCCCCCCGCCGGTCGGCAACGGCACGTCGCCTCGCGTGGCCATCGACCGCCTCGGGCTGACCGCCGAGCAGGAGGCCCGCTACCAGGAGGGCCTGCGACACTACCAGCAGCGCCGCTACCTCCAGGCCATCGAGGTCTACACCTCGCTGGCGCGGGACAACGCATGCTGTGGCGTCCTCGGCATGGTGGTGGCGTCCTACGCCTCGACGGCGCCCACGCCCGAGCGCGCGGCGGCGGCGGCGGCGGACGCAGACGCCCACCGCGCCGACACGCTGAAGCAGTTCCTCGCCGGGGTGCTCGCGCACTACGCGGCGCACGTCAACGGGCGCAACCAGGAGGAGAAGCAGCGGCTCTACGAGCAGGCGATCCGGTACCTGGAACGCACGAGGCCCACCTTCGACTTCGAGCCGCGCGTGTTCATCTACCTGGCGGTGAGCAACTTCCGCCTCGGGCGCCAGCAGCTCGCAGAGCAGTTCATCGAGCGCGCGGTGCAGCTCGCCCAGCACGACCCGGACGCCTACTACTGCCGCGCGGAGATCTTCCAGCGCACCAACGTCCAGCGCTCCATCCAGGACATCAATCTCTACCTGCGCACCAACGCCATCAACGAGGCCCGAGGCGCGGTCGGCGACCCCGGCAAGACCGCGCGCGTGATTGCGATGCGCGACCATCTCATCGCCGTCTCCGAGGGCCGCGCCAACCCCCGGGAACTCTTCGACCCGGTGCGCCAGTCGGGCCGGGAGATGGACACTGCCAGCACGAGGACGTCAGGGCCGCCAACGCGCGCGTCGGTCCCCGGGGGGCGCAACCGCAGCCCGCGGCCCTACGCGTTCGGCCTCGTCGGGATAGCGCTCGCTGCGTGGCTGGGCGTCCGCTTCGGGCCGCGACTGTTGGAGAAGTTCCGCGGCCCGAAGGCCCCATGAGGCTGCTCCCGTGGCTGTCGGACGGGGCGCTCGACGCCCTGCAGGCCGACGTGGCCTTCGTGCTGCTCGGCCTCTCGATGCTGAGCCTCCCGAGGGCCTACCGGCGCGTGCGCGACGTCTGGCAGCCGGAGGCCGCCGAGGCGAGACGCGCCCTCGCGGGCGTCGTGGCGCTCGCGTCGGTCCTGCGCTGGGTCGTCGCCCCCCACTGGATCGTCACGATCTACATCGGCTACCACCTCACGCAGCAGGCCATCGACCTGCTCCCCGTGTCGCACTATGGCGTCGGCTCGTCGTCGCTCTACCACGCCCTCTTCTCCTTCCTTCCTCGCGACCACCGGACCCTGCTGTGGGTCAACTCGATCCTCGGGGTGGCGACCCTGCCCCTCGTCGGCACCTTCGCGCGCCGGTACTTCGACGACGCTCGCGCTGGCCTCATCGGCGCCGCGCTGCTGGCCGCGCTCCCCCTCTTCATCAAGAACGACAACTCCGACGCCAACCACATCCCCTGCCTGTGGTGGCTCTACGGCTCGCTCGTGCTCTGGGACGAGTACCTGGAGACCCGCGGCGTCGGGGCCCTCGTCCACGCCGCCGTGCTGGCCGTGCTGGCCGCCATCGCCCGCCCGGAGATGCCCATCCTTCTGCCGACGCTGCTCGCGCTCGTTGTCATCGGGCGCTGGCCCCCGCGGGAGGTGTGGCGCGACCGGTGGCTCTACCTCGCGCTGGCCCTCGCACTGGTCGCCCTCATCCCCCAGGTCGAGCACGTGCTCCGGGAGCTTGACTCCCTCCAACAGAACGCGAGCCTCCCCGGCCTCGGCCCCCGCCGGGTGGAGGAGTTCACTCGACGCCTCCGCCACCTCAACACCCTCACCACCCCCTCCCTCTTCCCGCGGGCCGTGCTCGCCGCAGCCGCCCTCGGCCTGCTCATCCCCGGACGCCGCCTGGCAGCGCGCTGGGCCCTGGCGGTCGCGGCGGTTCCGGCGTGGTCGATCTACAGCCTCGACCTGTGCCGCGCGAACATGGCGCGGGTGCATGTCCCGAGCGCGCAGCTGGTGAGCCTCGTCGCCGCCGCCGGGATCTCCGCCCTGCTGGCGCGCATTCCCTGGCGGTCGGCCCGTGTCCTCGTCGGGCTGGGGTTCGTCGCCGCGGTGCTCCCCGACGCCGTCGCGTCCGCGCGGACGCTCTGGGCGGCCACCAACGAGCAGGCGGAGGAGGTCTTCCTGCGCGAGGCGATCGGCCGACTCCCACAGGGGCGCCTCACCCTGGTCCGCATTGGGCACGGGGATCGCGCGATCATCCCTGGCCGCTCGGAGTACACGCACGACCATTTCCCCGACTATCTGATCACGCCGCCGGCGGGCGAGGCCCGCGTGAGCACCATCCGCGAGTGGGCCGAGCGCCCCGACTGGTCCGCGCCCGCGTTCTTCTACAGCGGGATGCGCTGCTACGCGCGGATGCGCCCGCCAGCCCTGCCGACGCCCCGCGGCGACAACTACCAGGAGACCTGTCGGCTGATGCACGACCGCTTCGTGCTGGAGCCCGTCCTCGAGCGCGTGGTAACCAACCGCGGCGACGTCTGGCTGGAGTACTACGGCGACGCGCCGACGTTGCGGTTGACCCTCTACCGGGTGCGCCCCCGCCCCTGATCGCCGGAGGCCCGCGGCGCATGGATTCCTGTGGCGTCACACCCTTGGTTCCGGGCTGGCAAGGGGACATCATGGCTCGCCAGACGACCATGAAGACCCAACTCGTGCGAATCCTGGCGGCATTGGGCGTCGGGCTGCTCCTCGCGCGCTGCGGCGGCAACCCCACCGACGTCGACCCCCCGGTCGTGCCGGTCAGTGGCTCCTGCCCCACGCGCAACGCCACGCGGGTCGACGCGCTGGCCCTGGAGCGCGTGACCCGCAAGGTGTTCCTGGGCGTCGGCCAGTCGGCGCGGGGCCCGCAGCTGGGCCACAGCGCCTCCGTGTTCAACGTGGTGGCGGAGGCGTCGGGCGAGCGGTGTTCGTCGGTGATGGACGGGCACTGCATGGTGCGCGACTGTCGGCCGTCGGCCGATCGCATCGGCGACATGGGCACGGCCCTGCAGGGATGGAACCTCGGGCGGGTGGCGGTGCGCGACCGCATCCTCCCGACGGCCGACGTCTTCTCGCTCGCCCCGCGGTCCAACGGGACGTACGAGCGCCCGGAAGGCGTCATGGGCCTGCGCTGGCGCGAGGGCGACGAGATCTGCGTCAGCACGACGGGCGGCGTGGTGAGGGCGTTCCAGGTGTCGGTAACATTCCCGTCGTCGATGCGCTACCTCGGGCCGACGGTGGACGACCCGATCAACCAGATCGTCTACATCGACCGCAGTGCGCCGCTCGCGTTGCGCTGGGAGCCCACCGCGGACCGGGTCGTCGCCACGCTCAACCAGCGCCCCGCCAACGGCGACACGCCCGTCTGGCTGGAGGAACTCACCGCGCTCTGTTCGTTCGACGGGTCCGTCGGCGCGGGCGTCATCCCGCCCTCGGTGCTCGCGCGCTTCCTCTCCTCGCCTGAGGGAAACAGCTCCGGCAGCCTTTCGGTGGTGACCCAACGCCAGTCGCCGGTGCAGGTAGGCGACCGGCTGGTGCTGGTGACTGCCTCCGCGGGCGTGTCCCTGCGCGCGGAGTTCCGCTGACGCCCGCGCGGAGTTGAAGCGAGCGTCCAGGTGTCTGGACGCTCGGGTGACGTCACCGCTCCGGCGCGCGGCGGCGCGCGCGGAGTTCGTCGACGCGCACGCGGTAGAGGCCCAGCTCGATGGCGGTCGACTGGTACATCACGCCCTGCGAGACGTTCTCGTCGTAGGGGTGGCTGCCGAAACGGGCGCGGGGTCCATGGGTGCCGCCGCCCGCAAGGCCTCGCAGGCCGGGGCAACGGGCTCGCGCGGCGCCTTCACGCCCGCGCACGGCAGGCCGAGGTAGAGTCGGGCGGGTCGTCGAGGAGCGTGCGCACTGTCGGCAGCAGCGGGTCGAACCGCCCGCCATCGCCCGCCGGGCGCGGAGCGGTGACCAGCACGGGGCGGAACTCGCTGCGCAGCGTCCCCCGGTCCGGGTCCCGCCGGACGCATCCGCGCGTCGGCGTGCTACGGTCGTGCCCCCGACCATCACCATGGACGCTGAATGGATCGCCTTCGACGAGGGTCTCAAGCCGGCGATCCGCCGCAGCGTCGACCCGTCGGACCTCCCTCGGGTGGAGGCGCAGATGCAGGCGACGGGCGCCGTGGTGCTGCGCGCGTCGCGGACGGCGTTGATCGAGTCTCGCGAGCAGGGCGTGCTCTACGTCGCGCGCTCGGTCGAGCACGCCGCGGCGCTGCGCGAGGCCGAGGAGGGGGTGCTCCCGGGTCGCAGTAGCGCGCCCGACGCCCGGGGACACCACCGCGAGGTCGGGCGGCTGCTGGGCTTCCCAGCGTGCTGCGTCGAGGCGTTCCTCGACCGCCTCGATCGCGGCGTCGACCGCCTTGACGCGGGTGGCCCCACCGGGCTTGCCGAGGACTACGTCGCCGCGCGTGGGGCGTGGGTGCGCCCGGCCGACGCGCGGGTCAACCCGCTGCTTATGGCGGTGCGGGCGCAGTTGGTGTCGTTCTACCCGTGCCGGTACGACTGCCCCGCGGCCGTGGGGTTCGCCGAGGCGGTGCGGGCGGCGCTGGCGGCCCGCCAGCCGAGGACAGCGACGTCGCTGCTGGCGCTGCTCTCCCGACCGGTCGCCATCGCGCCGGATGGCGCCCGCGCTCTCGTCGCCCTCGACGCGGGCGGCTCCACCGTCGAGCGGGCGGCCGCGCCGCGGCGGAGCGACGGCGGGAGCGACCCCCGGGACGTCGCCCTGGCCGCAACCCTCCCTGGCGCCCGCGTGTCCGCCGGTGGGGCCCTCGACCGCGCGGCGACGGTGCTCCCGGTCTGGTGCGTGGACTTCGGGGCGCCCGCGCCCGCCGAGGCGGGGTTAGGGTAGGCGCCCCATGGCCGACCCCGCGGTAGCGATCCTGCTGTTCCAGGTCGCGCAGAGCCGGAACTTCATCCACGACGACCTGATCCCGGCGCTCTCCTCGGCACTCTCGGCGCGGGGCGTGCGCAACGAGCTCTTCGAGGCCACGCTGCCGGCCATCGACGCCGACGACGCGGCCGACCTCTCCAGCGTCGACGCCCTCGCCGCGCGCCTCAACGGCCGCTACGATGTCTGCGCGTACGTGCGCCTCTGGAGCGAGGCCGTCTTCCAACGCCTGCGCGCACGCCTCCCGGGGGTCGTATGGGTCTACCTCGGCGACCCCCGCGTGGCCTTCGCGGGCACCACCCACGCCTTCCCGCTCACCCAGGTCGACACCCTCGCGGCCGTCGCCCGCGCCGTCGCCGCGGGGGATCTCGTGCGCGAGGAGTGCTTCGCGCTGCCCCCAACTGAGCTCACCCGCGAGCACGCCGGGGGCAACCTGGTGCGCATCGGCGTTGGCGACCGCCTGCGCCCCGACCGACCCGCCGTTGTGCACGGCAGCGCGGGCTGCGCCTACGGGCAGAGCGTGCTGGAGAACCCGCACTTCCATGGCGTCCCCTTCCCCGACGCGAAGGTGGTGCTCAGGGGCTGTAGCTTTTGCGCGTCCGGCGGCGTGCCCCGCCGCCCGTCGGGCGAGGTGCTCACCTCGGTGCTCGCGCAGCTCGACCACCTCCTCGACCACGCGCCCGAGACCGTGCGCATCCAGCTCGTCGACCAGAACCCCTTCCCCTACCTCGCGCAGTTCGTCGACCGGCTGAGCGAGCGCGCTGCGCACCCGATCGAGGTGCTCATCGAGACCCGGGCCGACTGGTTCCTCGGGTCGATGCCCGTGATGGAGCGGGCGCTGCAGCGGGCCGAGCGCGACGGCCACCGGATCCTGCTGTTCCTGGTGGGCCTGGAGAGCCTCTCGCAGAAGGAGCTCGACCTCTACAACAAGGGCGTCACCGTCGAGCAGAACGAGCGCACGGTCATGGAGTGCCGCCGCCTGCGCCGTCGGTACCCGAAGAGCTACTCGGACACGCCCGCAGCCTTCGGCTTCATCCTCTACAACCCCTGGACCGAGCTCTCGGACATCACCCTCAATCTCGACGCCGCCGATCGCATCGGGCTGCAGGAATTCCGCGGCCAGGTGACGCGCGCCAAGCTGCGGCTCTACCCGGATACCGCGCTCTTCTACAAGGCGAAGCACGAGGGGCTGCTGGCCGAGCGATTCCCGTACGCGGCGATGGACTCGGCGCGGCGCTACGGCTACGAGGCCGAGGTGCCGTGGCGCTTCAAGCACCCCGCCACCGACCGCGCATACGGTGTCCACGACGCGATCTTCCGCGCCGTCGGCAAGCACGAGGAGGTGCGTATGCTGCGCGAGATCGTGCGCTTCCTCGAGCGCCACCCCGAACGGCGGGAGGACCCCGTCTCCGCCCTTGCCCGCGACGTGGTGCGCTCGCTCGGGTCACGGTTCCAGCGGGAGATCCTTCACGGCGCACCCGCCCACCCGCCCGGCGCCGCGCGCACCCCTCCGGTGATCGCGCCCCCGCGCGCGGACGACCGCGCCGGGTGGCAGGGCGTGAGCGACGAGGCCCGCGCCGCGCGCACCCCCACGGAGGCTCTCCGGGCGGTCGGCCTCGAGGCGCCCGATGACCTCCCCGAAGCGCCACCCCCGCTGCCCGCGGACCCGCTGCACGTAGACGTCCCGAGGCTGGAACTCCTGGCCTACGAGTATGGGTTGAAGCCCGCGCTCTACCTGACTCTCCCCCGCGCCGAGGCCGACGAGGTCGCGCGCCGGTTCGAGGGGCACCACGCCGCGCGGGTCGACTACTGGTTCTCGCACGACGCCGTCACGGACGTGCGCCGACGCAGCCCCGCCGCGCCCGGCGAGGGGACCCACGTGGACCTCTTCCTCGCCCGCGACCGCGCGACCGTCGAGCGCGCCCGCGCCATCTACGAAGACCCGCGCGGGCCGAGCGCGCACCTCGCGGAGATGGGCGCGCTGCTGGGCTACCCGCCGTGCTGCGTCGAGGCCTTCGCGTCGCTGCCCGACCGCTCCAACAACACAGCCATCCGCTACGCCGCGCTCGAGCGCACGCGCCGCCTGGGGCTGCCCTTCGCACCGGTGCTCAACAACCTCTTCGCGTACGTGCTGCCTTCGTTCCCGTGCTCGTACGGGTGCCCGCTCGCGGTGACCCAGGCCGAGGCGGTGCTCGACCTGCTGGGGCGGCTGCAGCCCGCGACCGCCGCGACACTGCGGCGGGCGCTCGCGCGGCCGGTCCTGTTCTTCGACCACGCGCGGCTGGTGGTGCTCTCCGACGCCCACGCGGACGGCGACGTGCTGCGCTACGGGGGCGCTGTGGGCGGCGTGTCTCCGACGGACGACCGCGACGTGCGCGACAGGTTCGAGCGGGCCCTGGGCGCCGCGCTCTCCCGGGGCGACGGTCTGCGCGTGACGCGTGGCGCGATCGAAGTGCTGCGCGGAGGGCGCCGGGGCGCATGGATGCCACGTCGGCCGCCGGGGCTGGGCGTGTTGGCCCCGTTCGGGGCGTAGGCGGCGGTCACCCGGGGCGTCATCCGGTGCTCGGCAGGCCCAAGCCGCTGGGGTACCATGGCCCAACTATGCGCCCACTCCCCGCGGATCGCTCCCACCGGAACCCCCTTATCGTTCTGTTGATCGCGGCGAGCGGGGCGTGCCACACCATCGAGCTTCCGCCCACGGACGTCGGCGGCTTCAGCTTCGACGTCAACGTGCCAGACCTCGGCGCCGACGTGAGGTCTCCGACCGATGCCGGCCCGGCGGACGCCCCCATCACCGACGCGGCCTGCCCCAGCTCCTGGGCGCGCTGCGCGGATCTGCGCTGCTACAGCCTTGCGGACGACCCCGCGCACTGCGGGAGCTGTACCGTCGCGTGCGCGGCCGGGCAGCGTTGCAACGCGGGGGCGTGCGCGGCCGCCGACGGGGGCGCGCCCTCAGACATCGCGGCGGACGCGGACCCCCGACCGGACGTCGTACCGGGGACCGATGCGGGCACGGATATCGGCCTTCCGGCGTGCCCGGGCACGCAGGTGATGTGCTCGGGCGCCTGCCGCGACCTCTCGGCGGACCTCGACAACTGCGGGGCGTGCGGCAACCGCTGTCCGACGGGAACAACGTGCATGGGCGGCGCGTGCCGGACGGTTGTCGGGCCGGACGCCGGCGGTACGTGCGGGCCGGGCACGACCGACTGCGGCGGGGTCTGCGCGGCGACGGCCAACGACCCGCTCCACTGTGGCACGTGCGATCGCCGTTGCGCGACCGGTGAACAGTGCGTCGCGGGCGCCTGTCAAGTGACTCCCGGGGACGGCGGAATGGAGCCTGGGGACGTCACCTGCCCGGCGAGCACGACCAACTGCAGCGGGTACTGCGCAACGACGGCCACCGACCCGTTCAACTGCGGCGTGTGCGCGCGCCGCTGCGCGACGGGCGAGGTGTGCCGGGCCGGGGCGTGCGCCCCCGGCGGCACGATGGGGTGCTCGTCGGGCCAGACGATGTGCGGCAC